>Ga0209587_1000765_pt1 | contig 15573 bp, 14 predicted proteins | sample NGEPerD_2_FD_184512 | JGI IMG/M metagenome (GOLD analysis project Ga0209587, IMG submission 184512) | Arctic peat soil microbial communities from the Barrow Environmental Observatory site, Barrow, Alaska, USA - NGEE PermafrostL1-D... | ecosystem: Environmental > Terrestrial > Soil > Wetlands >... | reverse complement strand
GTACGGGCTGGCTGGCCGGGGGAGCCGGTGAGGCGACGGTGTGGGGGCGGGTTCGGGTGTTGCGTTCGGCTTTGGGGTGGGCTTACACCGAGCGGATCCTGGATCGCTGCCCGTTGGATGTCATGCGGGGTCCGCCGGTGCCGCGGACCCGCTCACATGTCCCGGTCGCCCAGGTCGTCGAGTTGTTGGGCTACGCCGAACGGGCCGTTGGTGTCCAGGGCGACCTGTTCGCGGCCGGCGCAGGTGAGCGGCGGGCCGGGGCCGACTTGCATCGCGCCGAGCAGGTCCTGCTGCTGTGCCGCCTGGCCGCCGATACTGGCGCCCGCCGCGGTGAGCTCGCAGCGCTTCAGTTGGGGGACCTGGACGGGCGGGTCCTGACTATTGAGCGAGCCGCATCTGGTGAGGTGATTGGGCCGACCAAGACCAGAACGGTGCGGCGCCTGACGTTGGGGCCCACCAGTACCGACCTGTGGCAGGCGAGCGTCCAGGCGTGGAGGGCCAGGTCCGGCAGCGACCAGTTCGGGCCGTGGTTGTTCTCTCCCGACCCGAGCCACGGCAGCCGGTTGACCACCTGTGGGCTTGGGCACTGGTTCGCCCAGCTGTGCGCCGCTGCGGGAATGCCGGAGGTCACTTTGCACCGGCTGCGGCACTCGGTTGCCACCGTCCTGGTCGGCCGCGGACAGATCCTTCAGGCCCAGTACCGACTCGGCCACGCGGACGCCTACACCACGCTGCGGATCTACTCCCACGCCCAACCGCTGCACGACCTGGACGCCGCCGACACCCTCGACGAGCTGTACCGGACCTGAGCATTTGGTGCGCGAAGCGGGCCGTACGCCGAACGCGCGACCACCCCGGCGCTCGCGCAGAGCGATTTGCAAGGAAACGCAGGAGCGCATCTCGTTGGCCAGTGACACTGACAGGCACCCGTCGAGCTGCACGAGTGCAAGCCTGCGCCGCCTGATCAGTTCTTCCTTGTGACGCGGCTCTCATGATGTTGGCGTTGACCTCGGCCTTGACCTTGGCGCAGCCTTGGAGGCTGCCCCGTCCGACCCATTGCCGATGTGCCGACTGAACTGACTCACATGACGCAGATCTGCCAGACCTCAATTCAAGGAACCCGATCCATGATGACTTGGCGCAACCGCGCTGCTTGCCTGGACGAGGAACCCGAGCTGTTTTTCCCGATTGGGAACACCGGCCCCGCTCTTCTCCAGATCGAAGAGGCGAAGGCCGTGTGCTTTCGCTGTGAGGTCATAGCGACCTGTCTGGAATGGGCCATGGAGTCAGGCCAGGACACTGGGGTCTGGGGCGGCCTGTCGGAGGACGAACGGCGTAACCGCAAACGGCGCAATGCCCGCGCCCGTCGCGCCGACCAGGCCGAGCCCTTCATTGAGGGATTCAATGGGCAAAAGCGGTCTTGAAGTGGGGCGGCGCGGTGCCTCCGAACGCTTGATGAAATCGCCAGCCGTGTAGCGGCAAGAGTGCCTGACTACGGAGCCAAGTCGGCGTCTCCAACCTGTAATAACGCGCCGTTCTTGGATCCGAACGAGCCGAGCCTGACACGCCCGATGCGGTCCAACGTCCTGTGCCAGGGCACCACTGGCCAAGAACCTGATTTCCCTCCGATCACGCGTCGATGATCAACCGCAGGCCCCGGCGACTCATACCCACCGGGGTGTCAGAAGAACTGGACCGCTGTGCGGCAACTGGTGGGCTACTTGAGCTACGACACCGAAGCAGAACTGTTGCTGCTCAACAGGATCTGGAAGTTACTGTGCTTGATCGGTAACCACTTCTACCCGCAGCAGAAGCTGGTCTCCAAAGTCCGCGACGGTGCGAAGGTCACCAAGAAGTACGACACCGCGACCACTGCTTACGCCCGAGTGATGGACCACTCTGACGTGAGGGCTCTGCCGAAACGACGACTGCGCTCACAGCGCGCCTCATTCAACCCGGCAGCTGTGCAACGGCAGATCCGGGCCTTGGCTGATGAGCTGTTGACCCTGGCCACCGCGAAGGGACAGCCCAGCCGCAAACCCGCCGTCACCACTGCCGGCACGCGGACCTTTTCAGATGAGGCAACAGGGAGTTGCGGCTTACGGTCGGTGGTGCAGGATGGGAATCTTGATGTCTCCTACCGTGTGCCGGGCACGGTCTTCCTGTTCCGCGTCAGCTGAGCTGCTTGACCACGGCGCCCGCGACGGCCTTGGCACTGCCGGGGTTCTGCCCCGTGATCAGTCGGCCGTCCTCGACGACGTAGGTGTCAAACGGCTGGTCGGCAAGGGTGTACTTCCCAGCGCGCTCCTTCAGGTCGTCCTGCAGGCTGAACGGGACGGCCTCGCCGCGCTGAGCGAGCTCCTCTTCGGGCCAAGAGAAACCAGTGACATCCTTATCCGTGACCGTTACTGAGCCTGACGTTGTTCACCCCGGCCTGTTCCGTGGCAGACCGCGGAGACGATCTTGTCGGACTCGTAGAACTCGGTGATCAGGCTCGCAAGCCCGGCTAACCGCCCTCAGGAAGGGGACCTTGCTCCAGCCATCGACCGAGGCTACTTGCCGGTCCGACCCGGCCTCTGGCCTTCTGGATTCGATAGTCTGAGCGCCAAACCAGACCCGAGGAGACCGGCATGCCCAGCACCGTCAAGGGAGTCATCGCCCGAACCAAGGGGGCGCCGGTGGAGATCGTCGACGTCATCGTGCCGGATCCGGGTCCTGGTGAGGCTGTCGTCAAGATCGAGGCCTGCGGGGTCTGCCACACGGACGTGCACTACCGCGAAGGCGGCATCAACGACGAGTTTCCGTTCCTGTTAGGCCATGAGGCCGCTGGTGTGGTCGAGGCGGTGGGAGCGGGTGTCACCAACGTTGCGCCCGGCGACTTCGTCATCCTGAACTGGCGCGCTGTGTGCGGTCAGTGCCGGGCGTGTGCCAAGGGCAAGCCTCAGTACTGCTTCAACACCCACACCGCCAAGCAGAAGATGACCTTGACCGATGGCACGGAGCTCTGCCCGGCGTTGGGGATCGGCGCGTTCATCGAGAAGACCCTGGTTGCGGCCGGTCAATGCACCAAGGTCGACCCGCAGGCCGATGCCACCACCGTTGGGCTGTTGGGCTGCGGGGTGATGGCGGGGTTTGGTGCTGCGGTCAACACTGGTGGTGTCAGTCGTGGTGACTCGGTGGCCGTGATCGGCTGCGGCGGTGTGGGCAGTGCCGCGATCGCCGGCGCCGCGGTGGCCGGGGCGACGACGATCATCGCGGTGGACGTGGACGACCGCAAGCTTGAGTGGGCAAAGAAACTCGGCGCCACCCACACCGTTAACTCCCGCAACACCGACGCCGTCGAAGCCATCCGCCAACACACCGGCGGACACGGCGCGGACGTGGTCATCGACGCGGTCGGCCGTCCCGAAACCTACGAGCAGGCTTTCTACGCAAGAGATCTGGCCGGCACGGTCGTTCTGGTGGGAGTACCCACGCCCGATCTCCAAGTCACCTTGCCGATGATCGACATCTTCGGTCGTGGCGGGGCGCTGAAGTCCTCCTGGTATGGCGACTGCCTGCCCAGCCGGGACTTCCCGATGCTGGTCGACCTCTACCTCCAGGGACGTTTCGACCTCGGCGCGTTCGTGTCCGAGACCATCGGCCTGGGCGACATCGAGTCGGCGTTCGAGAAGATGCACGCGGGCGAGGTCCTGCGCTCGGTCGTGGTCCTGTGACCTCGACCGCGGCGGCCGTCCGTGTGGACAAGGCCGTCACCTCGGGCACCTTCAGCCTTGACGGTGGCACCTGGGACGTCGACAACAACGTTTGGGTCATCGGCAACGACGACGAGTGCATCGTCATCGACGCGGCCCACGACGCTGCGCCGATCCTGGCGGCAGTGGCCGGGCGCAAGGTCATCGCTGTCCTGCTCACCCACGGGCACGATGATCACATCGGCGCGGTCGGCGGGGTCGTGGACGCGACGGGCGCTCCGTCATACCTGCATCCGGCCGATCGGGTCCTGTGGGACACGGTCTATCCGGTCAGTCCCGACGGCGAGCTGGCTGACGGGGATGTGTTCACCGTCGGCGGACTGGACGTCCACGTCCTGCACACCCCGGGTCACGCTTTCGGCGCCTGTTGTTTCCATGTCCCGGATCTGAGCGTCGTGTTCACCGGTGACACGCTCTTTGCAGGAGGACCCGGCGCAACCGGACGCTCGTACTCGGACTTCCCGACGATCATCGACTCCATCAGCGGCAAGCTCCTGAAGCTGCCGCCGCAGACCGTCGTCCACCCCGGACACGGCGACGACACCACCATCGGAGCCGAGGCGCCGCACCTGCAGGAGTGGATCGACCGCGGCCACTGAGAGTGCGACAGCCGTATGCCGCGCGGGCTGACCCTGAGCGGGTTACCTCGCGCGGGTCACCAGTCCAGCGAGTCCAAGGGCGACTGAGACCCATCCGGGTCGCTGACGTCCCGCGGTGTGGTCCGAGCGGAGGTGTTTAGTGGTGCTGCGTGATCTCACCGGGCTCGCCTATGCGGTGGCCGCGGTGGTGTTCGTGTGGGTCGCTGTCCTGACTTGGCGGCGTCGGGCACACAACCCGACCGTCGCGGTGTCCCTGGTCGTGGTGATGCTGGGGCTCGGTGTGTCATCGGTCGCGGACGCCGTTGCTGTGTCGTCTTCCAGCCAGCTGACGGCGGCGATCGCTTCGTTGGCGATCCTGCCCGGGGTGGGCATCGCGACCGGCGCCTTCGTATGTCTAGGCGTTGGCGTCGCCTGGCCGCACTGGGCGCCTCGGCGCGGGCTCGTCGCGTTGCTGCTTGTCGAGCCGGTGCTGATCACCGTGGCCGCGGCGACGAACCCCTGGCACCTGTGGGTGTACCGCGGGGCGCGCGCCGCGGAGCTCACCGGGTCGGCCGCGTGGGGGTACGGCCCGGGTTTCTGGTGGCATACCGGGTACAGCTACCTCGCGCTCGTCATCGGTATCGGGTTCATCGGTTGGGGCTGGGCGCAGGCGCCGCCCCCGTTCCGGCAGCAGCGGCTCACTATCCTCATCGCGACACTCATTCCGGGTGCGGCCAACGTGGTCTATCTCGCCCGGGGGTTCGGCGACCTCGTCGATCCGACACCGTTCGGCTTCGCGGTGGCGGGCATAGTGATCTTCTACGCGATCTTCCGGCAGGACCTGTTCACGTTCAGTCCGGTGGCGCGGGCACTGATCATCGACCAGATCGGTGACGCGATCGTGGTCGTCAGCCCGGGCGGGAGGGTCCTGGACCTGAACCCCGCAGCGGTCGACCTGTTGCGCGGTATGAACCCTGACGCGCCCAGCAGACTGATCGGAGCATCAGCTCAGGGTCTGTTCGGCGAAAGCATCGCCACTCCCGGCACGCAAGAGACAGAGATCATGGTGCAGTCCGCCACCGGTCGTGCCGAGTTCCAGGTGCGCGCCTCCCTGCTCATCGACCACTACCGGCGGGAACTGGGAACCGTGTTCGTCGCGCGTGACGTGACCGAGGCCAACAACCAGAGCCGGCGCCTTGCCGCCGCGCACGCCCAGCTGGTCCGGCAGGTCGAGACCATCGAGCTGCTGCGGGCTGACCTGGCCGAGCTGGCCAGCCGGGATACGTTGACCGGGCTGCACAACCGGCGCCACCTGCTCGAGAGATTCGCCTCGATGATCGCGGCGGCTGAGCGAACCGACGAGCCCGTCGCCGTCGCCCTGTTCGACGTCGACAGATTCAAGTCCATCAACGACGACTACGGCCACCTGGCTGGGGACGCGGTGCTGGTCGAGCTCGCGCAGCTGATGAGCGAGCAGGCCCCGGTCGGCGCCCTAGTGGCCCGCTGGGGCGGGGAAGAGTTCTTCGTCGCCCTGCCCGGTGCCGATACCGCGGCAGGAATGGCGTTCGCCGACGACCTGCGCCGCGGGTGCGAGCTGAATGTGATCGTTGTCGAGGGCCGGACGATCCGCTGCACGCTCAGTGGCGGCGTGGCCGCATACCCGGCGTCGGGCACCACGCTGGAAGACCTCTTCCACGCCGCAGACGCCGCGATGTACGAGGCCAAGAACGCTGGCAGGAACCTCGTGCGGCTCCACGATCCCCACCCGACGATCCCCCAGGTAGCCACCCGTTGAGTGCAGACAGAACAAACGGCCGCGACGACGATGGCCGCGCCGGTCTGGGTCTCTGGCCAGATCTCTGACCAGCGACGTGCTAAGACGAATGGGAAAGTTGGAACAACGTGTTCTGATCGCACGACATCCCGCCGCAGGCGCGGGCAGTCGCGCCGGCGGCGAGCCCAAACCGAATCACGGCGCATGGCGAGCCGGCTGCTCTTGATGCTCAGCCGGATCCCTTTCGCCGGAACGGAGCGCGACTCGACAAGAGTTGCGAGAACCGCTGGAAAAGGCGAGGGAGTCAACTGACGGGCTTCCTCGGGGAGCGAGCCCGCCCCACTGCCACCCTCGGGCGCCAAGGGAGCAGCAGTCGTGAGACACCGGGTCGCGGCGTGGCTCCGGTGCATAGACTCGCCGCGGGTGCACGACGAGCACAAAGTCCAGGAGGGCGAGACATGGCTGAACAAGGCAGTACGCGGCAGATGTCCAGGCGGAGGAGCGTCCCTGACGAGAACGGGTTCTTCGGGGAGTACGGCGGGCAGTTCCTGCCGCCGCAGCTTGAGGGGCCCTTCGCCGAGATCACGAAGGCCTACCACGAGATCGAGAACGACGCTGCCTTCATTGCGGAACTGCGCTACCTGCGCAAGCACTTCCAGGGCCGGCCCACACCCGTCTACCACGCCCGCACCCTGTCGCTGGAGAACGGCGGGGCGCAGATCTACCTGAAGCGTGAGGACCTGAACCACACCGGGGCCCACAAACTGAACCACTGCATGGGCGAAGGCCTGCTCGCGAAGTACCTGGGCAAGAAGAAGGTCATCGCCGAGACCGGCGCCGGCCAGCACGGCGTCGCCTTGGCGACCGCCGCGGCTCACTTCGGCCTCGAGTGCGAGATTCACATGGGCCAGGTCGACATCGAGAAGCAGGCGCCCAACGTCAGCCGTATGCAACTGCTCGGCGCAACCGTCGTGCCAGTCACCCACGGCCTCAGGACGCTCAAGGAGGCCGTCGACTCGGCCTTCGAGGCCTACATGGCCGACTACGAGAACTCGATCTACTGCATCGGCTCAGTCGTTGGCCCGCACCCCTTCCCGCTCATGGTGCGCGACTTCCAGCGCGTCGTCGGCATCGAGGCGCGCGAGCAGTTCCATGAGATGACCGGCAACCTCCCCGATGTCGTCGAGGCCTGCGTCGGCGGCGGCTCCAACGCGATCGGCATCTTCTCCGCGTTCCTCGACGACCCCGTCGAGCTGATCGGCGTCGAGCCGCTCGGTCGCGGCACAGCCGTCGGCGACCACGCCGCGACGATGACCTACGGTCGCGAGGGCATCATCCACGGGTTCAAGTGCTACCTGCTCCAGGACGCTGACGGCCAGCCGTCCCCCGTGTATTCCTGCGCCAGCGGCCTCGACTACCCCGGCGTCGGCCCCGAGCACAGCTACCTCAAGGACGCTGGCCGCGTCGAATACGTCACCAGCTCCGACGAGGCGTGCCGCGATGCCTTCTTCATGCTCAGCCGCAAGGAGGGCATCATCCCGGCACTGGAAAGCGCACACGCCCTGGCGCACGCGCTCGTGAAGGCGCGCGAGATGAAGACCGGCACGATCCTCGTGAACCTCAGCGGCCGTGGCGACAAGGACATGGACTACGTGATCGAGAACTGGGGCATCGGCACGCCGGCCTGACCCGGCAGACGATCCCTCTGTGGTGATCACTTGGGCTGCCCGTCGACTCGGCCACGGTCGCTCCGGTGTCCGGAAGACGTTCAGGTCGTTCGTCGATAGCAACGGGACCTTCGCCTCTGGTGACGTGGCCGGGGCAAGGGTGTTGAGTCAATAAGCGGTGCTCGTGCTGACAGTTGGGACCGGCGCCGGCGGCAAGCCTTCCCTGCCGCGAATGTTTAACCCGTGAAGGAGCAATGACATGAAGTACGTCCCCCCGGGTCAGCCCGGAAGCATTGTCTCGGTGAAGCCGAGGTATGAGAACTTCATCGGCGGCAAGTGGTTGGCGCCGACGCATGGCAAGTATCGCGTCAACGTGACCCCGGCAACTGCCGGGCCGATCACCGAGGTGGCAGAGTCAACACCAGAGGATGTCGAGCTCGCCCTGGATGCCGCCCACGCGGCCAAGGACGCCTGGGGTGAGACAACGGGGACCGAACGCGCCGCGGTGCTCAACGCCATCGCAGATGTCATCGAGAAGAACGCGGAGATGCTGGCGGTCGCGGAGAGCTGGGAGAACGGCAAACCGGTCCGGGAGACCCTGGGCGCCGACATCCCCCTGGTGGTCGACCACTTCCGCTACTTCGCCTCGGCGGCCCGTGCGGAGCAGGGCTCCTCCACCGAGATCGACAAGGACACCGTCGCGTACCACTTCCGTGAGCCGCTGGGCGTCGTCGGGCAGATCATCCCGTTCAACTTCCCGCTGCTGATGGCTGCGTGGAAGCTGGCCCCGGCACTCGCGGCGGGCAACTGCTCGGTGCTCAAGCCTGCATCGCCGACCCCGTGGTCGATCCTGAAGCTGATGGAGGTCATCGAGGACGTCTGCCCGCCTGGCGTGATCAACGTCATCACCGGTCCTGGCGCGGAGATCGGCAAGGCGCTTGCGGCGAACCCGCGGATCGCCAAGATCGCGTTCACCGGTGAGACGGTGACCGGGCGGCTGATCATGCAGTACGCCGCACAGAACCTGATCCCGTCCACCACCGAGCTGGGTGGCAAGTCGCCGAACATCTTCTTCGCGGACGTGATGGACCACGACGACGAATTCCTGGACAAGACGATCGAGGGCCTGGTGCTGTTCGCCTTCAACAAGGGCGAGGTCTGCACCGCTCCCTCGCGGGCGCTGATCCACGAGGACATCTACGACGAGTTCATGGCCCGCTGCCTGGTGCGGATCGCAGCGATCAAGCAGGGCGACCCGCTGGACACCGAGACGATGATGGGGCCGCAGGTCTCCAAGCAGCAGATCGAGAAGATCGCCTCGTATGTCGACATCGGCAAGGCCGAGGGCGCTGAGGTCCTCATCGGAGGCCACCGCGCCACCATGGAGGGTGAGTTCGCCACCGGCTACTTCTACGAGCCGACCGTGCTCAAGGGCGACAACAAGATGCGGGTGTTCCAGGAGGAGATCTTCGGCCCGGTGCTGGCGGTCACCACCTTCAAGGACGACGAGGAGGCGCTGGATATCGCCAACGACACCCTCTACGGCCTGGGCGCCGGCGTCTGGACCCGCGACGGGAACCGTGCCTACAAGATGGGCCGCAAGATCAAGGCCGGCCGTGTCTGGACGAACTGCTACCACGCGTATCCGGCAGGGGCAGCGTTCGGTGGTTACAAGATCTCCGGCGTCGGCCGGGAGAACCACGCGATGATGCTCGACCACTACAGCCAGACGAAGAACCTGCTGGTCAGCTACAGCACCAAGCCGCAAGGCTTCTTCTAAAGGCATGTGATGTCCGAGTCGGTCACTCCGGCACGCATCACGGCCACCCCGGCGGCGCGCGAGGCAATCACTGCCCTGCGCGCCGCCCGGGGCGCCCCGGTGATGTTCGTACAGTCCGGCGGCTGCTGCGCCGGCAGCACCCCAATGTGCTTCCCCATAGGGGAGTTCATCCTCGGCGACGTCGACGTGCTGCTCGGCGACATCGCCGGTTCCCCCTTCTACATCGACAAACGCCTCGACGAGGCGTGGCACCAAGATCAGTTCCTCCTCGACGTCGCGGCCGGCGAGCCCGAGGGCTTCTCGCTACCCGCTGGCGACAACCTTCACTTCGTCACACTCTCCCCCGCCTGTGACACACCGGGCACGCGCAAAGGAGGCTGACCCGAGGTGGGCACGGCAGCGCCGGGGAACCTGGACCAGGGTCCACCGCGAAGGAGACACTCGCCGGCAACACGAACACGACTATGAGCAACGCTTGTTGCCACGCAGTACCAACACTGTCGGCCACCACCCAATGGAGCATGTCGTTGAAGCCGCTGTCGTCAGGGACTTCCACTAGTTCTTGCGGGTGCAGCACCTCCCGAACCCCGAGCCCGGACCCGCGGCGAACTGGCCATGCGACCGGCCGATCAAGCCGACACCGCCGTTCATCCCCGGACACGAGGGCATCGGCTACGTCGAGAAGCTGGGCGCACGGGTGACGACACGAGCGGCTCGTCGAGGAACGCCGCTACCCACCGTCGTCGGGACGGCGCCCGACCCGCACCCGTTGCAGCTCCTGCCAGGCGCCGGTGAACTCGCTGATGACGAGCGTGCCGCCCAGGTCGCCGGCACGGGCTCCCATACTCTTGTGCGAGTGGACGGGACTCCAACAGTTGGGCCGGTGACGGCGGAGTTCGACGTGTTCATGCACGGGACCGTCTTCCTCGACATCATCTTCACCGGCCTGCCGACACTGCCCGCCGCCGGCACAGAGGTCTGGGCTAAAGGCAATACCCATAACTTATGGTGGGGTGAGGACTCGGATGGCGGCGCTGAGGGGCAGGGCTGGTTGTGGCCAGGGTCGGTGGGCGGCTCGTTTGACCCCGAACTTTGCTCATCTTGCGGCGCACGACACGAGGGTTGGAGCGCGGCCGGCGCTTGGGCAGTAGGGGCGTGCAAGGAGTTCGCTGGTGGCCCGGCGCAGGGCCTGGGTCAGGTTGACCGCGCCGTCCAGGCCGGTGCGCACGCTGCGCCGGGTGGCGTGCAGCGCTCGGGTAAAGGAGATCCGGTCGGGGTCGAGGTCGCCGTGGCGGGCGGCTGAGTGGATCAGTGCCCTGATCGCGTAGTGGACGCACAGGTAGCCCCAAGCCTCCTGGTAGACCCCGTCGGGGGTGCGTGAGCGCAGCACGACCCGCGGACCGCGTTGGTGGGTCCCCAGCTCGTCGAAGATCGACTCGATCTCCCAGCGCTGGGCGTACAGGGCGGCGAGCTCGCCGGCCGGCGCCCGGGCGGGGTCGGTGATGGTGGTGACCAGCCGGTAGCGGGCGCCGGTCGCGCCGGCGCGGCCGGCATCGTCGATGGCGTACTCCACCACCCGCACGCCCTGCACGTGTTCGCGGGTGGCCTTGTCGGCGGTGGCGACCAGCTCGGAGCGGAACGACCCGTCGGGCAGGCGTTCCAGGACCGGTAGCACCGCGTTGGTCTTGGCCCGCCACAGCAGGTCCGCCCCGGTGTCGGCGGCAGCCGCGAACAGCGGGTGGGCGGTGAACCCCCGGTCGGCCAGGACCAGCATCCCCGGGGCCAGCGCGCTAACCATTCGCTTGGCCAGCGTGACTTCCCCGACGTCGTAGGAGTCCATCGCCGCGGCGATGATCGCGTGGGTGCCGCACTCCCCGAGCGCGACGATCCGCAGCTGGGGGAACGCGCTGCCCTCACCGCGCCCGGTCCCGGCCCGCCCGAACACCCCGGCGTTGGCCGGGGTGTCGGCCACGTCGATGGTCGCGGCGTCGATGCTGACCAACCGCCAGTCCCGGTAGAACCCCCCCGGCGTGCCCACGGTGCCCATCGGCGCACAGGCCCGGGAGAACAGCTCGGCCAACGGCTCGGGTCCTAACCGCGCCCGGGCCTTGGAAATCGCCACCTGAGAAGGCATCTCGTAGCTGTCCTGCCCGTCGGAGGCCCAGGACAGCCCCTCGGTCAGGGAGGCCATCACCTCCTCGTAACCCGCCGAGGAGAACAACGACATCGCCATCACGTAGTAGGTCACCAGATGAGCCGGCAGCAGCCGGTTACGTTGCTCACGACGACCGGTCGCGTCGATCACCTCATCGACCAGCGCCCGAGGAAACGTCGCCGTCAACACCCCCAACGCCACCCGGTCGCTCAACCGCTGCCCCGAAGGCACCCGCACCTGTCCCGCTCTCGGCATGCCAGCGAGAATAACACAGTTGTAGTTCTAAGTTATGGGTATGGGGTTCAATCGCAAGCTAATAACGCAGGACCTTCGACTCTGTTCCCCGCAAAACTACAGTGGCAAGTCTGGACGAATGAGCAGATTCGACGCTGGCAGGCTGAGCGTCCAGGCGACACCATCGGAGGCCCCTGGGCCCCGATCGCCGAGTCGCCGTCGGCATCAGGTGCTCGTCCGCCTCGAGTTGATAACGGGGGCCGCCGCAGTGATCGGTGGCGTTTTGCTTGCGGCCGTACCCGACGGTTCGCGGAGTTGTAGTCCGGCGAGGCGGTCGTCCGTGTGGCTCCCGGGTGCTGACCATCGATGTGCCGGCCGTGCTCGCCGCCTCCCCGCGAGTGTGGCCAACTACCTGAGTTTCCCCATGACCGACCACAGATTCTCAGTCCTCGGCTGAACCTAGAAATCAAGGAGTTCTGATGACGCAAACACTGTCCACTCTCGGTTTGGATGCGCCCGAGGCATCGGCGCTGAGCGAGGCCCAACTGCTCGATGTTTACCGGACGATGCGTTTGATCCGCGCATTCGAAGACCGGGTGCACAAGGAGTTCGCCACCGGCGACATCCCCGGATTCGTCCATCTGTATGCCGGGGAAGAGGCGTCGGCCACGGGTGTGTGCGCCCACCTCGATCAGGACCGCGACACCATCGCCTCCAACCACCGCGGGCACGGGCACTGCATCGCCAAGGGCGTCGACATCAAGCCGATGATGGCCGAGATCTTCGGCAAGTCGACCGGCTCCTGCCGCGGCAAGGGCGGCTCCATGCACATCGCGGACCTGTCCAAGGGCATGCTCGGCGCCAACGGCATCGTCGGCGCTGGGCCGCCGCTGATCTGTGGCACCGCGCTCGCGGCGAAGATCAAGGGCGACGGCGGCGTCGGCGTGGCCTTCTTCGGTGACGGAGCCTCCAACCAGGGCACGACCATGGAGGCGCTGAACCTGGCCTCGGTGTGGAACCTCCCCGCGGTCTTCGTCGCCGAGAACAACGGCTACGCGGAGGCAACCGCGTCGACCTGGTCGGTGTCGGCGGGCAACATCGCCGACCGTGCCGCCGGCTTCGGCATGCCGGGGGTGATCGTCGACGGCTTCGACGTCTTCGCCGTCTACGAGGCGGCCGGCGAGGCGATCAGACGCGCCCGTGAGGGTGGCGGTCCCACCCTTCTCGAGGTGAAGTTCACCCGGTACTACGGCCACTTTGAGGGCGACCAGCAGACGTACCGCGGCAAGGACGAAGTCCCGAACGCCAAAGAGAACTTGGACTGCCTCAAGCGTTTCCGTCAGCGGGTCACCGAATCGGGTCGTCTCACCGACGCGCAGCTCGACGAGGTCGACGCACAGGTGGCGCAGCTGATCGAGGAGGCGGTGACGGAGGCGAAGGCCGCCCCGGTCCCCGGACCCGAGGACCTGCTCACCGACGTCTACGTCAAGTACTGACCCCCAGGCTGGATTCAAGAAGGAGAACAACTGCCATGGCAACCCGAAAGATCAGTTACCGCGAGGCCATCAACGAGGCGCTCGCGCAGGAGATGGAGCGCGACTCCACGGTCATCATCATGGGTGAGGATGTCGCCGGCGGCGCGGGGGGACAGGGTAAGGACGATGCCTGGGGCGGCGTTCTCGGTGTGACGAAGGGCCTGTACGGCAAGTTCCCCGGACGGGTGCTGGACACGCCCATCACCGAGTCCGCCTTTATCGGCGCCGCCGTCGGCGCCGCCACGCGTGGCCTCCGGCCCGTGGCCGAGTTGATGTTCATCGACTTCGTCGGCGTGTGTCTGGACCAGATCATGAACCAGGCCGCGAAGTTCCGGTACATGTTCGGTGGTAAGGCGGTCACCCCGGTGACCATCCGCGCGATGTACGGGGCCGGCCTGCGCGCCGCCCCCCAGCACTCGCAGGCGCTCTACCCGCTGTTCACCCACATCCCAGGGCTCAAGGTCGTGGTCCCGTCCAGCCCGTACGAGGCCAAGGGGCTGCTGGCCCAGTCGATCCGCGACAACGATCCGGTGATCTTCTTCGAGCACAAGGCGATGTACGACGTCACCGGTGAGGTACCGGAGGAGAGTTACACGATCCCATTCGGTGCGGCCAACGTCGTGCGCGAGGGTGACGACGTCACCGTCGTCGCGATCGGGCGGATGGTATCGGTGGCGGAGGATGCCGCCAAGGAACTCGAGGGCTCCGGCATCAGCATCGAGATCATCGACCCGCGCACGGTCAGCCCTCTGGACCTCGACACCATCCTCGAATCGGTGAAGAACACCGGTCGGCTCGTGGTGGTGGACGAGGCGAGCCCGCGCTGCAACATCGCCACCGACATCTCCGCTCAAGTCGTCTCCGAGGCGTTCGGCGATCTGAAAGCACCCGTCAAGATGGTCAGCCCGCCGCACGTTCCCGTTCCGTTCGCGGCTTCGCTCGAGGATCTCTACATCCCGTCGGCGCAGGACATCGTCAACGCAGTCAAAACGGTGACCGAATGGAGCAAGTGAGCTCGCGATGACCAACGACCAGATTCAACGGGTGACCATGCCCAAGTGGGGCCTGTCCATGAAGTCGGGCGAGGTCACCGAATGGTTCGTTTCCGAGGGTGACGAACTCGAGGAGGGGCAGGACGTCGCCGAGATCGGCACCGACAAGATCACCGGTGCGCTCGAGTCGACGTGGTCCGGCGTTGTCCGGGCGCTGGTTGTCGAGGCCAACGTCGACGTTCCGGTCGGCGGCACGATCGCGGTCGTGGCCCCGGCCGACGTGCCTCAGGAGGAGATCGACGCGGTGGTCACGGAGGCGAAGGAACAACTCGCCTCCGGGGCCATCGAGGACGAGTCCAGTCCGAAGGCAGGGCCCCCGTAGTTGTTAGATTCTCCCAGTACAGAAGGCACTTTCTTGATTCACACGCCGACCAGAACACCCCAACGTCGCGAAGGCGATCGGATCTCACACCACCGCTCCCCCATCGCAGTGGTGTGAAAGTCCGCCACCATTGCGTCGTCGAGTTGGTCACGAGCTCGCTGACCACCAGGGAGGCGGAGGAAATGGCCCTGCCCAACCCCCAGTCCAGCAGGGTACGAGTGACGAAGTCCCGCGAGGCGCGCGGTGCGGTCGGGTGAGGTGCGAGTCGTAGCCGCTCAACGGCCGGGGCGGGGTCGCTAGCACCGCGGCCACCGCGGAGAGCACCGACGTGGTCACGATGAGGTGCCCACCCAGCGGATGGGCGGCCAGTGCTGCGCGAACCCGCGGGTCTGGGCAGGCCACGGCCACGGGAATCGCCGGCCAGTCGCGCACATGCCTGCCGGCCGTCGCGAGCACCTCCACCGCGCCCGGCTGGGCACCTTCGAACACGGCGGAAAGGTCGCAGGCCACACCGCGGGGTCCGTCGGCCAAGGCCAGCTGGATCGCGAGGTCCAGATCCTCGACGACATCGCTGAGCCGGCCGGCAACCTCAAGGACCACCACATCACCCACGACGTGCGTTCTGACCCGCAACAGCCGCAGACCAGCGGCGCTGCGGTCCGCGCGCTGTGCCTGGAACCGGTCGCCGCCGCGGTCGCCAAGACCTGCCGGAGTGAGGTCC
>Ga0209587_1000762_pt1 | contig 15587 bp, 13 predicted proteins | sample NGEPerD_2_FD_184512 | JGI IMG/M metagenome (GOLD analysis project Ga0209587, IMG submission 184512) | Arctic peat soil microbial communities from the Barrow Environmental Observatory site, Barrow, Alaska, USA - NGEE PermafrostL1-D... | ecosystem: Environmental > Terrestrial > Soil > Wetlands >... | reverse complement strand
GCCGTTAGACGGTTTCATTGCTTGGACTTCCATGTTTGTGACCATGTCGTCATCTGTTCTTTGTCTGTTTCCAGACTGTTTATAACGGGGCTGAATATGCTTCAGGAGATACGGCTCCCTGTGGCCTGCATGGTGCTCTGTGTACACTTCACCTAGCGGTCTCCCATTTCGGCGCAACACTTGATAAGGGTGGTTGGCTAAACCTTTCCCTGCAAGGACTTTCACCCTGCCAGACTATAACCGAACTTGCTTGGCGTACCACAAGCTAAACAATAAGTTGATAAGTTGGTGTCAGGCACCGGGTTCTTCAGTCCACACCGGGTTCTTCTCTTTGTTAAGGAGTCCCGCAAGCGATGTGATTTTCTCTTTTGGCTTTTCCTTAGCTATTTGTGCTATCCTTGTCAGTTTCGTTTCCACTACTTATCCACCTCTTGTGCAGGTAATGTTTCAGTTTCAAGGGCTATAGTATGTTATAGCCTTCCCTCCACAGGAATTACCCCGCTTCATAGGTACTATTCTATAATCCGACTTCCTAGAGCCATCCGCTTCCTCACTTTATTATCGCTTGTTACGCGTACCTCAGATAGACTCTGAGGAGCTCTAGGATCTCATGTGTTACCGTAAAATATCAATGTATAGCATGCTGATTTCTACGACCCCGGGGAAGCTGCGGTTTTCTTACCATAACGTTAACCGCAGTATTGCTTTCTGTTCTGACAACAACATCAGCCTTCCCGTTTTCGGTATTTCGGAGCTCGATAACTTCAACCTTTCGGCTTTCAGCCTACTATCTCGTTTGCCTACGCTTAAAGAAGTAAGTTACCCCACTTCCTCCAAGGCTAACTACGGGCGGTTGGTCTACCTTACCCGATGGGATTCCCACCCACTATATTTTACGACCTAGCACATCCGCACTGTCAGGCACGGGATTCCCTTTAAAGAAGCCTCTTTGTAATACGTACTGTACGTGTTATAATTAATTTATTTATGTGAGGAGGTAAAACGAATGCGATTCCGGGAACTTGAAAAAATACTCAAAGATGATGGGTGGCAATACGTGGACACAAAAGGTTCGCACCACCATTACAAACATCCAACAAAGCCCGGAAAAGTTACGATACCATTTCACAACACTGACTTAAAAACTAAAACTGCAAACTCTATCCTAAAGCAAGCGGGGTTGAAATAGTCTCTCTTGCTAAGGAATTTGATAAATTAAATATAATATAATAATTTGAAAGGAGAATATCATATGAAACTAATTTATCCAGCTTGCTTTTACCCCTGTGAAGAAGGTGGCTATACTGTAGTTTTTCCCGATTTACCAGGATGCGTAACCGAGGGAGACACCTTAGCTGAAGCTATGGAAATGGCAGTTGACGCCTCTTCAGGTTGGCTATTAACTTCAGTGGAAGAAAATAACCAATTACCCAAAGCCTCAAATATTAAAAACGTGATCCCTGATGAATATGAGAATGGCTTTGTTAGCCTCATCGGTGTTGATTTAGAGGAATACTCTCAAAAGCACGGAAATAAAGCGATCAAGAAAACTCTAACGATCCCCACATGGTTAAACACTATTGCAGAGGTGAACAACGTCAATTTCTCACAAGTCCTACAAAATGCCTTAAAAGACCAACTTGGCATTAACAATTAACGAAATATAATAAAAATAGCAGGTCTTAGCTTTAGACCTGCTATTTCTTAAATTAGATCATCCATACAGGAACATACCAGTTCTTTGCATCGATGGGAAGCAGATCATTTGCCATGCAGACAACCGCGCCGTTCCCGATTTTCGTTTTTGTCTGAGAAAGTTCACCGAATTTTTCTGGCTCTGTAACAGGTTCCAATACACCAAAATGCTTAATAGCATCCTTACCGGGGGAAGCTAATTTTTTGATTTCAATGGGATAGAGCGCTCCGTTCTCATAGATTATCAGATCAATTTCCTTCTTATCCTTGTCACGGTAATAATAAATGGGCGGTTCCTTTCCTGCGTTCAGGTAGCTCTTGTAAATCTCCGAAAAAACATAGCTCTCGAAGAATGCACCGGACATAGCCCCTCTTTCCAGAGCTTCGGGATTACCCCATTTCAAGAGATGGGCGCAAAGACCTGTATCAAGGAAGTGAAGCATCGGCATCTTTGTGACCCGCTTTAAGAGGTTGTTGTAATATGGCCGGACAAGTGCGATTATGTGGGATGACATGAGGATGGAAAGCCACTTTTTTGCTGTAGGAGATGATATTCCACATTCTCTGGCGATTTCGTCATAAATAACAGGCCTTGCTGTTCTTGCCGCAACGACAGTCATGAAATTATAGAAAGCCATTTCATCTGCAACCTGTGTCAAGTCCTTTATGTCACGTTTAAGGTAACTGTCGATATAGGAGCGATAATACATTTCAAGGTCCACATTATCATCTGCATAGAGCTTCGGCATGGAGCCTTTAAAGATGCGGGAATACAGTCCATTAAGATCAAACTTCTTAGCCTCTTTAACACGTTTCATCAACCTTTCCGAGTCTGTCGTAAATACTTCGGATGAGACTGCATTGATTTCACTAGTCGATAAACCCAATAAGTTAATAATCCCGACGCGTCCTGCAAGGGATTCGCTGACATTCTGCATCATGACAAATGCCTGTGATCCGGTGATCCAAAAATCCCCGTTACGCTTTGATTTATCAACTGCCATTTTGATATACGGAAATAATTCGGCAGCAGCATATTGGATTTCATCAATCAAAACAGGCGGTGTATATCTTTGCAAAAATAATGCGGGGTCGCTCTTTGCTAGGTATCGAATGTCCGGGTCGTCCAACGTCACAATTTTGCGGTTAGGCTCTGCCAATCTTTCGAGCATCGTCGATTTTCCTACCTGGCGCGGGCCGGTTACAAGCATTACTGGAAATGTTGCTGATGCTTTTCGGACAGTATCTTCTAGCGCTCTTTGTATATACACAAACAAACACCTCGTCTAAATTAAAATATAATTTTATATTAGACGAATTAACTTATTTTGTCAAGTAATTTGTATGTTATTACCAATTCTAAAAAGAAAGCATCGAGTCAAGCGCGTGCATCGGATGTAAGAAAGTTAAACGACCTGACCATCCTCCAGAACTTTTTCTGAATACACGTCACTTTAATTCACAATGTAATTCACGCCCATATTCACAACGCAATTCTAGGGTTCACAATAATTATTGTAAGCCCGAGAATTGCGTTGTGGATTAACAATGTATAATACCAAAAAACCGCATGAGTAGGCCATAATCTTAGGTGCGAAACACCTTGTGATTATGGCTGTGAATACGATTTTTGCACCTCAATATGGAACGGCTTGCGTTCATCGTTGTGCTCCTTTTATATCAGAGATTTTTCTAGTTTGTGGGTATTCGTATTATATTAAGAGTATACTTCTCCTGCCTACCTACAAACATCGATATGAACCCTACTTTTCACAAGCTAAACAATAAGTTAATAAGTTAGTGTCAGGCACCGAGGTCTTTCTTTCGGAGCTCGATAACTTCAACCTTTCGGCTTCCAGCCTACTATCTCGTTTGCCTACGCTTAAAGAAGTGAGTTACCTCACTTCCTCCAAGGCTAACTACGGGCGGTTGGTCTACCTTACCCGATGGGATTCCCACCCACTATATTTTACGACCTAGCACATCCGCACTGTCAGGCACCGGGTTCCTTGCAAGAAGAGCCCTATCGCCCGAAGGCGAAAAGACTCTTGGATGGAACAGAGATTTGCTGCATGTTCCAGAACCACTAATACGCTCTGTGATAAGTTGGTGTCAGGTCAGGCACTGAGGTTCTTTGAGACCTGTGGGTAGCTTAGCTCACCCTTGAAATCACTTCCTTCGTCCTGTATAATATAGGATAAAGGTGGGTGATTTTCATGAAATCCATTACAACCAATCAACTTTTCGATAAATTCAAACATAAGGAAATATTGGAGATGTCGGACCTTATCCAAGTCCTTAAAGATGAATTTAATGTTAATGTTTGGATTGAAGAACACAACGCTGATGGCCTAGATATAGGTTCTTTAGCTAAAGATGCCAATTTAATTCATCAGATCGAGCAGAGCCGAAATGATCGTAAATCTGGCAAGGTTTATGATCATCAAGCAGGGATAGAGTATTTGCGCGAAAAAATTGAGGAGTTCGAGAGTGGACAAAACGTATAAAGTTTACTGGTCGCAGACCGGTTTAAATGAACTTGCGAACATGTTAGCTTATCCTCCCGAAGTTAAGGAGCGCATTTTTAATTATTCATTTACTCAGCTATGTCATACTCCAACCCTTACTGCCAAGCAAGCAAATTCCATATGGCAAGCTGGAAGGTTATTGGGCAAGACTTGGACTCTATCAAGTAATTCTAATATATGATGTCGATGAACTGAATGCGAACGTTTGGATTGATGGCATTAAACATAAACGGCAAAGTATCTACTGGAAAAAACCATAAGTTACAATGAAACCTCCTGCTTAGGGAGGTTTCTCTCATGCGAGAGTGCCTTTAAATTTAACAATGCATTGAGTCCGCTAATGCGCATTACGTTCAGTAAGAGTTATATACTTCTATACTTCGCGCACCTACAACATCGAACCCAGGTTTTCAATAAGTTGATAAGTTGGTGTCAGGCACCGAGGTCTGAGACAAAACCGAGCAGGCTCCCCACAATCCCTAAGACGGCGCTTAGAGAGAGCACCACGATCACCGTACCTGCTACAAGTCCTTCTCGGGGCGGTAACGGAATGAACGGAAGGGGTCCCGCTAGCTGAGCATAAAGGAAGTTTATCGAACCTGCTGCCAAAGCCACGGCGAGCATACCTCCGCCTAGGGTCAAGACCAAGCCTTCCACTAGAAAAGGCGTAGCAATAAACCGTTCAGGAGCGCCGAGCAATCTCAGGGTGTTGATTTGCTCCTTATTATTGGCGATCCCCAGCCGAATAATATGAGATATAATCACTAAGGTCGCTACCCCCACCGCGACGACAACCAGTAATCCGATCAAGCTCAGCACCCCGGCAATCTGATGAAGCCGATCCAAGACTTCTCGGTTGTCCCGAATATACTCCACACCTTCAAGCTGGCTTAATGCCTCTAGGATTGGATCAAGCTCCTCCAGATCGATTTTTAATTCTACAAACGCGCTAAACGGATTATCCTCAAATCGTTCTAACACATTAGCTTCTTTCCCGAGAATCTCCGCCATCCGTTGATAAGCTTCCTCTTTGTCAACGAGCCTTGCTGCTCGCACACCTTCAATCCCTTCGATTCGTTCAATCATCTGCAACACATCCGGGCCCGTGCTCACCAGCGTTTCATCCAGATAAACGTTCAGTTCAGCTTCCCCTTGGACGACAGTAACAACATGACTACTGACCCACCAGCCGGAAAGGATCATCGCCAGAATATAAAAAATAAGGCCCATACTGAATATTGTTAACGCCGTCGAAAATACGTTCCTCCGAAGCATCGTTTTAACTTCGTTTAGATAATAGCCAGTATTGAAAAAAACGTCTTCATGTCAAGTTCACCCCAGTCTTTCCCAATTCAAGCTTCCCTGGGCCATCCGAATCACCTTGTCCGTCTTCTCTGTGTCAATCAGATGAGTGGCGTGCGTAGTGATAATCACAGCCGTTTCGTCAGTAATAAAGGACGTCAAGAGATCTAAAATCTTCAAGGCATTGTCCTTGTCTAGATTACCCGTGGGCTCATCTGCCAAGATTAAGACCGGCTTCCGAGCCACCGCCCGAGCAATAGCCACCCTCTGACTCTCCCCCCAGGACAGGTTTTCCACCAAGGAAAGGGCCTTGTGTTCCAACCCTACCTTTTGCAAGGCATCGCGAGCATTTTCCTGTAACTGCTCATGAGACAGATCCAGAAAACGCATACCCAACTTGACATTTTCCACGACAGTTCTCCCGTCAATTAATTTAAATTCTTGGAAAACCGGTCCAATAATCGTTCGCAGGTGCCTGATTCCCTCTGTCTGACCTTTAATCATAGGCTGCACCAGCACCGTCAACGAACCACTGGTCGGATACTCAATCCCCATAAAGAGCTTTAAGAGGCTGGTTTTCCCGGAACCACTCGGTCCCGTGACATAGACCATCTCACCCGGTTTCACCTGCAGATCAATCTCGTTTAACGCCATGGTTCCATTCGGAAACCTCAAACAAACGCCTTTTGCTTCAATCATGGTCGAGCCTCCCTCCGTTTCAAGGTGTAATCGTCAATTCCAACCAGCCATCCTCCGTATTGATTGAACTTAGGGTATAGTTGTCCAGCGGTAGCTTAAGATTGAACTTCAAGTCCCCTTTTAGGAACAACTCCTCGATGGCACCGGGATCTAGGGGTATTCCATAGAAGCGACCTTCATCTACCTCAAATTTTATGGTATACGCCTCTTGAATCACAAAGTGTCCCGTTAATATGAGATCGTACCCCGGCAGGCTAATTTCAACGTGACTTGGATAAAAGCGAAACTCGACCTTAGGGAGAGATGGATTCCCTGAAATTAAATCATTGAAGGTTTTTTGATCGATGGCTCCACTAATGGTCTTTAAATGATAGGATAGCCTCAATTTATCCAGAGGAATAGTTCCCTCGTCAATAATATTGGAAAGTTCTTGAATAATCGCAGGGATCAACGTCTTAACATCATCCCAGGCCTGTTGTAAATCAGCCAGATTTTCCTGATAAGATTCTCGCTCATCCTTTAAAGAGACTAAATAGTTCTCCTGTTCCTCTCTTAACTGCTGTTTCTTAGTCAGGGACACTCGCAGCTGTTGTTGCTGGTCTTCCATCGAACGAATCATTTCAGCCAGCTTTGTTTGTTTCGTTAACAGCGTTCCTTGAGCCTCCTCGAGCAACTCCATAAGCTTACCCGTGTTACGGGTGAGATCCCTCAACACATTCACTCTCCTGAGCAGCATCGCCAAACTGTCAGAATTCAGAAGGATTTCCAGGTACGTTCCCGTTCCCATCCTCTGATAACTTCGGAGGACCTGCTTAAGGTCTTCCTTTTTGTTTGTATAGGCGATTTCTTCTTCAGCTACGCTTACTGTCAGACCCTCTATTTCTCCAGTTTTTGTTTCTATGTCACGCGTGATCTGCTTTTCCTCTTTCTCAATCTCTTGAATCTGCTGCATCGAGACAAACAGCGTTTGAAGGCTCTGCTGTTCAGCATCTGAAATACTTGCCAATTTTTCACGAATTTCTGCAAAGGGACCTTCTTGACCGATAGCGATGTCCGTTGGCAGCATCAGGATCGAAACTATTAAGCAGAAAATTAAGGCTGAGAAGCCAATACCTTTGTTAGACATAAATCGCACCCTCCTGTTGACCACCGCCGAATCCGAACACCCTTAACCTTCTACATTTTCTAGGTTATTCCTTCAATATTCCATGACTTTTGTCAAATTTCATCCACTCGTCATAATTATAATTATTGTGCTATTTTCATTCATTAGTGGTGCTGCATAACGATATGGATTGGTACTGTGACCCTACATTCACGGAATGGATACTTCACAGGTTATAAGACCTCTGTATTTTCCGCTTACCACGTTCCGACATCTCTATCTTTTCATATACCTTTAGGTTTTTCCTGTGGGTTTGTAGACTTTCTGATGCCTAAAACATCGCAAGTATGCCCCTTTGGATTCCTGTTCCGATTTCCACTTCGGTGGGGGTACTCCCCCACCGAAACCTCGATGTTCAGCTTTAGCTGAACAAGTTCACTCTAAAGTATTGCAAATAAAGACATAACCCCCCCCTAAACCGCACAAAGGGTTAAGGGGGGGGGGGTAACTATGCCATATTGATCAGTATACGATACCAATTAGGGTTGAATAATCACTGTATACAAATTGGTATTCGTGTCATCGTTGGCATCTCTTAAAGTTAACTTCATAGTTACCGCCAAGTCATTCGGATCTCCATCTAGATTATTGAGGACTTGGAAGAGGCTGGCTCTGTCAAGATCTTGAAAAGCAATAGTATTCAGGAGGATATCAGTTTGGGTGCTACTTGAACCTTCTATGGAGGCCATGACATTTAACAAATCCACATAAATCTTTTCCTTCGCCTCGGTATTCGAGGACTTCACTACTTCAAACAGAGCGGAGACGTCGATTTCATCAACTATACTCTGTCTTAACGAAGGCTCAAGTTCCATTACTGCATTGAAAAGTACTGTATAATTAATATGACTAAATATAGCGTTTTCTTGTGCAGCACTAAATTCAAGGCTGTTGAACAAAGCTAGCATACTTGTGAACTTTCCACCATCCTCAAGCTCCCACGTCAATACCTTATTAAATTGTAGATCCGTTAAATCATTTAAAGCAGGATACAAAGCAATAAATACTGATTTTCTAAATCCTTGACTGCTTCGTGCTTGATCCATAACCGAAGTAATGTTACTAAAGATTCTATGCCTTGTTGATAAATCCGTCGTATTTTTGAGCAAATAATAAAGATTGTTAAAATCAATATCTCTAATTATCGACTCTTTTATTGCGGGATCTATTTGTGTTGTAAGCTCGAAAAGCTTATAAAAATCCACTATGGCTATAACCTTATCCTTTGTCGGCTCATCTACACTTTTGATTGCATTAAACACTGCCGGTAAATTTATCGACGCCAGACTTGAATTTTCGGGGAGCGAAGCCGTTAGGAAATTCATAGTTTGTCCCGCTGTAAGATTAAACTCTCCCAGAGTTCCTACCCCATCGACGCTAACCGTAAGTACACTGTCTTTAGAAGCGGTAATCCCCGACGTACTCATTAGTTTATTCAACGAAAAGGTTAACCTATTTTCATAAAGCTCTGAGTCTGGAATCGAAAAAGTAATTTGAGGCTTCTCGTTATAATCACTAGCAATGACTACTTGTACAGATTGTTGATAAACGGCGATAGGTTCTTGGCCCGCTTCGTCCTTATAGAGGATGACCTGCACCCAAAGTGTATTCTGTCCTGGTTGATCGAAGAAGTAAGCATATGAATCTTCAGACATTACGAATTCCGAAGCCATCTGTTGGACTGATTCATTATTACTTGTCTTTAAGTGAGCTACGGTAAATTCAGAATCACTCTGATCAGACCACCGAACGGTCATGTATTTAGCATCACTTTGCATGGTTTCTGGTAATGACTCACTGCTAACTGAAGCAATAACCCCATTAGTGTCTAATTCATCTCCCGGAGTTGTTATCCTGACATTAACCCCGGTACTCAGAGGAGCAATCACTGGGTTAGGAGCCTCTACAACCACGATTCTAGTTACTTCAGTAGCCACGTTTCCTGCAGTATCACTTACATTGTAGTGGTAGGTGTAAGTGGCCGCTACCGAAGTATCCAATACGGTTCCGGTATTTACATTATTGGTAACCGTAGTTAGAATTCGTTCAGTTATTGTTCCATCGATATTATCAACTGCGATGGCACCAGCATCATAATAAAGCGAGCCAGTGGCTAAGGATACTATTTCACTGCCCGTCAAATTGATGACGGGTTTCTCCGTATCCGGTGCTGCTGCTACAAGAATGGTGTAGATTGTTTGCGTACCATCTTGCGCCGTCACGACAATCGTATTATTACTTGCAACAGGGTCATCAACTCCTGTCGTATCCCAACTCTGATGGTTCTCTCCCTTCGCGATTTTAGATAGAAAAGTTTCTTTGTTCAACCCGTATGGCACGTTGGTGATAGTACCAGCACTTACAGTATAGTCGGAAGAAGTTACTGTTTTTACACTACTCAGCAGGTTATCGTTAGAATGCTTCGTGTCTTGTGACGGGGGTATTGGTGGATTTAGCCCCGGTGGCGGCACCGAAGCAGGCGTCGACGGAGCACCCGTAGCCTTATTTCCAATACTATCAATTTGTTCCTGACTCACCCCGACATTTTTCGCAGTTGCCACGATCTCAGACTTTATTTTTTCAGTCTCAGTATACGTTGCATCAAGCGTTGTTTGAAGCCGTTCTATGCTCTGATTGTTATCTTGAAGAACCTTTTTTACCTCTTCCAACTTGTCCGACGTCCGCAGACTATTCATAAACTCCTTACCAAAACTAGCTAACTCATTTAATTTAAAGGACATTCCAATCGTCGTTTTAATATCCTCCACATCACCAGTTTGGCCGAATGCTAGCTGTTGTTCCTTTGTCTGCTTGACCAAGTCATTGGTCCGCTCAGCAATATCATTCATTAATTGCACTAAGATTTCGGGTTGAGTGTTCTTGATTAAATCCTGAGGGCTAATCACTTGCTGATTGGGCAAGGGCTCCGCTAAAGAAATTAGCCTCATGGTCCGACCCATAGTCACGAGCTGAATAGGTGCAGCCTGCGTCGATTCTTGATTTTGCGAGACTCCTACGACCCCATCAATCACGTCCCCCTGAGTAGCTCCATCGGGATTAACGCTCACCAAATACAATGTGCCGCGTACACCCATGACAGCCGTTGGTGTCTCAACGTCATATTCGTCATCGAGATGCATGAGGCTTTTAACTTTACTCCAGATACTTCCTGCCCACAATTGAAGGGACGATTGGCGCCCAGTTTGGCTGGATGAAATACTGGCATCTGAAAGAGCGGATTCCCCAAACGGATCACTCATGGTTAATTGTTGAATATTTAAAGAGGAGCTCGCCCCAATCGTCGCTTCCGTACCGTTTTCGTAAATAAGCTTCGCCGTTCCTGTTTTACCCGTGCGCAGCCAGTCACCCTGAACAAGCTCCATTCCCTCTACCGCGGGCAACTCGCGCAGACCGCCCCCTTTTTTGACAATAACCTCCCCTTTAACCCCACCTAGGATAACCGTCTGTTGGGCTGCAGAAACTTCCTGAGGGAAAAGAACCATTTGGCTGACTAAGGGGAGAAAGGCTAAGGATAAGGTTGTTACAAATCTATAGTTTGGTTTCATTAAACTCTCCCTCTACTTGGTAAATTTCGACTAGATTTTCTTTCCCTTTAACCTTAATAGGCTCCAAGACAGTAACTTGAAACCTTTCTTTAACTCGTTCATAGGTCGCCTTGCTAATGAGGATTTGCCCCGGTTTTGCATTCGACTCCAGTCTAGCCGCTAAATTCACGGTATCTCCAATTGCTGTATAATCCAAGCGCTCCTGAGAGCCAATATTCCCTACGACCGCTGGCCCAGAATTAATTCCTATTCCAAAGCTCACCGATCGACCATATCGTTCCTGAAGACGTTTCGCCAGGTTACCGGACTCTCGTTGCATTTGTAAGGCCGCCAGAATCGCTCTTTCTGGGTGGTCTTCTTGCTTAATCGGTGCCCCAAAGATAGACATCACACCGTCACCGATAAACTTATCGATCGTCCCTTCATAGGCAAACACCGCACGCGAACATAGGTCTAAGTAGTCGTTAAGAATCTTGATTATATCTTCTGGTTCCATCGCTTCCGAAAGGGGAGTAAAGCCACGGATATCGACAAAGATCAGGGTGATATCTTTCCGAACCCCACCGACTTTAATTTCACGCGATCCGTAAAACTAAGTTCCGCATTAAAAAGAACTTCCTTAGAGTATAAAAACGTCATAACTGAGATGATGATTAAAACGGCATAAATCTTTCGAATAGCCCACCACTCCCTATTTGCCTTCTCAGATAAGTAGTTTTTATAAAAGCCAACTTACGGTTGCCATTTGAGCCTTCGAATCAAGTTATTAAACTGATCGACAATCAATAGGGCACCCTCCTGACTGATCTTGACTGCCACCGGGCTATCAAATTGAACTTGTTCCGGGAATCCATTTTGCTTGCCGTGAAGACCATTTCCCGCCAACGTTTTGACCACTCCCAAAGGACTGATTTCTCGAAGACGATGATTATACGTATCCGCCACATAGACTGTTCCATCCGAGGCGACGGCGACCCCACTGGGAAAGTGAAATTGAGCATCTAAGCCAGGACCCTCCTGGAACCCACCCTTAAGATAAGTCGTGTCGGCAATCGGAGTGGTACCCGATCCAGCCAGCGTCGTTACTTCCCCCTGTGGAGAAATCAGTCGAATCCGTTGATTCCCGGTATCGGCCACATATAAGAAGTCATTAGGACCTAAGGCGAGGCCTGAAGGCTCGTTAAATTGAGCTTTGTCACCTTGCCCGTCCGCATAGCCACCAAAGAGCCAGTTGTTTCTCATCTCGTACCCACCACCCGCTAGAACCGACCAATTCCCAGTTCTATCGACGTTCAAAATTCGATGATTTAAGGTTTCAGTGACATAAATCTCGCCCTCTTTCCCTAAAACAAGATCTGAAGGAGCGTTTAAACCCTTCACCAATGTTGTCACCTGACCAGATTTATTAATTACGCGAATTGCACCATTGCCGGAATCCGCTACAAAAATCGTTCCATCCTCAGCAACGGCGAGACCCTTAGGCTGATTAAACAGGGCCTCTGTCACTGGACCATCTAGAAAACCACCGACTGGCATGCCGTAAGCATCTTTACCCGTCGAAGAACCCGCAACCGTTCGAACATTCCCCCCAGAGATAGCACGAATCCTGTGGTTCTGGGTATCCGCTACATACACTGTACCATCATTACCCTCAGCAATTCCTGAAGGCATTGCAAACTCAGTCATCCGGTTTTGACCATCCAAATAACCAAGCCCCCCCGAGCCCGCCAAGGTTTGCACACTTGGCTTATTGACGATGGATTGGCCATAGCTCAAAATGTAACTCACAGCGCTTATCGTCTTGTCTGCAATAACACTCGACCCTCCTAAAGCCGTAACCGTCGTCCCACGTTGAATTCCCTTTTGGTTACGCGCGAAGTACTCCATCAATAAATCGATCGTTTCCTTTAAAATCAAGGGGATCCCGCCTAAAGTGGGCGGAACTGTCTGACCCTCTGCCTTAAAATAATTAGATTTCTCCACACTGACATACCCAGTTGTCGCTGCCAGCACGGAAGCGGACAAGGCATCTGGGAAATTGTCTCCTTGGACAAGGTAAAATTCAGATCCATCATGCTGAAGTTCTTGAGCTATGGCTAAAGCCGTCTCATAACGGTCATACCCAGCAATCCGGTGAATAGTTTCACGCTCAAACCCTAAGTTCTCCAAAGCAGTAATAAACAGATCCGGAACCGCCTCCGCCCCCCCGAGTATGTAAATATGTCCATTTCGATTGAGGTGTCCTTTGATATAGTCGAAGGCCTCCTGACTTGATTCCGGCGTACTTCCTAACAAGAGAAGGGGACCCTGTTTTTGGTAGGCTAGAGGCACGCCCGCTAGCGCATCAGGATAATTACTTCCCGTAGATAATACAACATTATCCACGATGCCTGGAAATTTAACCGTTGGCTCGTCATCATGGTCGATCAAGTCTTTCACCTGACCCTTCTTGCCCTCCTCTTGCAGATATCGATATCCTAAACTCTGACTCCTTGACCACGACTTTAAAAAGAATCCTGCTAACCTAACTGTCGAAAGGAGTAACTCCTCATGCACGAACTCCAAGACCTTGAGATTAAGCTTAAAGAAGACCTAGCTCCGGAACAAATGTTGCACATCATCTTTCATTACATATCTCTAATCGCCCCGGAAAAAGATTTAAACCGTATTTTACTCTATATGGCAGATATGGGGCGCGAACTGATTCTGGCGGATCGCTGCACCTTATGGCTGCATGACAAGGAGACGCATCAACTCTGGACGAAAGTCGCCCATGGCGTAAAAGCCTTAACCATGCCCGCTGAGGCTGGATTAGCAGGCTACGCCATGAAAAACAACGAAAGCATCCTCATTGAGGATGCTTATCAAGACTTGCGTTTTAACCCAGAAGTCGATCTCCAGACAGGCTACCACACACAGTCTGTGCTCGTGATCCCAATCCTTAATCAGCACGGAGAAACTATGGGTGTGTTCCAAGCCATCAATAAATTGACTTCTCTGGGCGTGTTTACCGATCAGGACTTACACCTATTAACCCTTGCCGCGTCTTATAGCGGCAAGGCGCTTGAATCCGCCCTGCTGAATCAGGAGATTGAACAGACTCAAAAGGAAATTATCTACCTCATGGGTGAAATCGGAGAAAGTCGTTCCAAAGAAACCGGAAACCATGTTAAACGAGTTGCAGAATACTCCAAAGTCCTCGCTCTTCGTCTTGGCATGAGCCCAGTCGAAGCTGAGCTCATCAAAATCTCTTCCCCCATGCACGACATTGGCAAAGTGGCGATTCCTGACGCGATCTTAAAGAAACCCGGAAAACTCACGGACGAAGAGTTTGCCTTGATGCAAGCACACACTGAGATTGGCAATCAACTTTTAAAAAAATCCAACCGCCAAATTCTAAAATCTGCAGCCATCATTGCCAACCAGCATCATGAAAAATGGAGTGGTACCGGTTATCCCCAAGGCCTAAAAGGGGAAGAGATCCACATCTACGGTCGAATAACAGCCATCGCTGACGTGTTTGATGCCCTAGCCAGTGATCGTTGCTATAAGAAGGCCTGGGAAATTGACCGCGTCATTAATCTCTTTAAGGAGGAACGCGGTGTGCAATTCGACCCCCGCCTCGTCGATGTATTTCTGAACTGCCTAGAGGAAATCCTAGCTTTGAAAGAGGAATACGCGGATTAGCCCCAGCACTGCACTTGAGCCTTTAATTTAGGGTTCCAAGTTTAAAACTGGTCGAAATTCTACAGAGTGGTAAGAAGCCCATAGTTGTTGAAACTACAGGCTCCTTCACGGTTTGAACATATTTGAATTTTGTTATACTACAGGGATATTCTTCAGGAATTTGTTGAACACCTCCTGTCTCGGATAAATATTGTAGAAATCCGTGCCGAACGTATCCTGAGAATGATCCACTTTGTTTCTCATCTTTCCCCACCGGCAATTGCTCCAAATTCCACAGAAAGACTTTGGGGCTCACGCGTTGTAGCGAGGCTGAGACCACTGGGTGTTGGGCAGACCCAGGAACAATTAAACTCTACCACAAATCACTGTAAGTAAAGACAAACCCGGATATCAGGATGCATCCGATAATGGGTATTACGTTCAGTATGAGTTATATACTTCTCGTACCTACAACATCGAACCCAGGTTTTCACAAGCTCAACAATAACTTGATAAGTTGGTGTCAGGCACGGGGGTCTAACTTGAGCATTAGCTTGGCGCTCGGTCAGACTCCGACACAATTCCGACGGGACGGAGGGATTGTGCCGAGCATGGACTTTTTAATTCAGCGTTAACAACAGACTCTAATAGTGATATAATTACATCAACTAGATTTGCAAAGGAGCAATAAAATGGAAAATAATGAATTTCAAGAGTTAGTCTTGACGCACTTCAAAGAATTATCGGAACATTTAGGTAAAATTAATCACAGACTTGACCAACATGATAAACGATTTGATAATCTACAAAAGGACGTTACAGAGATAAAGGATGATGTTAAGACCAGCTAATAAAAGTCAAGAGTTTGTTTGATTCTTTCTTAGATTTTGGTTTCAGAAAAAAGGTCATAACAAACCAAGCCATTGAAAAATCCGAACAATGACTAAATCGACTGATTGATCGAAG
>Ga0209587_1000757_pt1 | contig 15632 bp, 11 predicted proteins | sample NGEPerD_2_FD_184512 | JGI IMG/M metagenome (GOLD analysis project Ga0209587, IMG submission 184512) | Arctic peat soil microbial communities from the Barrow Environmental Observatory site, Barrow, Alaska, USA - NGEE PermafrostL1-D... | ecosystem: Environmental > Terrestrial > Soil > Wetlands >... | reverse complement strand
CAGGTGAGATCCTTGTTCTCGTGCGCCGGCGGCTGCGGCATGATCTCGAGCTGCGTCACCGAGATGGCACCCTGGCGGAAGGCGGTGCCGATGCAGTCGGAGCCCGTGTCGCCGCCGCCGATGACGACGACGTTCTTGCCCTCGGCTAGAATCGGCTCGACGTCGCCAAGCGGTTCGCCGGACACCCGGCGGTTCTGCTGCGGCAGATAGTTCATGGCGAAGTGGACACCCGGAAGCTCGCGGCCCGGGACTGCGAGATCGCGCGGGTGCTCGGCGCCGCCGGAAAGCAGCACCGCGTCGTAGTCGCGCTCGAGCTTCTGGATGCGCACGTCATGGCCGACATTGACGTTGTAGAAGAAGGTCACGCCCTCTTCTTCCATTTGCGCCACGCGGCGCTCGACGATGTATTTCTCCATCTTGAAGTCGGGAATGCCGTAGCGGAGCAAGCCGCCGGCCTGGGCATGCTTCTCGTAGACATGCACGTCGTGGCCGGCGCGGGCGAGCTGCTGCGCCGCGGCGAGCCCGGCGGGGCCCGAGCCGACAATTGCCACACGCTTGCCGGTCTTCTTTTTCGGTGGCTGCGGCCTGACCCAGCCCTCGTCGAAGGCCTTGTCGGCAATCGAGCACTCGATGGTCTTGATGGTGACCGGTTCGTCGATGATGTTGAGCGTGCAGGCGGCCTCGCATGGGGCCGGGCAGATGCGTCCCGTAACCTCGGGAAAGTTGTTGGTCGAATGGAGGTTCTGGGCCGCCTCCGCCCAGTCGTCCTGATAGACGAGGTCGTTCCAGTCCGGGATCTGGTTATTCACCGGACAGCCGGTATGGCAATAGGGAATGCCGCAATCCATGCAGCGCGCGGCCTGGCGCACGACCTCGGCGTCGGTCGCGGGGATCACGAACTCCTTGAAATGGCGCACACGGTCGGAGGCCGGCTCGTAGCTCCGGTCCTGCCGATCGATCTCCAGAAAGCCGGTGATCTTGCCCATTAGAGTCACGCTCTGCCCTTAGGTCCTTGAAACGCTCAGCCGGGGAGTAGCCATGCCCACATCCCCTCCGTCAAGCTATCGTATCTCCACACGGCATGACCACCGCCTGGTGCCCGCCAGGACGCCTGACGCTCTTGCCGTTGGTTATTTGCCGTTACCGCGCAGGCCGATCTCGATTTCCCCGAGGCCGGTTTTGTCAGCGACTTGCTGGCGCGCCATCTCCTCCAAGGCGCGCCGGTATTCGACCGGCATCACCTTGACGAATTTCGGCAGGTACGCGGCCCAGTTGTCGAGAATTTCCCTGGCGCGCGACGAGCCCGTGTAGTGGAGATGGTTCTCGATCATCTGGTGCAGCCGCTCCTCGTCGAAGCGCGTCATGTCGGTCAGATCCACGAGGCCGTGGCTTTCGAGGTCGCCGCCTTGATGGCGCCTGCGCTCCATGACTTGGTTCTCGCTCGGCACCGGCTCGAGATCGACCATTGCCATGTTGCAGCGGCGCTCGAAATCGCCCTCCTCGTCGAGCACATAGGCGATGCCGCCGGACATGCCGGCCGCGAAGTTGCGCCCCGTGGGACCAATCACCGCCACGACACCGCCGGTCATGTACTCGCAGCCATGATCGCCCGTGCCCTCGACCACGGCGATGGCGCCGGAATTGCGCACGCCGAAGCGCTCGCCGCCCACGCCGCGGAAATAGCACTCGCCGCCTACGGCGCCATACAGCACCGTGTTGCCGACGATGATGGACTTCTCCGGCACAATGGCGGACTCGGCCGGCGGGCGGACGATGATGCGGCCGCCGGAGAGGCCCTTGCCCACATAGTCGTTGCCTTCGCCGACGAGATCGAGCGTGACGCCGTGCGCCAACCAGGCACCAAAGCTCTGGCCGGCGGAACCCTTGAAGCGCACCCAAATCGTGTCGTCTGGCAGGCCGGCAATGCCGTAGCGCTTGGCGATCTCGCCGGACAGCATGGCGCCAGTGGTGCGGTCGACGTTCCTGATCGGCAGATCGAGCTTGACCGGCTTCTTGTCCTCGATCGCTGTGCGGCACAACTCGATGAGCTTCTTGTCGAGCACCTCGTCGAGGCCATGATCCTGGCGCTCGGTATTGCGGATGGCGACGTCGGCCGGCACCTCTGGCCTGTGGAATAGCTTGGTGAAATCGAGGCCCTTCGCCTTCCAATGGTCGATCGCCGGGCTCTTATCGAGAACCTCGGTGCGGCCGATCATCTCGGCGAAGCTGCGGAAGCCAAGCGCGGCCATGTGCTCGCGCACTTCCTCGGCGACGTAGAAGAAATAGTTGATGACGTGCTCGGGCTTGCCCTGGAACCTTGCGCGCAACACCGGGTCCTGCGTAGCGATGCCCACCGGGCAGGTGTTCAGGTGGCATTTGCGCATCATGATGCAGCCGGCGGCGATCAGGGGCGCGGTGGAAAAGCCGAACTCATCGGCGCCGAGCAGCGCGCCCACGACCACGTCGCGGCCCGTGCGCACGCCGCCATCCACCTGTACGGCGATGCGGCCGCGCAGGCGGTTCAGGACCAGCGTCTGCTGGGTCTCGGCCAGGCCGATCTCCCACGGCGAGCCGGCATGCTTGATCGAGGTCAGCGGCGAGGCGCCAGTGCCGCCTTCGAAGCCGGCGATGGTGACGTGGTCGGCCATGGCCTTGGCGACACCGGCGGCAACGGTGCCGACGCCGATCTCGGAGACGAGCTTGACCGAAACATCGCCCGTGGGGTTCACGTTCTTCAGGTCGAAGATCAGCTGCTTCAGGTCCTCGATCGAATAGATGTCGTGATGCGGCGGCGGCGAGATGAGCCCCACGCCGGGAGTCGAATGGCGAACCTTGGCGATGGTGGCGTCGACCTTATGGCCGGGGAGCTGGCCGCCTTCGCCGGGCTTGGCGCCTTGGGCCATCTTGATCTGCATCATGTCGGAATTGACGAGATATTCCGTCGTCACCCCGAAGCGGCCCGAGGCTACCTGCTTGATGGCCGAGCGCATGGAATCGCCGTTGGGCAGCGGCGTGAAGCGATCGACCTCCTCGCCGCCCTCGCCGGTATTGGAACGGCCCCCAATACGGTTCATGGCGATGGCAAGTGTGGTGTGCGCCTCGCGGCTGATGGAGCCGAAAGACATGGCGCCGGTGGCGAAGCGCTTGACGATCTCTTCTGCCGGCTCAACCTCGTCGAGAGGGACCGGCGCACGCCCCATCTCCTCGGCGGTCTTGATGCGGAACATGCCGCGTAGGGTGAGAAGCTGCTCCGACTGCTCGTTGATCGCCTGGGCGAACTCGCGATATTTCTCGGGCAGCTGGCCGCGCACGGCGTGCTGCAGGTCGGCGACCACTTGTGGCCGCCAGGCATGGGTTTCGCCGCGCACGCGGAAGGCATATTCGCCGCCGACTTCCAGCGCGTTGCGCAGCACGGGCACATCGCCGAAGGCCAGCCGGTGGCGCTCGACGGTCTCGCGCGCGATCTCGTCGAGACCGACGCCCTCGACCTGGGTGTTCGTGCCGGTGAAATACTTGGCGACGAAGCCGGACCGCAGTCCCACGGCATCGAAGATCTGCGCGCCGCAATAAGACTGGTAGGTGGAGATGCCCATCTTGGACATGACCTTGAGGATGCCCTTGTCGGTCGCCTTCATGTAGCGCTTGATGGCTTCCTCGGCCGTCAGCTCCTCGTCGAGATCCGGCACCATGGCTTCGATGCTCTCGAACGCGAGATAGGGGTTGATGGCCTCCGCACCGTAACCCGCGAGCGCGCAGAACTGATTGACCTCGCAAGCTTCACCGGTCTCGACCACAAGGCCGACCGAGGTCCTTAAGCCGCAGCGGATCAAATGATGATGCACGGCGCTGGTGGCGAGCAGCGACGGGATCGGAATCCGGTCCGGTCCGGTTGCCCGGTCCGATAGGATGATGATGTTCTCGCCCACGCGCACGGCGGCCTCGGCACGCTGGCAGAGCTTCTCCAGCGCGTGGCCCATGCCGCCCGTGCTTTGCTTGGCGGGATAGGTGATGTCGAGCGTCACCGTGCGGAACTGGTTGTCGGCGACTTCGCCGATGGCGCGGATGCGTTCCAGGTTCTCGTTGGTAAGGATCGGATGCGCCGCCTCGAGCCGCTTCTGCTTGGAGGTGCCTTCCAGGTCGAGCAGGTTCGGCCGCGGACCGATGAAGGTCACGAGCGACATGACCAGCTCCTCGCGGATCGGGTCGATCGGCGGGTTCGTCACTTGCGCGAAGTTCTGCTTGAAATAGGTGTGCAGCAGCTTCGGCCGGTCGGATAGCGCCGAGATCGGCGTGTCGGTCCCCATGGAGCCGATGGCCTCCTGGCCGACTTGGGCCATGGGGGTCATCAGGAACTTAATGCTCTCCTGCGTGTAGCCAAACGCCTGCTGGCGATCGAGCAGGCTGACATTGGTGCCTGATGGGGGCACGGGGGCGCCGGGCAGCTCGTGCACGCGGATCTGCGTGCGGTCGAGCCATTGCTGATAGGGGTGGGCGCCGGCAAGCTCCGCCTTGATCTCCTCGTCGGAGACGATGCAGCCCTTCTCCAAGTCGATGAGCAGCATCTTTCCGGGCTGAAGCCGCCACTTCTCGACGATCTTCTCCTCGGGGAACGGCAGTACACCGGTCTCCGAGGCCATGACCACCAGGCCATCGTCGGTAACGAAGTAGCGCGCGGGCCTGAGGCCGTTGCGGTCGAGCGTGGCGCCGATCTGGCGTCCGTCGGTGAACGCCATGGCGGCGGGGCCGTCCCAGGGCTCCATGAGGCAGGCGTGATACTCGTAGAAGGCGCGGCGCTTGGCATCCATCAGCGGATTGCCGGCCCAAGCTTCCGGGATCAGCATCATCGCCGCGTGCGCGAGGCTGTAGCCGCCCTGCACCAGGAACTCGAGCGCGTTATCGAAGCAGGCGGTGTCGGACTGACCTTCATAGGAGATCGGCCACAGCTTCTGGATGTCCGGGCCAAATAGCGGCGACGACACGCTCGCCTGGCGCGCCGCCATCCAGTTGACGTTGCCGCGCAGCGTGTTGATCTCGCCGTTATGGGCGACCATCCGATACGGATGCGACAGCTTCCAGGATGGGAAGGTGTTGGTCGAGAAGCGCTGATGCACCAGCGCGAGCGCCGAGATGAACTGCTTATGATGCAGGTCCTGGTAATAGGCGCCGAGCTGGTAGGCGAGGAACATACCTTTGTAGACCAGGGTGCGGCAGGACAGGGACACGGTATAGAAGCCGATGTCGCGTCCGCCGGTCTCGCCGTTGAGGGTGTTGGAGATGACCTTACGCAGGATGTAGAGCCGGCGCTCGAACTCCGTCTCGTCCTCGATGTCGGGTCCGCGGCCGATGAAAACTTGGCGATGGGTGGGTTCGGTCTCGATCACCGTCGGCGATAGGCAGGCATTGTCGGTCGGCACGGTGCGCCAGCCGAGAAGCTTGAGGCCTTCGGCATCGAGGACGCGCTCGACCACGGACTCACAATAGATGCGCTGCGCCTGATTGGACGGCATGAACATATGCCCGACCGCGTAGTGTCCGGGCTCGGGCAGTTTGATGTTCAGCGGCGGGCAGACCTCGCGGAAAAATTCATGCGGAATCTGCACGAGAATGCCGGCGCCGTCGCCGTCGCGCGGGTCGGCGCCCGCGGCGCCGCGATGGGTCAGGTTCTCGAGGATCTGGAGGCCATACTCGATGATCGTATGGCTCTTGCGTCCCTTCAGGTCGGCGACGAAGCCGACGCCGCACGAGTCATGCTCGTTGGCCGGATCATAGAGTCCTTGCGCCGGCGGCATGCCGTAGGGCACCGCCTTGAAAGGTCCAGGAATGAGCGCACGGCGTGTCATCGAGTTCGTAGAACCTCTACCTTGTCCCAAGTCGGAGCGGGACGTCTAGAGTTTGGCGGGCGGCCAGCCCCTTCACCAGCATACGCGTATGGCGTGAAGCGAAGAACCGGCCATTAGGGGGCTAGCGCCTCTTTGCGCTAGCGAATGCGGGGGTGAGACCACGTTTCGCGTCTCTCGCGAGGCTAGGGAGCCCCGCGCCGCAGCCTCCAGTACAAAGGTCAGCAGGCCTGTCCTATTTAAGCCCAAAATGACAGATTTCCAAGGGGTGCACAAGAAAGATTCGGCGTTTTCTAGTCCCTAGGGGACCCCAGCGGCGTTCACTTGATTCTGGCGGAGGCGTGATTTGACGTGAGCGCGCCCGCGCATGCCTACTTGGGGCGCAATTAATCATGCCGGCGCCCCCAAGTTCCGGCCCCTTCACTGACCCCATTGAGGAGCTGACATGACCTACCAGACGAAGAAAATCTCAGGCGTCGCCGTGGCTTCCGCCTTTGCCGCCGCGCTCGGGATGGCCGCATCGAGCCAATCGGCGGCGGCTGCGGACGAGAAAATGGAGAAGTGCTACGGCGTGGCCAAGGCCGCCGACAACGACTGCAAGGCCGGCGAGGGTACGACCTGCGCCGGCACGTCCAAGATCGACTACCAGGGCGATGCCTGGAAGCTCGTGCCTGAAGGCACCTGCACCACCATGGAGTTGCCCGATGGCCGCAATGGCAGCCTCGAGCCCCTCGACCGCGATTTGCCCCCTGCTTAAGGCCAGCTTCCGCGAATGAACGGGCAGCCGATCCCCCTCACCCGGCGCGACCCCGGACATATCCGGCGTCGCGCCACCCTCTCCCGCGAGGGGAGAGGGAATGGGGCCAGCCGCCACGCTCCGCTTTCCCTCTCCCCTTGTGGGAGAGGGCTTTCTGCCGCGATCTTGCGCGGCGAAGCCGTCCGCAAGTCGCTTGGCGGAAAGGGTGAGGGGTCACATGCCTCAGAACGGTAATCAACTCCCGCTCCGCGCCGGGGTCGGTCTGAAGCCTCAGCACTATCGCGACATCCTGGATGGTGCACCCGATATCGGCTGGTTCGAGATCCATGCGGAGAACTACATGGGCGAGGGCGGGCCGCCCCACGCCTACCTCACGGCCATTCGCGAGCGCTACCCCGTGTCGCTGCATGGCGTCGGACTGTCGATCGGTGGCAGCGGACCGCTCGACAAGGATCATCTCGTCCGCCTCAAGGCCTTGATCGACCGCTACCAGCCTTCGCTGTTTTCCGAGCACCTGGCCTGGTCGAGCCACGACACCGTCTATCTCAACGATCTCCTGCCGCTGCCCTACACGGACGAGACGTTGGCCATTGTGTGCGGCCATGTCGATGAGGTGCAGGAGACGCTTGGCCGCCAGATGCTGCTGGAGAACCCTTCGACTTATGTGGCGTTCGCGGAGACCTCCATGAGCGAGGTCGACTTCTTAAGCGAGATCGCGCGGCGGACGGGATGCGGGCTGTTGCTCGACGTCAACAATGTGTTCGTTCAGGCCGCCAATCACGGCATTGACGCCACCGCCTATCTCGACGGCTTTCCGGCGGAGCATGTGGGCGAGATCCATCTGGGCGGCCATGACGAGGACGCCGACGACGATGGCTCGGCCTTGCTCATCGACGATCACGGACGCGAGGTGGCCGATCCTGTCTGGGCGCTCTACGCGCACGCGCTGTCGCGGACGGGCGTACAGCCGACCCTGATCGAATGGGACACCGACGTGCCCGATTGGCCGACGCTGTTCGCCGAGGCGAAGCGGGCCGACGCAGTCTTGGCCGACGCAGTCTTGGCCGACGCGGTCTTGGCCGATGCGGATTTGGCCGATGCGGATTTGGATGATGAGATTCTGGCCAACCGGCGTAGCAATGGCATGGCGGTGTGATGGTGACGCGTCCCTTGCAGCTTGAGGGCGAATTTGCCCGCGCCGTGCTCGATGCGGACGCCGACGTGCCGGCTCAGCTGGTGCGCAAGGCGGGCGGAACCAAGTCAGGCAAGACCTTGGCGCGGCGCTTCGACGTCTACCGGAACAATGTCCATGCCAGCCTGATCGACGTGCTCTCGGTGCGCTTTCCTATTGCCGCGCGCCTCGTGGGCGAGGAGTTCTTCCGCGCCATGGCGCGCGTCTATGTGGAAAAGGAGCCGCCGCGCTCAGCCGTGCTGCTGACCTACGGTGCGGGCTTTGCCGATTTCGTCGCACAGTTTCCGCCCGCAGCGCCGGTTCCCTATCTCGCCGACGTGGTGCGCCTCGAATGGGCGTGGCACACAGCCTATCACGCAGCCGACGCGGCGCCGCTTCCCTTGGTGGAGTTGGAGGCGGTGGCCGGCGGTGTGGAGCGCGCCAGCCTGACACTGCATCCTTCGCTGCACATCGTGCGCTCGCCGTACCCGGTGGTCACCATCTGGCAGATTGCGATGCGCGAGGGCGAGGACGAACCGGCACGGCTCCCCGCCGACGGTGAGGACGCGCTCGTGGTCCGGCCCAAGCTCGCGGTGGAGGTCCGTCGTCTGCCGGACGGTGGCGCGGGCTTTATCCTCGCGCTGCAGGACGGTGCCACACTTTACGAGGCGGCAGACAGCGCCATAGGGGACGCGCCGGCGTTCGATCTTCAGGCCAATCTCGCCGGCCTTATCACTAGCGGCGCCATTATCGGCGTTGGCGCGAGACCTTAACGAAACCTTTCCCCAATAGATGAAACCCGTTAAGGCGCGCGTAAGTTGTCGGGCGTAGGCTTGCTCATAGCCGCGCCTCACAAGTGTTCTGCGTACGGAGCGGTACTCCTGGCAGGTTCTCTCCCATTGGTACCTGCGAACTGAGAAGGGCGCCCTCGCTCACGGAGGACGCCCTTCTTGTTAGCACCAGACGATGATCGGGGTGGCCGGTTAGGCAGCCTTGCTGTCGATCACTTTGGGCTTGTCGGTTTCCGCCTTGGTCGTGATCTCAATAGTGCGGGGCTTCATGGCCTCGGGCAGCTCGCGCACCAGATCGACATGCAGCAGGCCATTCTCGAGACTGGCGCCCTTCACCACGACATAGTCGGCGAGCTGGAAGCGCCGCTCGAAGCTGCGCGAGGCGATGCCGCGATGCAGGAAGGTGGCGTTCTCCGGTCCCTGCTCGGTGCTCTTCTCGCCGCGAATCGAAAGCGTGTTCTCCTTCACCTCGATATCGAGGTCGGCATCGTCGAAGCCGGCGACGGCCATGGAGATACGATACGCGTTCTCGGCGATCCGCTCGATGTTGTAGGGCGGGTAGCTCGGGGTCTCGCCCTCGAACGCGCTCAACGTATCCAGCAAGGAGCCGACGCGGTCGAAGCCGATGGTGGAGCGGTAAAGGGGGGTCAGATCGAAGTGTCTCATGTCACATCCTCCGCAAGAAGCGATATGGTCGTGCCCGCTCTTTCCGACGAGCCGGGCTCACTAAAAACGCAAGCCTGACGGCCTTGCGCAGAGAGGGATATGGGAACCCGGTATATTCTCGTCAAGAGGACTACCGTGCTGAATACAAAAGCAAAACGCTACGGCCGATCCGGGTGCGCGGGGCCGCGCGCCGCCGCGGCGCCGCGCGGCAAGCCTGTGGTCAATAAGGCTGTGGTCAATGATGTGTTCATGGCGCGCGGCGCTGCTATAAGGAATGCGCACACCGGCGTGTGGCTTCCGCCGGGGCTAGGGGCTCCTCGCATTCATGGATCTCGTTTCGACACCGAAAAACCCGATCCCGCTTGGGGCGTCGTCGGGCTACCTCGACATCCGCAAAGGCGTGCGGATTCGCTATGCGAGTTGGCAGTCGGCGCTCCGCGAGCGGCGCGGCACCGTGTGCATCTTCCCCGGCCGCAACGAGTTCATCGAGAAATATTTCGAGGTCGTCGGCGAACTGCGCCGCAGGGGGTTTGCCGTCGCCATACTCGATTGGCGCGGGCAGGGGGGCTCGAGCCGGCTGACGCGAAGCCTGATGAAGGGCCATGTGCGCGACTTCGCCGACTACGAGGAGGATCTCCACCACTTCATGAAAGGGGTGGTGCTGCCGGATTGTCCGGCGCCCTATTTTGCGCTGGCTCACTCCATGGCGGCCACGGTGCTGTTCAGCGCCGCGACCAAGCGGGGCTGCTGGTTCAGCCGCATGGTCATGACCGCGCCGATGGTCAAGCTCATGGGCCTCCCCATGTCACAGGGGCTCTGCGCGCGACTGGCGGACGGCCTGATGCTGTTCGGTCTCGGCAAGCAGGTCGTGCCCGGCGGCAACAAGGAGGACTGGACAAGCGAGGAGTTCGAGGGAAACCCGCTCACCTCGGACCGGGAGCGCTTCCTCCGCAACCTCGCCGTGCTCCGCGCGGCTCCTGGGCTTGCCGTGGGGCCGCCCACCATCGGTTGGCTCAACGCGGCGTTCGAGGCCATGGCGCAGCTTGGCGATGAAAAATTCGCGCCGCGCATCCGGGTGCCGGCGCTGATGGTGGCGGCGGGCGACGATCAGGTCGTGTCGAGCAAGGCGATCGAGGACCTCGCCTCGCGACTCCGCGCCGGCTCGCAACTCGTGCTCCGCGGCGCGCGCCACGAAATCCTTCAGGAACGGGATTCCGTCCGCGAGCAATTCTGGGCCGCGTTCGACGCCTTCATTCCGGGCGTCGCGCTCAGCAAGGCCAGCTAGCGCGCGCAGTCAGTCCCATAAGCCGTCATGCCCGGACTTGATCCGGGCATCGATGCCGTTACCGCTCAGCAAGTTGAACCGTCAGTGGAATGGATTGCCGGGTCAAGCCCGGCAATGACGGAGAACTATTGGCCGGAGAGCATCTCCACCGCCGCGGCGTGCAGACTGCGATCGCCGGCAGCGAGGATGCGGCCGCCGTCCCGCGGATCGTTGCCGTCCCAGGTGGTGACCACGCCGCCGGCGCGTTCGATGATGGGAACGAGGGGCAGGATGTCGAACGGTTTGAGGCCCGCCTCGACCACAAGGTCGATATGGCCGAGGGCCAGCAGGCAGTAATTGTAGCAATCGCCGCCGAAGCGTCTCAAACGCACCGCCCGGCTCAAGCGCTCGAAGCACTCGGCGTCGCGGCCTGCAAACATGTCAGGCGTTGTCGAGGCGAGAGCAGCATCGGCAAGCGACGGGCAGGCGCGAACCCGCATGGGTCTCGTTTCGCCGTCGTGGCGGAAAAAGGCTTCCTGTTCGCCGCTCCAGAAGCGCTCGCGGGTGAAGGGCTGGTCCATCAGCCCGAGAAGCGGGGCGCCGGCCGCGGTGAGCCCAATCAGCGTGCCCCAAAGCGGCTGACCCAGGATGAAGGCGCGGGTGCCGTCGATTGGATCGATGATCCAGCAATAATCGGAGGACCCGCGGGATGTGCCGAACTCCTCGCCGACAATGCCGTGGGAGGGATAGGCCTCGGCCAGAGCCTGCCTGATCGCGGCCTCGGCATCGCGGTCGGCCGCGGTCACGGGGTCGAAGTCATCGCCTCCTTTATGGTCAACGGCGCCGCCTGTCCGAAAATGCGGCAATATGACCGCGCCGCTCTTATCGGCAAGCGCGTGGGCCAGGGCCATATAAGCCTGGAAATCGGGTTGTTCGGGCTTGGACACGGGTCAAGGCTTGGCGGTGTTTGCCCTTAGGAGTCAAGGCCTGGCGACGGTTGAGAGCCGTGAGTTCAAGACTTTCCCCGCCGGCCACGTGACAGTTCTGCACCAGTGTCTCAGGAATGCCGCGTGCCTAAGAGAGCTATCTTGATTTTTGTGCGCCGCAATGACATATTGTTGCAATGCGGCATGGCTCTCCAGGCTGTGCCGTTGCCCTCCTTGGGCGTTTCCTCCCTAGACTTGGGCCGTTCGTTCAATCGGACGGCCCATTTTTTTGTGGAAATCGCCTTTCGGGTAACGGGCCGCGGCGCTCCAGGCTATTCGGCGGCGGCGCGCGGAATGGCGAGACCGGGCACGCCGGGCATAAGCCCGCGCACCATGGTTTCGAGGCCGGCGCGCAGCCGCTCGAAACCGGCCGACTTTTCGAATCGGGTTTCGTCCATATAGAGCGCGCGATTGATCTCAATTTGAAGAACGTGCTGCGCCTTGTGCGGCCGGCCGTAATGCTCGGTGATGTAGCCGCCGGCATAAGGCTTGTTCAACGCCACCGCATAGCCAAGAGCTTCAAGCTGGCTCGCCGCGAGCCGCGTTAGCTCGCCGCTGCAGGAGGTGCCGAAGCGGTCGCCGAGGACGAAATCCGGGCGTCCCGTGCCCCGATCGGCGATCGGGTTCGACGGCATGGAGTGGCAGTCGATCAGCACGCACAAGCCAAATTCCCTTTTCGCCTCAAGGAGTAGCGCCGCAAGCGTGTCGTGATATGGCGTGTAGAGCCGGTTGATGCGCTCAAGCGCTGCTTCCACGGAGAGGGGCTCGCGATAGATCTCGTCGGACTCCGAGACGATGCGGGCGATGGTGCCGAGCCCACCGGCCACGCGGACCGACTGGGTGTTGGCGTAGTGGGGCAGGCCGCCGCGGAACAGGACCGGATCGAGCTCATACGGCTCCCGGTTCACGTCGAGATATGCGCGCGGGAAATGGGCATGGAGGAGGGGGGCGCCGAGATCGGTGACGAAGGCGAACAACTCCTCGACGAAGGCGTCCTCCGAGCGTCGCAAGGTGTGCGGGTCGAGCCGTGAGGCGGCGAGAAAGGTGCTCGGGTAGATGCGGCCGCTATGGGGTGAGTTGAACACCAGCGGAACCAACAAGTCCGCCGGCCGCGCCACGACGAAGGGCGGATTCAGCTCGGTCTCGATCGCCTCGGCCTCGCTCAGGCTCATGGCCAACCCTTGATTTTTAGCCGTGATGCGGGGTCCGCCGGCCTTGGAATCCTAGTCTGTAAACTTTGCCAACGAGAGTTGACCCTGTCCAGGCGGTTCTGTCTTGTGCCCGGCCCAAATAGAAGCAATGATTTGGGGTTCAGTAAGGGGGCCGGCCCCATTTGACCTTTTTGGCCAGGGGCAATCGCTCGTTTACCAAGTTCGTGTACGCCCAACAGGCGAGAGTTTTAGGGGGACGGGGAATATGGAGGCGAACGATCCACGGGCACGCAGCGTGCAACGTATTCTGCTTGCCGAGGACGACGAGGATATGCGCCGCTTCTTGGTCAAGGCGCTCGAGAAGGCCGGCTACGACGTCGTGTCGTTCGGCAACGGCCTCGAGGCCTATGAGCGGCTGAAAGAAGAGCCCTTCATGCTCCTCCTCACCGACATCGTGATGCCGGAGATGGACGGCATTGAGCTGGCGCGCAAAGCATCCGAGCTCGATCCCGATCTCAAGATCATGTTCATCACGGGCTTTGCCGCGGTGGCGCTCAATCCGGACAACAACGCGCCGAAAGACGCCAAGATCCTGTCGAAGCCGTTCCACCTGCGCGACCTGGTGGATCAGGTGGAGCGGATGCTCGCGGCGTAACGCGCGAGCCTGCAAACGGCGGGTTGCCTTGGCTGGCCGCTACCCGATATAGAGGGGCGCCTTCATAGACGGGCGCGCTTTGCGTTCCAAGGCAGCGGGCGGTTAGCTCAGCGGTAGAGCACTACGTTGACATCGTAGGGGTCACTGGTTCGATCCCAGTACCGCCCACCATCTTAAATAACTGATCTATATGATTTTAATTAGCGATCATCCCGCGATTTCCTGATCTGGGCAACGCCCTGGGCAACAGTCGAATGAGGCTGTGCCTCTCGGGCCAAAAGCCTCCCTACCATCTGCAGGCTTCTCGGAGCGATTTTACCGCGCTCTCGATCCGCGCAATGTTGAACTCAACGGTGATCGGACTTTCGTTGTAGGGCGTTGCGCGCATCAAGAGAGTGCTCTCCCGCGCTTCTTTCAACGCCTGCACAAGCGCCGCAACAGTTCGTCTCGCAGTCCTCGGAGTAGCCAACGCAAGGAGCGAGCCTCGCGAAGGCGAACTGCCCGTTCGCCCTCGAGAAGTTCGTTGAGTTTGACAACCTCCGCCATCTTGAGGCTGTGAGCTGCCCGTTCGCCCTCGAGAAGTTTGTTGAGCTTGCTAATCGCCCCGTTCTGGCCCGCCAACTGGCGCTCGAGTTTATCCAATCGCCCACGGGTTTCTGTGGCGGTTCCTGCCTCAAGACACTTGTGGACGAGCTGAGAAAAAGAAATGTCCTTTTCTGATGCGTCGTTGCCATCAGAATCCTCCCCGCCCTTTTCGAGTGCCACCCGAATCGCATTTTGCGCGATTGCTAGTATGGGGGACTCACCATATCGGCCATCATCCGATTGCCCGAGGGAAGCGTAGCGCGCGCCAAAGTGCTCCACTTCAAGAAAGAAAGGGTCGGGCCGGAGCGGCTTATAGATATCGAACACCCGCCCGATAGAGAACGTCGCCGCGCTTTCTAATGGGCCTACCCAAGAATCGTCTCCATCATCGAAAGTGGGATGCTGCATCCAATAGGCCACCTGCTCATTGGTCAGGAAGAACGACCCGGAGTGCGGATTCGATGGCAAAGAAAAGGTTTGCTGCCGACCGTTCCAAATGCCCTCAAGTTGCTGAGCCTGCGCAGGCCGTCGAAAAGGCGCAGTGTCTGATTCTGGCAGCTCCGGATCAACTATGCACTTAACCGGTGATCCGGTTGCTGGTATTTCGTATCGTACAGCCTGAAGCAACGCACGTTGGCCGAAGTTGTGCTGAAACCAAGTCAACTTATCGAAGAAGGCCGGATCGTGGATGTTGAGATCGTCCTCCATATGGCAATAGAAGTCGTATTTACCGAAACGCTCCCGGATTATCCGCTGGGTTTGCAATCCTAACCACGGTGGCTCGCAGGCGACATACTCGACCGAAAAAGTTCCCGGAGCGAATCCGAGTTCGTCCAGCACTCCATGCCCGCATTTCGTCACGATAACGATATCGAGGCAGGAGTGCGGCGATTGCGCTTTTGGAAGTATCGGGCTCCCTTCCAATGTATGGCCCCAGCGCCCAAAGTGTCGGTGCAGTCCTACAATAAGGTCATTCAGAGCCGCGATTCTTCCAAGAGGTTCTATGTAGCTTCCGATTGTGAGGGAAGTGTTGCCGGGATGGCTACGGCCGTAATAGTGCGGAATGACGATCAAAATTCGCATGGTACGGCACTCATCGTAGCGACGTTGATCCGCCCACCTTCATCACGACTCATCTAACATGGCGCCTTTATGATGTCAGCTTGTCCGCGCGCTGTGTAGGATCGCAAGAAAGCTGCTGCGGTCGTAGCCTAAGATATGACCGAAGGAGACGTCGACGGGCCAAGCCTCGCAGGTGAACTGTCGCTAGCCCGCACGATCAAGACGAGCGCAACTAAGATATTTGCTGCCAAGTCGTCAGGCGCGCCGCTGACTCTCGCTAGCCGTCGACAATCACCTTGAACCCGCCATAGATCAGTCGCTTGCCGTCGAAGGGCATGTCCTTACCCGCCATCATGCCGGCGAGGCGGGGGTCGTTCATCACCTTGGCGTTGACGCGGTCGCGATCCTTGCGGGATTTGTAGACAATGTAAGAGAAGAACACCGTCTCGCTCGGCTTCATCTGCACGCTCCGAGGGAAGGACGTAAGCTTGCCCTTCTTCACGTCGTCGGCGATGCACTCGCGGAATTCGAGCGCGCCGTGTTCCTTCCAGATTTTGCCGGCCTTGCGCGCCAGGCGCTTGTAGGCATCGACCTTGGCTTTAGGCACGGCAACGATGAAACCATCGACATAGGGCATGGGCGCGACCTCAGGGTTTGGGTTTCTCGCAATTGACCATCCAGCGCGTGCCGAAGCGGTCGGCCAGCAC
>Ga0209587_1000756_pt1 | contig 15653 bp, 14 predicted proteins | sample NGEPerD_2_FD_184512 | JGI IMG/M metagenome (GOLD analysis project Ga0209587, IMG submission 184512) | Arctic peat soil microbial communities from the Barrow Environmental Observatory site, Barrow, Alaska, USA - NGEE PermafrostL1-D... | ecosystem: Environmental > Terrestrial > Soil > Wetlands >... | reverse complement strand
GGCCCTTGAGCAGGTCGGCATGGGGTTCGAAGAGGTGGAGCACCTTCGCCAGCCCACGCGCCGTGAAGCTTGTGCCGCGGCTGATGCCCGAGCCCTCTTCCAGGTGGACGGCCTCGACGAGGCCGTGCGCGGCGAGCATTTCGACGGCGACCTTAAGCGATTTCTCGAGGCTGACGGGCCCGCCCAGGCGCTGCGCGCCGATCTCCAGGAAGACCTGGTTGGCGATGTAGTTGTTCGAGCCGAGCAGCATCTGGGTCAAGATCTCGGAGAGCGCGCGCGACTGGTTGTGCACGTAGACCGGCGCCAAACCTTGAGGCACGGGTCCGACAGTGATCTCGCCCTTCACGCTGCCGCCGGCCTGGTCGATGAACGCGGCCAGCAGCTCGCCGGCATAGAGCAGGCTCACTTCGGGATCTTGGGTGAGGCTGATGCGGCTGCGGCCCTTGGGGCCGCGCATCCGGAACTGGCTGATCGCCAGCGGGGTGATCGGGGTCTGCTTCTCGGCGGAGCGGACAGTGTTGCCGCTGCGCACGGCATGGATCGTGTTGAAGTTCACCGCAAAGGCCGAGTTCAGCGCGTCGTAGGCCTCGTTGGTATCCTCGATGCCGGGAATGCGGAGGTCGGCAGGGTAGTAGCTCGCATCGAGCACGATGCCGGTGATCGGCTCCTTGCCGATCGCCGCGACCAGCTCCGGCGCGAGCAGCGCCAGTTCCTCGGAGATCAGGAAGGGATCGCCGCCGCCCTGCACATACAGCACCCGGTTTTCGTCCAGATAGAAGCGGGTCTTAAAGCGGTAATCGCCGCCCAGGACCTCCATCGCCAGCCAGGCGGTCACGATCTTGTTGACGGAGGCCGGGACGAAGGGCTGGTCGGCGTTCTGGGCCACCAGCTCGTTGCCGTCGGCGTCCATGACGAGCACCAGCCCCGAGGGCGCGAGCGCCGCGACGGTCTTTGCCGCGTCGGCCAGGGCTTGCGTGGACAGAGCCGGGGCGGGCAGCAGGAGCAAAGCGAGGATAAGCGGACGAAACAACATGGCGCCTCCAGGCGTTCCTCTTACAGGCTCATGCCCCAGACCGGCAATCCATCCCTGAGTTTCGGGAGAAATCCAAGGAGGGCGCGCCGTCGTACTCGGGCAAAAAGCAGCTAGCTCCGTCTCCAAAACCAATTTGGCGGATCAGTCCGCTGATCTGCTCAGGAGGATCATAAGATGCATTATTCCGTCTCGATTGTCGCCGCAGCGGCCATTGTTGCCTTTTCGTTGTCAGCCAATGCGCAAGAGGTGAAGCCTGTCGAGGGCGTGGTGAAGGGCACGGCCACCACGGGCAAGGGCGTGGTCAAGGGCGCCGGTGAGGTCGGCAGCGGGGCGGTGGGCGGCACCGTGGAGGCCGGCAAGGGCGTGGCTAAGGGTGCCGGCGAAGTCGGCGGCGGTGTCGTCGAGGGCGCCCAGGACATCGGCGAAGGCGTGAGCGAAGGCCCGGTCGGCGCCGTCAAAGGTGTCGGCAAGGGAACCGTCGCGGTCGGCAAGGGCGTTGTCGGCGGCACGGTCGAAACCGGCAAGGGCGTCGCGAAGGGCGCCGGCACGGTGGGCAAGGGCGTGGTGAAAGGCGGAGGCACGGTCCTCAAGGAAACCGGCAAGGGTCTCGGCTGCGTCGTGAGCCTCGGCAATAGGTGCTGATTGCGCGTTTTATTCCAAAGAGGAGCGAGGTCGCCGGGGCGCCTCGCGGCAATCTTCAAACTTTTGCCAGGTTTGTCTGCTTCACTGTCACAAATAAGGAAGCCACTGATCTCATGATTCGATTTTCTGCTCATACTGCTCTCGTCTGTTTCATCGCCCTGTCGGTCGCTGGGTGCGCCGTGGAGGTGCCCATGAAGGCCTTCCGCATGGCCCCGCCGGACGCGACCCTCAAGGACGACGCGCGGCCGCAGCAAGACGTGAAGCACCTCTCCGTCGACTAGGACGCGATTGGCGGTTCTGGCGGTTCGCGCCCAGGTTCTGCCGAGAGAAGAGCCGCGTCAGCGCTCGATGCGGCTGATCTTCGAGCCTTCGAGGGTGAGGTTATACATCAGCCCCTTCTGGTCGATGATGAAGCCGATCACCGGTTCGGTGACCTTGTCGGTGTCGATGGAGCCGCCGACGCCGACGGTGATGATGGCCACCGAGCCGTCTACCCCGACCTTCCAGCCGGCCCGGCGGTGGAAGGCGTCGAGCGCGCTCTGGGTCATGAACATGATGATCACCGCGCGTTGCTGCGCGCCGAGCTGGAAGCCGAACGAGGCCGAGATCATATTGTAATATCCGGCCGGCCTCTGATCGACGATCAAGATCCCTTCGCCATACTCCCCACCGACGCCAAATCCGGCCTTGATCACGGACGGAAACACCAAGATCCCGACGGCCTTGTTGGCCAGTTCCTTGGCGCCGCCGGTCTGGCGCACGAAGCTGTGGAGGGTCTCGTTGGCGTCGTGGTTGATTTCCGCCCCCGAGGCCGCGACGGCGGCCGATAGCGGAGCGATGATCGTGCCGGCGGCAAGGGCGATGGCAACCAGGTGGGCGATCAGGGCTTTCATGTGCGCAGATCCTCTTGAAAGGTTCCCCCCAGTCCCCTTGAGTTCAAGGCCCCTTGCGCTCCACTAGACCGACATTATGGCGGCGGCGGGGCCCAGCGGAGGGCGATGCTCAGCGCGCGATTCCGGTGAGGAAGATGAAGCCGGAATAGCCGCTGCGAATCTCGCGCTCGACGATTCCGATCCGTTGCGCCCGGACCTCACAGGCATGCGCGGCGAAGACGGTCTCGATCGAGCCCGGCGACAAATGAAGCACCGGGAAGGGCCGGTCGGCCACCACGTAGCCCGCGGAGTGCACGAGAAAGGCCGCGATAAGGGCGCCGCCTGGTTTCACGCACCGGGCGAAGGCGGTGCAGGCAGCTTCGAACTCGTCTTGGCGCTCGGTAATCGACTCGGCGCAGAAAAACATCGTCGCCGCGTCCCACCGCCGTTCGGGAAGCTCGAACACCGAGCCCTGCTCGATCTTGGCTTTGTTGCGGAGCAGGGGGATGGGATTTTCCGGCAGCTCGGCATCTTGGCCGTAAGCATCGCGGGCCACGCCCCAGAAGTGCCGCCACTGGGGGCGCATCTCGTCACGGTCGAGCTCGGCCTTGAGCCAGTCGACATTGCTTTCGGCGTATTCCCACGCGGTCAGCCGTGCCGCGCGGGGAAGGGCGCAGAAGAACGGAATGAGGTTGGGGCCGGTGCCGACGTCGACGATGTCGAGATCCGAACCCGATGGCGGCGCCAGCTTGATCGCGTCCACCGCGCAACGGATGACGCGGTCGTCGTCGGGATGTGGCTCGCCGTAATAGTGCTGGAAGTAGGCTTCCGAGTCGAAAGACGCCCACGGATAGTCGGCATTGCTGGCAGGCGCGGGGCTTGCGGCGGCTTGGTCGTGCTTGTCTTCGGACACGGTCTCGACCCTCGTGGCGTTTCGATCACGGAGACTTCGCCCCGAGGCGGTCGCGACAGGCGGGCCTCAGGCGCGTCTTCGGGCTTGGTCTTCGAGCTTGGTCCTTTCGGGCTTTAGCCGGTGAGACCGCCGCCGGCAACGGTCTGAGGCGCGCCAGGCTCGCGATCAGGGCTCTGGGGTTCGTAGGTCTCGAGAAACTCCACCGCTTTCTCCACCGGTAGGGGCCGCGAGAAATAGAACCCTTGGAGTTCGGTGCAGCCGAACCGCGTCATCATGGCCGCTTCAAACTGCGTCTCGATGCCCTCGGCCACAATGTCCATGCCCAACCCGCGGCCGAGAGTGACCACGGACTTGATGATGGTCTTGGTCGTATCGATCTTGGACACGCTGCTGATGAATGAGCGGTCGATCTTGATCTTGTCGAATTGGAAATTGCAGAGATAGGACAGGCTCGAATACCCGGTCCCGAAGTCGTCCAGCGCGGTCTTGAACCCCATGTCGTGAATGGCAGCGAGGATACGGTTGACGCGGTCGGTCGATTCCAGAAGGACGCCTTCGGTGATCTCAAGCACAAAGCGGTTCGCGGATACGCCGTGCTTCACGATCAGCCGCCGGAGCGTCGACTCCAGATCCACGTGACGGAACTGGACCGGCGACAGGTTCACGGCGACGTCTAAATCGGGCCAGAGTTTGGAGTCGCTCATGGCCCGATCGAGCACCCATTCGCCAATCGCAGGCAGCAGTCCGGCATTCTCCGCGATGGGGATGAATTCCGCGGGTGACATGCTGCCGTAAAGGGCGTGCTGCCAGCGCAGCAGGGCTTCGACGCCCACGACCTCTCCCGTGCTGCAGGAGATGACCGGCTGATAATGGAGATCGAATTCTTCGTTCTCGATCGCGCTCCGCAGATCGAGTTCGACGGCACGGCGATGCTCGACATCGTCCGCCATCTTCGTGCTGAAGAACACCGCTCGGTCGCGGCCCTGGCTCTTGGCCTCATAGAGCGCGATGTCGGCGTGGCGCATCAATTCATCGGCGGTCGCCCCGTTGTCGGGCGCGAACGCAAGACCAGCAGAGGCCGTCACGCTGATTGCCTGACCTTTGATGGCGAAAGGTGATGCAAAGGTTTGGGCAATGCGCTCAATGATGGTCTCGCCGGTATCCGCGCCTGCGGGTGCGCACAGAATCACGAACTCGTCCCCGCCGAAGCGCGCCAGGAAGTCGTTGGGCCTGAGCCGCGCGGACAGGCGTTGAGCGACCAGCTTGATCAATTCATCGCCGGCCTCGTGGCCCAGCGTGTCGTTGACGTCCTTGAAGCGATCGATATCGATATAGGCGGCCAGGGCCCTTTGGCCGTTGCGCCGGGCAATGTAGCTGTTGAGGAACTTCTCGATCTTCTCGACCATATGAACGCGGTTCGGCAAGCCGGAAAGCGCGTCGTGCTTGGCCTCGTGCCGCGCTTCGAATTCGCGCTGCGCCAATGCCGCGGAGGCGCGCTTCAGCCGCCCGAACATGATCTGGGACAACAGTCCGGTCAGGAGCACGCCGAACGCAACCAGCGGAAGGATGATCGTCAAGAGCACCTGGCCCGGTTGGCGTGTCGTCCAGTTCAAATATACAGCGAGGACGCCGTCGTCACTGAAGAATGGCTCGGAAACGACGGCCGCGGCCTCGACGGGTTGTGGCTTCAGCGAGAGATCGGGAAGCAAAAGCGTGCGGCCGATCTGGGTGATGAACTCCTCATCAACATAGGTGACGCTAACGAGGAGGTTCGGCGTCCCTTTCAGGATGTCCATCTGAACATTGGGCACGATGGCCAGCGCCGCGACGACAGCCGGCCGGCCATCGACGGATACGATGTGTCCGGCCCAGCGGGCGACTCCAAGCACACCGGCAAGGAGCCGATAGCTGCTTTGGGAAGGGCTGAACGAGTCGGGGCGGTTCTTCAAGAAGGGGCTTTGTTTCCCCTCGCGCGCTTCTTGAACGACCGCCTCGACGGCCGGGCGGCGGCGCTCGAACGTGGAAGGTTGTTCCCGTTCTCCGTCGAACCAGGCATAGAGCGGCTTGTTCATGGCATTGAGGATGTAGACCTCGTCCTGACCGTAGGTTTCGGTGAGGAAGATGCCGAAATTCGCATCGACGAAGTCGAGGTCGATGGCATTGTCGGTGATGTTCAGAACCGCATCGTCCCACCATGCCACGCTCTTCTGCTCGTTGAGCACGCGCGCAATGCTTTGATTGAGGGCGTTGTCGAGGAGCGTGCGCTCCCGGTCGACCGCGGTCTCGTTCGCCTTCCAACCCGCATAGGCAATGATCGCAAGCAGAACCAGGCCGAAAAAGGCGATGGCCACCGCTATCAGCGTGGTCAAACGGCGGAGGTCGCCGCGCAGCAGGTGATCTCGTTCAATCAGGGGCAATGGAATTCCGCAATCGGCGTGAGAATCGGCAATTCAGGAGTCTAGCTGCAAAGCCTCAAATTTTCGTTGCAGCGAGCCAAGAACGCCTTGCGTCTCCTTGGTTTTCTGGCTTCGGCGAGTGCCCGGAGTCAGCCGCCGAACTGCCGTAATCGTCAGGCTACGGAACAATGATTACCGTAGACTGATTAACGAATTGCGGAACGCCCATTTACCCTTTATTAACTATTGGCTCCCGGTAAGCCGCCGTCCGCCGTCCGCCGACCGTCGGGAGCGGTGCTGCCGACCCGACATTTGTCAGGATTCGAGCCAAAAATGGCGGCCAGACTCGCCATACGTTCCCGGGCAGAGAGCCCAGAGTTGAGAAAAGCGGCAAGCTCGATCGAGCAGGCTGCGTGGAACGAGCTTGGCTATCTCAACTACACCAGGGCTCATTACGAGCATTATCAGGACCTCCTGAGCGATTACCCGGAATTCCAGCTTTGCCTGGTCGACGAGGAGACAGGCTATCCGGTGGCCGTCGCCAACAGCGTGCCCTTCGCCTGTTCGGGCGCGGACGGCCTGCCGCCGGAGGGGTGGGATTGGATTGTCGAGACCGCCGCCCGGTCCAAGGGCGCACGGCTGAACATGCTGGGCGCCTTGGCGATTTCAGTGCCGGACGTGCACCGTTCCAAGGGCTATGCGCGGCATATGATCCGGGCGCTCATCGACTTGGCGGAAGACAAGGGCTTTCGCGGTCTCGTGGCGCCCGTAAGGCCCTCGGCGAAGGTGAAGCATCCTTGGGTGCCGATTTCCGAGTATTTGTCCTGGACCGACCAGAGCGGCCGTGTCTATGACCCCTGGCTGCGCAGCCATCTCTCCTCGGGCGGCAAGCTCGTCGGGCCTTGCGAGCGGTCGATGGTGGTGCATGAGCCCCTCGGCTTCTGGGAGAATTGGTCCAAGCAGCGCTTCAGTCAAACGGGGCCTTATGCGCTCGACGGGGCGATTGCCCCGGTGAAGATCGATGTCGATCGGCAGACCGGGACCTACGAAGAGCCCAATGTTTGGGTGACCTATTCCTGAGGCGCGCCTCACGCGCCGGTTTGAAACCCTTGGACAATCAGTCATTCGGCGTTGCGCTGCCCGACCATGCGCCTACTCTAATCGTCCGTAGGCAAACGATTGGCGCGGGGGGGGCGGATCGGTGAGTGGCCGATGCTGGATAGCAGGGCGGACCCGTTGCTGCTTGCCGGCCGCCATCCTCTTGATGATCGGCGTTCTCTCGATGGTAGGCGCTGCCGAGCCCGCGGCGCTAACGCCCGCTCTCGCCCTCTCGGCAAATACGACCTTGGCGACCGACTATGTCTTTCGCGGCTTCTCGCAGACCGACCAAGGACCTGCCATTCAGGGCGGTTTCGAGGCCGAGTACAAGATCTTCTATCTCGGCGTGTGGGGCTCGAACGTGGATTTCGGCACGGATGTCAATCGGGCCGGCAATGTCGAGACGGTCGCCACTATTGAGATCGATTGGTATGGCGGCGTGCGGCCAGAGTGGAAGGGCATCAGCTTCGACCTCGGTGTGTTCTACTATACCTATCCGGGCGGCTTAGCGTCGTGGAAGCTGGACTACGTGGAGTTCGGCACCGCGGCCTCCTATACCTTCTTCGAGAAGCTGACATTCGGCCTCACCAATTGGTGGGCGCCGGAGAATTCGGGCGGCACAGGCTATAACGACGTGGTCGAGGGCTCGGCGTCTTACGCCTTCGATCAAGTCTGGATCTTCAGCCCGAGCCTCAGCGCATTGGTCGGCCGGCAATGGGGCGAGAAGAGCGCGGGCGGTTTCGACTACACCTATTGGAATGCAGGGCTGACGCTGGACTTCAACGAACGGCCCGCTTTCTCGCTCGATGTCCGCTATTGGGACACGAACATCGCAGGCTGTGCGCAAGCGACGATCTTCCAATGCGACGAGCGCGTCGTGGGCTCTCTCACGGCCATCTTCTAGGCAGCGCCAAGACCGGAAGCGTGGGCGGCGCCTTAGGCGTCCTAGGCCACGTCGCTTTCGAGCTTCCCCTTGATGCGATGGGGATGGGTGAAGACCTCGAAGCCGTCTTTCCGCGCGATCGCGACCAGCGTCATGCCGCACGCATCCGCCATACGCACGGCGAGCGCCGTCGGCGCGGACACGGCGGCGATAATGGGCGCGCCGATAGCGGCGGATTTCTGGACCATCTCCACCGAGACGCGGCTCGTCAGCACGACGAGCCCCTGTTCGGCCGTCGCGCCATCTTTGGCCAGCGCGCCGGCCAGCTTGTCGAGCGCATTGTGACGGCCGACGTCTTCGCGCACGGCAACCAGGTTTCGCTCCGGGTCCCAGAAGCCCGCGGCATGTACGGCGCGGGTCTCGCGATTGAGGTCCTGCCGGGGAAAGAGAGAATTGACCGCCGTCATGATCTGGTTCGGCGTCAGCACGCTTCCCTTGCCGACCTGTGGCGGCGGGCGCATGGCCTCGATCAGGCTCTCGATGCCGCAAAGGCCGCAGCCCGTGGGGCCGGCCATCTTGCGCCGGCGCCCCAGAAACTCGGCGGCGTCTTTCGCCTTGAGCCAGACGCGAAGCTCGATGCCCATCTCCTCTTCCACCACCTCGATCGTGTCGATCGCGTCGAGGGAGGAGACGACACCTTCGGTCAGAGCAAAGCCGACGGCAAAGTCCTCGAGGTCTTGCGGCGTCGCCATCATCACCGCATAGGACGCGGTGTTGAAGGTGAAGGCGATCGCGGTCTCTTCTGGAATCGCGCGCTCGCCTTCGGTCACGCCTGCGGCGCGCCAGATGGCACAGGGAACACGGTGGACGGGTGGCGGCATCGGGCTTGCTCCGTCTATGGCGCTTCCACGCCGGGGACCGAGAATCACCTTCTAAATAGGTCAAGCGGGCGGGCTCTGCCACCCGGATTCCCCGCAAGGAAACTCGCGAAAAACAAGGGGAAGCGAGGCCCGACGGTATTCCTGCAACAGAAAAGGTATAATTGGGGCCTTGACCGTACGCGAGTCGCCGGCCGGGTTGCTGCCCACTCGCCGGCGCTTCAAAACAGCGGCGGCACAAAGGGAGGGTTATCGAAATGGCTTCAGCCATGGCGCATAAAGACCAATCGGGTGTCTGGTGGGTATTCTTGCTCGAAGGGATCGCGGCGATCGTCTTCGGCATATTGCTTATTACGAACCCTGCAGCGACCTTGGTCGTGCTCGTTGTTTTCCTCGGGTTCTACTGGCTGTTCGTTGGTGTGCTCGAACTGGTGCGCGTCTTTGTCGACAGCTCCGTGCCTTGGTACTGGTCGTTGCTGATCGGCGTCCTCGGCATCGTTGCCGGTATCATTGTGCTGAAACACCCGCTCTTCGCGGCTATCGTGCTGCCGACCGCGATCGTGGTGTGGCTCGGCATCCTTGGCATCGTGCTCGGTGTGTTCGCCATGATCGGCGGTTTCACCGGCGGCGGCGTTGGCTCCTTCATCTTCGGCCTCATCAACTTCATCATCGGCCTTATCTTGCTCGGCTCGCCGATGATGGCCGCTCTCGCGGTGCCGTTGGTGTTCGGCATTCTCCTGCTGGTCGAGGGTGTGATCCTCATCATCTGGGCGTTCCGCGTCCGGCGCTAAGCGAGGCAGTTCCACGATGGGGTCGCGGGCTTTGCTCGCGGCCCCTTGATGTCTCATTGGGGCGGGCGCTGAAGGCCTTCCCGGGGCAATAAAACTTGCGCGAAACCCGATGTTCTCGGCTATGGTCCCGCCATGAACAGGCTCCCATACGCCGTGCGGCTTGGCGCTTTTGCGCTGATGGCGCTTCTCGCCGGACCGGCGGTCGCGGCCGACGAGAAGCCGACGCCATGCACCGAGGACGCCATGATCGTCTTCGATGCGTCGGGCTCCATGGCCGGCAGTCTGGCTGAAGGCATTGGCGCCAAGATCCGGCGCATCGACGAGGTGCGCAAAGCGCTGGCGCAGGCGTTGCCGCGCGTCATGCATTATCGCCGGATCGGTCTCATCACCTATGGGCCGGGCTCCTACAAGCAATGCAATGTCGAGCTCAATCTGCGGCCCATACCCAACGCGGCGCAGCGCATCTTGCACGATGTGAACATGTTGAATCCGTCGGGTAAGACGCCGTTGACGGCGGGCGTGGAGCAGGCGGCGGAGGTCCTGGACTACAAGACCGAACCCGGTGTCGTCGTGCTGCTGACGGACGGCGAGGAAACTTGCGACGGTGCCCCATGCGACCTGGGCAAGCGGCTGAAGGCGGAGGGCGTGCAACTCACCGTCCACGTCATCGGGTTTCGCATGACGTCCTTCTGGACCGGTGCGCAAAGCGCGCTCGACGTCAAATGTCTCGCCGAGGAAACGGGCGGCCTCTACATCACGGCGCAGAACCAGGAAGAACTGGTCCAGGCGTTCGAGAAGACGCTGGGCTGCCCCATGATGTCGAAACTGCCCCGGCCGCTTGCGAGCCTCATGCGCTAGCCGAGCCCGCTAGCTCCCAGCCCCAAATGGCTCAGCCTCAAGAGGCTAGCCCCAAAAGGCTCAGCCCCAAGGCCCGCGCCGGCGCTCCATCTGGAAGGCGCGAGAACGGGCCGGCTGAAACAGGCTCACATCGCGCTTCTTGAACAACGGCACCAGAGCCATGCCGGCGACGAAGCCGCCGATATGGGCCCAGAAGGCCACGCCGGGCTCGCCTGAACTGGAAAAGGCGGCGCTCACCAGCTGCAGCAGGATCCACAGGCCGAGCACGACCAGCGCCGGCAGGTGCATCATGGTGACGAAAATGCCGAGAAAGATGACGGTGCGCACCGTGGCGTGCGGGTGCAGCAGGAGATAGGCGCCGAGCACGCCGGAGATCGCGCCGCTCGCGCCGACCATGGGGATGGTCGAGCCCGGATTGACGAAGGCTTGCGCCAGTGCCGCCGCGACGCCGCACAGCAGATAGAAGGCGAGATAGCGGCCGTGGCCCATGGAGTCCTCGACATTGTCGCCGAAGATCCAGAGGAACAGCATGTTGAAGCCGAGATGCATCCAGCCGCCATGCATGAACATGGAGGTGAATACGGTCGCCCAGGCGGGCACTTCGGCCAGTGTCGGGTCGAGCGTGGCACTGCCGAACAGGCGCGCTGGGATCATGCCGAACTGATAGACGGCGATCTCGCCGCCATTCGTTCCCAGCGACAACTGCCAGAAGAAGACCAGCACGCACACGGCGATGATCGACCAGGTGACTATGGGCGTTCCGATGCGCGGATTGTCGTCGGCGATGGGAAACATGCGCCCTCGTGTGCGTCCGGCCCGCCTGCTCAATAGAGCAGATATTGCTTCCGGATTTCGTCGAAGTCCTTCACGCCTTCGCGCCAGCTCGCGGCGATGTCCTCGATGGGAACTTGCTGCTCGATCTGCTCGCGCAAGGTCGTGGACCCGGCCAGAATGTCGATCGGCATTTTGTCGTGCTCATACTCATAAGGCGGGTCGCGCCAGAACCGATCGGAGCCGAGCCCGTAGCACTCGCGCATGACCGCGACGCCCGCCTTGACCGGCTCGAAGTCCCAACGCGAGGTGACGTGGATTTGGCAGCCGCCGCACGGCGCCTGGGCGTGCTTCTGGAAGGTCGGTTCGAACATCACCTCACGAAAGCGAACGCCGTGGAGACCGGTTTGGTTCAGGCGCGCGGTGAGCGTCGCGCCGTCGATCCATGGCGCGCCGATCAACTCGAACGGGCGCGTGGTGCCGCGGCCTTCCGACACCATGGTGCCTTCGAACAGCACCGTGCCGGGATAGACGATCGCCGTTTCCAGCGTCGGCATGTTGGGGGAGGGCATGATCCAAGGAATTTCGGTGTTGTCGAAATAGAGCTCGCGCGACCAGCCCTCCATGGGAATGATCGCGAGCGGCGCGCCGATGCCGTCGTTGAACAGACGCGCCAGCTCGGCCACCGTCATGCCGTGGCGCATGGGGATGGGAAACTGGCCGACGAAGGATTCGAAGCCCGGCTCCAGCATCGGCCCTTCGACCTGCAAGCCGCCGATCGGGTTGGGGCGGTCGCAGACAATGACGGGCGTGCCCGTCTTCGCCGCGGCGCGCAGGCAATTGGCCATGGTGTAGATGAAGGTATAGATGCGCGCCCCGACGTCCTGGAGGTCGATCACGAGCACGTCGATGAGGTCGAGCATCTCCTTGGTGGGCTCGCGGGTCTCGCTATAGAGCGAGAAGATCGGCACGTTCAGCCGCTTGTCCGTCCCGTGCGGCGTCTCGATCATGTTGTCTTGAAGGTCGGAGCGGAACCCGTGCTGGGGCCCAAAGATCGCGGCAAGCGTTAAGTCGGACGCCTCGCCGAGCTGATCGACGATATGGCGAAAGTCGTGGTCGACCGAGGCCGGGTTGGCCAGGATGCCGACTTTGAGCCCGTTGAGCCGGGAGGAGGCCAGCAGCCGTTCGGAGCCGAGCAGCATGGCGTCACCCCGCGCGGGTGCGGAGGCAGCGGAACGGCGCCTCGGACGACAGCGATTGCGGCATTCGGTCCCTCCCAACGGTCAAGCGTGGCAAGGGCTTAACCGGAGTCGCCGGCTGTTTCATCCCTGAATTTCCGCCTGCGGCGCCCCTTCGCGCCTTGAGGGGTGGCGGAGGGGCGGTTTTTGCGACAAAAAGCCGGGCAAGAGGGTTTGATCGGGAAAGCATATGGCAGAGCAAATTCGCACGGCGGTCGTGGGCGCGGGCTATTTTGGGCGTTTCCACGCCAATCACTATTCCAAGAATCCGAACGCGAAGCTCGTCGCCGTGGTCGATGCGGACGAGGCGCGGGGACGGGCCGTGGCCGAGGAGTTCGGCGCCGAAGCCGTCACCGACCATCGTCAGATCCTCGACAAGGTCGATGCCGTGAGCATCGCCGTGCCCACGCCCTTTCATTTCGATGTGGCGCGCGAGCTGATCGAGGCGGGCCTGCACGTGCTGATCGAGAAGCCGATCACGGTCACCGTGGAAGAAGCCAACACCCTCACGCAACTCGCCGAGGCGCGCGGGCTTGTGCTCCAGGTGGGGCATATCGAGCGCTACTCCGCCGCCTACCGCGTGATCTCCAGCAAGATCGAGCAGCCGCTCTATCTCGAGGGCTATCGCATCGCGCCCTGGAAGAATCGCGGCGTCGAGGTCGATGTGATCCTCGACCTGATGATCCACGACATCGACATGATCATCGGGCTCGTCGGCGCGCCGGTTACCAAGGTGGATGCGGTCGGAACGCCGGTGATGGGCCGCAAGATCGATATCGCCAATGCGCGCATCAACTTCGAGTCCGGATGCGTGGCCAACGTCACCGCAAGCCGGGTGAGCTACAAGACCGAGCGGCGCTTACGCATCTTCGCCACGAACAATTATCTCAACTGCGATCTCGGCGAGCGGAAGATCTTCGGCTACAGCCTGCGCGGCGATCCCATGACCCAGGGGCTGGCGGCGATCGCTACGGAAACGATCGACATTCCGCAAGAGGACAGTCTCGCCAACGAGATCGCGGACTTCCTCGATTGCGTGGCGACGGGCAAGAAGCCGTTCGTCGACGGTCATGCGGGAGCGGAGGCGCTGCGCGTCGCGGTGATGATCAACGAGAGCATCGATGCGCAATTGAAGAAAGTTCGGGGCGGATACAATTCCGGCGATCCCGTCGCCCAGGCGGCGAAGGTCTAGCGGCTCGCCTTAGACCACCGAGCGAACCCGCACCATATCGAGCACGACCTTGGCGGCCCGCGCGCTCGGCGCGGGCGTGGCTTCTCCGAGCGCGTCCATCATCTCGCGGAAGCCGGCACGCTGTCGATCGCGCGCTTCTTTCGAGCTGAGCAGGTCCTCTGCCGCGGCGGCAAGCTTCTCACCCGTGCAGTCGTCTTGCAGCAGCTCCGGCACGACCGCGCGGCCGGCGAGCAGGTTCACCAGAGATGCGTGCTGCACGCTGATCCTCATGCGCTGCACGATGAAGGCGGTCAGGGCATTGACCTTGTAGGCAACCACCATGGGGACCTTCGCGAGCGCGAGCTCGAAGGTGACCGTGCCCGACTTGGTCATGGCCGCGTTGCAGGCGGCGAACGCATCGTAGCGTTCTTGCGGATCGGTCACGCGGGTGACGGGAAGCGGCCAGTCCTTGGTCGCCGCCTCGACTTGTTCGGCCACAATGGAGGCCACCGGGATCACCACGTGCAAATCGGGGTAGCGCTCCTTCAGGATCGACACCGCTTCGGCGAACACCGGCAGAATGTGCCGCACCTCACCGCTCCGGCTCCCCGGGGCGACACAGAGCACCGGAACGTCCAAGGGTATGCCATGCCGTTCGCGGAAGGCCTTGCCGTCGCCCTCCGTGGCGCCTGCCTCGATGGCCGAGTGGCCGACATAGGTGCAAGGGATGCCATAGTTGGCGAAGAACGGGACCTCGAACGGCAGGAGCGCCATGAGGTGATCCACCCGTTTGCCCAGCTTCTTCGCGCGGCCCACCCGCCAGGCCCAAAGTTGGGGCGCGACGTAATGCACCACGGGAATGCCCGAGCCACGGAGCTTTTGGGCAACGCGCAGGGTGAAGCTCGGCGCATCGACCGTGACCACGACGTCGGGCTTTAGGTCGCGCGCCGCGGCCGCCGTCTGGTTGAGCCGCTTCCTGAGGCGGGGCAAATGGGGCACCACCTCGGCCAGACCCATGAGGGACAGTTCGTGCATGGGGTAAAGGCTTTCGAGACCTTGGGCGGCGCTTTGCGGACCGCCGACGCCGGCAAAGCGGACGCGGCCTTCCGTCTGTTCCTTCAGCGCGCCCATCAGCCGACCGGCGAGGTTGTCGCCGGAGGCTTCGCCGGCAACGATAAAGATCAGCGGCTCCTGCCGGCTCATGCAAACTCCTTCGCGGCCCGTCTTACCCGGGCTCTTGGCGGTCTCTTGGCGATTCTCTTGGACCCCGGACTTAGGCCAAGCGATGCGGTCTGTACCAGGACATTTCGTCCTTATTCCACTCTGAACCGGAACTTGGCGCTGAAAATGTCGCCGGGCTGGATGAGGCGCAAGCCGTCGCCGCTGATGAGGGCGTTGGCCGGCGCGGTCATCGGTTCGAAAGCGAGATAGTCGTGGCCGAGCGGCGCGTAGATCTGCGTGTAGGGATAGCCTTCCAACAGGTCCACGGAGAGGCGTTGGCTGCCGGCGGCCACCGATAAGGTGACCTGCTCGCCGAGCAGGGCGAAACCGTCATCGAAGGCGCGTGTGCCAAGCAGGTCATCGAGACCGCCGAACGGTTCCGCCGCGCCTGTCGGGATCTTGCGCGCATCGAGCGTGAGGTGGCGCATGGGCGGCAAGTGCACCCGCCAATCTTCGCGCGGTACGCCGGGCAGGCCGAGATAAGGATGAAACCCGAAACTCACCGGCACGGGCGTGTCGCTGGTGGCCGTGAGCGCCGTCTCGATGGTGAGGCTTGCGGGGCTAACGGTCGCGGTCATGGTCAGCCGGCAGGGATAGGGAAAGACCACCAGACATCTCGGGTGGGACCAGTCGAAGCTTGCGGTCAGGCTGTCGGGCGCGGACTCAACGGTCTGCCATTGGAGATGCGGCCACATCATGCCGTGCATGGGGAGCCCGTTTTCGTCATAGCGCAGCAGCGCCGAGTGCGGGCTGAGCGTCACGCCGCGCCCGGCCACTTCGTATTGAAAGCCGGCCAAGCGATTGGCCCAGGGAAAGAGGAACGGAATCCCCGCCGTGCGGTTCAGCGCGGCATAGGTCTTGAGGTCGTCGATGCGCCGCAGGAACTCC
>Ga0209587_1000755_pt1 | contig 15664 bp, 11 predicted proteins | sample NGEPerD_2_FD_184512 | JGI IMG/M metagenome (GOLD analysis project Ga0209587, IMG submission 184512) | Arctic peat soil microbial communities from the Barrow Environmental Observatory site, Barrow, Alaska, USA - NGEE PermafrostL1-D... | ecosystem: Environmental > Terrestrial > Soil > Wetlands >... | reverse complement strand
AAAGATACTTGCTGCTATGAACTGTCAAAAGATATTCCCGATGCCGAAAAACCTGTTATATTTGTAATGGATTACGCTTTCGGCGAGCAGGCCTACGAGACTATCGACGAGCTTTTGAAACCTTATAGGGAAGGAAAGAAAAAGGAGGTTCTTTTAAATGTGGCCTCAATATCCATCATGGGCAAAGCGGGCATTCTCGATGGCGGCAAAGGCGATCTAATGATACCATCGGCCCATATTTTCGAAGGCACGGCCGATAATTATCCCTTTAAAAATGAGCTTTGCGCAGAAGATTTTCAGGGACATGGATTAAAAGTTTTCGAGGGAACCATGGTCACGGTCTTGGGCACCTCTTTGCAGAACACGGATATATTGAAATTTTTTCAGCAGAGCACCTGGAACGTCATCGGCCTTGAAATGGAAGGGGTACATTACCAAAAGGCCATACAATCGGCCTCAAAGATACGCAAGAGCATACGTGAAGATGTCAAAGTGAGGTATGCCTATTACGCATCGGATAATCCTTTGGTTTCGGGGAGCACTTTGGCTTCTGGCGGGCTGGGCACGACGGGGGTTAAGCCGACCTATTTGATTACGGATAAAATACTAACGCAGATATTCAATTCTTGATTTATGGCTGAGCAGAAACCATCGAATACACCGCAATCTTCCGGTGAAATTGACTTGGGACATTTGTTTAAAATGATCGGGAGAGGTTTCGACCGCGTTTTCAAGGCTTTTTTGCGTGTATTTCTATACGTAAAAAGAAAGGCCGTTTGGCTTATAGGGGCGATTATAATCGGCCTGGCGATAGGTTTTTTCCTAAATGTATCCGTCGATAAACAATTGAAGACGGAAGTCATTGTAAAGCCCAATTTCGAGAGTAAAGATTATTTGTACGATATCATCGAAGAGATACAGGCCAACATCGTCGCCAGAGACGCGCAATTTTTAGCCAAATTAGGTGTCGATATGGCCGAAGTTAAAGGGTTTAGCGTAAGTATAGAACCTATAGAAAAAAAGAACGAAGATCAAGAAAAAATCAAAGAACAGAATACATATTTGGAAATTTTACAGAATTTCAAGGACCAGGAATTTATTTCGGAGGTCATTAGGTCTGAAATTTTGGATAAAACGGTGCTGACCCATAGAATTACTTTTTTACACAAAAACCCATTTAACGGACAGCAAGTTGTAGGTAAAATAATGGATTATATCAATGCGAATCCTTATTTTTTGGATATGCGCGCCGTATATGTGAAAAATGCGGAAGATAGAATAGTCAGAAACAAAGAGCTCATAGCGCAGATCGACGGTTTGGTACAGAACTATTCCCAAAAGCTTGGGCAGCCCGATTCCGGTGACACAAGACCTGGGGGCACGTTGTCATTAAATGCCGAGGAGTCTTTCGATATTACCGGACTGTTGGGCTTGAAAAATGCTCTGATCAAACAGATTGGGGACAAACAGATAGAACTGGTACAGCACAAAGACCCGGTGAATATCATTAGTTTTGGAAAGACGCAAGAGGTCAAAAATCAGTTTTTGAACAAAAGCCTATTTTTGTCGCCATTGATTGTCATCGGCTTATTTTTTTTATGGGGGTTATTGAAATATCTGAACAGAAAAGCATCCAATCTTCAAACTTGACGATCAACGTAAAATTGTTCTTAAATTAACTCAAGACGAGTTCTATATATTGAAATGAATTTCTAATGATATGAAAATTTTAATCACGGGCGGGGCAGGGTTTATAGGGTCCCACGTAGTGCGCGAATTCGTAAATAAATACCGCATGTACCATATCTTTAATTTGGATGCACTTACGTATGCGGGGAATCTTGAGAATCTGAAGGATTTAGAAGGGGCATCCAATTATACCTTTATTAAGGGGGATATCGTGGATGCCGGATTCATTCGGGCAATTTTCGAAAAACACCAATTTGACGGGGTGGTACATCTTGCCGCGGAATCGCACGTAGACCGTTCTATCGCCGATCCATTGGCTTTTGTACATACCAATATAATCGGAACGGTAAACTTATTGAACTCGGCGAGGGATGTGTGGAAAGACGACACCGATAAGAAACGTTTCTATCATGTGAGCACCGACGAGGTCTATGGTTCTTTAGGGGCGGAAGGCCTGTTTACCGAGACCACCGCTTACGACCCTAACTCCCCCTATTCGGCCTCAAAGGCAAGTTCTGATCATTTTGTACGGGCGTATGGCGAGACTTACGGGCTACCTTATGTTATTACGAATTGCTCGAATAATTATGGCCCCAATCATTTTCCGGAAAAGTTGATTCCACTTTTTATCCATAATATTATCGAGAACAAACCACTTCCTGTTTACGGAGATGGAAAATATACTCGTGATTGGCTATTTGTTGAAGATCATGCTGTGGCGATAGACTTAGTATTCCATAAGGGAAAAAACCATGAAACCTACAATATAGGTGGTTTCAACGAATGGCAGAACATCGATTTGGTCAAATTGCTCTGTCGGTTGATGGATCAAAAATTGGATAGGGCGCAAGGCAGTTCCGAAGAATTGATAACGTACGTAAAAGACCGCCCCGGCCATGATCTGCGCTATGCCATCGATGCCGATAAGATCAATAAGGAATTGGGCTGGAAACCATCGGTTACCTTCGAACAAGGTTTGGAGCGAACTATCGATTGGTACTTGTCAAATGAAGAATGGCTCAAAAATGTAACCTCTGGCGACTATCAGGCCTATTATGAGAAGATGTACAATTCTTAAGAGAATAGACCTAGACAAAAAACCAAAATAAATCATTCTTCCCCTTATAGGGTGGTGCACTGACGTTTCCAAAGTGGGGGCAGGGGGGCGTTCTTTGGGACTAATCAAACCGTGAATCCAAGTTAGGTCAAATAAGTGCCTATCCCTAAAACATCAAATAACACAAAAATGAAAGGAATAATACTGGCGGGTGGTTCGGGAACACGTTTACATCCTTTGACCTTATCGGTGAGCAAGCAATTAATGCCCATCTATGACAAACCGATGATTTATTACCCGTTATCGACGTTAATGTATGCGGGTATTCGCGAAATCCTTATAATCTCTACACCTAAAGACCTACCCTTGTTCGAAGATTTATTAGGTGATGGTAAAAAATACGGATGCAGTTTTTCATATGAAGTGCAGGAGGCTCCCAATGGACTTGCCGAGGCATTTATTATAGGAGCAGATTTTGTAGGCAGAGACAAAGTGGCCTTGATTTTGGGCGACAATATTTTCTACGGATCCGGATTGGCGAAATTATTACAGTCGAACAACAATCCCGACGGTGGTATTATCTATGCCTATCGCGTGCATGATCCGGAACGGTATGGAGTGGTCGAATTTGATGAAGACGGAAAAGCCATAAGCATAGAAGAAAAGCCCAAAGACCCCAAATCGAACTTTGCGGTACCGGGTATTTATTTTTATGACAATAATGTGATTGAAATCGCCAAGAACATTCCTCCGAGCCATAGGGGCGAACTGGAAATAACCGATGTAAACAGAGTGTATCTAGAGCGTGGAAAATTGAGCGTTAGTATTTTAGATCGGGGCACCGCGTGGTTAGATACGGGTACGTTTCAGTCCCTTATGCAGGCCTCACAGTTCGTTGAGGTTATCGAAGAGCGTCAGGGCCTCAAAATAGGGGCCATTGAGGCCGCAGCCTACGAAATGGGTTTTATTGATAAGGCACAGTTTAAAAATCTTGCGGAACCGCTTATGAAAAGCGGTTATGGCAAAAACCTATTGGGAATTTTAAGGAGGCATCAATGAAAATAACCGAAACCAACATAAAAGGTTGTTTTATACTTGAACCAGCGGTCTTTACTGATGAACGCGGCTATTTTATGGAATCGTTCAACAAACGGCGACTCAACGAAGCCATAGGTCAGGAAGTGAATTTTGTACAAGACAATCAATCCTTTTCTTCCCAAGGTGTCGTGCGGGCACTACACTATCAGATCGGCGAACATGCTCAGGCAAAATTGGTAAGGGTACTCAGCGGTACCGTTTTGGATGTGGCCGTTGATTTACGTGAAAACTCACCGACTTTCGGCCAGCATGTGTCGGTCGAATTGAGCAATGAAAACAAGAAGCAACTTTTTGTACCGAGAGGTTTTGCACATGGGTTCATCGTGCTGAGCGAGACTGCGGATTTTTTCTATAAATGCGATAACTACTATAACAAAGAATCGGAGGGAGGTATCATCTATAATGACCCCACCCTGAACATTGACTGGAAACTATCGCCCGATAAAATAAAGGTTTCAGAAAAAGATGTAGTTTTGCCAATGTTCGACAAGGCCAGACTATGAAACATATATTGGTAACGGGTGGGAAGGGGCAACTTGCCCAGTGTATCAAAAAAAAAGCCGATAATCTGAAGGAATATCGGTTCACCTATGTTGATCTTGATGAACTGGATATTACCAAGAAAGCGGAGGTAGACCGTTTTTTCGATGAAAGCACCCCAGACTGGTGTGTCAACTGTGCCGCATATACGGCTGTTGATAAGGCGGAGTCGGAACATGATCTGGCAAAACAGGTCAATGCCGTCGGGGCCAAATATCTGGCCGAAGCCTCGAAAAAACACGGGGCAATCTTTGTTCAGATATCCACGGATTTTGTCTTTGACGGAAAGCAAGGTTCGCCATATACGGAAGCAGATGAGGTCTCACCCTTAAGTGTGTACGGAAGTACAAAACTAGAAGGGGAATATGCGGTCGCAAAAGTGTTGCCGGAACATTTTATCATTAGGACTTCGTGGTTGTATTCTGAATATGGTCATAACTTTTTGAAGACGATGCTGCGGTTGGGAGATGAAAGGGAGGAATTAAATGTGGTCTGCGACCAAATCGGTACGCCCACCTATGCCGGTGATTTGGCTGGGCTAATACTTAAGCTGATTACCTCGGGATCCAATGCATACGGTACATATCATTTCAGCAATGAAGGGGTGGCCAGTTGGTACGATTTTGCTCAGGCCATTTTTGATGAGAGCGGTACGAAGGTTAAGGTGTCGCCCATAAAATCCGAAGCCTTTCCACAGCCAGCAAGGCGTCCTGCCTTTAGTGTTATGGATAAGTCGAAGATTAAAGAAGGCTTGAAAATCGAAATTCCGTATTGGAGGGATAGTTTGAAAAGAACATTAAAAAGACTTTATGAAGATTAGTGAATTGGCATTCGATGAAAAGGAAGGTCTTTATTTGAACCCTAATCACATTATCGACTATAGTGATGGGGAGGCGAATGAGCAATATGTGTATGATACCTTTAAGAATTCAGATGATAATTCGATTTTTTCGCGTTATCTATTTGAACAGATAAGGGATTGGAGCAGTGAATATCATTTCACCACTTATCGCGCCAATATTTTACGCCCTTTGGAAATTAATAAAGAGCACAAAATATTGGAGATAGGTGCCGGATGCGGCGCGATAACCCGCTATTTGGGTGAGACGGGCGCCAATATAACGTCAGTAGAAGGAAGCCTATCTAGAGCTAAATGCGCAAGGCAAAGATCAGCTGACCTTGAGAATGTTAAGGTGATTTGCAGCAATATAGAAAACCTCGAGTTTGAAGATAAATACGATATAGTTACGCTCATCGGAGTGTTTGAATATACCGCTAAGTATTCTGACAGGAAAAACCCTTTTCAAACAGCGCTAAAATACTATCTAGACTTATTAAAACCCGATGGATTTCTCGTAATTGCCATCGAGAACAAATTGGGGTTAAAATATTTCACAGGTTATAATGAAGATCACACAAGTACCCCCTACTATGGTATCGAAGGTCGATATCGAGAAAAGGAAGTAACGACCTTTGGACGAAAGGAAATCATGGGGATGTTGAAAAAATCAGGTTTTCAAAGCGTCGAATTCCTGTATCCGCTCCCTGACTATAAACTTCCTAAGGTAATAATAAGTGAAAAAGGTTTTTTGAATGAAAAGTTTAATTCCGGAGACTTGGTACGATCTACTACAAATCGCCATTATAGTCCTAGACCCAAGGCGAACACTATGAATGAAGATCTTATAAGTGATTCTTTGGTGGACAACGGCATGATGCAAGACATGTCGAATTCATTTTTAATAGTTGCAAGTCCTTCGAATAGTGGTTCACTTGTGTCTCCCTCTTTGTTGGCTCATTATTATACGTGCAACAGACATGAACCATTTAATATGTTTACCACCTTTCATCAAAAGGGCGATGAAATACAGGTTGAAAAGGGAAGATTGGGAGGAAAAACCGATTTGAACGACCGGCTTCCGACCACTATTAAAAGGAATACCGAATTTGTCAACAAATATATACAAGGAAACAATCTTCATCATTTAATTGTCAATACTCTATTTAAAAAGCATTTTTTGGAATATGAAAGACTAATGAGCCAGTGGGTCGATTTCCTGAAAAATGAGACCTTACAGGGTAATGATACTGCAATCGTTCAGTCAAAATATTTTGATGCACTTCCTTTTAATTTGATACAGGACGAATCAAAAAAACTGCATCTTTTTGATCAGGAATGGGTTGTTAATGAACAATTTAATCTAACATTTTTGGTTGTACGCTACCTTAGCATGTTTAGGAGAAATAGAGGTCTCCGTAGGGGATATTCGAAAAGTTACATTGGTTTTCTCAATAAAACACTTGCCAGTTGTGGACTTGCACCTATATCAAGAAGCACCTTGGGAAGTATGGAAAAAATGGACGAATCGATAAGGAGTAAAATCAACAGAAACGGGGGCATGGCACCTTTACAGTTGATGAAATCTTTGATTTTTTTAGGGATTTATAAATTGAAGGAAATGTCAAATTATCTGCAATATGGGTTATTCGCTCAACGATAATATACTAAAAAAAAGTTTTACAACAACCATTTGGAAGGTTGGGAAAACGCTCTTCTTGGTATTATCCCTAGCTTTATTTTCCTGTTCCAATTCAGATGATTTTGAGGCTTTGGCAATTGAATCGTTCCCTGACCGCCAAGGAGATTTTTCAATGTGGCAATTGGCGCAGTTCGATTTTGAGGTACAAATGGGCTACATCATCAGAACGGATGATGGTAAAATTATAGTGGTAGATGGCGGAATGCCGATCGCTGCGCAAAAAGTGACGGGATATTTAAAACAACTTGGTGGCCGCGTCCACACTTGGGTGATTACTCATCCACATGTAGACCACATAGGGGTATTGGATGACGTGGTCGCCCGAAAAGAAATACAGATAGACAGAATTTTACATAGCAAGGTCAATGACGAGTGGGTTTTTCAACATGAGCCTATAAACGCACAATTAGTTTCGTTCCATAACCAAAAAATGGCGGATTCGGGAATTCCGGTAATCGATGTAAAAAAAGGGGAGGTCTATCCTATTGGAAAGGGGATCAACCTAAAAATTCTTGCCGTAAAAAACGAGTCTATCATAGAAAATGCAATTAACAACTCCTCTGTGGTCCTAAAAATCGAAAGTAAATCGAAGTCCGTTCTTTTTCTTGGTGATTTAGGGGTAGGGGGTGGCGAAAAACTCTTGAAGAAAATAGATTCCAATGAATTGCAAGCCGATTATGTTCAAATGGCCCATCACGGCCAGAACGGGGTCGGCCTGAATTTTTACAAAGCCGTCAAGGCGGACTACGCCCTGTGGCCTACACCCAAATGGCTTTGGGAAAACAGGGCGCACAATCAAGGCCCGGGATCCGGTAGCTACCAAATCTCGGAGGTAAGATCCTGGACAGAAAACGAACTCGATATTAAACAAAATTATGTAGCAGGTCTGGAGGGAAATCTGCAGATAGATTAACCGCACATGGCAACCGTATCCAAGAACATTTTCTGGTCTACCCTCACTTCGGCTTTACAGCTGTATACCGGAAGCGTGGTTTTTATCGTTTTGGCCAAATTGATGCCTGTTCATGATTTCGGCATTCTGAGTTTTGGGTTCTCTTTGTCGGCCCTTGCCGTAATCGTTGCCGATTTTGGTTTTTCGTTGATGGTTATGAAAGACTATCCGCAGCAAGCATCAGGGCACGCGGAATACATTTCAAACAGTATTTGGGCCAAAATGCTCTTGGCGATCATCAGCACAGTGCTGTTCGGTACCTATCTGGTTTTTTTTTATGAGGGGGAGTGGCTAAAAGTCGGCGCGCTATATGTCGTTTTTGCCGTAGTATTCTCGTTTATCATCTATTTGCAGGCCCTGCTCAAGATACTGAACAGGTTTCATAAATTTACCGAGTCTACGGTAGTCTATGCGGTGGCCGTAACCATAGCCATAGTTTTCTATTGGCAATTTCCGACGACTTTGGTACAGTTGGTATTCTATCTGTTGCTGGCCAAAGTAGCCCAGTTGTTATGGACGGTATACCTGAGCATGGATTCGTTATCCGAGTTTTCGTATGATGCGAAAATGGTTTCGGGTCTGTTGAAGAATAGTTGGTCCTTCGGATTGCACACCATATTGGGCGTATTCTATTTTATGATTGATACCCAAATTATCTCGCTCTATCTAGGGGCTACCGAGGTCGCATTATACCAATCGGTTTTTAGAATCGTGCTGATTTTGCTCATCTTTTCTGATATCGTTTCGAGCGTGTTACTGCCCTACCTGTCCTTTAAATATTACAAACGGGAAAATATTTCGGAATTGGTATCCAAGATTTTCCTATATCTTTTGATTATAGGGTGTTCGTTGTTTTTGCTGTTTACCTCCTTTAAAAGTCAGATTCTGGAAATACTGTACACCCCAGAATACCAAGAGGCAGCTATTTTGGTGCTGCCATTTTCCATAGTGGTCATATTGCGTACCGTATCCGTGTTGCTGGGCAACCTACTCACCATCAGTAACCGTCAGGTGTACCGTGTGATTACCGTTTGCTGTTCGTTGGTGGTAAGTGTGGTCTTGAACCTTATTTTTATTCCGAAGTATGGCATTTGGGCAGCGGCATGGATAAGCGTATTGGTGCACTTGATCCTATTCGGTATGTATCTGATGTACAGTAAAATGGAAGTACCTGAAATGCGACTGTTCGGGGCATCCAGCCTGATTTTAGCATTCGTCACCATGGCGATTTACGCCGTAATCCATCACTTGGGCGACGGAAGTCTTTGGGCCGTTGCGGTAGGTGTGGTTCTTTGGCTCGGGGTCGTACTTTGTATTATGAAAAACGGCAACAACTTCAGGTTTCTGCAACAGGTTTTGCGCGAGAAAGGGGTAGGATAGCGAAAAAATGGCAATCTTTGTTCAAGATAACCTTGGTCTGTACATGCGAACCCTCCTTAAAATCATTTTTGCGGTTACCCTTTTGGATCTGTTTGTCGGTGGCGGCGGAAGAATTTTTGAAATCGGGCCCATTACGCTTCGGATGGTACTTTTTTTTCTGAATATTGCCATTGTTGCCATGCTGTATCTAGAAAGAGGGAGAATACCAGCCAACATGGTCGTTCTTTGTATAGCGGCACTGGCCGTTTTGCTTTTTTATTCTCTCTTGGGGTGGATTAACGGGGCGCCGCTGGCATTGATTGCCGAAGATGTAAAACCCTTGTCCTATTTTTTTAGTATCCTATTTTTTGGCTACTATATTGATAGTGAAGAGCGGGTTAGGTTGGTAGTCTCCTTGCTAAAGAAGAGCGGTTTATTTATGGCCTTGGCCTACATTTCGATACAAGTGCTTTTCTATTTAGGCAAAATCCCTTTTTTGCCGTTTTACGAATATGTGAACACCCAGGTTTCCGAAACGGACTTCAGTTTTAGGGGCTTGGAGGGCCTTTTCTTTTACAAGGGATTTATGTATATGGTAGTAGGGCTTATTTTTTGGATACATAGCCCTGGTTCAAAGCGCAAATCATTGGCCATACTGATAATTACGACCGCCATGATTCTTACGGGAACGCGCGGGTTTATAGTGATGTTCGGCTTTGTCTACGCCCTGTTTTACGGTATTCCGTTGCTTTTGAAACTCAATATCAAGATGCTTATTTTGGCAGCCGTCCTTATTTTTGGCAGTATTTTTTTCTTTGGAAGCAGGGATATTGGCGACAAAGACCTTAGTGACTCCATCAGGATCCAACAGTTTACACAGGTTGTGCAGAATATCGACCCACTTACTTTCTTTATCGGTCACGGTTTTGGCAATGGAGTACCCATACGCCCGGTACATATGGAAATCGCTTATCTTGAAACTTTCCACAAACAGGGTGTTATAGGCCTGTGTCTCTGGAGTCTCTTTTTTCTAGTGCTTTACAACGCCTATGTGCGAAAAGGCAATTTCCCCGCTATTCGAAGAGCGTTCTTTCTGAGCCTGCTGTTTATGGTACTGCTCTCTTTGACCAATCCGTTTTTCAATAACCCTATCGGAATATCGTTGTTCATGATTTCCCTAGCTGCGTTTACCGCACTTAACCATATGGACGAAGAACGCCCTAATTCGGTATTACCCAATGAACAAGAAGCATGGACCGAATAAGAAACTTGTCTTTTTTGTCCAGAGTAGGGCTGTGTATGGTAATTTCCTTGGCACTTAATGCCATTATAGGGCAATACTTGAAATCTTCCTTGTCCAAAGGAAGTTTTACGGTTACGGTTGATGCCGTTTACGGGGCCGATGCCACTATGGAACTGATGTACGATACGGGAAAGGATTTTAACCAACGACAGCGGGTACCTAGACCGTGGAAAAAAGGACAAGACACAGCCCGATTTCCCTTTGAATTGAAAGAAGGCGAACAACTGAGATACATACGGTTGGATTTTGGCACGAATACCGATTTAAAAAAAGTGGAGATTAATTCAATGACCTTAGCCTCCGAAGGAAAAACGCTGTTTCGATTAAAAAAGGATGAAATAAGCGAGAGAATAGGGCTTTTGACCGGTATTTCAGAAGTTGACGCAGCTACCACCGCCTTTACACTTGATACCGATAGAAAACCTTTTGACCCCTACATCGTATTCGATGCGGTAAACGAATTGATCTTTCCCAATTGGCCGCGTACCTTGACACTGGTGCTGCCTTGGCTAATGCTGTTGTTTTTGCCTTTGTTAAAGTGGTTGAAGGATTTAGTTAGGGAAGGGGAATATGTCTTAATTTTTGTGGGTCTGTTCTGTGCCGCGATTCCGCTAAAGATTGCATGGGTCACGTTTACGACACTTTTATGGGTGGCCTATGCGCTATTTAACTATTATAAAAAGAGAAGGATTAAGTGTGATCCCGTTTACGGGGCTATGCTTCTATTTTTTTTGGTCCCGTTACTTTTTTTAGGAAATGGTGAAGTAAACCAACTGGGCATTCCGATCGGGTTCTTGTTATTTGTGATAGTAGGCTCATTGATTGACTTTTCGGACAAAACCGACAGTGTCAAAAAAATATACAGTGCGATATTTTTAGTGGTTGCTTCCATTACCGTGGTCAGTTGGCTACTTCTGATGCTATATTACGGTTATTATTATAAAATCGATTTGCCCGGTTATTTTATGGATATCAAAACGCATGCACATTCCACGATGTTCTGGCTCTATTATCCACATACCACGTTTCTTTCATTTTTTATCGTTATCGGCGGCATATTTTGTTTTGATCTGTACGAAAAAAAAGAGATTGGCCGTAGCTATGGGCTGCTTTATGGCGTTTTTGGCTTTTGTACGTTGTTGCTTTTGGGATCGCGATTTGCCGTGTTGATGGGTATTTCCCTGCCCATTTTGGTTCGGTTTTCCTCAAAAAAATTGGGCAGATGGCTGGTACCGGCCTGGGCCATAATCGCTGCACTGGTTGTCTATTTTATCGGGGATATCGACTTCCGAAGAAATCAACTGTGGCACATATCATGGGCGGCGTTCAAGGAAAGGCCATGGCTGGGCCACGGTACGGGAAGTTCGGGGACCCTATTGAACGATTTGGAACGGGTACGAAGTGCCGGTTTTGATACGCTACTTGAAATGAACCACCCCCATAATCAATTTCTGACTTATTTGCTCGAAAACGGGCTTTTGGGAACGCTACTATTTTTTGGGGCTTTTTTATATATCGTATATCGCTTTAGTAAACGGCGTAACAAGACCATGCTTTTGGTATGCTTTATGGTATTATTGCTCATGATTACCGAATCGCCGTTCCGTACCACCACCCCTTTATATGTAATCGGATTTTTATTTTCGATTTTCGCTTCGGAACAAAAGCCCGTCGCTTCCAACCTCAACAAATAACCTCTAGTGACTGGGGCAATATGCCGATGTCGAGCGTATCGGTATCCAGCTCCAATTGTTCGCCATCCAGTTGAATTTTCAAGGATTTTTCGGTGCTTGCCAAGCGTATGGTATCCAACTGCATGCGATGGACTTTGGCGACAGGCGGATATTTTCGGAAGAAGGCGAAGAACATAAAAGAAGAGAGCAGCAGGGGATGTGCCTTTTCAACCCGGATCATGTCCAGTTTTCCATCGAACAGACTGGCGTCCGGGGTAAGCGTTCTGTTGTAGCCCAGTTGATTCGTATTGGAGAAAAGCAATACAAAAGGCATGGATTTGAAGGAGGTATTATGCTGTATCAACTCAAAACTTTTATAGGAAAAGGAAGAGATCGCTTTGAGAAAGGAACGGGTATAGGCGGTGAAGCCCCTTCGCCTTTGTTGGCCGTAACAATGGATGACCTGTGCGGAAAATGCGACACTGACATTGCAGAAGAAGAAGTGGTCATTGGCTCTCCCAACATCCATTTTTTTGGTCTGAGACCTTTTTATCGTTTCGAGGGCGGTCGAAATACGGGTCGATAGGGCCAAATGCCGGGCCAGCCCGTTGCCCGAACCGATGGGGAGCAGGCCCAAAACTACGGAGGTATTCACCAAACAGCTGGCGACCTCGTTTACGGTACCATCGCCCCCGCAGGCCACGACAACTTCGGCCCCTTCGGAAACCGAAGCCTTGGCAAGTTCCACGGAATGCCCTTTGTAATCCGAAGACTTGATTGTAACCTCAAAATCGCAATTATTGAAATGGCGCTGGATTTCCTTTTCGGCCAAACCGGCATTCGGAGAAAGCGAATTTATGATAAAGTGAATATTTTGCGCCACCGCCTTTTATGGTTTTTGTGCCGTATTGGATTCGGGCATAAAGGCAGGAATCCATTGATCGGCATACATGCCGTAAACCAGCCCTATTTCCTTCTGAAATACGTATTTTTCGTCTTTTCCGGCATCAAAATTTACGTGGTATACATAGACCTTAATGTCATTTTCCCTACATTTTCGTATCAGATCTTTTTTAGTGGGAATGCTTCTTCGCGATAGTCCCAGATAGCGGATATTATTTTCAATTAAGAAGGTCGGAATATCCCCTTTTATTTGGCTCAGGACCTTTTCTGAAAGTAGGGGAGCCACCCCTGTGTTCCTCGCTTTTTTTACTGCCCCAAGGCTAAAAAGCTCCATGATCAACCGCTGTTTGTCCACAAATTGTTTTCCAAACCGTACTGGGTCGTTCACCTTATCGGTAACCAAAACGGCATCGGGATGGGTACGGAACCATTCGTTGATCCCCTTCATATCCATTACCGTGTATTTGCCCCGAATCTTATGCTTTAGAAATTCGGCCCGGGTAACCGGAGTTGGCCCCAAATACTTGGTCTCTTTAGCCCAGTGTGCCCAGTCATGGGTCGCCACGAAAGCACCGTCAGAGGTTCCGCTAATATCGAGTTCGAACATCCGGAACCCCTGCGCATAGTTATAGTCCAATGCCTCTTTTGAATTGGTGTACTTTATACCGTCGATACTTCCGCCGGCATGGGCGATATAGCGGTCTATTTTGGGTTCGAAATCGATTTTTGGTTCCGAAAAATATACCGTTTTATTTTTTATATCCTTGGGAAAAAGCAGTTCTTCGCTTACGGTAGTGTCGTTAACGAACTCCTTTAGTTTGCCCTCGAGATTGTGCGCCAAATAGGCCTGTCTTCCTTTCAGGCCGCTTAATTTTACAAAACCTGATTCCTTTAAACTTTCGGTAAACGGCTTAAGGTTCTGGGCTGCGGAATCATGGGCCAAAACAAGGTAGGGCGTATTCGCATCCTTTAATTTTTGAAGTATTTTAATAAAGGCTTCCGTATCCGCAGGGCTTCCATAGGTGTCGAAGGTCCGAAACTCGTATTTGTCGCCATCGTAAAAATTGATGACCGTAAGTCCTCGGGATAGTTTTTCTTCTTTCCCCCCAATAATAATGCTACTTGGCTTTTTGGCGTTCCAACTATTACTGGTAAGTACTATATAGTTTTCTCTATCCTGATCTATTTTGATATTGTTGAGTACCGCCAAATCATCGACATCAAAAACGATTTCCTGATCGCCGTTTTTGGTGATGCCGAATTGGTGTTTTTCCTTTAAAGATCCGTAAAGAAGCCCGTTGGTCACAAACACATCCAGATAGGCAAATACCTTAGGTATTTCGACGGTTTGCGAAGCGTCTATATTGAAGTCATCGACAGGCCTTAAATTTTCATCGAAGAGAATACGATGACAAGTACCTTTGGGGGGCAAGGCATTCGATAAAACCAGAAGACCTTCGTTGTTCTTGATTTTGAACCTTCCTTTTTCAACTTCCCTAACGATATGGATACCGCCTTTACAATTCAAGGTTTTCAGGGCGGCATCGTTCAAACGCAGTAAATTCTTGGCATTTTCCCTTAGAAACGCATTTTTGTCATTGCCTGCAATAAAGTCGGTCAAAAATTTTGCATTGGTCTCGATGCCGGCTCCTTTCAAAATGATCTTTGGAATGTCAATTTGCGTGATTTCCTTGTCGGGAGGGTAACCGATATCAGCGGGGTCGGCATTGGTCAAAAGGTATAGGGACCGTTCGTCAAAATCGTCCACAACCCGTGATTTTGTACCCATCAATAAATGGTCCGGATAGATGTAAAAGACTGTATTGGCGAGCATGCCTTCCTTGCCAAGAAAATCGACCAGATCGCCGACAAAATAGTCCGTAGCGGAAGCCATAAGCTCCAAGCGGCTTTTTTGGGGTGGTAAGAGACTGTCGATACGTTTATCGGGCACCCCGTTAGGGAAATGGGTAGCGATGGTCGATAGGAAAAGGGCAAACGGAACCTCGGAATCCTTTTTTAACTTTAGTTCCTTCTTGAATTCATGGAATAGGTCTTTGTCCTGTATTCCCCAGGATACTTCTTCATATTTTTCTTGGAAGTCTTTTTCCGATTTCACGATAAAGCCAAGGGTTTTTAGCATATCGTCGATACCGGAATACTCCTTTTTGCCTATAAAATACTCAAGGTCGTAGCCCGCTACGTTGAGTACATCTGTCAAGGAAGTAATCTTGTTCTCGTAACTTTTCTGAAAAACGGAATTGCCATGTGTTCCGAAAAATGCGGGTACACCGGTAATGGCCGTATACATTGATGCGGAAGTCCAGCCCCCGGCAGGGGATTGTTGCATATCGAAAAGGGTATATTCCTTCGACAACCGTCTTAAATTGGGGGTAAGACCGGCCAGTTTTTCACCCATATATCCCTTTTCTAGAGATTCGAGGGACAGCACAATGATATTTTTCCCTTTGGAAGCTTTTATTTCATCTTTGGTGACATAGTTCTTTTTATCGATTTTCAGGGAAGCGAGCGCTTCGTCGAACGAGGCATTTT
>Ga0209587_1000754_pt1 | contig 15689 bp, 15 predicted proteins | sample NGEPerD_2_FD_184512 | JGI IMG/M metagenome (GOLD analysis project Ga0209587, IMG submission 184512) | Arctic peat soil microbial communities from the Barrow Environmental Observatory site, Barrow, Alaska, USA - NGEE PermafrostL1-D... | ecosystem: Environmental > Terrestrial > Soil > Wetlands >... | reverse complement strand
GGCGAGGGCGTCGGCGGCTTGCAGCAGCAGGGTGGACTTGCCCGCGCCCGGCTCCCCGCCCAGCAGCGTGACGGAGCCCGGGACGAGGCCGCCGCCGAGGACCCGGTCCAGCTCCGCGATGCCGGTCCGCGCGCGGTCGTGGGTGTCGACCGGCACCAGGCGGATGGGCCGGGCGGCCACCGCGGGCGTCACGGCACGCACCGCCGCGCCGCTCCGGCTGGTGCCGACGGCCGCGGTCCCGCCTTTGGCGACGGTCTCCTCCACCAGGGTGCCCCACGCCGCGCAGCCGGGGCACTGCCCCACCCACTTGGGCTCGGTGCGACCGCACCCACTGCAGCGCGCCTGCGTCTTCGTCTTGGCCATGACGCGGATGCTAGTGGTCACCTGCGACATCGAGCCCGGAGGCGTCCCCGGGGGGTGGACGCCGCCGTCAAGCCGGCAGGCGGAGCTGCCCCTCTGACCACTCCACGAGGCCGTCATCGACCAGCGCGTTGGTGATGCGCACCAGGCGCTGGGTGTCGTCGAGTCCGCACGCCGAGCAGAGGTCGTCCACGGCCACCGGACCCCAGCGCAGCGCATCGACCAGCCGGCCGCGGTGGTAGCGGTCGGAGCCGGCGAAGACGGCCTGCGGCCGGGCGCGGGTGGCCGTGGTCGCGGCCGGGTCGGGCAGCGCGCTGGCACCGCCCGCCGCGAGCCAGGCGCAGGTCGCCGCGATCGGGCAGGCGTCGCAGCGGGGAGCGCGGGCCGTGCAGGTGCGCGCGCCCAGATCCATCAGCGCCTGGCTCCAGTCGGCGACGTCACCGCGGGCGCCGCTGGCCGGCACCACGTCGTCGGCCAGGGCCTGGGCGGCCGTCCGCGACAGCGGTGCACCCATCACGGCGCGCGCGAGCACTCGGCCGATGTTGGTGTCGACCGGCCCGACGCGCTCGTGGAACGCGAACGTGGCGACGGCACGGGCGGTGTACTGGCCGATGCCCGGCAGCGCCAGGAGTTCGGGCAGCGCAGACGGGACGACGCCGCCGTGCACGGCTACCACGGCGCGTGCGGCGCGGTGCAGGCTGACCGCGCGCCGGTTGTACCCGAGGCCCTGCCATGCGATCAGCACCTCACCGGGCGTGGCGGCCGCCAGCGCGTGCACGGTGGGGAACCGGCGCAGGAACGTTTCGTACACCGGCGCCACCCGGGCCGCCTGCGTCTGCTGCAGCATCATCTCGCTGACGAGGATGCGGTACGGGTCGCGGGTGCGTCGCCAGGGCAGGTCGCGCGCGCTGTCGCGGTACCAGACGAGCAGAAGTCGCTGCAGGCGCAGCAGACGTCCAGGCATAGTGGCAGTGGGCATGGCGGGTAGGGTGACGACGATGTCGCCGGCGAGCAAGTCCGCCGGCCGGGCGGATCGCTAAGGTGACCGGCATGGACGTGCTGCTGCCCGCACCGGAGCCGGCCCGAAGCGGGGCCCCGATCGACCCCTACGACTGCTACCGACCACCCGTTGCACGCTGGCTGCGCATCAACATGGTGGTCAGCCTCGACGGCGCGGTGAACGACGAGCGCGGCCGTTCGGGCGGACTGGGTGGGGCCGGGGACCGAGCGGTCTTCTTCGTCCTGCGCGCGCTCGCGGACGCGATCGTGGTGGGTGCCGGGACGGCCCGCGTCGAGCGCTACGGCCCCCACCGTCCCTCAGGGGAGCTGCGCCGGCGCCGCGTCGCCGAGGGCCGCAGCGGCGCGGCGCCGCTCGTGGTGGTGACGGGTTCGGCGCGGCTGGACTACGACAGCCCCCTGTTCACGCAGGCCGAGCAACCCACGGTCGTGCTCACCTGCGCCGCCACCCCGGAGGAGCGCCGTGCCGCCGCGGCTGCCGCCGGCCGCCTCCTGGTGGCCGGCACGGATTCGGTTGACCTGGCCGAGGGCCTGCGCGCGCTGCGCGAGGACCTGGGGCTCCATTCCCTGCTGTGCGAGGGCGGACCGCACCTCAACGGCGCGCTGCTGGCCACGGGGCTGGTCGACGAGCTCTGCACCACGCTCGCGCCCCGGCTGGTCCCGGGCCCCACACCCCGCTTCGCCGAGGGCCTCTCCGGCAGGCACGAGCTCCTCCTGACCGGCGTGATGGAGCACGAAGGCGAGCTGTTCCTGCGACACCGCCTGGCCGCCGCCTGAGCGCTCAGAACAGGCGCAGCTCGCGCGACTCCAGGCCGCGCAAGGCGTCGTAGTCGACCTCGACGCAGGTGATGCCGCGGTCGGCGGCGAGGACCTTGGCCTGCGGCTTGATCAGCTGCGCCGCGAAGACGCCCCGCACGGGCCGCAGCAGGGGGTCGCGGTTCAGCCGCTCCAGGTAGCGCGTCAGCTGCTCGACCCCGTCGATCTCACCCCGTCGCTTCACCTCGACGGCCACGGCGCTGCCATCTGCGTCGCGGAGCAGAAGGTCCACGGGGCCGATGTCGGTGGGGTACTCCCGGCGCACCAGCGTGAGATCACGGGCGATGGCATCGGTGTGCTCGGCCAGCAGCACCTGCAGGTGGGCCTCGACGCCGTCCTTGCTGAGACCGGGGTCCTCGCCCAGCTCCCAGGCGCTGTCGGACAGGACTTCCTCCAGGGTGATGGTCAGCGAGTCGCCCTTGGGGTCGGTGACCGTCCAGACGCCGTCACCCTGCGCGAGGGTGTTGGGCGCGTTCATCCAGTTGAGGGGCTTGTAGGCGCCACCGTCGGCGTGGATGGCCAGGCAGCCGTCCGCCTTGACCATGATCAGGCGCAGCGCCGAGGGCAGGTGCGCCGACAGGCGGCCGGCGTAGTCCACGCTGCAGCGGGCGATCACAAGGCGCATGGCGGCGAGGGTACGACACCGCCGGCGCGCCGACCGGCGTTCGCGCGGTCTCAGCCGGGGGCGAGATCAACCGCCCTCCGGCGCCTCCGCGGTGCCGGCCGCTTCCAGGAGGATCTGCTCGTAGCGCTCCTGCCACTCCGCGCCCTCGGCCACCAGCCGATCGACGTCAATGGTGATGAGCTCGTCGATGCCTTCAAGCAGATTGGTCTCGATGCCGTCCAGCGCGGGCAGGCGGTACTCCTCGACCAGCGCGGGCTGGGCATCGATCAGCAGCCATTCGAACAGCAGCAACGTCGAAGCCGGGTACTCGGTCTCCGCGGTCAACCCCATCCCGTTGGGGCGGGCGATGATCGGTCCCACGGCGGGCAGTCGGGCCAGCGGGGCGCCTGAGGCGATCGCCTCGTCCGCGAGGTGGTTGAAGGTGCCGGCCGAGATGCCGTACTCACCCGATGCCAGGAACTGGATGTGGTTGGTGTTGCCCTCCAGCACCGTCGCGTTGCCCACGATGGACGCGAACATCTCGTCGAACTCCGCCTCGGTCATGCCGTTGTCCTGGAACCACGACGACAGCGTCATGTACCAGTCGAAGGCAGAGGGCTCAACCAGCAGCTCGCCGCTGAAGCGCGGGTCGGCCATGTCGGCGAACTCGGTCGGAGGCCCGTCGGTCAGCGCCTCGGTGTTCCAGATGGGGCTCGTGACGGTGAACCGGTTGGCGGTCCAACCGTCCCAATCGGTGCCCTCGCGAAGCTGGTCCTCGACCGGGCCCTGGTAGTCCACCGTCAGGCCCTCACTGGCGATGACACCCATCTCGTAGCCGCTGTTGTCGATGAGGTCGGCCCGCAGATCGCCCGCCTCCGCTTCCTCCAGCACACGTCGCAGGACATCCGGGTTGCGCGCCCGATAGACCTCCACCGGGATGCCGAACTCCTCGCTGAAGGTCGCCGCCAGCTCCGGCAGGTCCGTGTTGGAGCCGTAGGCGCTGAGGTTGGGGTCCTCCTCCAGGGCGAGCTCGACCAGCCGCTCCCGCCGTTGCTCCCCTTCGAGGCCCTCCAGCTCGGCGTGGACGGGTTCGTAGGGGTTGGCGTCCTCCGCCACCGCCTCCGGTGCCGCCGAGGCCGCCTGGTCGCTGGTCGGCGGCGTCCCGGCGCAGCCCACGACGACGGCTGACGCCGCCAATGCGGCGATGCCCACAGCGATCTTGGTTCCCATTTGTGGCGCTCCAGCCCATTTCGGTGTGACGCAACACCGTAGCGGCTGATGGTGCTGAGTCGATCCAACCCCTGCAGCGCCGGCGCGCTCAGGCCATCAGCCCGGCCAGCTGGCAGGCTGCGGCGAGGTCCTCCACAAAGGGCTGTCGCTGCGCCGGGAAGCGCATGGCCGCGGCGGGGTGGTTGGACACCATCAGGACCCGTTCGGGGCCAAGCGGCACAGGTAGGCCGCGCAGGTCGACCAGGCGGGACAGGCGCGTGGCGTCCGGATGCAGTGCGAGGGCCGCGGTGGTGCCCATCGCCAGCACCACCCGAGGTCCGATCAGGAGGAGCTGACGGTCCAGATAGCCGCGGCAGGCCGCCCGCTCGTCGGTGCGGGGAACCCGATTCCGGGGTGGCCTGCACTTGTTGACAGAGGTGATGAACAGCCGTTCACGCGCAACCCCGAGGTCGGCCAGCACGCCGTCGAGGAAGCGTCCGGCGGCGCCCTGGAAGGGCAACCCGGTGGCGTCCTCCTTGGCTCCGGGTGCCTCGCCCACCAGCAGCAACGGGGCGTCCGCGGCACCGTGACCTGGGACCGCGTGCGTGCGCGACTCCGCGAGCCGGCAACGGGGACAGCCGCGGACCTCCTCGGCCACCCGGGCCAGGGAGTCCCGCGCTTCGTCCATTGGCCAATTCCTCCGAGGTGACAGGACCTGCGCACCGGTCCTGTAGGCGATCCTTGGCACCTGCGGCCCGCGACCGGTGCCCTCCTATGGACAGCAGAAGGCCCGGTGCTCTTGTCGCACCGGACCCGTGTTTCGGACTTGCGACCCGCCTCCCGGCGCCACCTCTTGTCGGTGGCACCGGGCACGTTGTGACGTCTGGGGCCTTGCCCGAAGATCTGATGGGGCGGATGCCCCGTTGGGCCAACCTTACCGCCGCTTCTCTACCCCTGCGTCTTCACCCCTGCCTCTGTACCCCTGACCTCTTACCCCTGCCTCTTTACCCCTGCCTCTTTACCCCTGCCTCTTTACCCCTGCCTCTTTACCCCTGGGCCTCCCCCGGTGAGCCGGCCAGCTCCACCGGCGGGGTGTCGGTGGGCGAGTCGACCGTACGGAAGACGATCTTGTTGTCCTCGACGTCGGCCACGATCAGCTGACCGGCGTGGTAGTCGCCGAACAGGATGCGCTCGGACAGGGCGTCCTCGATCTCGCGCTGGATCGTGCGGCGCAGCGGCCGTGCGCCCAGCTGGGCGTCGTAGCCGTTCTCCGACAGCCACAGCTTCGCGTCCTCGGTGAGCTCGAGGTCGAGGTCCTTGGACCGCAGCTGCTCCTTCACGCGCTTCATCATCAGGTCGACGATGCTCTTGACCTGCTCACGGGTGAGCTGGTGGAACACGATCGTCTCGTCGATGCGGTTGAGGAACTCCGGGCGGAAGTGCTGCTTCAGCTCCTCGCCGACCTGCTCCTTCATCCGGTCGTAGACCGTGCGCTCGTCGTTGGAGGCGGCGAAGCCCATGGCCGTGGCGCCCAGGTTCCGGGTGCCCAGGTTGGAGGTCATGATCAGCACGGTGTTCTTGAAGTCCACCTGCTTGCCCTGGGCATCGGTCAGGCGACCGTCCTCCAGGATCTGCAGAAGGGCGTTGAACACGTCCGGGTGGGCCTTCTCCACCTCGTCGAACAGCACCACGCTGAAGGGCCGGCGGCGCACGGCCTCCGTGAGCTGGCCGCCGTCCTCGTAGCCGACGTAGCCGGGCGGCGAGCCGATCAGCCGCGACACGGTGTGCTTCTCCATGTACTCCGACATGTCCAGGTGGATGAGGGCGTCCTCGTCACCGAACAGGAACTCCGCGAGGGTCTTGGCGAGCTCGGTCTTGCCGACGCCGGAGGGCCCCAGGAAGATGAACGACCCGGAGGGGCGCTTGGGGTCCTTCAGGCCGGACCGTGTGCGGCGGATGGACTTGGAGACCGCGGCCACCGCGTCGTCCTGGCCGACGATGCGCTTGTGCAGCTCGGACTCCATGCGCAGCAGCTTGGCCGTCTCCTCCTCGGTGAGCTTGAACACCGGGATGCCCGTCCAGTTCGACAGCACCTCCGCGATGTCCTCGTCGTCGAGGGTCAGCACGGTGTCCATGCCGTCGGACTTCCACTCGCGCTCGCGGTTGGCCTTGCGCTCCAGGACCTTCTTCTCCTGATCGCGCAACGAAGCGGCCTTCTCGAAGTCCTGCTCGTCGATCGCGGATTCCTTGGCCTTGCGGATCTCACCGGCCTCGTTCTCCAGGTCCTGCAGGTCCGGCGGCGCGGTCAGCCGGCGGATGCGCAGGCGCGACCCGGCCTCGTCGATCAGGTCGATGGCCTTGTCCGGCAGGAAGCGGTCGGAGATGTAGCGGTCGGCGAGGTTGCCGGCGGCCACCAGCGCATCGTCGGTGATGGTCACGCGGTGGTGCGCCTCGTAGCGGTCGCGCAAGCCCTTGAGGATCTCGATCGTGTGCGCGATCGATGGCTCCTCGACGGTGATGGGCTGGAAGCGGCGCTCCAGCGCGGCATCCTTCTCCAGGTACTTGCGGTACTCATCGATCGTGGTGGCGCCGATGGTCTGCAGCTCACCCCGGGCGAGCATCGGCTTCAAGATGCTGGCCGCGTCGATGGCGCCCTCGGCCGCACCCGCGCCGACGAGCGTGTGCAACTCGTCGATGAACAGGATGATGTCGCCGCGGGTGGTGATCTCCTTGAGGACCTTCTTCAACCGCTCCTCGAAGTCGCCGCGGTAGCGGGAGCCCGCCACCAGCGCACCGAGGTCGAGGGTGTACAGCTGCTTGTCCTTGAGCGTCTCCGGGATGTTGCCGTTGACGATCATCTGGGCGAGGCCCTCGACGATGGCCGTCTTGCCGACGCCGGGCTCGCCGATCAGCACCGGGTTGTTCTTGGTCCGGCGCGACAGCACCTGCATGACGCGCTCGATCTCGCGCTGGCGACCGATGACCGGGTCCAGCTTGCCCTCACGGGCGAGCTGTGTGAGGTTGCGACCGAACTGGTCCAGCACCGGGGAGCCCTTGGGGTCCTCGCCCGAGCCGCCGGACACGCCGGCCTTCTGCGATCCCGCACCGCCCGACTCGCCGCCGGCGTAGCCCGACAGCAGCTGGATGACCTGCTGCCGCACCTTGTTGAGGTCGGCGCCCAGCTTCTGCAGCACCTGGGCGGCGACGCCCTCGCCCTCACGGATCAGGCCGAGCAGGATGTGCTCGGTCCCGATGTAGTTGTGACCGAGCTGCAGCGCCTCACGCAGGGACAGCTCCAGCACCTTCTTGGCACGGGGCGTGAAGGGGATGTGCCCAGCGGGAGCGGTCTGGCCCTGACCGATGATCTCCTCAACCTGCTCGCGGACGCCCTCGAGGGAGATGCCGAGCGACTCCAGAGCCTTCGCGGCCACGCCCTCGCCCTCGTGGATCAGCCCGAGCAGGATGTGCTCGGTGCCGATGTAGTTGTGGTTGAGCATGCGGGCTTCTTCTTGCGCGAGAACCACCACGCGCCGGGCCCGGTCGGTGAATCGTTCGAACATGCACTGCCCCCTGCTCGGGTGCTCTCGGAGTCTGAAGCCTAGCACCGGGCCCCCGTCCGCCCCCGGCGATCTGCGCCGTGGGAGGGGACTGTCGGGGGCGTTCCGGTGGCTGCGTGGCGCTGCGGTGCGGAGGGTCCGCGGCGGTGCCACGGACGGCGGTGGAGATGCTCGGCTGGTGCTGGTCGCGGGTCCCTGTCGGCTGCGCCGCGGTGCTGTGAAGACTGCCGAGCACACCAGAGTAGGTGCGTCCTCCCGGCACTGCAGCGGGCGGCCTCGACCGTCCTCGAACCCGCTGCACGCATCGTGCGTTACCCGATCCTGTGGCTATGACGCGCCGGGGGTCACGGGAGTTGCTGCCTAGAGCAGGCACTGCTCCCGGGCGGCGGCGGCGGCCTCCGCGCGGTTGCGCGCGCCTAGCTTGCTGATGGCGTCGGAGAGGTAGTTGCGGACGGTGCCCTCCGCCAGGTGCAGCTGCGCCGCCAGCTCCCTGTTGGGCAGACCCTGCTCGGCGAGGCGGAGCACGTCGCGCTCGCGCTCGGTGAGCGCGACCGGGGCCTCCCAGACCAGCAGCGCCAGCTCAGGGGCCACCACCCGACCGCCGTCGCGCACCGTGCGCAGCGCCTGGACCAGCTCGGCGACCGGTGCGGCCTTCAGCACATACCCGTCGACGCCGGCGTCCAGCGCGCGTCGCAGGTAGCCCGCGCGAGCGAAGGTGGTCAGCACCAACACGCGGCAGCCCAGCTCCTGATCGCGCACGGCCTCGGCCAGCTCCAGGCCGGTCATGCCGGGCATCTCGACGTCGGTCAGCAGCACATCGGGACGATGGACCCGGACGGTCTCCAGGGCGGCCAGCCCGTCGACGACGCTGGCAACCACCTCGACGTCGGGTTGAAGATTCAGCAGCTGCGCCAGGGCATCGCGGATCATGCCCTGGTCCTCGGCCAGCACGACCCCGGATTGGCGTCACCGGTCCGCCATCACGGCCATCACGGCCATCACGGCCATCACGGCCATCACGGCCATCACGGCCATCACGTGGGCACCGACACGACCAGGGTCGTGCCCAGCCCGGAGCGGCGCTCGACCACCCCGCCCAGAGCCGCGATGCGCTCGCGCATCCCGCGCAGCCCGTTGCCCTCCGCCGCGGCGCCGCCGACGCCGTCGTCGGTCACCTCGAGCCGCCAGAGGTCGTCCTCGTGGCGCAAGGAGATCGTGCAACGGCTGGCCCCGGCATGGCGCACCACATTGGTGACCGCCTCGCGCAGCGCCAGGGCGAGGCACCGCTCCAGCAGCGGGCCGGGATCGCTGGCGGCGCTGACGTCAACGACCGCCTCCACGCCCACCGCGGCGAGCGTGTGCCCGGCCGAGCTGAGCTCGTCGTCCAACGACACCTCGCGCAGGCCGCTGACGGCGGCCCGCACCTGGGCGAGCGCAGCGCGCGCCGAGGCCTCGATCTGCTGCAGCTCGGCCACGACCGCTCCGGGGTCGGCCTGCGCGAGCGACTGGACCAGCTGCGCCCGCACCACCAGTCCGGTCAGGGTCTGGCCGAGCAGATCGTGCAGGTCGCGGGAGATGCGCTCGCGCTCGGCCGCGGCGGCGAGCTGCTCGGCGCGCGCGGAGTCGATGCGCAGCCGCTCCGCCTCGCGGTCGCGTTCGGCCTGCTCCCTGGCGGCGAAGCCGACGATCCACACGAACACCAGCGAAGGCGCGACCCCCCACAGCCGGTACGGGAACGGCACCGGCGACACCACGGCCAGGCACGCGATCAGCAGGCTGAGCCCGATCAGCCAACGCAGCAGGAACCGCCGATCGCGCTGCGCAGCCATCGCCGCCGCGTACACCAGCAGCACGCTCGCGCCCACATTGAACAGGGTGGCCAGGGTCCCCAGACCGACCGTGGCGAACAGGGCGCCGCTGCGCAGGCGCGGCCTGGGGTGGTAGCTCAGCACGTACAGCGGCAGGAACGCCACCACCGTCGTGAGGGTCAGGGCCCAGATCGCCACACCGTCCGTGGGATCGAACGCCGGCTGCCAGACCACGTTGCCCAGGTAGATCAGGTACACCCACTGCACGCGCCCCAACCAACCCCGCGACGACTCGGCCGCGGGACTGGTGAGGGTGACGTGGGCGGCGGTGCTCATGTCCGCGATCGACGGTACGCCACCGCCGCGCCCACCGCCGCCACGGCGGCGAAGGCCAGCAGGCTCGCCAGGTGGCCCGCCCAGCCGGCCCCGTCGGTGAGCACGCTCATGGCCAGCTCGGACAGGTGGTAGGTGGGCAGCAGCGTTGCCATCCGCGCCACCCAGTCCGGCATGATCTCCAGGGGGAACCACAGCCCCGAGGCGACCGCCATCGGGATCACCACCGCGTTCAGCACCGCGGTGGTGGCGTTGGGCGAGGCGAGCGCGCCGACCGAGAGCCCCACCAGGGCGAACGGGACGGTCCCCACGACCAGGACGCCGCACAGCGCGAGCCAGCGCGCAAGGCTGATGTCCAGCGCCCCGAGCCCGGCGGCAGCGGCCGTCATCGCGGTCAGGATCCCCAGGCAGTAGGGCAGCGTCGCGAGCACCTTGGCGGCCAGTGTCAGCGGCAACGGGGTCGGGGAGGTCTTGAGCACTCGCAGCCAGCCGCGCTCGCGCGCATCGGCCAGGCCGATGCCGGGCGTCATCATGGTGGCCGCCACCACGCCGTAGGTGCCGAAGGTGGCGAGCATGGTGGTGCCGACGGGCAGGGAGCCGACCCCTGAGTCAGCAGCGCCGAAGAGCGAGACGAACATCGCGTAGAACATCACCGGCATCAGCACGGAGAAGAACAGCGCGGTGGGCTCGCGGAGGACTCCCAGGAGCTCGTCACGGACCTCCACGCGCAGCACCGTCAACAGCGACGGCCGCGGTCGGGCCCCCAGCGTGGAAGTCGTGGAAGTGGCGGTGGCGGCGCTCATCGGGACACCTCAAGGGTTGCGGAACGGTCGGCGGGCGTGTCGGACGGGGCGGATGTGGCGGACGGAGCTCGCCCGAGGGCCAGCACGCAGCACCAGCAGCGCCGGGTCGGTGACGAGCGCGCGGGCGAGCTGCAAGCGCTGCTGCTGCCCGCCGGAGAGCTGCCCGCCGCGGCGCCGGGCGAGGTCGGAAAGGCCCACCTCGGCCAGCACCGGCGCCGCCGCCGAGGCCGGCAGGCCGGCGCGGATGGCCGCGCCGCCGACCAGCTCCCGCACGGTCAGGTGGCGTGGGAAGGCGGCGCGTTGCAGCACCACTCCCAGCGCCCTGCGGGTCTCGGCATGGCGCGGGTCCCCGCCGGCGACCCGCACCGAGCCGCCCTGCGGCGTCAAGAGGCCGGTGGCGCAGCCCACCAGGGTGGTCTTGCCGGCTCCGTTGGGGCCCAGCAGCGCCACGCACTCGCCGGGCGGCACGGCGAGGGTGACGCCGTCGAGGGCGCGCCTCTGCCCGCCCGGGTAGGTGAAGATCACATCTCGTGCGCTGAGCACGGGTTCCATCGCTGTCCTCTCAGATGTCGGGGTGCGACACCAACGATGGCGTCGCAGCAGACCCGGCGGTAGGGCCGCCCGTCAGGACCTGGAGGTGACAACCGTCATGTCGTCGGCGCAGCCGGGGACACCGACTGCTCAGGGCGCAGCGTCGGGAACAGGATGACGTCCCGGATGGTCGCCACGTCGGCGAGCAGCATGACCAGGCGGTCGACCCCCAGGCCGAGCCCGCCCATCGGCGGCATGCCGAGCTCCATGGCGCGCAGGTAGGACTCGTCGAGCGCCATGGCTTCCTCATCGCCGCCGGCGCGCGCCTTCGCCTGCGCCTCGAAGCGGGCACGCTGGTCGTCGGGGTCGGTGAGCTCGCTGAAGGCGTTGGCGAGCTCACGTCCCACGACGATCAGCTCGAAGCGCTCGGTCACATCAGGGTTGTCGCGGTGCCGGCGCGCCAGGGGCGAGACCTCGACGGGGTAGTCGATCACGAAGGTCGGCTCCCACAGGGTGTGCTCCACCAGCGCTTCGTACAGCTCCAGCACCAGCTTGCCGGCACCCCATCCCGGTTGCGCCTGCACGCCGTGCCGCGCGCACAGCTCGCGTAGCTCCGACAGGGGTGTGGCGTAGCCCAACCCGGACGCGCCGGTGGCCTCCCGCACGAGCTCGAGCAGCGGCCGGCGCGGCCATGTGCCGCCCAGGTCGACCTCGCGACCGCCGTAGCTGCGCCGCAGTCCCCCGCCGGCGGCGGCCGCGGCGCGTTGCACCAGCGTCTGCGTCAGCGCCATCACGTCGCGGTAGTCGGCGAAGGCCTCGTAGGACTCCAGCATGGTGAACTCGGGGTTGTGCCGCGGCGACAGCCCCTCGTTGCGGAAGCTGCGGTTGATCTCGAACACGCGCGCCATGCCGCCGGCCACGAGCCGCTTGAGGTACAGCTCCGGAGCGATGCGCAGGTACAGGTCCAGGTCGAGTGCGTTGTGGTGGGTCACGAACGGCTTGGCGGCGGCCCCACCCGGGATCGGGTGCAGGATGGGCGTCTCCACCTCGACGTAGTCGCGCTCGACGAGCTCCGCGCGCAGCGCCGTCAGCACGCGGTGGCGGATGGCGAAGACCCGCCGGGCGTCGGCGTTGACCGCCAGGTCGACCTCGCGCTGGCGGAAGCGGGTGTCGGTGTCGCGCAGGCCGTACCACTTGTCCGGGAGCGGGCGCAGCGACTTGCCGGCCAGGGTGACGCCGTCCGCGCCGACCGACAGCTCCCCGCGGCGCGAACGGATGACCGTGCCGCTGACGACCAGCCAGTCGCCCACGTCCAGGTCGGCGACCCGGGCCATGACGTCCTTCCCCACGCGGTCCAGCTGCACCAGGACCTGCAGCTGGTCGGGGCCCTCGGCGAGCACGCAGAAGACCAGCTTGCCGTGGCCGCGCCTGGCCACCAGCCGGCCGCCGACCGTGACCTGGTGGCCGCTGTCCTCGCCGGGGTCCAGGCGCTCGTCCCAGTCGCGCACCACCGCACCGATGCGGTCGGGCACCTTCAAGCCCACCGGGTAGGGCTCCACGCCGGCTGCCACCAGCCGGTCGAGCTTTGCACGGCGTTCCGCCATCAGCTCGGCGAGGTGTCCATGCTCCTGCTCGCCCACGGACCCCTGGGCCCGGGGGTCGGCCCGGTCGCTGCGGTTCTGCTCGCTCATGGCCGGCAGGTTAGGGCAGGCCCGCTCACAACGTGTTGCGGTGCCAGACCTCCCGCAGCCCCTTGAGGGTGAGCCAGGGGTCGTGGTGGTCGATGGTGCGGCAGCGCGACACCACGGCCTCGGCGAGGCCGCCGGTGGCGATCACCACCGGGTCGGATGGGAGGTCGGCGGCGAGCTCCTCGACGATGCGGTCCACCTGTCCCGCGAAGCCGTAAACCGCGCCGGTGATCATCGCCGCCAGGGTGTTGCGGCCGATCGCGGTGGCCGGCGCCTCGCGCAGCTCGACGGTGGGCAGCTGCGCACCCTTGGCCGACAGGGCGCTCATGGACGTCTGCACCCCGGGCGCGATGGCGCCGCCGATGAATGCGCCGGCGGCGTCGTAGACGTCGAAGCTGGTCGCGGTGCCGAAGTCGACCACGATCCCGGGCCCGCCGTACTCGACATGGCCGGCCAGGGCGTTGACCAGCCGGTCGGCCCCCACCTCACGCGGGTTGTCCATCTTGATCGCGATGCCCGTCCGCGTCCCGGGCTCCACGACCAGCGGGGCGAAGTGGAAGTAGCGATGGGCCATCTCGCGCAGGCGCTCGGTGATGAGCGGCACCACCGAGCAGATCACCAGCCCGTGCACGTTGCGCCGAAACGACAGCTCCTGAAAGGCCATCAGGCCCTGGAACACCAGCGCCAGCTCGTCGGCGGTGCGGGAATCCTCGCTGGAGATGCGCCAATGGTTGCGCAGCTCGTCGCCGTCGAAGACCCCGATGACGATGTCGGAGTTGCCGACGTCGACCGCGAGCAGCATTAGTCGAAGTCCAGGCCGACGTCGAGCGCCGGTGCCGAGTGCGTCAGCGCGCCGACGGCAATGGCGTCCACGCCGGTGCGGGCGATGGCGCCCACGGTCTCCAGGGTCACCCCTCCGCTGGCCTCGACGAAGACTTCGCCCGCCGTCCGGCAACGCTCGACCGCGGTGCGCATGTCCTCCAGGGCGAAGTTGTCCAACAGGACGCTGGAAGCGCCGGCCGACAGCGCCTCGTCGAGCTGGTCGAGGTCGTCGACCTCGACCTGCACCGGCAGGTCCCCGGCTTGCTCCAGCGCGGCGCGCGTGGCGGCGGCCACACCGGCGCCGGCGACGTGGTTGTCCTTGATCAGCATGCCGTCGGAGAGCCCCATGCGGTGGTTGCTGCCGCCGCCGGCTAGCACCGCCGCCTTCTGCAGCACGCGCATCCCCGGCAGGGTCTTGCGGGTGTCGCGGATGACGGCCCCGGTGCCGGCCACCTCCGCGACGTAGCGAGCGGTCAGCGTGGCCACGCCGCAGAGGTGGGTCAGCAGGTTGAGAGCGGTGCGCTCACCGGCCAGCAGCGCGCGCGTGGGCCCCTCGACCCGCGCCAGCACCGAGCCCACCTGCACCGCCTGCCCGTCGCCGGCGACCAGCTCGACCTCCACCCGCTCATCGACGGCGGCGAAGACGCCGACGACCCAGCCCAGCCCGGCGACAACGCCCGGGCGGCGGGCCACGAATGCGCCGCGCGCGCGCTGGTCCTGCGCCACGGTGGCCTGGGCGGTGACGTCGCCGGCTGCGGCAAGATCCTCGGCCAGGGCCACGCGCACGAGTGCGGCAACCGCGGTCGGTAGGTCAGTGGAGTAGTTCATGGAGCTCCTCAGCTGGCGGTGCCTGCTCGGGGCCGGCGACGGTCGGTTGGTTGTGCTCGTCGCACAGCACCACGACGGGAGTGTGCTCGCGGGCCTCGGCGTCGGTGTAGGCGCCGTAGCTGATCACGATCACCTTGTCGCCCGGCTGGACGAGTCGGGCGGCGGCACCGTTGAGGCACATGTCACCGGACCGGCCGGGGATGACATAGGTCTCCAGGCGGGCGCCGTTGTCGATGTCGACCACCTGCACCCGCTCGTGCGGCAGAAGGTCGGCGAGCTCCATCAGCGCGGAGTCGATGGTGATCGAACCCATGTAGGCCAGGTTCGCGTCGGTCACCGTGGCGCGGTGCAGCTTGGATTTCATCATGGTGCGCAGCATGGCGGCTTCCGTCTCGTCTCGGGCGTCGGCAGCGGGGTCATCCGTCCGCGGCGTCGTGCTCCAAGCGGATGTTGTCGATCAGGCGCGTCGCGCCGAGGAACGCGGCGACCAGCGCGTGCGCGGGCGTGCCCACGACGCCCTCCAGCGGCTCCAGGGTCTCGGGGTCGACGACCTCCGCGTAGTCCAGGCGCACGCCGGGCGCGCTCCCGAGTGTAGTGCGCAGCCGTGTGCGGGTCGCCTCCACATCACCGGTCCAGTCCCGCGCGGCCTCGAGCAGCGCGGAGGAGAGCGCCAGCGCCCGCCCGCGGTCGCGCGGCGACAGGTAGGCGTTGCGGCTGGACATCGCCAGCCCGTCGGGCTCGCGCACGATCGGGCAGCCAACCACCTCGACGGCGAAGTCCAGGTCGCGCACCATCCGCCTGACGACCGCGAGCTGCTGGAAGTCCTTCTCCCCGAAGTAGGCGCGCGCCGGGGCGACCAGGTTGAACAGCTTCGCCACGATCGTCGCCACCCCCTCGAAGTGGCCGGGGCGGCTGGCTCCCTCCAGGCGCTCGGTCAGGCCGCGTACGCGCACGCTCGTGGCCGCCTCCGCAGGGGTCAGATCGCCGGCGCGGGGCGTGAAGACCACATCCACGCCGGCGTCGCGCAGCAGGGCGAGGTCGCGTTCGAGCGGACGCGGGTAACGCTCGAAGTCCTCACCCTGGGAGAACTGCAGCGGGTTGACGAAGATGCTGACCACCACCACCTCGTCCTGGCGCCGGGCCCGCGCCACCAGCGACAGGTGGCCCTCGTGCAGCGCACCCATCGTCGGCACGAAACCCACCAGACGGCCGCGGGATGGCGACAGGCGAACGCGAAGCTCGGACGCGGAGCCGACGACCTCCACCGTCCTCAGCCCTCCTGAGCCGGCGACGGCGCAGCATGCGGGGCGGGG
>Ga0209587_1000753_pt1 | contig 15695 bp, 16 predicted proteins | sample NGEPerD_2_FD_184512 | JGI IMG/M metagenome (GOLD analysis project Ga0209587, IMG submission 184512) | Arctic peat soil microbial communities from the Barrow Environmental Observatory site, Barrow, Alaska, USA - NGEE PermafrostL1-D... | ecosystem: Environmental > Terrestrial > Soil > Wetlands >... | reverse complement strand
GCTGCGCTCCGGGCTCTGCCAGCAGGCGATTCCCCCGCCACAGACATCCACTGTGCTGTAGCTGAAGAGCCGCAGCGGTCCCTTGCGGGTGGCGATGTGTCGCGGACCGACGATATCGGACTGCTGCACGTCTCCGGCTTGGCGCGCCGTGGGCGCCGGGTAGGGGCGTGGGTCCTTGTGGGTGCGGCGCGGGCGCGCTCGTCCGGTAAGGCCAGCGCGGGCGACGATCCGCTCGATGGTGCGCGGGGCCGGGATGTCCTTGCAGCCGGCGAGGTGGAGCTCCCACGCGATCACGTCTGCACCAACCCCTGAGAAGCCCCGGTTGCGCCCGGGTTTCATCAGGCGTCGCCGCACCGCGAGGATGCGCTTGACCATGCCCGGGGCCGTCTCCTGCGGGCTCAGGTGGGGGGCACGGGAGCGGTCGTTAAGTGCGGCAAGCCCTCCGCTCTGGTAGCGGGCCTTGGTTGTGTAGACCCATGCGCGACTGCGTCCCAGACGACTGCCTATCTCGGTCGGGGTCGCGCCGGCCTGCAATGCTTCTACTGCGCGTCGACGGCGTTCATACTCCGTCATGGGCACCTGCCTCCTTCCCAGTTGGTAGCTGGTTCGGAGGCTAGGTGCCCCTAACTCGTCGCCCTCGGATTTGCCAGGCCGAGCGGCGTCGAGTGTCTACGATGTTGTGGCGGTTTTACTGTCTAGGATGTCCTGTCGGAAACCCGCTAGGGTAGCCTTGCCTGTGATCTATGACGTGCCCCACTTGACGCCGGCGGTGAGGGGAGTACAACAGAAGGATCCGAGGGAAGGGAGAGAGTCATGTTCGCACAAGTGATCCAGGGCCGGGCAAGGGATGCCGCAGGTCTGAAGAAGCAATGGGAGCGGTGGGACCAAGACATCAAGCCCAAGGCTCAGGGCTACCTAGGGGGTACAGCAGGCGTTACCTCCGACGGCGAGTTCATCGCTATCGCCCGCTTCGAGAGCGAGGAAGCGGCGCGGTCCAATAGCGACAATGCCGAGCAAAGCGCGTGGTGGAAAGAGACATCACGGTACCTATCCGACCCCATGTTTCATGATTGCACCGAGGTCGACCTGATCAACGACGGAGGCTCGGACGACGCCGGCTTTGTTCAAGTTATCCAGGGCAAGACGACCGACGTCGCGAAGGCTCGGGAGCTCGACGCCCGCATGGAGCCGCAGGTCAGGAAGCTACGACCGGATGTCATCGGTGGAATCGTCGCCTGGCATCCGCTGAATGGCCGCTTCACGAACCTCATCTACTTTACTTCCGAGGCGGAGGCGCGTACCAAGGAGAAAGAGATGGAGTCGGCGGAGGGATTCCAAGAATACATGGGCGAGCTCGAAGCGATCTCCGACGGAGAGCCCAAGTTCCTCGATATTATCGATCCTTGGATGTCTAGCAGGTGAGCGATCTGAGATAGCTCTGCCGCCGTCGATGCGACATTTCTGTGAGCTTTCTCGCGGCGTGAGGAAAGTTCACTGAGAGGCTTCCACCTGCCCCGAAGGGGAACACCGACCACGAGCTAGTGACCTCTGGGACCCGTTGTGGGTTACGTCTAGGTGAGTGACTGGAAAGTAGGGTCCGCGCTCAAATTGACCAATCGGTCAAGCGTCTGACCAGGAACTTTGCAGTGGGGGAAGTTCATCCCAATTCGACTTTCTGCTCAGTCACCTAGCCTGCACTGCGAACTTAAAGCGGTTTATGAAAAGGATGACGCCGAAGAGCCGAGCGAGCGCGAAGAGCCGAGTGGAGCGAGGGAGGCCGCTAGGTCACAGCGTCGTCCTACCATCACGGATGTCGCCAGAACCACATAAAGCGTATCCGCGCCCTTGCCACCGCAGATGGTGTCGTTGCCGGAAAGCCCCGAGATGCGGTCGTTGCCGTCGAGCCCGGCAATCAAATCGTCGCCTTCGGTCCCTCGAATGGTCCGAACTCCTACGGCACCCACGACTGGCTCCTCGACAAGGCCATCAAGGCCGTCAGACGGCGCAAGGACTCGGTGAACTGGGTGAGGCTCAAGGCCGCTCTGTGGGCCACTGACGATCCTGACACCCGAGACGGTATCGAGTACGCGAGCTCGCCCTGGTGGCACGTCAACGACGTTTGGGCAGCAAGTACGGCAACTCGCCAGAAGCGATCAAGATCTGGTTCAGCGGGACGCGAGCACGTCACGATGAAGCTTGAAGAGGACGTCGCTGACGCGCGCGACTCGGCCCCAGCGGAGCGGCGAGCTCGCCGAGCTAGGACTGCCTGGGCCGCTGCTGATCCCGGAAGACGTAGAAGACGCCAGGCGCCGCAGCGACCGCTCTCTCCCCAAGGGTGGACTCGACGAACGCCCGGAGCTCGTCCTGCTCGTAGAACTTCTGGAAGGTGTCCTTCGCCGTGAGGATGCCGTCACCGTGTGGCCGGCCGTGAACCTCGCGTCCCTCCCACGCGGGCCTCGCGGCTACGACAAGTGTCTGGCGAGCCAGCGACCATGCTCGTGCAGCACCTCGCGCCGCTCGCGCAGGTCCTCAATGACGTTGATGACGAACCCGAGGTTTAAGGTGTCGGCGGCTACCTGGGGTGCGTCTGGTCGGTGGTTCGGGTCCCAACCACTCGCGCTCCCGGCGTCGAGCTGGGCACTTCCTACGGGACGCCGGCATTGCGTGTCCGCAATGCGCTCTTGTGCCGGCTGCGCACCGACCCTGATGCGCTCGTGCTTCGCGTCATAGATATCGGTGAGCGCGAGGCACTAATGCAGGATCAACCCGGTGCTTTCTTCTCCACGCCGCACTACGACGGCTATCCCTACGTGCTGGTGCGTCTGGATGTCGTGGACTCAGGGGAGCTCGCCGAACTGATTGAGGAGATATGGCGTTCGCGCGCGCCCAAGCGCCTCGTCGTGGAGTACGACGCGACAAGATAGCAGTGGGGCTGCTTGTCCTATCATCTTGACGACGAGCTCCACGGGCGGCTGAAGATGCAAGCCAAGGCCGAGGGTCGTTCGCGACGTTGGGAAAGTCATCATCCCCTTGCGATGCGACCGTGCAGCCGCTATCACCCGGCCCGGGCTTGCCTCGCCGCCTCGACGCTCGCCTTTAGCGCCTCGATGAGATCGATGACTGCAGGCGCGGTCTCCTCCGCCTCGGGGGCCGGCACGATGTGCGCATCGCCGGCCTTGGCCCGCAAGAGGTCGAGGAGGCGCTCTCGATGCTCGTCGCGATGTCGGTCGGGATCCCAGCTTCCGGCCAAGGCTTCGATGAACTGCTGCGCCACCTGTAATTCCCGTCGTGGCGGCTCTTCGACGGGCGGCCGCCAGATCTCCTTGGGATTACGAACCTCGTCGGCGTAGAACAGCGTCTCGAGCATCAACAGGTCCTTTGCGGGCCGGACGACGGCCAGGTACTCCCTTGTTCTCATCACGAAGCGGCCGACGGCCACCACCGCCCCCGTCTGCATCGCCCGGTAAAGGAGACGGTAGGGGCGCTCTGCTCCCGCATTCATCGGGGCGATGTAGTAACTCTTGTCGTAGTAGACGGGGTCGATCTCTGCGAGTGGGACGAACTGCTCGACCTCTAGCTCGCGTGTCCGCTCCGGAGCAAGCGATCCCAACTCCTCTGAGGTAATGGTCACGACCTTGCCGGGTTCGACCTCGAAGCCTTTGACGACATCGTTCCATTGGACCTCGGGCACAGCGCGGGACTCGCCTGCTCGCTCGATGCGGGCCGGTATGGCGGGGGCCGGATCGGCTCGTTCCGCCGGCCTCTCATTCCGGTTGCCTTCCTCCGAACGCGCCGCGGGCTCCGGCGCTGCTCCGGCGGCAACGCGCCGATATCGAATCCTGCGCCCCGTTTGCGCATCGTACTGATGAAAGCCCACATTCTTGGGAGCGGTTGCGCTGTAGAGCTTGACCGGAATGTTCACCAGGCCGAAGCTGAGGGCTCCGGTCCATACCGCCTGGGCCACGATCACCACCTCCTGCCGAGAACCGATTCTAGACCGGCGTCTGCCCTGGACTCCTCCCGAGCCACAATCGATTTCTCTCGGTCTACGGCTGCTCCACGGCAGCGCTGCCCCCACCTCGTCTGACCGGCTCGGCCACCGCGCGCACGCGGCCCCCGGAGAGGAATTCGATTCCTGCCACGGCTCCCAGCTCCTCTATCTCCTCGAACGAGTGGCCGAGATCCTCTAACTCGTCGCTCACCTCAGAGCTGAGGAAGGCGGGCTCGGCGAGGATGGGATATGCGTTCTGAGGAGCCAGACGAGGCGCCGCCACCGCTTCCGGAAGGGTCATACCAAAGTCCAGGCGGTTGAGCAGCACCTGGAGCACGGTGTTGATGATCGTGGAGCCCCCCGGCGACCCCAACGCCGCCACTGTCCTGCCGTCCTTGGTCACGATCGTGGGGCTCATGCTGCTGCGCGGACGTTTGCCTCCTTCGGGAGCGTTTGGGTGCGGAGGCTCGAAGTTGAAGTCGGTTAGCTCGTTGTTAAGCAAGAACCCATACTCCGGCACAGTGATTCCGCTGCCGCCGATCTGTTCGATCGTGAAGGTGTAGCTCACGACCATGCCCGCGGAGTCGGACACGGTGAGGTGGGTAGTGGAGCCGCCGGTGTTGATCGAGGCGGAAACCGCCGCGTCCGAGTTGTCGTACGGGAACGGGTCACCGGGCGGAAGGGGCTTGGGCGAAGCCTCTGGGCCGATGAGCTGTCTGCGCTCGGCTGCATACTCCTGCGACAACAAGCCCTCCAGCGGCACGTCGACGAAGTCGGCGTCGCCCAGATAGGCGTTGCGGTCGGCGAAGGCGAGGCTCGTGGCTTCGATGTAGCGATGGAGGGCTCGGGTGCGCGAGCCGGCTCCCAGCTCGAAGCCCTCCAGGATGTTGAGCGCTTCTGAAACGGTGGAGCCCCCGCTCGAAGGCGGACCCATCCCGAACACGTCGTAGCCACGATAGGAGATGCGTGTCGGCGCCCGGAACGGAGCGTGATAACCGGCGAGATCCTGTGCCGTCATCAGTCCGGGCCGGACGAAGAGATTGGAGCTGCGGGTCTCGGGTGGAGCCTGCACTGTTCGCACGATGGCTCTCGCAAGCATTCCCTTATAGAACGCGTCGGCCCCCCGCCGCGCGATCAGGTCGTAGGTGTGGGCGAGATCCCGGTTGCGGAACAGAGAGCCAACACGCGGCACTCGCCCACTATCGGTCAGGAACAGCCGGCGCGTCGATGTGAAGGAGCGGAAGCGCTCGAGATTGTCGCGCGTCTGCGACGCAAAGATGTCGTCGACCACGAATCCTTCGCGGGCGATCGCGATGGCCGGTCGGAGCAGGGAGCCGAGCGGCATGGTTCCGAAGCGTTCGAGCACCTGGTCCCAGCCCCGCACGGTGCCCGGCACCCCCACGGACAGCCCGCTGGTGACCGCCTCTTCGAAGGGAATCGGCTCGCCGGTGTCGGGATCGATTAGCGTGTCCGGTTCGTACGCGGCCGGGGCAGTCTCACGGTGGTCGTTGGTGGCCACCTTGTCGCCTCGGCCGATGAGCATGAACCCACCGCCCCCGATGCCGCACGAATAGGGCTCGACGACTCCCAGCACCGCGGCGGCGGCCACCGCCGCATCCACTGCGTTACCGCCGCGACGCAGCACCCGAATGGCGGTGCGGGTGGCCAACGGGTCGACGCTTGCTGCTGCGCCTCCGCGTCCCGTTGCAGTGGGTTGTCCCTGCGGCGTCCTCGGCTTGGCAGGTGCAGCCGGCCCCAGGCCCAGCGACACGATCACCGACAGGGCGAATGCAATGCTCAGGATGCGGCGCATCGAGAATCCCTCCCCTTCCACAAAGCCCCTCCCTCCGGGAGGCCGCACGGCTCGAGCCGCGCCACCTCTGAAACCGGCACTACCTTACAGGAATTGGGAGCGCTGCGTTCGGCGGGGTGCGGGGTCTTGAAAACCGACTGTTGGCTCGGCTCGGAACGTAATTTCGTGCGGGTTCAGATAACCTCTGCACGCTTGTTTATCTTCGGCCAGCTCGTGTCGGCGGTCAGAACGGCCGAGGCGCCCAGAATGTCACCGGTCGCCAGTACGAGAGCATCCGGGAGCTTCAATCCTTTATGGCGGCTTCGAAGAATAGCAGCGCGCCTCGCGATGTCTGTGTCTATGGGCTCGACCTGCATGCCGAAGTCGCCCACAAACGCTTCGACTTTGGTAACAGCGGCCTTGCCGCGACGCTGGGGCCCGACCAGAATCTCGGCGTAGACGGTGGCGGGAAGAACAAGATCTGCAGTTCGCTTGCGCGCCAAGGCTGCGATCGCAGCCCCGTGATGCGCATCGTGAGGGTTCAGAAAAGCAATAATCACGCTCGCGTCGATGACGACTACGGCCATTCGTCGCGTAAGTCTTCCAGGTATCTCTCGGAATACACGTCGGGCAAGGCACCGGCGTAGCGCTCGATGATGTCATCGTCCCGTATGAGGACGATACGGCCCGCCCCCGCCGCCTCGACGCGCAGCTCATCGCCCGGTTTCAGGCCCGCCTTCCTCAACGCTTCGACGGGAATCGTCGCCTGATTCTTGGCGCTTAGCCGAGTTCGCCCTCGGCGCCTCTTCGCCTTTACATCCTTCATAGGAAGTAAAGGTAACCTCTTCCTGCCCACGGCGTCAAGCGAACGCCCCTAACCGCCCGTGGCTGATTCACACGCTTGCGCTGCGAGATCCAGCCTCACATAGACACGGTCGAATTCGCCGCCCGGCCCCCTACAAGCGAAGGTAGTCGGCGAGGCCCTCATGCTCGAAGATCATGGTTTCCTGCATCGTCAGCTCGAGGCCCTTGCCCGCCTCGACGGCCCGTCTATACATAGCGAGTGCGATCGCGACGTCGACGTAGGCGAGCCCCACTGCGTTGAAGTAGATGCGCTCCTCGTCGTTTTCCCTGCCCGGTTTGTCGCCTGCAATCACCTCAACTAGGTCCGCGTGGATGTCGGAATCTGCCAGCTCACCGTCCTTGTACATGCGACTGAGGGTCTGCGTGCGGTGCTTCACCGTGTCCCAGTCGTCGCACACGATCTTGTCGCACTGTTTCGCCACCTCGTACTCGTCCTCCCAGCCTCCGATGTGGCTGTAGAAGGATCCGGGTTTCATCCAGGCAGCCTCTAGCAGGGGAGCCTGTGCGCTCGTCCCGGTGACGAGGATGTCGGCGCCGTCCATCGCTATGGCGTGGTCGCCACCGGCCTGTTTGAACTCGATGTCGGGAAGAAGCGCCTCTAGCTGTTCGACGAACTGCCGCTCCTCGTCCTCAGTCTTCGCAGACACCCGGCATTCCAGCAGCGACGGACACACAGTCTTCATGGCAACCAGGTGCATCTTGGCCTGCTCGCCGGTTCCGATGAAGCCGATAACCCGGGCCTCAGAAGGGGCGAGGTGTCGGGCCGCCAGCCCTCCCATGGCGCCGACCCGAACGTTTGATGCGAGCGTCCCCTCGAGCACCGCAATCGGAAAGCCCTTCTCGATCTCCGAGAGCACGAACAGGGCGCTTAGGTTCTGGCGGCCGAACTTCTCGACGTTTGGCGGGAAAGCCGAGACCCATTTCATTCCGCACACCTTCTCCGCGAGCAGTGTGGCCGGTAGGCAGTTGATCCGTTCCTGGGTATCTTCGTTGAAGATCTGCACGATCTTCTCGGGAAACAGCACTTCGCCCCGCTGGTGGGCGAGCAGCGCAAACTCGGCGGCGTCGATCGCCAGTCGGAAGTCGAAGCAGCCCGCCTCTAGCAGGTCTTCTTGAGACAGGTACGTGAACCGGATCGCATGCTTGCTGGTGTTCAAGTCGGGCTGCCCTTTCGATTGACCGCGTCCTCAGGTGCTTTTAGCCACAGCGACACCTGCACCGGTTCCATAGTCCCCCGCACCACCTGAATCAAGTGATCGGTCAGGGAGTCGAGGTCGATCTCGTCGCGCAGCCGCGCGCTGAAGCTTTCGATGGTCAGCGCAGCGTCGTACTTTCGACGGTTAAAGCGTCGATCGATGAGTGCCTGGATGCGCTCACGCGCGGGTCGGAACAGCGCTGCAGCCGCGAGCGTCGAGGCTGCAACTACGAACGGCGGCGACTCACTACCGCCGATCACAGATTGCAGCACCACCACGCTCGTGTAATAGGCCAGCCCGAGGCAGACGGTGAGCGCGATGTAGACGGCAGTGCGATTGATGATGTCGTCGATGTCGTAGAGACGATGCTTGAAGATGGCGAGGCCCATCGCCAGCGGCGCGGTTGCGACGGAGGCAGTAGACAGAAAGTTCGACCAGTTGACGCCGTCCTCGCCGGGTAGCCGAGTTTGGATGAGCACGGAGACCGGCAGCGTGAGCGCCACGATTCCGGCCGCGTACAGGAGCCACTTGAGCTGCTGGCGCTCCTCGGCCGGAACGCTCTTGAAGCGAACGAGGAGGGACGCGAGAGCGGCGACGAGCCCCACCACGAAGGCAATCCCGCCGGCGGCCCCGAGCAGCCCCAAGAGTCCTGCCGCGCCCGAGACGCCCACTGGATTGTCAATGGCCCCAAAGTCGTCTATCGGTCCCGGGCGGAACGCGGTCGTGGCCGCCACCAGTATCAGCCCCGTTCCCGCAAGCCACGCGGCGGGCCTCCATCGCCGCGAGGGAAGCCTTCCGGTGGGAAACAGGAGGAGAGCAAAGGTCGCAGCCAGCCCCGCTCCCACGCCCCACGCCCAGGTGCTCAGCCACAGCGCCACCGAGGTGCCAAAGAGTGCCGCTCCCGCCTCTGCCACCGAATAGTGGCCGTACTCTCCGGCCACGGCGGCGGCCGTGTAGGCGAACCCGGACACGCTCAACAGGGGCCCGACGGGATTGCCGGGTACGCGCGACCAGATGAGTGCCCCCACCGTGCCGAAGGCGAGCACGAAGACATAGAAGGCGACGATGCCCGCGATCTCTGACGGCGGATAGGCCTTGGATCCGCGCAAGACGATCAACGGAATCACGAGCAGCCCGAGCACGTCCAGCCCCAGGAGGAGCCACCCTCCCCTTCTCACCGTGGCCTCTCCTTCGAGAACGGCGCGAGCGGCCAAGCCGGGCCTTCTTCTCGGCGGAACAACCTTCCTCCAGTCATCGATGACGCTCTATGGATCTTCCTCCCTACCAGGCTTGTGCGAGCTCGCTCAGTCCATTGAACCCTCTGCTCATTCGCTCCCGATACAGGCATCCAGCTTCGTTGTGGCTGGGCTTCAAACCCGAGCCCCGAAATGCCTCCGTGCAGGGCCAGCCCCGCTGAGCGGGGTAGCTTCGCACAGAACACTCGGGCGCCCCAACCTTGCGGCCCCAACCACCTGTGAGGTGGTTGTAGGCACAAAGTTCGGGCTCGGGGGGTTGCCGGCCGGGGGGCGAGGGCGTACTCGCCGCGCTCGCCGGTCAGAAGGGGCTACCCGCGGCCAAGCCGGCCGCCATCGCGTATCTCGCCGAGCCGAGTAGCTCCGCTACAGAATGCTCGGGCCGGGCCGCGGCCCCCAACCTTGCGGCCCCAACCACCTGTGAGGTGGTCGTAGGCACAAAGTTCGGGTCGGTCCAGCGATTGAGGTTTACCTGCCCAAGGCAAAGGCGCTAACTTGAATGCCAGTGGGCCACGTGAAGTTGATCACTATAGCGATTGCTTGCGTCTTGATGGGGACTGCGACAATTGCCCGGGATGCCCCGAGAAGCTCGCGTGTCGCCTTCGCCGAAGGAACTCCCGAGGACCTGCAGCGGCTCGCCACACGGACCTGGGCAGAATTCATCGCTGTCTTTTCGAGCCGTCGCCACTGCATTGCCCCCGTAACGGTCGCACCCGCGACAGAACTCGGCGACCGGGCCGAGTACGAACCTGAAGGAATGCTCGTGACCTTGCGCGTGCCGGGCACCGCTCCCAACCTGCGCGCTTCCCTGGTTCACGAGTTCGCCCATCACCTCGACTACACTTGCCCCCGCGTTCGGCTCCTTCGCCGCCGGTTCCTCGCCGCTCAGGGTTTCGCACCAAGCCGGTCCTGGTTCGCCGGTGCTACTTGGGAGCAAACCCCCTCCGAGCAGTTCGCAGACGCCGCGGTCGAGATCGTGCTGGGGAGAACCTCACGGCTGCGTCTCCACGCCCGCGAGGCCGCGCTCCAAGAGATGCGGGCATGGGCAGTCCATGAGTAAATTTCGCAATGGCTACTAGGTCGAACGCGCTCACCTATTCGTCAGCCGGCAGACTTCTTGGCGTTCTCTTCGAGCGCTTGCGCCGCGCGTCACATCTCCTCTACGGACTTGTCGTCTTCCGGCGCATCGCGTTGTAGCTCGTGCGCCAGGTTCTGGAGCTCCTCGCCCCCGGCCATCATCTGTACGAGCTGATCTAGGCCTATGTCTTTCTTGGGGAAGTCCCCGTAGATTCGCCCCCGGCGCAGGATTACGAAGTGGTCGCCGACCGGGTAGGCGTGGTGGGGGTTGTGCGTAATGAAGATTACTCCGATACCGCGTTGTTTGGCTTGGAGTATGTAGCGAAGCACCACGCCTGCCTGCTTCACCCCGAGAGCTGCTGTGGGCTCATCGAGGATCAGGACCTTGGCGCCGAAGTAGACCGCGCGAGCTATCGCGACCGACTGGCGCTCGCCTCCCGACAGAGTACCTACGGCCTGGTCCGGATCGCGAATGTCGATTCCCATCTTCCCGAGCTCAGCGCGCGTCGTCTCTTTGGCAAAGTCGACGTCATAGCGACGAAAAGGCCAGAACCCCTTGGTCGGCTCGGACCCCAGGAAGAAGTTCCTCCAAATCGACAGGAGGGGAATCATGGCGAGGTCCTGATAGACGGTCGCTATGCCGCGCTCGAGTGCGTCGCGCGGCGAGCTGAGGCTCATCTTCTTGTCCTCGAAGACATACTCACCTTCGTCGGGTTTATGCACGCCGGACAGAGTCTTGATGAGTGTTGACTTACCGGCGCCGTTGTCGCCAAGGAGGCAGGTTACCTCTCCGGCTCTTACGAACATAGAGATGTCCTTGATTGCCACGACCGTTCCGAAGTACTTGGAGACGCCTTTGATCTCCAGCAGTGGCTTGCCGTTGGCGCTCAACTCCTCGTCGCCCTCCTTCGTACCCAGTTGTTGAATATGACCGCCACAAGCAGCACCGCACCCACGAAAACCTGGAAGAGATCGCCGTCGACTCCCATGATCACGATGCCTTGCTGGACCATTGCGAAGATGAGTGCGCCGAGCGCCGCTCCGACCGCCGAGCCGTACCCGCCGGTGAGCAAGCACCCGCCGATTACCGCCGCAATGATCGCCTGGAACTCCTGCTGGGTTCCCCGCAGGGTGTCGGCGCCGGTGAACTGCGCCGCCTGGATCAATGCTACGAGGAACGCGGCGAAAGCCGTCGCCATGAATAGGTGCACCTTGACTCTGCGTGTGGGGACCCCGACATTGCGGGCGGCATCCACCGCGCCGCCGGTCCCAAAGATCCAGTTGCCGTAGCGAGTCCGCAGCAACACCCAGCTGGCTAGCGCAGTGAGGACGACCCACCACAGGATGGCGACAGTGAAGCTGCTCCCAAACGCCTCGAGATTGCTCGCAAAGATCGTTTGGATGGGCGCGAATCCTTCGACCTGGTCGAGCCCACCGAGCTGGGTGCGGTTGGTTCGAAATCTGGTGAATGCGATCGTGATGCCGCGGAAGACGAACAATGTTCCGAGCGTGATGATGAACGACGGAAGCCTGGTCGTCACTACAAGCCAGCCGTTGAACAACCCGATGAGCAGCGACAGTGCCAGCGCCACCAGGATCGCGGGGAACAGCGTCCAGCCGAAGCCCCCGGCCTCCGTGGAGGTGACCAGGATCAGGATTGCCATGCCGGCGAATCCCAGGATCGAGCCGATCGACAGATCGAACTCGCCTGCGATCATCAGCAGAGCAACTGCGACCGCCAGGATGCCCAAAGGAGCGGCCCTGTTGAGGATGGATGCGGTCGTTGCGAAACTGATGAAGTTATTATCGGCGGCGAAGATCGCAAAGAAGCTCCAGACGAGCACCACTCCGAGCAGCGCACCGAGCTCGGGCCGCGACAGCAAACGGGACAACCACCCGGATTGCCGGACCCGTTCATCGCCCGGCGTTGCTTCAGGCTGCGCGGCCTCGGTGGCCAACAGTTCCTCCTTTCTGCTGTGGGGGTCAGGTGGGGCCCGCTGCGGGCCCCACCTGATTAACGTTGCTACCTAACGCCTTCGTCGGTGTACTGGATGACGTCGCCGGCCGTGTCCTGAGTGACGATCTGCGGACCGGTGAGGACGATGCGCTCGACGCTGCCGAGTGGCAACGCCCCCGTCTCGAGGTACTGGGTCATGAACACCACCGGCAGGTAACCCTGCAGGTACTGGGCCTGGTCGATGGCGAACAGCATGTCGCCGTCCTCGATCGCCTGCAACACCGAGGACGAGAGGTCGAATGTCGCGAAGGTTATGTCCCCGATGCTGCCGGCCTGCTGCAGCGCCATCAGCGTCGGGTCGGCGCCGCTTGGCCCCAGGGTGAGGATTCCGTCGATGTCGCCAGCCTGAAGCGCGCCGGTCACCGTCTCGGTCGCCGCCTGGGGGTTGTTGAGGTCGACCGGGACGACCTCTCCCTGTTGCCCAAGACCCTCGAAGAAGCCCTCGCAGCGCAGGTCGAGAGCAACGTTACCGACCTCCTGGTTGACGCAGATGGCATTCTGTACGCCCTCTTCGGCGAAGCGCTGGCCTGCGATTAACCCGGCCTCGAACTCGGTCTGGCCGATGTGTACCAGGACACCGAGATCGGCAAAGTCGTCGCTGCCGGAGTTCATCGAGATGACCGGTATCCCCGCGTCGACTGCGCTCTCAATCGAGGTGCGGAGCGCGTCGGCGTCGGGGATGCTGACGATGAGCCCGTCCGGCTCGGATGCAACGGCGGCGTCGATGAGCTCGCTCATCTGGACCATGTCGAACGTCTGCGGGGCGCGGTACTCCACCTCGACTCCCATATCGGTGGCGGCATCGTCGAACCCGTTGGCGGCGACCGACCAGAAGGGATCGGAGGCTTGCCCGTGGGTCACCGCGACAAAGCGAAAGTCACGCTGTGCGACTGCGCCGCCTCCGTCCCCGTTGCCGTCGGACTGCTGCCCGCCGCCCCCATCGCTCGAGCACGCCGCAGCCAGCAGCACCAGCGCCACCGCCACTGCCCACATCTTCGTTTTCCCCACCCCGGCTCCCTTCGTTGCGGCCCCGCCCTATGCGGCGCCTGCTTAAACAAAACTGCAGTTCATGCCGACTGTTGTGCCTGCGAATCAGAGATCACCCGCCGCATAAACTCCACACCGATTCGAGCATCGATGATCGGACCACCTCCCTTCTGTGGCTCCTCATTCAACACCCGGTCCTGCTCCAGCACCAACCACCCGCCGTAGCCGGATGCTTGCAAGGCCGCGATCACCGACTCGAGGTCGACATCCCCACTCCCCGGCGGCCGATACATTCCGCACCCGACCGCCTCCTGGTAGCCGAGGGCGCCCGACCGGACAAGCTCCGCCAGCCCGGCGTCGACATCCTTGAGATGCACATGCCCGATGCGCTCGGAAAAGGATTGAGCCACTTCGAGCGCATCGACTCCCGCCACAGTGAGATGACCTGTGTCCAGGCACAGCGCCACGGGCGAAGAGCGGAGGGCTCGCTCGATGTCGTGCCGGCTCTGGATCGCGGTGCCGTAGTGAGGATGAAGCACGACGCGGAGATCGCGAGCGGCAGCAAGCTCCTCGACGCGCCCGATGCCGTGAGCAAGTGTCATCCATGACTGATCATCGAGCCGCTCCGATCGTTCGTAGCCGATGGGGGCCGTGGCGGCGGCTATGACCAGCACTTCCGCCGCGGCGGATGCAAGCAGGTCGGCCACCTCGGCCACGGCCGCCAGTTCAGCGTCCAGACGAGTGGAGTCGTGCAGGACGACAGGCACGAAGCCACCGACCAGCTTGAGGGCATGGGAGCCGAGTAGCGCTCGCAGCGGTGCGGGATCGGCTGGGAGAAAGCCCTCGGGGCCTAGCTCGATGGCGTGCAGGCCGAGCTCCGAAACCTCTTGAAGCACCCGCTCAGGCCTGAGCTGATGTCCCCACCCTGGCACCTCGCAGACACCCCACGTGATCGGGGCGGCCGCGATCCGGTCGAGCTCGCCTTTCACCCCAGCTCCTCGAGCCTGACGGGGCGGTGTTCCTCCCTGGAGAGGTCGCAGGCCACGGCCACCCGCAGTGCTTCGAGCGCATCCTCGGCGGTGCATGGGCTTGACCTCACCCCCCGGGCGACTTCGATGAATGCGGACAGCTCTCGACGATAGGCGTCCCTGAACCGCTCCTGGAAGTTGGGGTAGGCATCGGGCGGGGCGGAGGGCATCCCCGGCTCGACCGAGCGCAATGGCGTGCGCTGGTCCCAGCCGACGGCGACGCTATCGCCGGATCCGAACAGCTCCATCCGAACGTCGTAACCGAGGGGGTCGTGGCGCGCAACCGACAGGATGCCGAACGCCCCGCTTACCAGCTTGAGGACGGCCGCGGCGGTATCGACATCCCCGTGGGACTCGAAGATGGGAAAGTAGGTGGCGGATCCATCCGCGTAGACCTCGCTGATCTCGTCGCCGGTCACGAAGCGCAGAGCGTCGAAATCGTGAATGCTGAAGTCCCGGAAAATACCGCCCGAGCTCTTGATGTAGTCCACAGGTGGCGGGGCGGGGTCGTGCCCGGCCATTCGGACGATGTAGAGGTCGCCGAGGGCTCCCCTCGCGACGAGATCGTGGGCGGCTTTGTAGCCCTCATCGAAACGCCGTTGAAAGCCCATCTGCAACGGAACCGCCGTCTTTCGGGCGAGCTCGACGATCTCGATGGTCGAATCCAGATCGAGTGCGATGGGCTTCTCACAGAAAGTGGGAAGGCCGCGCTCGAGGGCAGACTTGATCAACTCGGCGTGCGACGATGTCGCCGCGGCGATGACGACAGCATCGACCGCCGCCAGCACATTCTCGACTTCGGCCGCCGGCTCGACCCCTAGATCGGAAGCTACCTTCTCCGCCCGGTCGTGATCGGCGTCCGCCACCGTGACCGAGGCCACCTCGGGGGCGGCGGCGAGCATACGGGCGTGCTCCACGCCAATTCGGCCCACTCCGATGACTCCAACTCGCAACGCGCTCCCCCGCCCCCTGTGACCAAATTTCTACGGTCCCCATTTGACCACCGAATCAGGTGGCCGAATGTCCACTGTCCCCGTGGGGGCCACTGGCGGAGGAATCGAGGGTCGAATGATTGACTTTCGTCGGGCTCACGCTAGCGGGCGGCGAGGTAGCGATGCACGTCCTGGATGACGACTGAGCCTTCGCCTACCGCGGATGCGACTCGTTTAACAGACCCATGGCGCACATCGCCCACAGCGAAAATGCCGGGAATGGCTGTTTCGTAGGAGTAGGGAGGCCGCTCCAGAGGCCACTCGCCTGTAGCCAACACGTTCGGACCGGTGAGCACGTAGCCCCAGTCGTCGCGCATTACTTCCTCCGGCAACCACTAAGGGCTCGTAAGGAAATAACATGGTTGTTATTAGGATAACCGGTTCCTGGACGCCCTCGGCTTATGGATTGTGTAATTCCATTCGCCGTGGAAGTCGTGTTTGCGTAGCGGGACCGCAGCGATCTCTTCGTCGGTGACCTTGATGTCGGTCGGGTACTTG
>Ga0209587_1000752_pt1 | contig 15728 bp, 14 predicted proteins | sample NGEPerD_2_FD_184512 | JGI IMG/M metagenome (GOLD analysis project Ga0209587, IMG submission 184512) | Arctic peat soil microbial communities from the Barrow Environmental Observatory site, Barrow, Alaska, USA - NGEE PermafrostL1-D... | ecosystem: Environmental > Terrestrial > Soil > Wetlands >... | reverse complement strand
GGGTGGGCTATCGGATGATGGCGCTTGAGGTGGATGACATGGACAAGGCCCGATCGTACCTGCAGGAGCAGGGCTACCACTTCACTTGGGGTCCCGTGGAGGGCGGCGACTACATCCGGTCTGAGATCCGGGACCCGGACGGCCTTCCTATCGAGCTTCGCTACTGGCAGAGCTAGCCCAGCCTTCGCGGCGGAGCATTCCATGATTTCGTCATCGAGCAGCTCGAGAGCTATATCCGGGGTGCGCTTAGGTAAACGGCCGGAACTCCGTCTAGAAGGGGAACTCCCTGGGTGTGCGCTGCATGGTGATCCACCGCAGCTCGGTGAACTCCTCTAGAGCCGCCGTCCCTCCCATCCGGCCCCATCCGCTGTCCTTCATGCCGCCGAAGGGGACCTGGGGCTCATCACCAACCGAGGAGTCGTTTATGTGGACGATGCCTGATTCAATCTTCTCGGCCACACTCAGGCCCAGTTCGAAGTCAGGGGTGACCACGCCGGCGGCCAGCCCATAGGGTGTGTTATTGGCCTCCTGGATTGCTTGATCCACGCCGGACACACTCTGGATGGTGACTACCGGACCAAAGGTCTCCTCGCAGCAGAGACGGGAGTCCTGAGCAGCGCCGGTGATGACCGTGGGGTGGTAGCAGAGTCCCTCCGCCTTTCCACCGGTGAGCGCGGTTGCCCCTGCCTGTACCGCTTCGTCAACGTTGCGCTTCACCTTGTTCAGTTGCCCCTGGTTTATCAGCGGGCCGATAACTGTGTCCATCTCCTTGGGGTCCCCCACCTTCAGAGTGCTCACCTTGGCGGCGAACTTCTCCGTGAACTCCTGCACGACCTCTTCCTCTGCGATGATCCTGCGTACCGACATGCAGATCTGCCCCTGGTGCAGGAAGGCGCCGAAAGTGGCCACGTCCACGGCGTAGTCGATGTCCGCGTCCTTGAGGATGAGGAGGGGATTGTGGCCACCCAGCTCCAGGGCCACGCGCTTGAGGTGCCGTCCGGCCTTCTCCGCCAGCGTCCGTCCCACCTGGCTGGACCCGGTGAAGCTCAACCTCCGCACGGCCGGATTCTCTATGAGCTCATCGCCCATCTCTCCGCTCTGGCCCGGGCCATTGGTTACCACATTGAGCACACCTTCGGGAAACCCTGCTTCGTGGAAAACTTCTGCCAGCAGGATGCCGCCCACCACCGCGGACTCCGTGGAGGGCTTCAGCACTGCCGTATTGCCGTAGGCGATAGGCAGGCAGATGGAGCGGAGAGAGAGAATGACCGGGGCATTCCAGGGTGCGATGCCGGCCACCACTCCCACCGGCTGCCGCAGAGCCATGTAGAAGGCACCGGGGAGATCGGCGGGGATGATCTCCCCTTTCACATGGTGCACCTGGCCGGCGGCTTCGCGCAGCAGGCCCGGGGTGAAAGCGCTCTGGAACATTCCCCAGCCAAAGGTTCCCCCGGTCTCCTCCGCGATAAGCTCAACCAGCTCATCCTGTCTGCCTTCCAGAACCTCCGCCGCTTTCAAGAACAGGGCCTGCCGCTCGCCCGGCAGGGTGGCCGACCACTCCGGGAAGGCCGCGGAAGCGGCCTCAATCGCCCGTCCGGTGTCCGCGCGCGAGCCGCTGGGCACCCGAGCGAACGGCTCGCCCGTGTATGGGTTCATGTCCTCATACCACTCGCCGCTAAGGGAGTCCACCCACTCTCCCCCTATGTACATCTGGTATTGGCGCATCTTCCTTCCCCCTCCCCGATCCCTCAGTATTGAGCTATGTGAGCCAGCCTACCAAACGCGGCCTGGTCATAGAAGCCGGATGGAGACTGCAAGAAGCAGCTCACCCCTTGTTTTCACCAGCGCTCTAGGGACCTCCTGATAGTCGCTGGTAGAGGACGAGACCTTCCTCTGACCATACTGGAAGGAATCCTTCCTCCCCCAGCTTGTTGGCAATATCGTGAGCGGGCCCGTCTCCAATCGTCTCGGGGATAAGCACAAAGTCCACCGTGTCAGCCTGGCGAAGCCTCTCTCCCCCCATGGAGCCATCACCCCAGTAACTGGCATACCACGGGTTCGGAAAGTCATAGATCTCCTCCCGATAGGTCATGTGGGGCGAGTATACGTGCCATGCCGATACAGAAGCATTCTTCGGAATCAGGCCTATTGCTTCTCGGGCTGCCTCGGCTCTAGGGGAGTTGGGGTCGACCTCAGCATACGGCTGGCGCGACCAGGAGAGCGGCCCCCACAGATACGCCGAGAGCAAAGTGGAAAGGAGGAGTAGTGTAACGCCGAAGAGCCGGAGTTGAGGACGCCCTATGCGGCCCAGCGCCAAGACAGTCGCTGCCCACAAAACGGGAATAAGAGGTGCGTGGTAGTGATACTCCAGCTGGTACTGATAGTGGAAAGTGGTGAGAAGGTTGAAAGCAAAAACCGGTAGACTGATGAGCACCAACGGGGATCCTAGGGCCAGAAAGGCCATGGGTGACAAGAGCTGCACCACATACCGCATCTTCTGTTCAGTGAAAACAGTCTCAGCCAGCGCGAGTGGGTCAGTAAACGTCGTCCGCAGAAGCCCGCCGAATCCTCCAAAAGGAATCCGCCAACTGTCTAGAGCCCCAGGATCCACACCGCTGAAATAGGGTTGGACTACAAAAATCGCGAGAGCCATCCAGGCAACTGAGCCGAAGAAGGTAACCAGTCCCACGGTCCGGTGGTGGCGCAGTGCTACGTATAGTCCGAGCGGCGCGGTAAGGAGGGCCACGTCCTCCTTGACCATCAGCAGAAGTACGACGCTGACCGCGAACCAGCCCCAGCGCCTGACGACCATGAAGTAAATCGCAAACAATACCAGCGGCACCTCGAAGGAATCGGGGTGGAAGTTCTCGAGGTTGAGCCATCCGAGCGCCGGAGTAAGAAGGTAGCCGACTGCCGGTCCAAGTGCAAGCCACCCGCTACCGAGCACTCTGCGGCCAAGTAGGTACAGCGGCACAGCCCCAAGGCCGAGCGCAAGCAACTGCGCGACCAGCAAGATCTCGCCCGACGGCCATATCCGGTAGAAGGGCACGAGAAATAGGATGATGAAAGTGGTGTGATCACCAAAGAGATTGAGGCCAAGGATAGTAACGAAAGGTTCTTTGAACTGGCTGAGAAGCCACGCTCCCTGGTCGTATATCGCAAAATCGAAGCTCGGCATGTAAAAGCCCCAGTATCTGGAGAGGCTCATTCTGCCGTAGATCAATACGTAGCTAGCGACCGCGAGAGCGAGAATTGCAGGCGGGGAGTAGCGGCGCATGCGAAAATGATAGAAGAGCGGATGCGCGCAGTCAAGCTTGCTTGACACCGATGGGCTGTCGGGTGGAAGTAGCGAGAATCTTCGGTGCTGAGCCGGCGAAACGCCCCCAGTCTACAAAATGTACATAATGTACAACATAATTTCCCCAGGAGACGAGGAGCAGAGGACCCCCGACAGTCTTTGCCATAGTGCCGTGTTGAGCCCCGCTCTGCTCTCCTACTCTTGGATCAGTGTTTTTCTCATGCTCTCCAACCGAGTCTTGTCTTCCTCCGAAACCTGGGCAATACCCTCATCCACAACCCTCAGCGCCTCCTCCGATTCTCCCCCTCGGTCCAACACGGAAGCCAAATTGATGTAGGCCACGACAAGGGTGGGGTCGTCTTTTAGAGCCCGGCGATACTCAGAGATAGCCTGGTCAGATTTGCCCCAATCTCGCAAGACGTTAGCGTAATTGTTCCGCATCGTGGGATCATCGTCCACTTTCAGGATATGTTGATACGTCTCCACCGCCGCCGTGAAACGCTGGGTGTTGTATTGCGCAACAGCCAGCTCCAACAGAAGATCCACGTTATCCGGATCTTTCTCCAGTTGCGCTTCCAGCTCCGGTAACTGCTGCTCGTACTCTTCTGCGGTCTTGCCACCCACTACCAGACTACGGTTACTGTCACCACTGTTTCCCGAAGAGCCGGAAGAGCCACTCTCCCCGTCCTTGTTACCAGATTCATCCACCTTGTTCTTGGGGGGCATGAGCTCCATCACCGGCTCGCCGGTTGTAGTGGTGGATCTCTCGGAGCTCGCGGCTGTCTCTTCGCCACTGGCACTGCTTGACCCATCTTTCTCCGAAGAGCAGGCCGACGCACCCAGCGACAGCATCAACAGAGCAATCAGCACGGCCACCAGTGGAGCGAATCTCCGTCCACCGGCGCGAAAATCATTGAATGACATGCGAGCATCCTCCCGTTCGTCCCTCAGACACCAGTTCTTCACTCAGGAACCAGCACACGGAGGGCATTCTCCTTGATTTCTATTTCCACCGGTAGTCTGCCGGCAAGTTCTCCATCTGTATGAAACCACACAGGGCCGTTCGCGTCATCCGCACGTATGGACAAACTCCTCTCCTGCACGTAACTGGTCCCGGGGTGCCTGACATGCAGCCCCAACGGGGTTCCCAGCCAGAAGGCGGCATTACGCAGAAAACCCCTGCCCTCGAACATGAGCACATCCAACAGACCATCGTTGGGCACGGCCCTGGTGGTGATTCCGAATCTACCTCCATAATATCGACAGTTCCCCGCCACAACCAAGTTTGCCTCATGCCTCTTTTCCCCTATCTCCACCTGCAGGAGCGGGGAAGGATTTCGCAGGAAGGCCTTGACTCCCGTCCACACGAATGCCGCGCGGCGGAACCGATTCTTCAAACCGACATCCAGCTCCTTTATGGTAAGCGCATCTATCCCCACTCCCGCCATGAGGACAAAGTACCGGGAATCTCCCGTCTCCGGCTGCCGCGCGAGACCCAGATCCAAGGTGCGCGTAATCCCCCTCGCCACAACCTCCGCAGCCCCAACCGGATCCAGGGGTATTCCCAGCTCCAGGGCGAGCACATTGACGGTGCCCGTGGGGACCAGACCCAGGGGAACATCACTACCCACCAGGCCGTTGATGACCTCGTTCACCGTACCGTCCCCACCCGCGGCTACCATCACATCCACCCGGTCCGCCAGGTCCTGAGTCAACTGAATAGCATCGCCCGGGCCCCGGGTGGGCGCCGCCTCCACGGTGAGTCCCGCCTCTTCAAGATAGCGCTGTACTTTCTCTCCCGTACCGCGGCGCCCACCGCCGGCCGCGGAGTTGAAGACCAAACCTGCCCTCATGAGGTGCCCGCACCCGCGGCCGGCTCCAGCGGCAGGAAGCGGCGCAAGGCCGCGGACTGCCGCCCCTCCGGGGCTCCTCCCAGGGACACATACTCACTGTACCCGACTTTCCGAGCAAGGGCAGCGGCGGAACCGAAGTCCCGACCAACGTCCTCCGGAGTATGGGCATCTGACCCGAAAGTGATGGGCACACCGTTCTTCGCCAAGACCTGCAATACCTCAGGGGCCGGATACATCTCTCCAACGGGCTTGCGCAAACCGGCGGTGTTGACCTCTACCACTATGCCGCTCGAACGGAGACGGGTTGCCAGGATCCTAGTCTCATCTTTGAGTGAGGACTGGGCCCTGTATCCGAACTTCTTGACCAGGTCCAGATGCCCCAGGATGTCAAATAGCCCAGTCTCGGCCGCATCCCCAAGCAGCTCAAAGTAGGCACGGTACACGTTGTCAACATCACGCTCCTGAAAGCCATCCTGCTGGCGGGGATCGTCAAAGCCCCAGTCTTCAATGTAGTGGACGGACCCGATCACGTAGTCAAAGGGGTGCTGATCCAGCATGGTCCTGACTTGATCCAAAGTATCTGGACGATAGTCGGCTTCAACGCCCAGAAGGACGTAGCCGGGGTAGCGCTCCTTCAGCTCCAGCACCGCTTCAACGTAGCCCTCCAGCTGATCCGCGGCCATGGTGAGCACCGGATCACGCAAATGAACCAGGGGCAGGTGGTCGGAGATACCTATCCCAGGCAACCCCTTCTGTCGCGCAGCCTGCACGTACTCGGCGGCCGTCCCTTGCGCGTGACCGCACCGGCCGGTATGGGTATGGTAGTCGGGGTACCCGCCGGAGTAGGAAGAAGGACGCTTGTCCACGATCACGAGACACCACTCCTCACGCCGCCCGTGGTATCGCCCGTAGCTCCTCTGCCCCAGCCGCCCGTGGTATCGCGGCCTGATCCGCCGCCGAGATCCTCTGTATCCAGAAACAGGGTGAATGGCCCGTCATTCACCAGAGATACGGCCATATGGGCCCCAAACACGCCCTCCTCCACCTTGACTCCCTCCTCCTCCAGCGCCAGGCGAAAGACCTTCATCAACTCTTCTGCGGGGCCAGGGTCCCCGGCAGACGTGAATGATGGACGACGCCCCTTCTTGACGTCCGCATACAGCGTGAACTGGCTTATCAACAGGATCTCTCCCCCCACATCCAACAGAGACAGATTGGTCTTTCCCGCCTCGTCCTCAAAAATGCGCAGGTTGACCATCTTGCGAGCCAGAAGTTGCGCATCTCCCACATGATCCTCCCGACCCACTCCGGCGAGGACCACGAACCCCAGGCCTATCTTCCCCGTCACTGAACCATCAACCTCCACCGAAGCACCCGTGGTTTTCTGAATCACTACCCGCATCTCGCCTCCCACCGCCCTTGCGGTCCTCTCCCGGTCACTCGGACCGCTACAATGCGGTTTTCTTCCACTTCATCCGCGGGCACCAGCACCTCCATGTAGTTGCCGGCGAGCGCCACGCGCCTTCCTCCCGCCGTCTGCTGCTTCAAAGTGAGGGCACGCAGCTCCCGATCCAGGAAGGCACCCTCAAACGTCTGCCTCTTCTCCTTGGAGAGGGCACGTAGCCGCCCGCTCCGCCAACGTATCACCTTGGGCTCCACTTTGGACGGCATGGAGGCCGCACGGGTTCCCGGACGATCGCTATAGCTGAAGACATGCAGGTAGGTAAGTGGAAGGGACTCCGCCAACTCCAGAGTCTCCTGGAACTCGGCTTCTGTCTCGCCGGGAAAGCCTACAATGATGTCCGCTCCGATGGCGGCGTCCGGGAATCTGCTACGGACTTCCTCCACCCGCTCTCTATAATCATGGGAAGAGTACGGCCGGTTCATCCTGCGAAGCACATCGTCAGAACCACTCTGCATGGGCAGGTGAAAGTGTTCTGCTATCCGCTCCCCGCAGTCCTCCAGGGCTTCCAACAAGCAACTATCAACTTCCATGGGCTCAATCGAGCTCAAACGGAGGCGCTCCACCCCAGTCTCCGTGCACAGCGCGCGGACCAGGCGGGCCAACGGAGCCTCGTCATTATCCCGCCCCCAGACACCCAGATGGATACCGGTAAGCACGATCTCCTTGTATCCTTCCTCCTCCAGCAAGCGTACCTGCCGCAGCACACTCTTTCGCGGCATGCTCCGAGAAGGTCCACGAGCCGCGGGGATCACGCAGTAGCTGCACCGGGAGTCACACCCATTCTGAACCTTAAGGAAGGCGCGTGTATAGCCAGAGAAGTGGGTGAAAACCTCGTTTTGGAAGCAGGTATCCGCAGCGTACTCGGTGACGAACCTATCCGCTTCACCACCCGGCGAGTCAGCCCCGGCGGCCAGAAGGCGGTCCAGGTGATCCGCCAGACTTGCTTTATCCAAGTTGCCCAGGATCAAGTCCACACCCTCCACCTCCGCCACCCTGGCCGGTGCTATCTGTGCGTAACACCCGGTCACGACCATGCGAGCGCGAGGATCTTTCCGCTTTGCCTTCCTAACCAACCGCCTACATTCCCGATCCGTCTTGCCGGTGACGGTGCAGGTATTCAGAACCCGTACAACAGCTTTCTCCTCCCAGGAGACCAGCCGATACCCGCGGTTCGACAGAGATTCCTCCATCTGCGCAGTCTCGCACTGGTTGAGCCTGCAACCCAAAGTACGGAAGGCTACCGTGCGACGCACCGCTGTTTCTACCTCTCTATGAATACCGGCGTCCCCAGGGGCACGGACGGGTTCAGTTCCAGGATATCCTCATTGTGCAAACGGATGCAGCCGTGACTGACACTGCTCCCCACTGACGATTCATCATTGGTGCCGTGTATGCCCACCTGACCGCCGCCCGGCCAATCCGGCAGCTGCTCTGAGAAGCCGCTTATCCCCATAGCCAGCTGGCCGTAGGCTCCAGCAGGGTTGCTGGGACGCATCTTGATAGTCACGTAGTACGTGCCGCCCGGGGTAGGCGTCCCCTCTTTCCCCAAACCCACGGGATACGTGTCAACCAACTTGCCGTTTTGAAACAGATCTAACTCGTAGTCCTCCAAACGCACCCGGACGTGATGATCCAGGCGAACCGTATCCACATCCTCAGCTCTGACCCAACCGGTGCTCCCATTGGGCCGGACCGGAAGATAGACCTCATACCAGCGGCGCCCATCATCACTCACGGCTTCATCCTTCACCAGGAAGGTGGTGACTACGTCCAGTTCCCCGGTGCGAGGGAAAGTATGGGTGAGTTCGGAGCCGGGCGGGATACTGTCATACACACGGATATCCTCCGCGCCCAGGCCCGCGGAGGCCCGCGCTGCCAAGTATCCGTTCTCCGCTTCCGCCTGCTCCAGCTGGGTGAGGGAGGTGGACGTGGTGCTGAGAGGCTCTCCGGCAGCCGAGTTCTCCCCGGTGCTCTGGATCATCGCCTCTGTGACGCCGGAACCCATGTGCCCCGAGACGCCGTCGCGCCCACGAAGACCTCCCAGCAGTACGATGATGACGATGATCAGGCCCAGGCCGAGCAGTATCTTCCCGGCCGTGGCAAGAGTCTTCCCGGTCGACGGGCCGTCTTCAGGGACAGATTCCCCTCTTCGTGCTCTGGGCTTCTCATCACTCATGAGGGGTGATTCTACCACCATGAGTGGAGAGCCGGAGATACCGCAGGGGGGCGGATACATCCGCCCCCCTGCCGATGAGACTCACGTAATGCGACCCGCTATCCGGTAAAGTCCGGTTCGCCGGTCGGCACAGTTGTGGTAGTAGTCTCCGCTTCGGTGGTAGTGGTGGAATCACCTTCAGTGGTACTGGTGGTCGCACCTTCACTTGTAGTGGTGGTCACGCCTTCAGTAGTCGTAGTCGTTGCCCCGGTCGTAGTTGTTGTCGATTCCGAGGTAGTCGTAGTAGTCGACTCTGAAGTGGTGGTAGTGGTTGCTGCCGCGTGGCAACTCCTGCAGACGGTCACACTATGGTCACTTTCATGCACATCCGCCAAGGCCAAGCTCGTTCCGTCCACGTGACAGTCGGCGCAAGTTCCGGGCGATACAGTGCCCGCGCTGGTAGCACCGTCGTGACAGTCACTGCAACCGAAGCCGGAGTGACTTGACACCGCGTGCACACCCGTCCCAGTGCCCAGCATTCCGGTGGTGGCGTGACAAGTGTCACAGTCACCCCAGCCGCTGGAGTATGCACCCACATCCTGAGTCACCAGTGCCACTGAGATGGCCAGACCTGCAACCAGCACCAAAAGTCCCACAAAGATCAGATATCTCTTCATAATCACCTCCTTTCACCAATATAGCTTTCCGCTTCTTGTCGTTACAATCCTCTATGCAGCAAGCGCCCCAGGATGCTGATGACTCCCGAAACCCTTCCCACAAGGGTACCATACCCCTCTTGAGTTCATCTTATAGGAACAACGCCGGTGGGTGCAATGACTCACGCATTCCCACCTGCGCAGGAGTCGACATCATGGTAGCATGTTTCCGGCTCGCCGCGCTCCGTGTCGGCAGGGTGCAACAGATAGAATAGGGGAGGCCGATGTCGGGAGAAACCAGCTCATTCAATCGCCGGCAGGATCGGGTGGAAGAACCCTGGCGTCGCCGGTTCGTGCCGGGCTTCCTGCGCAGGGAGAAGACGGCCGGGCAGGTGGTGCGCTTCGGCATGGTGGGAGTGCTGAACACACTTGTAGACTTCGCGCTGCTCAACCTCTTTTACCATTTCTTCAATCTTCCCCTCCTGGTAGCCAATACCCTCTCTTATTCCGGAGGCTTCGTGAACAGCTTTATCTGGAACAAGAACTGGACCTTCAGCACCAGGGGATCCGGCCACTGGGGCAGGGATATGATCCTCTTTGGCCTGGTCAGCATCTCTGGCCTGCTCGTGAACAACGTCGGGATCTACACGCTGCACGAGTTTCTCGGAGGCACCTCCGTGCTGGCCATCAACGTGCAGAAACTGGGAGCCTCCATCGCCTCCCTAACCTGGAACTTCATAGGCTACCGCTATCTGGCGTTCCCCCGCGCTCCGGGAAGTGAGACGTGACAGCCGCTCCCAAGCCGCCACACATATCCATAGTCATACCGGTACACAATGAAGCTGAGATCCTGGAATCAGAGGTCTACACCTTGCTTCGTGGGCTGGATGCCCGGAGCATGGACTACGAGCTTATCCTGGCGGAGAACGGAAGCTCAGACCGGACTAAGGCCATCTCCAATGATATCGCTGAGCGATCCCCAAGAGTGCGTGCCATCCATCTTCCGAATCCGGACTACGGCGCAGCCATGCGAGCAGGCTTATTGGAGGCAAAAGGGGCACTGGTGATTAACTTTGACATCGACTACCACAACGTGGACGTGATCACTCAGGCGGACCCGCTACTTGCCGAGGCCGGCATAGTGGTCGGCAGCAAGCTGCATGCTTCTTCTGACGACCGCCGCTCCCAGCTGCGGAAGCTGATCAGCCACACTTTCACCCTCATACTGCGCATTCTCTTTGACCCCAAGATAGACGATACCCACGGGATCAAAGTCTTCCGCAGGGACGTGGTGGACAGATTCGTCCCGGAGACGGTCATGAACGAAGATCTTTTCGACACGGAACTGGTGATACGCGCGCGGAGGGCAGGGATACGGGTGCAATCCGTCCCAGTCAGGGTGGAAGAACGCCGAGCTTCCCGTTCGAGCATACTAAGGCGCATCCCCCGGACAATGCTGGGCTTGATACGCCTGCGCATACTGCTGTGGAAGGAGAAGAAGAAGTGAGAACGGAACGACGTTGGACCAACCATCTTCCCACCATTGCGGTCTTCAGCATCGTCTTTGGAACACTGCTGTACTTCTATCGTCCTGATCTGCTCTTCAGCCTAACCACTACCGCCGGCGGGGACACCGGAGCACACCACTATCCCGCGCAACAAATGATAGAACAATTCTTGCCCCACTTCCGGATCACCGGATGGGCGCAAGGATGGTATGCGGGGATGCCCATGCTCACGTTCTACTTCCCTTTCTCTTTCCTGCTCATTGCCGCGCTCAATATACTGCTGCCATATACCTTGGCTTTCAAGCTGGTCACTGTCCTGGGAGTGTTTCTCCTTCCTGTAGCCGGCTACATCTTCGGCCGCCTGTTCCGGTTGCCCAAACCGTTCCCGCTGATGGCAGCCGCACTCACTCCGGCCTTCCTTCTGATGGAGAGCTACTCCATCTACGGAGCGAACATCCTCAGCACTTTGGCCGGGGAGTTCAGCTACTCACTGAGTTTCGCCCTGGTCTTCATCTTTCTGGGGACTTTACACAGGGGAATGGAGAGAGGCCAGCTGGATCTTCTGTTCGTGGGGAACGTGCTGATCCTCTCCGCGCTGGTCCTCTCTCATCTGCTCCCCGTTGTCGCTCTAATTGTTATCACCCCTTCCCTTTTCCTACTTCACCGCAACTTCCGGGCCGCAGGATATGCTGTAGCCGTCTTCTCTCTAGCTTTCTTCATCACGGCGTTCTGGGGGCTGCCCTTCCTGGATAAGCTTCCCTGGACCGCCCACATGGCCTGGAACCAGCTGGATTCCTTCAGTGACCTGTTGCCGGCTGACCTGAGGGTCCAGGCGGCTCTGGGGATTGTGGGGATAGCCTATGCCGTGGCCAAGAAGGACCAACGGACAATACCACTCGCATGGATCACCATATCCATGGCTACCCTCTTCTACGTCCTGCCAGACGGAAGGCTATGGAATGCGCGACTTCTCCCCTTCTTCTACTTCTCCTGGGTACTCTGGGCCGCCTACGCAGTCGCCTGGCTGACCAAGCCTTTCCTCCTCGTAGCCAAGGATCTTCTGGGTCTCCGCGCAAACTCGGCTGTGAAGATGTACGGGCCGGTGGTGGCCGTAGCTGTGGGGATAACGGTCATCCTGGCCAGCACCACAGCGTCCGGATGGATCAAGTGGAACTACTCCGGATACGAGGGCAAGGAGTCCTGGCAGCAGTACCACGAGATCAACGACCTCATAAAGGAACTACCGCCGGGGCGAGTGATGGTGGAGCACGCCCAGGACATCGACCGCTACGGTACACCCCGGGCCTTTGAACTCCTGCCCTATTGGACAGACCATCCGACCATGGAAGGCACGCTCATGGAAGCAGCCTTCACCGCCCCGTTCCACTTCATCAACCAGGCAGAGCTCTCGGTTAAGCCCAGCCACGCCATAGTGGGGGTGGACTACCCTTCCCGTAACACCCACGCCGGCCTAACCCACCTCCAGTTCATGAACATCCCCTACCTGATCACTGCATCAGCGGAGGTCACTTCCGAGGTGCAGTCTGATCCACGCACGGACCTGTTGGCCACCATTGATGGCTTCAGCATCTTCAGAGTGGCTGGATACACCGGTTACGTCAAGGTTATGGAGAACCAGCCCCTACGCCTTTCCACGACGGACTGGCGTACGCCCATTGTGGAGTGGTACAAGCAGGAGTCGGCGCTGGATGTGCCCATTGTCTGGGACAGGGGTGAGCCAGAGCTGGGCGCTTTCCCAGAAATAGAAGCAGACCAGGTAACCGCACCTCCAGTACTTCCCACCTCCGCCAAAGGACATGTAATCTCCGAGAGCCTGGGGGCGGAGAAGCTCACTTTCCAAACTACTGCAATCGGCCAGCCGCACTGGATCAAGATGTCGTATTTCCCCAACTGGAAGGTCCAAGGCGCCGAGGGCCCCTTTGTTGTCAGCCCCTCCTTCATGATGGTCATCCCCACCCAGCGGGAAGTGACCCTGACCTACGGAGCCACAGCCTCCAACGTCGTGGGACAGTTGATGACGGCTGCGGGATTCCTCATCCTATTCGTGATAGCCCTTCTCTCCTGGAGGCGGAGGCGGCGGAGCGACCCCGCATTAGAGCCTTATTCGTCCGAAGCCCCCATCAACCCAGAGACGGAGTAACCTCCACCAGCACCCGCCGCCGGCGAGGACCGTCAAACTCCGCCAAGAACACGGCCTGCCACGTGCCCAGGACTAACCGGCCCTCGTCTACCGGCACAGCTACCATGTTTCCCGTCAAGATGGTCTTGATATGGGCATCCGAGTTACCCTCCCCGTGACGATAGTCACCATGATGGGGGATCAGGTCCGCCAGCTTGGTTACCACGTCGCGGGCAACAGAAGGATCCGCGCCTTCGTTGATGGTGATCCCAGCGGTAGTGTGGAGCACGAAGACCTGGGCCACCCCAGAGCCAACATCCATATTAGCCACCGCTTCCTGCACCTGAGACGTGACGTCAACCAGAATCTCACGAGCAGGAGTGTCCACACTGAATTCAATCATGGTGAAGTGGCAATCATGGTGAAGTGGAGGTAAGGGGATTCGAACCCCTGACCTTCGCGATGCGAACGCGACGCTCTCCCATCTGAGCTATACCCCCACAAGTGCCAAGGGCGTATTTATAGCCTATTCACTCGTGTCCGACAAGGTCGGGGAATCTCCCCCCGCGGCAGCCTTGGCCTTATGCAGGAAGGGCTCAAACAGATCTATGGGGATGGGGAAGATGGTAGTAGAGTTCTTCTCCGCCGCCACCTCCACCAAGGTTTGCAGGTACCGCAGCTGAATAGAGGTGGGTGTCTGGTCCATGATCAAAGCGGCACTGGAGAGCTTCTCAGACGCCTGAAACTCACCTTCCGCGGCTATCACCTTGGCACGCCGCTCCCTCTCCGCCTCCGCCTGGCGCGCCATCGCTCTCTGCATTGTCTGAGGTATCTCCACATCCTTCACTTCCACCATGGAGACCTTGACCCCCCAGGGATCTGTCTGTTGGTCGATTATGGACTGCAGGCGGGAATTGATCTTGTCCCTTTCCGTAAGGAGGTGATCCAGATCACTCTGTCCGAGGATGCTCCGCAGGGTTGTCTGGGCTATCTGGGAAGTGGCCATCACGTAGTTCTCCACTTCCACAACCGAGCGGGAAGCATCCAGGACTCGGAAGTAGACGACAGCGTTGACCTTCGCCGGAACGTTGTCTTTGGTGATGACCTCCTGTGGGGGTACGTCCATGGTGATCGTTCTCAAGTCCACCTTCACCATCCGATCAACAATGGGAATCATGAAGAAGAGACCAGGTCCCTTGGCCCCCACCAGGCGACCCAACCGAAAGATAACGCCCCGCTCGTACTCGGAAACGATCTTTATTGCTGAAGTCAAGAAGATGATAATCAGAACACCTAATACGAGTGCTGAGGTCAAGAATTCCATAACTCCTCCTTAGTCGCGACGTCTAACTCTAAGTTCCAGGCCCTTGACACTCAAGACCTCTACCTCATCTCCCACACCAATGGGGGGATCCTCAGCCACGGCTTGCCAGAGTTCACCGTGGACGGAGACCTGTCCCCTGGGGTCCAGGCCCTCCTTTGCCACACCAATGCCGCCCACCATACCTTCTCCCCCCGTGGTGGGAGAACGGCGGAAAACTCTCCCCACCGCCCCCAGCACCAGGATGAAGAAGAGTAGCGTGAGCGCGGCTGCTATTCCTATGGTCAACCAATCCACTCGCAAGAACGACTCCTGCGTATCGAAAAGCATCATCGCTCCCAGAACAAGGCCTACAGTACCACCCAGAGCAAGGAGGCCGCCACTCTGTATCTTCACCTCCGCCACAAAGAAACCCACGGCCGCGACGATAAGGGCCAGACCCGCGTAGCTGACCGGTAGAACCTGAAAGGAGTACAGCGCAAGCAAGAGGCAGATGACCCCGATGATCCCCGGCGCGCCCAGACCTGGGCTCTGCAACTCAAAAAGCAGACCGTAGATGCCCAGCAACATCAAGACGAAGGAGATGTTGGGATCTACAATGAGATGGAGGAATCTCTCCTGCCACCCCATCTCCACTGTACGCACCTGGACAGAGGACATATCCAGCGTGATTCCCTTTGGCGCGATCTCAAACCCGTCCAGCTGTTCCAGCAGGTCACCTACATCTTCCGCAACCAGATCCACAACCCTCTGGCGGAGGGCTTCTTCAGCGGTCAGAGACACCGCTTCACGGACCGCCTGCTCCGCCCAGTCCGCATTGCGGCCGTGGTTGTCCGCTAAGGCGCGGATGTAGGCGGCCGCATCATTGGTGACCTTGCGCTTCATCTCCTCACTCATGTCCCCGCCCAAAGAGACCGGAGTGGCGGAACCGAGATTGGTCTGGGGGGACATGGCGGCCACATCGGCGGCCATCAACATGTACACGCCGGCTGAGGCGGCGCGGGCGCCCTGGGGATGCACGTACATGACTACCGGGATCTCAGAATCGATCTGCGCTCGGATAATCTGCCGCATGGACGCATCCAACCCACCGGGAGTATCCAGAGTGACAATGAGGGCTTCCGCTCCCTCTCTCTCCGCTGCTCTAATAGTCTTCTCCAGATAGCCCGCGACTGGAGGAGAAATCATCCCTTCCACCGGGGCCACCCACACCTCCTTGGTCGGCTCTCCCGCGGCGCCGGCCGACATCAGAAACAGCACCAGGAAAGTGAGCGCCAGCACCCTGACCGGCAACCGCCGCCGGCGCCGCCTCACTTGCTCCCTGCTCAGCCT
>Ga0209587_1000750_pt1 | contig 15747 bp, 15 predicted proteins | sample NGEPerD_2_FD_184512 | JGI IMG/M metagenome (GOLD analysis project Ga0209587, IMG submission 184512) | Arctic peat soil microbial communities from the Barrow Environmental Observatory site, Barrow, Alaska, USA - NGEE PermafrostL1-D... | ecosystem: Environmental > Terrestrial > Soil > Wetlands >... | reverse complement strand
GATAGATTTGGACAAAGCGGTCAGGCAGAAGAGTTATTAACAAAATATAATCTTAATAAAGAAGCGATAAAAGAAACAGTAAAAGAAATGATAAAAGATTAAATATTTTATGAAATTTGATGTAATCACAATTGGTTCTGCTACACGCGATGGATTTTTTGAAGGGATTGATTTTTTATCTGTTGAAGGAAAATGCTTTGTGGCTAATAAAGGCATTTGTCTTCCTTTAGGAGCTAAATTAAGAATTCCAAAAATTCATTTTCTTACTGGAGGGAGTGCTACAAATACTGCAGTTAGTTTTGCTAGGCAAGGATTAAAAACCGCAATTGTTTGTCGTGTTGGTGATGATGTTTCAGGAAAAACAATTATTGAAGAGCAAAAAAAAGAAAAAATAGATACTCAATTTATTCAAAAAGATCATACTGCGCCTACTGCTTATTCAGTTATCTTTTTAACTTCTTCAGGAGAAAGAACAATTCTTTCTTATAAAGGTTGTGCTGAAAATTTAACTGTTCAGGAAATTCCTTGGAAAAAAATACAAACTAGTTGGTTGTGTATAGGATCTTTAGGAAAAGAAAAGAATATTTTAAAAGAGATAATTCAATTTGCTGTTTCTAAAAATATTAAATTGGCTATTAATCCTGGATCACACGAATTGAATTGGCTGAAAGATAATCCAAAATGGATTGATAAATTTGAAATATTTATATGCAACCAAGAAGAAGCAGCATATTTTACAGGAATACCCTATAATAAAGAAAAGAAGATTTTTGAAAAATTAGATAATTTAGTAAAGGGAATAGTAGTAATGACAAAAGGGAAGGACGGTGTTAGTGTTTCTAATGGAAAAACCTTATGGAAAGCGGGGGTTTTTAAAAAGAAAATAATTGATGCTACAGGAGCAGGAGATGCTTTTGCTTCTGGGTTTATATCAACGTTTATTAGGCAGGAAAAGATAGACGAAGGAATAATTAAAGAGGCGATTCGTATTGGAAATGCTAATGCTTGTTCTGTAGTTGAACATATTGGCACCAAGCCCGGCATTCTTTATAAAAAGGATATTAAGAAATATAGATTTAAAAATCTAAAAATAACAAAAATTAAAATTTAAAAATATGAATAATAATTTTCTTCAACCATTCTTACATAAAGATAAGGCTTTATTCTTAGCTTATGATCATGGTTTTGAACATGGACCAAAAGATTTAATAGGAAAAAGTATAGGCCCAGAATATATTCTAGATTTAGCGGTAAAAGGAGGATATACAGGAATTATTTTACAAAAAGGAATTGCAGAAAAATATTATACAGATACTAAATATCAGAGAAGCGTTCCTCTTATCTTAAAAATTAATGGTAAAACTAATATTCCACAAACTGTTGATCCTTATTCTTCAATTAATTGTTCAGTAGAATACGCAAAGAAATTAGGAGCTAAAGCAGTTGGCTATACTATTTATTTAGGCAGCAAGCAAGAAGAAAAAATGTTTGTTGATTTTGGAAAAATCCAAGAACAAGCTCATCAATTAAAAATGGCAGCAATTGCATGGATATATCCTCGAGGTTCTGCAGTAGAAGATGAGTCTTCTCCAGAAATGACAGCTTATGCTGCTAGAATTGGATTAGAATTAGGAGCTGATATGATAAAGATAAAATATTGTGGTTCTGAAGAAACATTTAAAAAAGCAGTACAATCAGCCGGAGAGACAAAAGTTGTTTTATCTGGAGGTTCAAAGACAGGAGAAGAAGAATTTTTGAATACAGTAAAATCAGTTATAAAAGCTGGGGCAACAGGAATAGCTGTAGGACGTAATGTTTTTCAGCATCAAAACCCATTAGCCATAACTGAAAAAATTAAGAGGATAGTATTTGATTAAAAATTTAAAATTTTAAATTAAAAATTGTATTTGGAGGGTTGGCAGAATGGCATTGCGCCGCTCTCGAAAAGCGGTGCCCGCAAGGGCTTGGAGGTTCGAATCCTCCACCCTCCGCATTGGAAATCCTTAGTGGTTCAAATCCATGTCCCCCAGCTATCTTAAAAAACCTTTATTTAAAAGGCTTTTTAATTAGGATTTATAATGTTCAAGCTTGTAGTATGATTATACATAACTAATTAAAATAAAAATATGCCAGTCAAAATTATAAAAATAAATAAAAATACTTATCGTGTATCAACGCCAAATATGGTACATGCTAAGGGAACTACAAAGGCGAAAGCAGAAGCCCAAAGAAACTTATTAAATGCTGTAGATCATGGTTGGAAACCAACAGGCAAAAAGACTAAAAAGGCAAACAAAAAACATAAAAAATAATAGGTCTAAATTATTTAAAATGTGCAGCAAATGGTATAGCAATTAACTAATATGCATACTGAATATTTTGATAAAGCAATTATTTCAATTCCTTTGGCTAAATTGTTTTTAGAAAAAGTTTTAGATTTTATTAACGACGATGAACTTTTAGAAATTACGCTATTAAATATTCGATTGAGAAAGAAAAATTTGTTAAAAATAGCAAGGGCTAAAGAGTAAAGGGCATTATGTAAATAACAAGTAATTTAGTTAAAGAAACGATAAAAGGGGATACGAAAATATATTGATAATGTCTTATATTCCTTAGTATTTAATCCGAATGTTTGGTTAAGATAATTTAGGGTTGGATAAATTAAATAAACTTAGTAAATATCGGATTTTTTAAATAGTTTTTATTATATTTTAATTAACCTCGGAATTGATAAATTGACTATTGTATAATGAAGCGTAAAAACCATTTTTGTTTAGAAGTTCTTGATGCTGTCCTTGTTCAATAATATTGCCGTCTCGCATTACTAATATCAAATCAGCATTTTTGATAGTGGAGAGGCGATGGGCGATAACGAAGCTGGTTCTGCCATGAGTTAGTTTGTCCATTGCCGATTGGATCATGCTTTCCGTGCGAGTATCAACAGAACTAGTTGCTTCATCCAGAATCAGCATGGGGGCGTTTGCTAGAATAGCTCGGGCTATTGTTAGTAATTGTTTTTCGCCGGCTGAAATACTGTCTATTGAATCAGCGATAATTGTATCATAGCCCTCAGGCATTGTTCTAATTAAATGATCAATATGAGCGTCTTGAGCAGCTTTAATAATTTCTTTTCTGCTCGCATTAGGTTTGCTGAAAGCGATATTTTTAGCGATTGTATCATTGAAGAGCCAAGTATCTTGTAATACCATGCCGAATAAACTACGCACGTCCTGACGCTTCATTTTATTAATATCAACACCATCAATAGTAATGGTGCCACTATCAACATCATAAAAACGCATTAATAGATTAACAATTGTTGTTTTTCCGGCCCCAGTTGGTCCGACGATAGCTACGTTGCATTTTGGATTAATACGAGCCGTGAAATTTTTAATAATTAATTTTCCAGGTAGATATCCGAAATTAACTTTGCTGAATTCTACTTGGCCGATTATATTTTTTAGAACCATTGTCTTTTTTATCTCCGGGTCTTCTTCAGTCTCTTCTAGAAAGCTAAAGATACGTTCGGCTGCTGCAGCCGTTGATTGAAAAACAGTAGTAATGTTAGCGGTTTGAGCTATTGGTTGTGTAAATTGGTTCATATATTGTATGAATGCCTGGATACCTCCAATACTTACTTTGCCTGCGAGAGCTAACCAACTTCCAGTGACGGCTACAGCAACATAGCCTAGATTTCCGATGAAGCTCATCAAGGGCATCATTAAACCTGACAGGAATTGTGATTTCCAGCCGCTGCTATACAGATCATAATTAATTTTGTTAAATTGCGTAATGGAACGTTCTTCACCATTAAAAGTTTTAACGATAGTATGGTTAGAAAACATTTCTTCAATGTGTCCGTTGATTTTTCCGAGAGATGATTGCTGGGCATTATAATATTGTTGGGAATTTTTTACTATCAATTGAATAAATATCAAGCTTAAAGGCAGGACCGCCAACGCGATTATGGTCATTTGCCAGCTTATGGTGAGCATCATTATCAATATTCCAATAATTGTCGCTGTCGCCCTTACGACTTGAACCATGCTCTGGTTTAGGTTTTGACTAATTGTTTCCACATCATTTGTGACTCGACTAATGATATTTCCTTTCTCATTTTTATCAAAATAACTTAAAGGTAATTTGGATATTTTTATGGAGATATTGCGCCGGAATGAATAAGTAATTTTTTGGGAAACGCCAGACATAATCCAACTTTGTATATAATTAAATACTGCGCTGGCAGTATAAAGACCAATCAGCCAGAAACCAATTTTGGAAATTCTATTAAAGTCTATTCCATTTTGATTTGATAGGCCACGTACGATAATATCGGTCATTTGCCCTAACATTTTTGGACTGACTATAGTAAAAACTGTGGCCAATATAGCCAATAGGCTAACCAATATTAAACTGCCCCAATATGGTTTTAAATATTGGATAAAAGTTAGGATAGTTTTTTTAAAATCTTTTGCTTTTTCGACATTACGACCTCTCATTGCTCCAGGAGGTCCGCCGTGAAAACCACCAGTATGTGTTTTTGCCATATTATTTCTTTTTAAGTTCTGCTGCAGACAATTGTGATTCTGAGATTTCGCGATAGACAGATGAAGATACGAGAAGTTCTGCGTGTCGTCCTTGTGCGACAATCTTGCCCTTATCTAAAACAATAATATTATCAGCTTGCATAATAGTACTGATTCTTTGGGCAACGATAATTATAGTTGAATCTTGTAAATTTTTTTGAAGAGCTTTTTTTAAAGTGGAGGCTGTTTTAAAATCCAGAGCTGAAAAACTGTCATCAAATAAGAAAATTGGCGGTTTTTTAACCAATGCTCTGGCAATAGATAACCGTTGTTTTTGACCGCCCGAAATATTATTACCGGCTTGGGCTATATAACTGTCTAAACCATCAGCCAGGCTGTTGATAAATTCTTCAGCCTGAGCTGTGGTGGCGGCTTTGGTAATTTCTTCAGAGCTTGCTTCTGGCCGACCATAAGAGATGTTGCTTTTTATAGTACCGGAGAATAATGATGCTTTTTGTGGTACATAACCAATATTGTTGCGTAATTCATGTTGGGAAAAGTTTCTAATATTTATGCCGTCAATTGTGATAGAACCGTTTTTAGTGTCGTAAAGTCGAGGAATTAAACTTAATATTGTTGATTTGCCGCTGCCAGTGCCACCAATAATCGCTGTAGTTTGTCCAGGCCGAGCTATAAATGAGATATTAGATAAGACTGGTTGTTCCGATCCTTCATAACTGAAATTGACATTATTAAATTCAACTAGTCCGCGAATTTTATCAGATGGATGAACTGATGTTTTTGGATCTATTATTTCTGGCGCTACGGATAGAACTTCATTGATACGCCGACCAGATACTGCTGCTCGCGGGACCATGATAAAAATAATGGAAATCATTAAGAAAGCCATTATGGTCTGCGATACATACTGGGTTAGAGCTAGTACGTTTCCGATTTGTAAATGACCACTACCTACAAGATAGGAACCAGCCCAGACCACTGCCACAGAGGATAAACCCATAATTAATGTCATGGCTGGCTGCATCATGGCCATGATTCTGTTTATAAATATATTAAGTTTAGTTGATTTAATGTTAGTTTCATCAAATTTTTTCTGTTGTTGTTTGTCATCATTATAGGCTCTGATTACGCGGATACCAGTTAGCATTTCGCGAATCTGTAAGCCCAGTCGGTCAACCAATTTTTGAATAACAGTAAATTTTGGAATGGCAAATAGAAATAAGATGATAATGATTGTGGATAAGATACAGACGGCGGTAAGGACTATCCAAGACATGTTTGGGGCAAGTTGATTTGCTTTAATAATGGCCCCTACCCCCATAAAAGGAGCTAAGAGGCTCATGCGGAGCATCATGGAGAGAACATTTTGTATCTGTTGTATATCGTTAGTGGATCGGGTGATTAATGATGAGGATGAGAAAGTGTTAAATTCGTTTAAGGAGAAACTTTCTATTTTTGTAAAAATTGCTTCTCGCAGTCGTCTGGCATAACCAGTTGAAATTTTAGCGGCAGTAAAACCAACTATAATCGTAAGTAATCCTCCTAAGATAGTAAAAAGTAGCATTTTAAAACCTTCTGACCAGATAATTTCGATATTTTTTAGTATTATACCTTGGTCGACTATTTTTGCGGTGTAATCGGGTAATATAAGGTTAACGTAGCTTTGTCCACAGACTAAAAATAGCAGGGCTATGAGCCCTACAAGGTATGGTTTAAAGTGTTTAGTCAGATGCTTCATAATTGAATCATGAAGTATAATGTATTAAGTTAGGAGTGTCAAAATATAGCAGAATAATTACTAAAGTAATGAATTTCTGAAAATAATTTTAGTTGGGGTCGTTTTAATATGATGCTGTTTAAAGATCTAAAGGTTATGTCGTTATTTTATCCTCTAGCTAGAGCTAGACCAATTACTTTTTTTGCGCCATGCTTTTTTAAGGTTTTTGCTGCTTCCTGCATTGTTGCTCCAGAAGTATACACATCATCAATTAAAATTATCCATTTATCTTTGATTATTTTTAAATTTGATTTAGAAATTTGAAAAATATTTTTGACATTTTTTTCTCTTTTTATAAAATTATTGATTTTTGCTTGGGGTGAATTATTTTTAATCCTAAGAAGAATTGCAGAATGAAAATTTAAGGAAAGGCTAATAGCAATATTTTTTGTTAATAATTCTGATTGATTAAATCCTCTTTTTCTTCTTTTCCTTTTATGCAATGGAATAGGAATTAATAATATATTCTTTTTATCAATTTCAGAAAAAAGACTGGTTTCTCTTAAAAATTTTATCATTAAATCAGACAAAGGTTTTTGTAATGAAATAATTTGTTGGTATTTAAAGAAATGGATAGTTTTTCTAATAATAGAATTTTGGTAAAAAGAAACTATACCCAAAGCATTTATATAGGTTTTACAAAAACAAGAACGTTTTGAAAAATTAGTTATTCTCTTATTGCAAACAGGGCAAATGAAGTAATGATTAATAGGGATACCCCTTTTGCATTTTTTACAAAGCGGATAAGATAGGCGTACTTCTTTTTTACAAGAAATGCATTTCCAAGGGAAAAAAGTATCTAAAAATAATTTTAAAAAACGGTGGAGCATAAATATTAAATTTGTATTTGGCAAAACTTATTATATATTATATAATATAATTATAATATAGTGAATATATGATTTTTAATTTATTTAAACAAAATATTTTTTTAGGAATAGATATTGGAACCACTTCAATTAAATTGGTTGAATTGTGTAAAATTAAAAACAAGATTGAATTGACTAATTATGGTATTTTGGAAAAGTATGGACATTTGGAAAGAATCAATGATGCTATTCAAACAAACAGTTTTAAATTGCTAGAAGAGAGTACTGCTTTATTGTTAAAGCAGTTAATTAAGCAATCAAAAACTAAAAATCAAAAAACCTATATGGCTTTACCGAGTTTCTCTGGGTTTGTTTCTATTATGGAACTTCCAGAAATGCCAAATAAAGAACTTGCTAAAGCAATACATTTTCAAGCAGGGCAGTATATTCCAATGTCTTTGCAGGAAACGACTTTAGATTGGCAGATTATAGAGAGAAGAGAAGGTAAAGTCATTGTTCTTTTAATGGCTGTACCAACTGAAGTTGTTAAAAGATATATTCATAGTGCTGAATTGGCTAATATTAATTTAAAGGGGTTAGAGTTAGAGACTGTAGCTGTTGCTCGTTTATTAGGTAAAAAAGAAAAAGGCACTATAGCTTTAGTTGATATTGGAGGGAGAAGCACATCAATTAGTATAATAGATAAAGGTGCTTTAAGAACAAGTCATAATGTAGATACTGCTGGCGGAGATTTTACTCAAGTAATAAGTAGTGGTTTAGGAATTAATCCTTTGAGGGCAGAAGAATTAAAAAGAGCATATGGATTGAATATACAAGCAAGAGGGGAAGTTAATATTTTAAATCTTTTAATGCCATTACTAGATGTTATTAAAAGAGAAACAGAAAAATCTATTAATAATTATTTCTTAAGAACGAAGAAAAAAGCGGAAAAGGTAATTTTAACAGGAGGAGGATCTAGTCTTCAGGGCCTGGACGATTATTATTCTAAACAATTAGCCATGCCAGTTATTAAAGGAGATCCTTTTTCTTTGGGGTTGATCTCTTACAATCCAAATCTTGCTCCTGTAATGAAAGACATTGGTCCAAGCTTGACTAGTGCTTGTGCTGTTGTATTTAAAGACATATAAATCCCTTGCTTGCTTTTTTAAAAAGAGGTAAAATATATACAAGAAGTATTAATTAGTAAAAAATGCAGAATATTGACGTAGAATCATTAAAACCAAAAGAGCTTCCTCCTACTTGGCCAAAAGGACTTTTAACGTTTGTTTTGGTGGCTTTTCTTTTTGCAGTAGTTGCTTATTTTGGATTAGATTATTGGAGCAAAACTAAAGAAGCGGAATTAGCTGTATTGGAAGAAGAATTCCAAAAGATAAGATCTGATTTTCCTTTGCAACAAGAACAAGAAGCTATTCTTTTTGAAAAAAAATTAAATAGTTTAAGTAATATATTAACTAACCACACATATTTTTCTCAAGCACTGACAGTTTTAGAGGAATTAACTCATCCTCAGATTTATTATACCAATTTGGATTTTTCTACAGATAACAATAAATTTACTTTAGATGGTGTGGCTAAGAACCAGATGGTGTTTAGTGAGGCGGTAAGTGGGCTAGTGAATAATCCAGATAAAATTAAAGTAGTAGTAGTAAAAGAAATGAAAACTGCTCAGGGTGAAAATGTTTCTTTTTCTCTGGATGTTTTTATTCAACCAAGCTTATTAAAATATCAATAAGATGACAGAGACTACAAAACAAAACTTTTCAATTTTATTAATTACTTTATTAGTAATAGGGACTATATTTTTATTTGCTCGTTTTATTAAGCCTTCTTTTAATAGTACAAAGGAATTGATGGTAGAGATAAAAAAAACAGGAGAGAATATAAAACTTTTACAAGAATACAAAGCTAAATCAGAATCTTTAATTCAAAGTTATTTGAATTTAGGAGATCAAGTAGAAAGTATCAATTTAGCTTTACCTAATAATCCGCAAACAGCTCAGGTATTAGCTACTTTGGATATAATTTCTAAAAACACTGGTATTTCTTTAAATAATTTAAGTTTTCGTGAATTTACTAAAGATGATCGAAGTTATTTAGAAATTAAAACAAGATTCTCTGCAACTTACGATAATGTCAAGGGATGGATTGAAGAAGTTGAAAAGGAATTGCGTGTCATTGATATTACAAAATCTGATATAAAATCAAACATTTCTTCTAAAGGTATAGCATCAGATATTTTAGAATATAACGTCACATTATTAACATACTTTTTGTCTTATGGCGATAGAAATTAAACAACAAAAAAAGAATAATTTTTTTCTATATCTAATAATAGTTTTGTTTTTAATTATGATTGGTTGGGTTGGATGGAGTTTCTTTAAGCCCAGTGATATTTTTTCAAAGCCAGATATAAAAGACTTGCTCCCTGCTTCATCCCAAGAGTTGGTTGAAGCTAAGTTAGACATTGGAATAGTTTCTAATCACCCTGTTTTTCAAGCCTTAAATTCACACATTACTTGGCCATTAAATGTTCCTGATTTAGGCCGCGCAAATCCTTTTAAATCTTTTTAAAACTGACCTACCGATTTTTAAATTCCAAAATTATTAATTTATGATTCAAGAAGAACTTTTTCTTTCTGCTCTTATTCAAAAAGGACTGATAAAACAAGCAGATGCCTATACGCTTTTACAGGAAGCAAAAAATTTGGAAAAAAGAGTTGAGGATGTAATTTATCAGAAAAATTTAGTTGATGAAAAAGAACTCTCGCAAATTAAAAGCGGGCTTTTTAAATTACCAGTAAAAATATTTTCTAAAACTGAAATTGTTCCACAAAATATTTTAAATTTGATTCCTGAAGATACAGCTCGTCATTATGGATTTATTGCTTTTAACAGAGTAGATAATGTTTTGGATGTTGGAATGGTTTATCCTGATGATACAAAAGCGCAAGAGGCTGTAAAATTTATAGTGGAGCGTTTAAATTTGAAGTTAAAAGTTTCGATTATTATTCCTTCTGATTTTAAAAATATTCTACAGCAATATCAAACATTTGCTAAGGAGTTTAATGATCTTTTACAGGATTTTCAAAAAAGATTTAGTGGCGTACAAAAGAAGAAATCACCTTTTAAATTAGTTGATTTAGAATCTACTGCTGGAGCTGTGGCTGAAGAAGCGCCAATTATTAAACTTTTTGCTTCGATATTAAAATATGCTGTTCGCGCGCGGGCTTCTGATATTCATATTGAGCCTGAGCGTAATAAATTAAGGGTTCGTTTTCGTGTCGATGGAAATCTTTCTAGTTCATTAAGCTTACCTTTATCAATTCATCAAGCTATTATCACTCGTGTGAAAATAATGACTAATTTGAAAATTGATGAAACGCGCTTACCGCAAGACGGACGTTTTGTCACTATTATAGATGATAAAGAAATTGATTTTAGGGTATCTACTTTTCCAACCGCATTAGGAGAAAAAATAGCTATTAGAATTTTAGACCCAACTTCTGGGTTAAAAAGCATTCATGAATTAGGATTGGAAGGAAGAAACTTAGAGATTCTTGAAAATGAAATTCTTAAGCCATATGGAATGATTTTAATTACAGGACCTACAGGTTCAGGAAAAACCACAACTCTTTATGCAATTATGCAGATATTAAATCAAGACAAGGTAAACATTGTTAGCTTGGAAGATCCTGTTGAATATACAATGGAAGGTATCAATCAATCTCAGGTTCTTCCTGAAATTGGATATACTTTTGCGCGTGGATTGCGTCATATAGTTAGACAAGATCCAGATATTATCATGGTAGGAGAAATTCGTGATAATGAAACCGCTGAATTAGCAACACATTCTGCTTTAACAGGACATTTAGTTTTATCAACTCTACATACAAATAATGCTATTGGTGTTATTCCGCGTTTAATGGATTTAGGCGTTGATCCATTTTTAATTCCCCCATCTTTAAATTTAATGATTGCCCAGCGACTAGCTAGAAGATTATGTCCTGATTGTAAGGAAAGAGTAGTGGCTTCAGAAAGAGAGCAACAGATTATTGATGAAGCTCTTACCTCTTTGCCAAAAGAAGACAGAGAAAGATTATCTTATCAAAGGCCTTATTATATTTATAAATCCAAAGGATGTGATACTTGTAATAAAAAAGGTTATTTAGGAAGAGTAGGAATTTTTGAAATATTGAAAATGACTTTTGAATTAGAACAAATCATTTTATCCCAACCATCTCAAGAAAAATTTTTAGCAGAAGCAGAAAGGCAGGGGATGATTACTTTACAGCAGGACGGCATTATTAAAGTTTTAGAGGGAATGATTAGTTTAGAAGAAGTTCTCTCTATAACAAGGAAATATTAAAAATTTAGAAATAAACTTGACAAATTATTTTTCTTTGCTATACTAAAGATGCCGTTGTTTTGAGGAGCTTGTTCCAATTAACAGCGGCATTTTTTTATACCTTAGAATTACGTTAATTAAAATTGATTATTTTAACTTGGCTATGTTCAGGGGGCAGTCTTAAAAGTAAAGAAAATTGATAGAAGAAATACACAATATTCAGCAGTTAGATTATTAAAAAATTATTTTTGTTAAGAATTTCTAATAGGGCGTGTCAAATCATTTTCTTTTGCTGTTCTTTGCTATTTTGCTATAATTAAGATGTTGTCGTCAGAACATATTTAATAATTTGTTTCTAGATATCGATAAGCAGCAGTATTTTTTTAATAATTTTTAAATTAACGATTTTAGATGTCGTTTATATTTGGACGCTCAGTCTCCAAATATAAATTTGATTTATTTTTTAATATTTTTATATAGTTATTTTCTGGAGAATGTTTATAAAATTATTATTTTAAAAATGATCAATTTGTAAAATTTCATATTTTTAATAGAAAAAATAATTATAAATCTAATGTAAAATTCTATGTTTTTTTACAACATTATCTCGCCAAAAAAGAAGAAAATAAAAGAAGTCAAAAAATTACTAAGTAAAATACTATTTTTCTTATTGGTTATTCTTTTGGCAATTCAAATATTTAGGGGGGTTTTGCTTTTAATTTCGATAGAAGGTCAATCAATATTTTTAACAGCATCGTCAACAAGTTTAGGAGAAGCTTATGTTATAGAAAATGATTATTATAAAGCTATTATACCAAAAGAGTCAGCATCTGCGGCTAGAGGGATAATTAAATGGCTTTATGTAAAAAAGAGTAATGGCCAATGGTCAAATAATTTAATAAATGAAGATATTCTTAATTATGGGTTAGGCTATTTAGAAGGTACAGGAGAAGCCACAGATAATCGATATACGGGGATGCAAAATTCATCAAATATTAATATTACGGTTCTTGAAAATACAACTACAAAAGTAAAAATACAGAGCAGCGTTACTTATTTAGGAACTTTATATACCGAAATTTGGACTTTTTGGACAAAAAAGCCATACTTTAAAAGTGAGGCAGTGGCTGAAGTAACAGATGAAGACGGCTTTTTGACGAATGAGTTTCAATTTTGCTGGATGATTAATAAAGGCCTTACCAGCAATTGGTATGCTACTGATAAAAATGGAGACATAACTCAGCTTACCAACGTAATGATGCAACCATTGCATGGGCCTAATTTAGATATCTATCCTTGGATTAATTGGCAATTTCCTGATGAAACCGTAAGTTTAGGAATGATATTTACTGATATAAATGATTATTACGGAACAGTGGCAGAAACGGGTGATTGGAAATTTGAGTATCAATTAGATTTTGCTCTTGGCTCAGGTATTCTTGGCAACCCTGTTAAAAATGGTTTTAAGCGAGAAATAACTACTGTTTATTACACTTCTAATCAAGCAACAAATAATAATATTAACAGTTTTGCTCAAGATCATTATCAGTATGCAGCAACTAGTATAGTTGCCAATCCTTTATTACAGGCGGCTCAATATCTTGATAATCCATATGGCCAAAATTCTGGAATAGGTTCGGCTCTTGTTAGTTCTCCTTATTTTTTAGTAAGGCAAAATACTCAAAATAGACATAATGCCATTGAAAGAACGCAATATGCAACTTCTATATATGCTCCATTGTATAAAAATCCGCAGGCCATTCATTTTGGAAGTTATGATTTTCAAGAACAGCTTTCGTATTCCCTAAATTACGATAATGATTCTCAAACATTTGATTATGGCACAATAGTCAGCGCTAGTAGTACTAACTCGGATTATGAAACAGGTCTTCAAATGACTGCAATAAGTAGTGATAATAAATTGCTGTATAATTCTACATTTAAAACTTGGAATGATAGTGATAAATTAAAAATAATTGGAACCGTTTCTAATAACGATAATTCTTCCACAGTAAAAGATATTTGGGTTTCTTTACATATCTTAGATGCTTATGGAACAAATAATGCCGATGGGGTAAGCTGGGATAAAATAAAATTTCAACCCATTATTAAAAATATAAGTTCTAATGTATATGATGTTAGATTATATGACGATGTTTACGGTAAAATGGGTATTGGTATAAAAATAAACTCTCCTGCCGACAATATTGCTCTTATAGACACCAGTACTGATTTGCGCATATATCTTTACACGCAAGAGGTCGCTCAATCCCTAACTACCTTTAATTATCTTTTTGATATTGAGATATATCCGCATGAAGGATGGTTAACTTCCGCGTCGGAGTTTACTGCTCTTCACTCAAGGAATACTTTAACGTATACAAAACATAATTTATATATTCCAGAAAATGTTATACAAAATATAATTTATACATTCCGGAAAATGTTATTCGCATTTTTAGCTAACTGATCCACACACAATTTTAACCGAAGAAGTTGATATGAGCCTTGAATTTTTATCTGGGATTGACAAAAGGAGAAAAAGGATATATAATTGGGGTAGTTTTGAGGAAGATTGAGTATAGCACATTAAAAATTTAAAATTTTAGAAAGGATGTGAATTTAAATGAAAAGATTACTATTAATTGTTTTGATTGTTTCTCTATTAGTGTTTATCTGTATAGGGTATACAGGAGGTCAGGAGATTTTAATCCCTCCTTCTGCTGCCACTCCTTGGTTTGTCGGGAATTATCCGTGTGTAGCTTGTAAGATGATTAACGATACTGCTGTAAAAGAAGAGGATCTTGATAATCGCCCGTTCTCGGTTACGAGTGAAATAGGAGATACATTTGTAGGTTCATCTGGAACAACTTATGTATTAGTGTCGCCCACATCTCAGCCACCAATAGGATCCAACGCCGAATACGTGTCTGAATGGGTAATAGTCACTCCTTGATTAGTTCTTTAGTTTAAAGGGGGTATTGATATAAATATATCATATATCATACCCTCTTTTTTTATTATCTATAATACCTCTTTATTTTATCATATTTTACTTGACAACACTTATTTAAAGAGTAAAATTAATATAAAAGAGGTGAATATAATCATTTTAAACATATGAATATTAATAAAAAATATATTATTATTTTTGGAACTTTAATTCTTTTATTAGTAATTGTCACTGGAGCAATCACTTATTACAAAGAAAAAGAAGTACAAACGCAAATTCCTGATGTAAAACAATCTGTTCTTAGTTTCTCTCAAGATTATCCTGCTACTTTTAGTAAGTTTTCAGGTTTTATTAGTTTTTGTAAAAACGCAGTATTTTCAGACACAGAAGAATTAAAAAATAAGGATATAAAAGAGGTTGTCTGTATGATATGGTTAGAGCGAAAGGGTATTATATTGCAGACGGGAGAGGGGAGCCGTGTTGTTAGTGCCTACACTCCTTCATTTTCACCATTAGACTCCATTATTTCATTCAAGCCTAATCGCTATATTGGTATCTCAGTTGACCTCAAGGATGTAGTGAAAGAATATGATCCATCTCTCTTAGAAAAAGATAAATTATATTTCTGTAGTATTTCCGAACCTTCTTGGGCAGATCCATTCTATTTGCAAATAGAGCCAAAATTTGATTTGATTTTTGATGATGGAGACGTTTCTTGTGGAGGGATTAAAGTGGATAAAACTCCTTCAATAAACTTTTCTGGTTTTGTTCCACAGGCAGAATCTTTAAACATCAAGCAGTATCTTGTTGACGAACAAACTGTATCTGAAGTTATGACTAAACAATCTTTTTCTGAAATTAAAGATATATTAAGTAATTATCCCATTATCTGGCAAATGGAAAAACCAATTACTCTTTAAATATATATTAATTAATATTTATTAAAATCTATGAACAAAAAAACAAACTATCTTATATTAACTATTGCATTGTGTTTTTTACTTGCTTTTGTAGTCTATCCATTAAGTTTTGTTTATGCGTATCCAATACAGAATGGTGGTTCCATCCTTCCTACCACCCCTCCTACCACCACTGATTCCACCCCTACTGATCCCACTGATCCCACTGATCCTATTGATCCTTGGTATTTCGGGGATTATCCGTGTGTAGCTTGTAAGCTGATTAACGATACTGCTGTAAAAGAAGAGGATATTGATAATCGCCCGTTCTCGGTTGTGAGTGAAATAGGAGATAAATTTGTAGGTGACTCCGGAACAACTTATGTATATCAG
>Ga0209587_1000749_pt1 | contig 15771 bp, 14 predicted proteins | sample NGEPerD_2_FD_184512 | JGI IMG/M metagenome (GOLD analysis project Ga0209587, IMG submission 184512) | Arctic peat soil microbial communities from the Barrow Environmental Observatory site, Barrow, Alaska, USA - NGEE PermafrostL1-D... | ecosystem: Environmental > Terrestrial > Soil > Wetlands >... | reverse complement strand
TGGACGCCCTGCCGATCCACCGCCACGACTGGCACGGCGAGTGGAACTACACCCTGCACCCCGGACCCGACACACCCGACACCAGCTGAGTTAATTCGTCACAGGCCCTAAGCACCCATCCCGAGTACCAGAAGCGCCTTGCTGCTGGCGCCATCTCGGTCAAGGGACGCCAGGAACGCGTGATCGAGCCCAAGGCCAAGATGTCCGTGCTGATCTTCCTCATCGGCCTGCTTGCCGTGATGGGCTACGCCACGGCCATCAGCGAGAACGTCGGCCTCATCACCGATCCGGTGATGACCCGTGACCAGGCGATCATCACCTTCATGCTGTCGACCGCCACGCTCATCGTTCTCGCGTGCAAGGCGCCGACCGAGAAGGTCCTCTCGGCGTCGGTGTTCAAGTCAGGTATGAGCGCGAGCATCTGTGTGCTGGGTGTGGCGTGGATGGGCACCACCTTCGTCAGCGCCCATGAGAAAGAGATCATGAGCTTCTCCGGTGATCTGCTCAGCAACCAGCCGTGGCTGCTCGCCGTCGTGCTCGTCTTCGCCTCGGCTCTTCTGTATTCCCAGGCCGCCACGACCAAGGCCCTCATGCCGACGGCCCTGGCGATCGGCGTTGCGCCGTTCGCAGCGGTGGCCGCCTTCCCTGCAGTGTCGGCTCTGTTCATCCTCCCGACGTACCCGACGCTCCTCGCGGCGGTGCAGATGGATGACACCGGAACGACGCAGATCGGCAAGGCGGTGTTCAACCACCCCTTCATCGTCCCGGGGCTGGTGAACATCGCGATCGCCGTCGGACTGGGCTTCGTGTTCGGATCGCTCATCCTCTGACCGTTTCTGCAGCACCCCACCCACACCCGGCCGCCCCACGGCCGGGTGTGGTGTTTTCTGGACACGCCTTTCCACCGATGTAACGATCTGTGCAGGTACTCGACGGATGCGTCGAACGACTTGAGGAGAGCGCCATGCCCCGGATCACCCCGAACCTCTGGTTCGACACCCAGAGCCTGGAAGCCGCCGAGTTCTACGTCTCGGTGTTCCCGAGCTCGAAGGTCACCAACGTCTCCTACTACGGCGAGGCCGGCCCCGGACCAGCCGGCACCGTGCTGACTGTCGACTTCGTCCTCGACGGTCAGGAATACACGGCAATCAACGGCGGCCCCCTGTTCACCTTCAGCGAGGCGATCTCGCTGCTGATCAGCTGCGCCGACCAGGACGAGGTCGACCACTACTGGGCCGCGCTGTCCGAGGGTGGCGAAGAGGGCCAGTGCGGATGGCTGAAGGACAGGTATGGCCTGTCGTGGCAGGTCATCCCAGCCGGCATGGGTGAGATCTTGGGCGATCCCGACCAAGGACGCGCCGAACGTGCCATGAAGGCCATGCTCGGCATGCAGAAGCTCGACCTGGCCGCCATGCGAGCGGCTGCCGACCAGGTCTAGTCGCAGAGGTCCCCCTGCCGGTCAACCTTCCGCAGAGCCTGGGCGTCTTTGTCATGGAAGGACTTCAGTCACGAAAGGACGTCAGTTCTGAAAGGCGCCAGCCATGACGGAACTTCGCTAGGGTGCCAGCGACGCAGCTCGGGAGGATCTGATGGGACAGGAAACCAAACCGGTACGGCGAGCTCTGGTCGTGGGCCCGGTGAGCCTCGCGCTCGCTGTGGCGCTCTCCGCGTGCGGAACTTCGCCCGGTCCCGACTCGGGGCAGCCCACGTCGTCGGCCTCGACGTCCACGTCACCCACGGGCACCACGACAACGGCGACATCGCCGTCCGACACGCTGACCGGCATGCCGGTCTATTGGATTGCCGAGTCGAGGCGCTCGTTCGCGCTGTACCGGGAGTTCCGTGAGGTCCCGAACACAGGTGGGCCGGTCTCCTCCGCCGTGTCGGCGATGATGACCCTGAAGCCGCTAGACCCCGACTACACGACCCCGTGGCGGCCGCCCTCTCGCGTGACGGTGTCCCAGAGTGGCAACGCCATCACCGTCGACCTGTCCAAGGACGCGCTTGCCAACACCCAGCTGGGTAGCGAGCTGGCCTCGCGCGCCCTGCAGCAGCTGGTCTACACCGCGACCGCCGCCGTCCAGCAGGCTGGAACCCCGGCGAGCACTGTGACGGTCACGGTCGACGGCGCTGCCTACGACGCCTGGGGCGTGATCCGGCTCGGTGAGCCGATGCAACGCGCGCCGATGTCCGAGGTTCAGGCCCACGTCTGGGTCACATCGCCGCAGGAAGGCGAGGACCTGCCGGCCGGCACGGTGACCTTCAAGGGCTTCGGCACGTCGTTCGAGGCCAACTTCTTGTGGGAGGTCCGCAACGACTCGGGGGCCGTGGTGGCCAAGGGCTTCACGATGAATCGCACCGGCGCCGGGAAGTTCGGAGAGTTCACCTTCACCGCCAAGCTCACCGCTGGCACGTACTCGGTCAAAGTCTCAACCGATGATCCCTCCGATGGTGCCGAAGGGCCCGGATCGGCCGTTGACGACAAGACGTTCACCGTCCACTGAGCCGAGCCAGCGATCTTGACAAGCCCCCTGCGTGCTCAAGCCTGCCCGGCTTGCTCCTCGGGAGTCGCCCGGCGGACCACGATGCGGGTCCAGGCGCCGAGATAGATCCTGTCGTCCTGCGCCAGCTCTCGACGTTGGCCGGGAGGAAGTGCGTCCTCGGGCAATGGCCCGCTGGCAGCGCCGACGTAGGTGCCGTTGGAGCTCTGCAGATCCTCGACCCACCATCGCTGACCGTCGGTGGTCAGCTGCGCCTGGCGTCGGCTGACCCCGACGTCGGAGGCGCACTCGATGTCCGGGTGGATGTTGCGGCTCACCGAGCGGCGTCCGATCAGCAGGCTGCGGGTCCGCAACGGGACCACGACGGGCAGCCCTGGGGACGGAAGCTCCTCGTCGCTCTCCTGGCCGGCGTACCAGTCCGGGTCGACCCAGACCTCGACCACCCATTCGAGCTTTACCGCGGGCGCGACGGGGTCCGGGACTGTTGCTCCTTCAGGTGTCGCCCCCAGGTCCAGCAGGTTCGTCGACGTCGTGGGACTGGTCGCCGGTGCGCTGGGCCGGGGCATGGTCCCGGTCGTGAAGTCGTAGCCGCACGCCTCGCAGAACAACGCCTCGGGGGTGTTCGTCATCGCACAGCTCGGGCAGGGCTGGGTGGCAGCCGCCGTTGCCGCGCTGGCTCCGGTCCCCGGCGTCACCGGAGCCGACGCGGGACCTGAAGGGCGGCTCGAATCGGGAGTCGATGACGGGGCCATGGGTGCACCGCACGTGTCGCAGTAGTCGGCGGCCTCGGACACGTGGCCGTTCGGGCAGGTGGTGCCGCTCATCGTCGTGTGCTCACTTCTTCACTCGAGTGGTCTTGGTCGACGCCGTGTCCAGTGCCATCTCGTCCAGCTTGTCGACACTTCGGCGCAAACGCACGGTCCCGGCGTTGGGGTCGTCGATATCCACGACCTTCGCCAGCTTGGCGGTTGCCTCGTCGTTTCCCGTCTCGGCAGCCAGCTGCACCGCCCGGCCGAGCTTGGCGGTGGCGGTGGCGTCGTCGCCGATGGCCTTGGCCGCCAGTCCCTCCTGGATGGCGTCGGCGAGCTCTGTCTGCCCGGTGTAGTGCGCGACCTCCGGGTTGATCCGTGTGGTCAGCGTGTCGTCGCTGGACCACATGGCCTTGACCAGACCTTGGGCCACCACGTTGTCGCCGACGGCGAGCTGTACGCGCGCGGCGAGCTGCTCTTGGCCGATTCCCTTCGCTGCCAGACGAATTGCCACGTGATAGTCACGAGACTCATCGCCCCAGGACCCGGTCGGGAAGGCGCCCGTCAAGGCGTTGACCTCTTGCCGGCGAGAGGTCAGGTCCTCCACCGTGGGGGACACCTGGCGAACGAACAACACCTGGGCTCCCTGGGGTGCCCACACCCGCAACGTTGCCGCGGCGACTCCCCGACTCATCGACTGGCGCATCAACGTCTCGAAGGTCTCCGCCATCTCGGCGCCTGACGGGATGATGTCGACCGTGCCCATCAGCGCCTGGGCGATCCTGCGCACCTCAGCCACCTTCCAGTCGGACCCGACGCCGCGGCAGTCACACTGGAACCGGCCCTTCGCGCCGTTGATCGCCTCGGTCAGCTTCTCGGGCGTCTCGTGCTGGTTCTCACCGTCTGTCAACAGGATCGCGTGCTTCTGGGCCAGGGAGGGCACCGTGGAGAAGACCCGAGCGGCCAGGGTCAACCACGTGCCCATCGCGGTCCCGCCGTCTGCCCGGAACATCGATACGGCGCTCTTCGCGGCCGTTCTCGAAGCGTTGTCCATCTGGACCATGATCAGCTCGCCCCGGCCGACGGGGAACGCCATCCGCGCCTCGTGGGAGCCGGCAATGACGGCAAACCAGGTGCCGTCGATGATCTGGTCGATCGCGGCGACGGCCGCCTGCTGCGCCGCGCGGATGTTGACTTCGCCCATCGATCCCGACGTGTCGACGATGACGATCTCGCCGGCATCGCCCTGGCCGGCCTGGCCGGCTGCGCCCGCGCCGGTGCAGGTCACGGTGACGATGGCGTGCACATCCGTGCCACCGTCGGGCAGGAACTCGTTCTGGTAGACCTCAGCGGTGAAATCAGCCATCTCGTCAGGCTTCCTCTCGGGTGGACCGGGGTGCAAGGGACTGTATGCGGGCCAGTGCGACTGAGATGTTGTCCTGGCCACCTTGGGCGTTGGCCCAGTCAACCAGTGCGCCGGCAAGGGTCAAGGGCTCGGCGGCCGCTGGTGAGCCGCCGCTGGTCTTCTGTACCAGCGTTGCCAGGTCCTGAGCCTCCGAGCAGTAGTTCCACAGTCCATCGGAACACACCAGGATCCAGCCGGGCTCGGCGAGCGTCATGGTGGCTGTGGTCGGGGAGTGGTTCGGCGTGTCAACCCCGAGCCACCGCGTGATGGCATGCGACTGCGGGCCCGTCTCTGCCTCTGCGCGTGGGACGCCCGACGCGATCTGCTCCTGGGCGAACGAGTCATCGACGGTGAGTGCGACGGCTGTGCCGGCATCCGGCAGCCAGTAGACCCTGCTGTCGCCCACGGACCCCACGACGAGCAGGTCCCGCTCCACCACTGCCGCCACGAACGTGCACGAGGCCGGATTGCCAGTAGCTGCACCGACTTTTGCCAGGTGGGTGACTCCGAGCACGGCCTCGCTGGCGGCATCGGTCGCCGCTTCGAGACGAGCGATCACAGCAGCAACCAAGGAGGAAGCAGTGCCCATACCCTGCGAGCGTGAGGACCCCAGAACGTCCCGCGCCGCTCGCGCTGCCGCCAGGCTGGCCACGTCCGAGTCGATGGAGCTCGACACCCCGTCGCAGACAACGATCACTGCCCGTGACCCTGGCTCGTCGTCGGCCGCGAGGGCCACGGCATCCTCATTGCGCGGATGCCGTATTCCGCGGTCGCACACCGCAGCCACCCACGCCGCGGGTTGCTCGGTGAAGTGGTCTCGAAGGGTGGGCGCGCGTGCGCCGCAGGTGCCGCAGTACCCGTCACTGATCACCTCGCCGCCGCAGGTCTGACAGATGGCCGCCGTAACGCCCAGGTCCTGCGGCGCCGGGATCGCCTGGGAGGAGGCCTCGCTCGGGACTGCCTCGGCCACGGCGACCGTCGGACTGAGCTCCGCGCCGCAGGCCTCACAGAACTGTTCGGAGGATGCGACAGCCACGTGACAGCTCGGGCACTCCGTCACTGCGTCGTCCATCCGCGCACCGAGTTGGCCAGATCGACCAGATGTACCTTCTCCTCGCGGTCCCTGGCATAGGTGGCGAGCTCGCGGTAGGCCGCCTCGAGCCCGCTGCGCAGCGACGGCTCGGCCGCCGGCAGCCCGGCGATCAGGATGTCCGGGCGTGAGCCGTTGGCGCGTACCTCGTGGAGGGCGGCGTCGAGCACGGCGGCGGACAGCGTCGCCCGGTCCTTCGCGTCGATGGTCAGTGAGTCGATGCTGTTCATGGCCTCTGACAGCGCCGGCAGCCCACGCCCTGACGCGGCAAGCTGACCGGCTCGCTGACGGCGGGCCTGGGTGAAGGCGCGGCTGGTCGGGGGAACGAGGTCCAGCGCCGAGATGGCCCCGTCCAGGTCTCCACGTCCGGAGCAGATGCGGGCCAGACCGAACGCCGAAGGGGCGATGTAGTTGGCGTCGGTTCGCGCACAGGTTGTGTACAGCGACTCGGCAACGTCAAGCTCACCGCTGATCTCACAGGCGAGGGCCAGCGCCAGCTTGGCGGCGAGCTCGCCGGGCACCTGGCCATAGACCGCGTTGAAAGATGGCTGTGCTGCTGGGGCATCACCGCGCGCGCACGCAGCGAGCCCGGACATCCAGACCGCTCGCCACTCCCACGGGTCGTTGGTCAGCATGTCCGCGACGGCGGTGTCGACCACGTCAAGGCGGCCGGCGTGCAGTGCCGCATTGGCGGTGGCCAGCAACACCTCAGGAGACACCTGCGGGGCGGCAAGGAGTGTGTCGAGCCTGGCCGCTGGATCCTCGATGCTGACGGTGCGGAGCCAGCCGGTCATGGTGTCGCTCTCGTCGACCTTCAGCCCGGGAAGGTCCTGCCAGTCGAGGGTCTCGTCCGAGACGGCAGGGATCTCGAACAACAGGGAGGAGGTCGAGTGGATCGCGGCGCCTGCGCCCGGTTTGTCGGAGACGACCTCGCGAAGCACACCGAGGAGCTGGACGCGCAGCTCGTCGGCCGAGGCGAAACGGTCGGCCGGATCCGGCGCGCACGCCTTCGCCAGCAGCCGGTAGAGCGAGTCGTACGTCTGGAACAGCCGCGTCTCGCTCACCGGCGGAAGAGAGGACAGGTAGGTCGACTGGTAGCCCCGGAACTCCATCGCCAGGACCAGGAGGGTGCGTCCGATCGTGAAGATGTCGGACGCCACCGAGGGGCCGACCGTGGGGACCTCGGGCGCCTGGTAGCCGACGGTGCCGTAGATCGCCGAGTCGAGGTCATCGAGCCGGCGCACCCCGCCGAGGTCGATCAGCTTGACTGCATCTCCGACCTGGATGATGTTGTCCGGTTTGAAGTCGCAGTAGATCAGCCCCAGATCGTGCAGGTACTGGAAGGCCGGCAGGATCTCGATGATGAACGCGATGGCCTGGTCGATCGGCAGCGCGTCGTAGCGGCCTCCGGCTGCCTTCATCCGCGACTTGAGCAGGGACTTCAGCGAGGTGCCGCCGACGTACTCCATGACGATGTAACCGGCGCCCTCGTGGGTGACGAAGTTGTAGATCTCGACGATCAGCGGGTGCTCCACCTGGGCCAGGAACCGCCGCTCGGCAATGGCAGCGGCCATGGCGTCGGCGTCGCCGGAGTTGAGCAGACCCTTGAGGACCACCCAGCGGTCGGAGACATTGCGATCGCGTGCCAGATAGACCCAGCCGAGACCACCGTGTGCCAGGCACCCGGCGACCTCGTACTGCCCGCCGACAAGAACACCGGGCGCGAGCTTGGGAGTGAAGGAGAAGGGGTTGCGACACTTGGGGCAGAAGCCTTCGGTGCGTCCCGGCTGGCCGTCGCGCGACCGGCCCACGGGCGAGCCGCACGAGGGACAGTTGCGTTTCTCCTCCGGGACGGACGGGTTCTTCATGATCGCTTCGGACGCGTCCACCGCGGGGATCGGCGGGATCGTCGTCAGCCCGGCACCGAGCCCGGTGCCGCGCAGTCGCTTGGATGAGGTCCCGAGCCGGCGGGTCACCTTGGAACCGGAGAGAGTGCGCGCGGATCCCAACGCGGTGGAGGACAGCCGGTTGGACGCCCGGGACATCGTCGAGACGCTGCTGCCGACCCCAGCCGGCTGCGTCGCGGCCGAGCCATCGGCACCGGGCACGTGGCCCGCACGTGGTGTTGTGCGGCTTGAGGCCGCACCGCTTGAGGCCGCACCGCTTGAGGCCGCACCGCTTGAGGCCGCACCGCTTGAGGTTGTGCCGCTCGAGGGCTGGGCCGGACCGCCCGGGGAACCGCAGATGTCGCAGTAGCCGTCCAGGATCGACCCTGTGCACCCGGGTTGGGTGCAGGCGATGGTGGTCATGTCATCCCTCTTGTCATCTCGCGGGCCATCCCTGTGGTCGTCGAGCGCGAGGCGAGGTAGGCCTGATGGGCCGCCACGAGCGCGCGGACGCGGACCATGTCGGACGGCTCGGCGCCCAGGACCTCCTGGGCCCGGCGGAACAGCTCGTCGAGATCGTCGTTGGTGTCGTCGGCGCTGCTGTTGCTGCCAGGTGCGCTGCTGTTGCCCCGGGTCCGGGTTGCCTTGATGGCATAGGCCTCCAGCCGACCGCGCAGCTCGTCGCGTTCGTCCAGCGCTGTGGCGTATGCCGCGTGCGCAAGGTTGAGGGCGCGGCCGACCGTTGCCAGCCGGGCCAGATAGGCGTCCACATCGGCAGGTGCCTGCGGCACCGGCCCCAGCGCCGCGACGTCAGGCACGGCGAGCTTGGGGGCCGGGGTCACGGAGGCCACACAGCGCGCGGCGAGATCGCGGATAGCCGCCCCGCGGGCTTCGAGCTCGGCCCGCAGCTCCTGTGCCCGCGTCGCGTCGCGGGCAGTCTCCGCCCGCGTGGCCGAACCGACGATGAGGTCACGTTCGGTGCGGGCCGCATCGGCCTCGAGCGGTCCGACCAGACCGCCGACATCCGCGCCCCGCTTGGCCTTTTCGACCATCTCACTCAGGCGCTCGTCGAGCTTGCCCAGCTTGTGGGAGAAACGATCCCGGCCATCCGGCGGCTCGTTGGCCACGAGGTCGCGCACCCGCTCCAGCTGGGCGCGGAGCTGTCTCAGTCGATTGGCCACATCGGCGTCGGAGGGGTCCAGGGACAGCCGCGCCCGCAGCGCTGCGGCGAGCGCGTCGGACAGCCGCATCGCCTCTGGCAGGGACACGGCCAGCGCGCCGCTCGAGCTCGGCACATCGGGTCGGCGGGCCAGCTGCGGGTCCAGGGTGGCGTCCAGACGACCCCAGATCAGGGTGGAGAGGCGCTCGCGTTCTGCCGGGCCGACCCGGCCGGAGTCCCATGTGGCCACGAGCAGGTCATGCCGATCGGCGACTGCTTTCCAGAGCGCCATCGACAACATGATGTCGCCGGTCAGCCCGGTGGCCCCGGCGCCTGAAGCCGTGTCGGTCTCGGGTGCGGCCAGAGCCGCCTCGTCGAGCCGGTCGAGCTCGGCACGTCGCTGATCGCGCCAGGTGCTGAGCGCCTCCAGGTAGTGCAGCGCATCCTCGGCCGAGATCGTGGAGCCGATGCTGCCCGGTGGCTCAGGCGTGATGGCTGTCGCGGCGGGCACCATCACGGCAGCCGCCCGTAGACCGCGGCGGGTGGCGCGGGTGCCGGACCGAGAGCCGCCTTGAGCCAGGTGTTGTATGCCGTGGTCCACTGCCCGTCCGAGCGCATCTGCGCCAGCACGCCGTTGACGAACTTGACGAACTCGGGGTGCTTCTTCGAGATGCCCAGACCGTAGGGCTCTTCGGTGAACGCGGGAGCCTTGACGACCAATGCGTAGGGGTCCTGGGCGGCCAGACCGGCCAGGATGGTGTCGTCGCCGGTGATCGCGTCGACATTGCCCTGCTGGAACAGCACCAGGCAGCCGGTGTGGGTGTCAGAACCCACCGGAATCAGCCCGGGGAACGTCTTCAGCTTGACCAGGCTGGTGGACCCGTTGGGGGCGCAGACCCTCTTGCCCTTGAGATCCTCCATCGCCCTGACCGACGAGCCCTTGGCGACCAGGACCTTCTGTCCGGCGAGGTAGTACTGGGTGGAGAAGTCGATCTGTTCCCACCGTGCACACGTGATGGTCATCGCGCGGGCGACGATGTCGACACTGCCGTCGACCAGGACCGGGATGCGTTGCGCCGTCGTGATGACTCTGAACTCGATCTTGCTGGGGTCACCGAAGATGGCCTTGGAGACCGCCTTGAGTATCTCGATGTCGAAGCCCTCGATCTGGCCGTTGAGCGGGTTGCGTGATCCCAACAGCAAGGTGTCGGCCGAGACCCCCGCGATGAGTCGACCTCGCTTCTGGATCTCGGCTACGTAGCCACCAGCTGCCGGGATGGCACTGGGCGCAGGGTTCGGTCCGTCGGGTGCGAAGGACGCCAGACGGTTGCCGCAGGCAGGTGGCGGTGCGGTGGAGGTCGGGCTGGGCGCCGGCGCGGCGGCCGACGGAGCAGGCGGGGTAGGAATCTGGGTGGTCTCGTAGACCCCGTTGCCCGAACAGCCCGCGGTCACGAGCAGTGCCAGGGTGGCGATGGCGCCCCCGAGAGCCCCTCGCCGACGGAGCCGGGTCGTGTTCGTCTTCAGCATCGTTGGCTGGTTCATCGGTACTCCTCCAACCGGAGTGAGACGCCCCACCAGGACGACACTGCTGCGGCGACCCCCACGAGCAGGCTGAGCCACGCGGCGAACGGCAGCCAGGCGCCCGGCGCGTTCAGGCTGTCGGTCACCGTCCGGCTGCTCGACGCCAGCGCGGCGGCAGAACCCGAGTCGAAGGCGTCGAAGCTGACGTTGGCTGACATGGCACCGGGTGTTGTGCCACCGTTCCCCGTCGCCAGCTGGACCGCGTCCTCCCACTGGCCGCCGTCATCGGCTTTGCGGATCAGGCCGTGGGTCTCGCCGTAGTTCGTCCACAGTCCAAACAGGTTCGAGGCATCGCGGTTCAACCGGCCCGCCACCTCGCTCTGGGCGGTCACGACCTCCGCCGAGACCTCCCAAGCCTTCTGGAAAGCCGACCCCGAGCCGCGCGCGATCAACGTCAGGCTCTCGTTCGACTTGGCGTCGAACGCGGCGATGCGTGCCTTCGCCGTGGCCAGCGTCGCGGCATACGACCCTTTGCGCACGTCATCCACCCGTGAACCGACGGCCGCCAGAGAGATCGAGCCGACCACCAGTGTCACCAGGATTACCGCCGTGGCAGCTGCCAGGGGCGGATTCACAAGCCGATGGGTGCGCAACGAGAGCCAGCCCATGCCACCGAGCAGCACGAGCAGGGCGAGCACTCCGCTCGCGATGAGGGGGCTCGATGCCCCTGCGGCGCGGTCGAACTCTGCGCTCACGCGGGCTTCGTTGGCCTTGACCAAGGCGTCGAGGATGGGCAGGGCGTCGCTGCGCAGACTTGAGCTGGCGATGCGGAGGTACTGTGCGCCGACCGGCAGGGCCTGGCGGTTGGTGGCCCTGGCCTGCTCGATCAGGCCGGCGTAGGTGAGCAGCGAGTTGTTGAGGGCTCCCAGCGCCGGTCCGTCCGCAGGTTGGGCCTTGGCTGCCTCGGCGATCAGCCGGGCGGCCTGAGCCAGGGACGAGGTGTATTCCGTCCGCTGCGCCTCAGGCTCGAGGCCGCCGACCAGGAACGCGTTGGTGGCATCCGCGTCGGCCCGGATCAGGTTGGTGTGGATCGCCTGGATCCGCACCAGCTGGGTCGTGTTGGCCTCACCTCGTCCCAGCGCGTCATTGGTGGACCCGAAGGTCGAGAAGGCGGAGAGGGCGAAGATCAGCGACACGGCGACCGTCGACAGAGCCAGAACCCGCAACCGTCCCGGGGTCCCGGACATCGCGCGGCGAACGGAGACGGTGGCCTCGCCCAGCCGGCCCGCGACAGTCGGTGCGTTGCTGGGCGCGTTGCTGGGTGCGTTGCTCGGCGCGGTCACGTCGGTTCTCCCTGCTCGTCGTCGTCCAGGTCCTGCGGCAACAGCTGGCGCAGCTGCTCGGTGGTGGGTGTCTCGACCTCGCGCAGCCGCCAGGCCTGTCGGCCGATGGCGGCCTCCAGCATGTTGCGCGAGAACCGGCCGTTGCCGAAGGTGGTGCCGCGGGGCGTCGCGGCCAGCAGTTCCCGGAACTGCGCGAGCGCCTCACGGGTGAGCTCGTAGTCGGCACCATCGGCCAGCAGGGTCAGGATCTTGACCAGATCGTCGTCGGTGTAGTCGTCGAACTCGATGATGGTCCTGAAGCGGCTGGACAGCCCGGGATTGGCGGCAACGAACGCCTCCATCGGGGCGGGGTAGCCGGCGACGATGACGACAAGATCGTCGCGCTTGTCCTCCATCTCCTTGACCAGGGTGTCGACCGCCTCGGTGCCGTACTGGTCACCCGTCAGGCTGTAGGCCTCGTCGATGAACAGCACGCCTCCGGCGGCTCCGGCCACGACTTCGGCGGTCTTGATCGCGGTCTGGCCGAGATAGCCGGCCACCAGCTCGGAGCGGTCGACCTCGACCAGCTGGCCCTTGGACAGGAGCTGGAGCGCCTGGTAGATCCCGCCGACCAGCCGCGCCACGGTCGTCTTGCCGGTGCCCGGGTTGCCGGTGAACACGAGGTGCCGGGTGATCGTCGCTTTCTTCAGACCAGCCTCGGTGCGCAGCCGCCCCACCCGCAGGAGTGCGACCTGGCGGTGGATCTCGCGCTTGACCCGCTCCAGGCCGATCAGTGCGTCGAGCTCGGCAAGCAGCTCGTCGACGGTCTTCGGCTTGATGACCTCGGCAGGGGCCGATCCCTCGGGCGTCGTCGCCGTGGCTGTCATTGCCGCCGGCGCGGGTGTTGTCGTCGTGGGTGTTGTCGTCGTGGGTGTTGTCGTCGTGGGTGTTGTCGTCGCGGGTGTTGTCGTCGTGGTTCGCGCCCCGGCAGCCGTCAGCTGAGCGGCCGCCGCCACCGAGGCATTGCCGATCACCCGCATCGTCGGCTCACCGAGATCACAGGCTGCCGAGGCGACCTCGGCGAGTGCCTCGGCGTAGGGAACGCTGTGCGAAGACCCTTGTGCCACAAGGCCGCTCAGGGTTGCCGTGGGAGACGCCCGCCAACGACGACCTCGCGTCGCGGCGTCGAAGAAGTCCTGTGTGGTGGCGCCGCCGACGGCTGTGGCCCAGCTCGCGGCAGCCCCGGGCGCCGACTCGGCCACGGCCGCGGCCAGAGCAGCACCCTCGGCCCTGGCTGTCCCCGCGTCCAGTCCAGCGGACTCGGCCACGTCGACGAGGGCAACGAGCGCCTGGTCCAGCGCCAGCGTCGGCGACTGGGGGTAGCTCGTCATGGCGTCCCCGCCGCGGTGGGTGGCGGCAAGCGCCTCGACTCATCAGGCGCAATCTTCACGTCCGGGCCCAGCATCAGCGCACCACCACCAGAAGCGTGGCCGAACTTCTCCGCCAGGAACCGGCCGTGCGCCACCAGCGCGGCCGCATCGGCACGGCATACGGCGTCGAAGACCTTGTCCATCGTGGCGGCCAGCAGGTCGAGCTGGTCGATCAGGATCATCAGCGAGGTCTTGCCGCGGTCGACGGGACGGCTGTCGGCGAACTGGCGCGGGAGCCGCAGGTAGCCGCCGATGGCCTCGGGCAGGTAGTCGGTCGCCGTCGCCATGACGTTGTAGGCCTGAAGGCTGCCGGCGCCCAGGTTCGACAACCGCGGGATGGTGTCGCGCACGGTCCGAGAGACCCTGGTCACCCGCGAGGCGACGGGCGCCGGAACGACACCGCGGGCCACCATGGCCTCGACCGCGTCGAGCGCGGCGAGCAGGTCCTCGCTGGTGGGGGCATGTGCAAGCACCGGCCGCTCGGGCTCGCGCCGACGACCTGTGAGACGCGCGAAGAGATCACTCAACGCCATGTCGTCGATCTTCCCCCGAACCCGCGTCAGCGGCCAGCGCCGGATGCACCGTCGAGATCGAGCGAGCCATGGGTGACCTTCGGATCCTGACGCTCGACCCGGTCGAGGTACTCGCGGGACTTGCTGACCTCGGTCTCGAGGGTGCCGATCGTGGCGGCCATGTTGTCCAGCGCTTGGGCCTTGAACGTGTCGATCGCGTCCATGGTGGCGTAGATGTTCTGGAAGGCGGCCTGCAGCTGGGGCAACCCGATGGTGGCCGACGCGGCTTGTTGCTGGATGGCGACCGAGTTGTCGCGCAGCATCTCGGAGGTGCGCTCGATCAGGCCGGACGTCGTGGTGTTCAGCGCCGAGATCTGGGTGAGCACGAGCTGCTGGTTGCCGAGCGCCTGGGCCACCATGACAGCCGTGCGCAACGCCGAGATCGTTGTGGTGGAAGCGCGGTCGACGCCCTTGATCAGCTCGATGTTGTTCTTGATGACGATGTCGACGGCCAGGTAGTTCTGGATCGACACGGCCAGCTGGGTCAGCAGATCCTGGTGCTTCTGGCGAACGTAGAACATCACGTCGTCACGCAGGGCTTTGGCCTTCTCGGGGTTGAACGCCTCGATGTCGGCGATCGCCGCGGCCAGGCGAGCGTCGAGACGTTCGGCGACGTAGACGTACTGGTTGAGCCGTCCCATGGCCTCCCACAGCTGCTGCTTCTCGAGGTTGAGGGCGGCGTTGTCCTTGCCGAGCTCGTCCTGGCCGTCGCGCAGCGCGTGCAGGATCGCGTCGAGATGGCTCTCTGCGCTCTGGTACTTGTGGAAGTAGTCGGTGACCTTGTCGCCGAACGGGATGAACCCCAGGAGCTTCTTGGTGCCGGTGGCTTCCCTGGGATCGAGGTCCTCGACCGTACGGCGCAGCTCGAGCAGGGTTGAGCCAACTTTGGATCCCTCCGCGAGGCCGCCCTCCTGAAGCGCCCTGACGGGTGACTTCAGCAGGCTGTTGGACGTCTCGGCGGCGCGCCGGATGTCCTCGTCGCCCATAGAGCGCACGTCCGTGGCCTTGGCGGCGAACTCGGGTGAACGGGGAGCAATGGCCATCAACATCGCCAGATAGCCCTCGACCTTGGCGTCCAGGCCCGGCAGCGCCGAAGCCTCAACGGCCGGAGCCAGGGAGGGAGCCGCGATCGCGGTCACGGCCTGGACCGGCGGGGGTGCCGTCAGTGTCAGGACGGAATCGGTGTCCGCTGGTGGTTGGAGCGGCTGGCTGGCTGGCTGACTCGACGTGTCCGGATCTGTCATGACTGTCCCTGTCTCTCAAGACGTCTCTGTCTCTACGAACATCTCTGCGAACTCCGAGCCACGCGCGCCGACACGGCACAGACGCAAGTGACTGCACCCTGTTGACGTTTGGCCAATCTACGCGGTTCCCACCTGCCACAGTGGTGCATTTGCGTGTCACGATGAGGGGCCATGCGAATGTTTATCGCGCTGCCGCTGCCCGAAGCGGTCAAGGATGACCTGGCTGCGTTCCTCGAGCCTCGTCAGGAGGCGGGGCTCCACGCCCTGCGTTGGACCATGCCCGCGCAGCGGCATGTCACCCTCGCTTTCCTTCCTGACCTGGCCGACCGGCATACGGATGAGCTGTTCGAACGCCTCCAGCGTGCCACGTTGCGACGAAACCCGTTGGTGTTGCGACTGGTTGGCGCGGGCGCCTTTCCTCATGCAGGGCGCGCCAAGGTGCTGTGGACGGGAGTGGAGCACGACGGAGAAGAGCTGATGAGGCTGGCAGGCGGGGTCCGGGCAGCCGCCTCGAAGTCCGGCACCGCGGTTGGCGGCGGACGATTTCATCCGCACCTGACGCTGGCCCGGCTGGGAGTGGCCGCGGACGTCACGCGCTTGCTTGATGCGTTGGGGCAATATGAGAGCCCGCCCTGGGAGGCCCGCGAGATCGCGCTGATCGCGTCGTATCTCGGGCAGGGGCCTAACGCCAGGCCGCGCCACGAGGTTCGGGCGACCTTCGCGCTCGGCCCCCCTAACATTGGTTGAACCATGTCGGGATCCAGCGCAGAGCCTCAGGGGGCCGGGGTCACACTGCGGACCTCCGGCAGGTCGTTGCGTTGGCGGCGGCCCGTCATCCGGGGCGCCGAGCTGCTGGTCATGGTCGGCGCGGTCTATCTCGGTGGGGTCGCCG
>Ga0209587_1000748_pt1 | contig 15775 bp, 15 predicted proteins | sample NGEPerD_2_FD_184512 | JGI IMG/M metagenome (GOLD analysis project Ga0209587, IMG submission 184512) | Arctic peat soil microbial communities from the Barrow Environmental Observatory site, Barrow, Alaska, USA - NGEE PermafrostL1-D... | ecosystem: Environmental > Terrestrial > Soil > Wetlands >... | reverse complement strand
GGGATCGGGGGCATTGGGGCATGGTGAGGCTGGATTATCCTGCTGCTTGCTCGACCACGATGCGCCGGGACAGTGGCCACCGCCGTCCGTCGAGGGCCGACGCGCCCCTCGGGCTCCCAATCATCGAGCAGGAGCAACCATGCGCACCACCCCAGCTGACGCGGTCGTGTCGGTCAGCGACGTCGTCATGTCCTTCGGTGCCGTGCGCGCACTGGACGGCGTGAGTCTCGAGGTCGAACCGGGCATCGTCTATGGGTTGCTGGGGCCCAATGGCGCCGGCAAGACCACGCTCATCCGGGTCCTGGCCACACTGCTGCGACCGTCGGCCGGACGAGCGGAGGTCGCCGGCATCGACGTGCTCGCCGATCCCGAGGCGGCACGTGCGCGCATCGGTCTGGCCGGTCAGTTCGCGGCGGTCGACGAATACCTGACCGGCCGGGAGAACGTCGAGATGGTCGGGCGCCTGTACGGGCTCGGCCGGCGCGACGCCAGGACGCGCGCCGCCGACATCCTGGAGCGCATCGGGTTGGCCGAGGCCGCCGGCCGCCAGGTCAAGACCTACTCCGGCGGCATGCGCCGGCGTCTGGACCTCGCGGCGTCGCTGGTCGGGCGGCCGCAGGTGATGTTCCTGGACGAGCCCACGACCGGCATCGACCCGCGCAGCCGCATGGACGTGTGGGAGATGGTGGAGGACCTGGTCGCGGATGGGACCACCGTGCTGCTCACCACGCAGTACCTGGAGGAGGCCGATCGGCTGGCCGCGCGCATCGGCGTCATCGACCACGGCCGGATCATCTCCGAGGGCACCGCCGATGAGCTCAAGAACACCTTCGGCGGCGACGTGCTGGAGCTCGCCGTCGACGAAGCCGACCGGGACGCGGCGGTCGCGGTCCTGCGGCGCCTCACCGGCGAGGACCCGGCGCTGGATAGGACCGGCACGTCCATGCGCGTGCCCGCACGTGACGGTGCGCAGACGCTGGTGGAGGCGGTGCTGGCTCTGAACGACGCCTCGATCGCGCCGCGCGACATCGCCCTGCACCGCCCGACGCTCGACGACGTCTTCCTGGCGTTGACCGGCGAACCCGCCACGAGCCCCCCCGCAGCCGACGCGGATGCCGTGGACGAAGGCGACGCGGGCGAAGGCGATGCGGGCGGCGCCGGCCATGCGACCTCCGCGTCCGCCGGCACCGACAGGAGCACGCGATGAGCACCACGACCCCCGGCGCACCAACCCCCGGCGCACCAGCCCCCGGCGCACCAGCCCCGTTCGTGCCGATCCGGCCCAAGGTCACGTTCGCCGACGCGGTGACCGACACGTTGGTCATCACGCGCCGAAACCTGCTGCGCAATGTGCGCCTGCCCCAGCTGCTGCTGTTCGCCACGGTCCAGCCGGTGATGTTCCTGCTGCTGTTCAACTACGTGTTCGGCGGCGCAATCGGCCAGACCATCCCGCCCGTGGCCGGCGGGAAGTACATCAACTGGCTGATGCCCGGACTCCTCATCCAGATCTCCACCTTCGGCGCCAGCCAGACCGCGCTGGGACTGACCGAGGACCTGCAGAAGGGTGTCATCGACCGCTTCCGGTCGCTGCCGATGGCACGCTCGGCGGTGTTGGCGGGAAGGACCCTGGGCGACCTGCTGCGCAACGCCGGGGTGATCTCACTCATGCTCGTGGTCGGCTTCGCGATCGGCTTCCGCTACCAGACCAGCTTCCCGGAGTTCCTTGCCGGTGTGGGCCTGGGCCTGCTGTTCGCCTATGCGCTGTCGTGGATGATGGCGACCCTCGGGTTGCTCGTGCGCACCCCCGAGGCGGCACAGTCCGCCGCCTTCCTCCCGATCTTCCCGCTGGTGTTCGCATCGTCGGTGTTCCTGCCCACGCAGACCATGCCGGCGTGGCTGCGGACCTTCGCCGACCACCAGCCGATCACGGTGATCACCAACGCGCTGCGCGGGCTGATGCTGGGCCAGGGCGCGCTGCTGCCCGGTCAGACCGTGGCCGGCCAGGTGCTCGTCTCGCTGGCTTGGATCACCGGCATCACCGTGGTCTTCTCGGTGCTGGCGGTGCGGACCTACCGCCGCGCCGTGAGCTAGCTCACGGGCGGGAGGTCAGCTGGTGGGCTGCGCGGGCTCGGGCTCGACGCCGTAGGCGCGCCATAGGGGGCCGACCTGGCAGATGGAGGTCACGTCGTCGGCGACCTCGCCCGGCACCTCGATGCGGTCCCCCTCCTGGGCGATCACCTCACCGTCGGGTCCCAACAGACGCAGCGGGTCGAACTCGACGGTGTAGCCCTCCGGGTAGAGCACCTCGTGGCGCGTGCCGTCGTCGGTCTCCACCCAGGCGCAGCCGCCCTCAAGCTGCGCGTCGCCGCCCAGCGCTCCGCGGATCTCGGTGCCCGCGGGCTCGACGGGAGGCCGCGTGGGCGTGGGCGCGCCGCCCGCGGCGTCCTCCTCGGCCGCCCCGCAGCCCGCCAGCAACGCGAGCAGGAGGCCCAACATGGTCAGAACTCGCATCGACTGCGCACCTCTCATCGGCCGTGGTGGCAGTGCTTCCCGCCCTCGCCGGTCCTCACCCGTCACACCCGTGTGCAGACTGGGGGCGTGACCGACACCACGCAGACCGTCGTCGGCGGCGCCTTCCGGCACGCCCGCACCGCCGCGGCCGTGCAGCAGTGGCTGGCCGAGGTCGCCGGCGCCAAGGTGGTAGCGGTCGACACCGAGACGACGGGCTGGGACCCGCTGGTGGACCGCCTGCTGCTGGTGCAGGTCAGCGCGGGCCCGGACCATCCCGTGCTGGTCCTCGACACGGCGCACGTCGACCCGCTGGCGTTGCAGCCGCTGCTGGGCGACCCCGGCGTGCTCAAGGTCTTCCACCACGCCGCCTTCGATCTGCGCTTCCTGTGGCGGGCGGGGCTCGAGGTTGTCCGGGTGGCCGACACGATGCTGGCGCAGAAGCTGCTCGATGGCGGGGAGACGCCGGCGGGCGGCCACGGGCTGGCCGCAATCGCCGGCTTCCGGCTGGGCGTGCAGCTCGACAAGTCGGTGCGGGAGACCTTCTCGGCGGTCACCGCCGTGAACGGCGCGCAGCTGCGCTACGCCGCCGACGACGCCGCCGCGACCTGGGCCGTGTTCGACCAGCAGTGGCGGGAGCTGGTGGGCCATGGCCTGGTGGCGGTGGCGCGGCTGGAGTTCGCCGCCCTGCCGGTGCTGGCGGCGATGCAGCTGCGCGGGGTGGCCTTCGACGCTCCGCGCTGGCGCGCGTTGGTGGGTGGGCTCGAGCAGCGCCTGCCCCAGCTGGAGCAGGCGGTGCAGCAGCTGCTGGTCACCGAGGACAGCCCGCGCGACCTGTTCGGTCCCGAGCCGGTCAACCTGGACGCGCCCGAGCAGGTGCGTGCCGCGCTCGCCCGCGTGGGCGTGGAGCTTGACAGCACCAAGGAATCCGCGCTGCGCGACGCCGACGGCCACCCCGCCGTGGCGGCGCTGCTCGCCTACCGCCAGGTCGCCAAGATCACCCATGGCTGGGGCGGGGACTGGGCAGACCGGGTGGCGCACCCGGCCACCGGCCGCGTGCACGCCGACTGGCGCCAGATCGTCGGGACGGGCCGCATCTCCTGCAGCGAGCCCAACCTCACCCAGGTCCCCAAGGAGGCCGTCTACCGTGCCTGCTTCGGCGGGGCGGCCGGGCGAGCCCTGATCGTCGCCGACTACTCCCAGCAGGAGCTGCGCATCCTCGCGGCGGTGGCCGGCGACGAGGCCCTCGCCGAGGTGTTCCGCAGCGGCGGGGACCTGCACCGCACCACGGCCGCGATGGCGTTCGGGCTGCCGCTGGAGCAGGTGACACCGGCCCAGCGGGGGGCGGCGAAGGCGCTCAACTTCGGCCTCATGTACGGCATGGGCACGGCCGGCTTCGCGCGCGCGACCGGTTTGTCCAGCGTCGATGCGCAGCAGGCCATGGAGCGCTACTTCGCGACGTTCCCGCGCGTGACGGCGTGGCTGGCCGCGGCGGAGCAGACCGGCCGGCGCACCGGCCGGGTGCGCACGCCGCTCGGACGCATCCGCCTGGTCGATGCCGGCCATGGCGGGGGCAGCGCCACGATGTCACGCAACGCCCCCATCCAGGGCGCCGGCGCGGACATGACCAAGCTGGCGCTGGCCGAGGTCGCCAGCCGGCTCGCCGCCCGCTGGCCGCAGCTGGGGACGACCACGCGCGTGGCCCGCGACGGCATCGTGCTGGTGATCCACGACGAGCTGGTCGTCGAGGTCGACGCCGACTGCGCCGAGGAGGCCCGCGCTCTGGTGGTCCAGGGGATGCTCGCCGCCGCCGGGCGCATCCTGGGCGACGTGCCGGCCGCGGTCGACGCCGCGGTCCGGCCGCGCTGGGGCTGAGACCTCCATGGGTTGCTGGGCCGCTGGGCCGCTGGGCCGCTGGGCCGATGGGCCGACGGGCCGACGGCCCATCAGTCGCTAGCGTTGGAGCCCAGCACGTCCGATCCGCAGGGTCCACAGCACTGGAGCGCTCCATGCCCGAGCTGCACAGCGCCGTCTACGTCGATGGGGTCCGCATCCCCATCGGACGGGCCAGGCCCGACGGCTACTACGCCGGCACCCGCGCCGACGACATGGCGGTGCGCACCATCCGGGCGCTGCTCGAACGCCACCCCGATCTGGACCCCGCGCTGATCGACGACAACGTGTGGGCGGCCACGGCGCAGGTGGGCGACCAGGGCCTGACCATGGGGCGCTCGACGGCGGTGCTGGCGGGGCTGCCGAAGTCCGTACCCGGCTACGCCATCGACCGCATGTGCGCCGGGGCGCTGACCTCCATCACCAACGCCGGCAACGCCATCCGCGTCGGTGCGCAGCGGCTGGTCATCGCCGGCGGCGTGGAGCACATGGGCCATCACCCCATGGCATCCCACGTCGATCCCAACCCCCGGTTCCTGTCCGAGGGGCTGGTCGACCCCTCGGCGCTGGTCATGGGCAGCACCGCGGAGAACCTCCACGACGAGGCGCCCGACATCACCCGGGAGCGCGCCGACGCCTACGCCCTGCAGTCGCAGGAGCGCTGCGCCAAGGCCATCGCCGACGGCGTGTTCGACGGCCACGTCGTGCCCATAAGCGTGTGGAGCGAGGCCGGCTGGCGCGTTGTGGCCACCGACGAGCACCCTCGGCCCGGCACCACCATCGAGGATCTGCGCGCGCTGCCGGCTGCGTTCCGGCCCGGTGGCAGGGTGACCGCCGGCAACGCCGCGGGCCTCAACGACGGCGCCGGCTGCGTCCTGCTGGCCGATGAGCAATTCGCCGGCGAGCATGGCCTGCCCGCGATCATGCGGCTGGTCGACTACGTCTTCGTGGGTGTGGAGCCCGAGACCATGGGTTGGGGCCCGATCCCGGCGACCGAGCAGCTGTTCGCCCGCACCGGGCTGTCCATCGACGACATCGGCGCCGTCGAGATGAACGAGGCCTTCGCGGTGCAGTGCCTGGCCTTCCTGGACCACTTCGGGCTGCCGCTGGACTCGACCAAGGTCAACCCCTTCGGCGGTGCGATCGCGCTCGGCCACCCGCTGGCCATGTCCGGCGCACGCCTCACCCAGCAGCTGGCGCACCGGCTGCAGCGCGACGACGTCCGCTACGGCATCACCACGCTGTGCGTGGGGCTCGGCATGGGCTGCACGGTGCTGTGGGAGAAGGTGTGAGCGCCGCGGGCCGGGAGCACAGCAGCGGCGAGACCCGCTTCACGACCACGTGGTACGACTCGCCCAGGGCCGGGCGGCTGGCCATCGTGACGATCGACAACGGGCTCGACCACCGCAAGCCGACCACCTTCGACGCCGCGGCCCTGCGCTCCCTGGCCGACGCCCTCGACGTTCTGGAGACGGCCGCGGACGGCGATCAGCCGCTGCGCGGCCTGCTGCTGACCGGCAAGCCGTTCGTCTTCTCCGTCGGTGCCGACCTGAGCAGCTTCACAGGCGCGGACGCGGCCTTCGCGCGCCGTGCCGCGCGCCAGGGCCACGCGGTCTTCCGGCGCGTCGCGGCACTGCCCTTCCCCACCCTCGCGGCCATCAACGGGGTGTGCCTGGGCGGCGGGCTGGAGCTCGCGCTGCACTGCGACTACCGCACGATCTCAACGGCCGTCGGCGCGGTGGCCTTTCCGGAGGTGTTCCTGTCGATCGTCCCTGGGTGGGGCGGGACCCAGCGGGCGCCGCGCCTGGTGGGCGGCGCCAAGGCGCTGCAGGTGATCGTGCACAACCCCCTGGACAACAACCGGATGCTGGACGCCCGTCACGCCTTCGAGCTGGGCTTGGCAGACCGGCTGGTGCCGGGGGTCGATTTCCTGGACGCCTCGGTCGCGCTCCTGGAGCGGCTGGTCACCGGCGAGGAGCGCATCACTCGGAGGCCCGCGTCGACCGACGGGCTGGAGCGAGCCCTGGCGGACGCCCGCCGCGCGGCCGATGACCGCGTGCACGGCGCGACTCCGGCGCCCTACCTCGCCATCGATCTGATCGAGCACGCCGCCCGCGGCGGCGACCTCGACGAGGGCTACCACCGTGAGGCAGAGGCGCTCGCGACCCTGCTGCCCGCACGCCAGGCGCAGGCCGCGGTCTACGCCTTCGACCTCACCCAGCGGCGCGTGAAGCGGCAGCCATGGCGGCCGGCGGTGCCGGCGCGAGACGTTCGCAAGGTCGCGGTCGTGGGCGCCGGCGTGATGGGCGCGCAGCTCGGCTCGCTGCTGCTGCAACGCCTGGAGGTGCCCCTGGTCATGAAGGACATCGACCAGGGAGCGCTGGAGCACGCCCGCGCGCACATCGAGGGCGAGCTGGACCGGCGCGTCGTCAGGGGCGGCATGGCAGCGGGCAGGGCGGCGTTCGCCAAGAGCCTGGTGCGCTACACCACCGACTACCAGCCGCTGGTCGGCGCCGACTTCGTCCTGGAGGCGGTGCTGGAACGCCTGGAGGTGAAGCAGCGCGTCTTCGCCGACGTCGAGTCGGTGGTCGATCCGGCGTGCGTCCTTGCCACCAACACCTCCTCGCTCTCGGTGACGCAGATGGCAGCCGGGCTGGCGCATCCCGAGCGGGTGGTCGGCTTCCACTTCTTCAACCCCGTCGCCGTGCTGCCGCTGCTCGAGCTCGTGAAGGCGCAGGCCACCGACGAGGCCACCCTGTCGACGGCCTTCGAGGTGGCCGGGCGCCTGCGCAGATCCGCGGTGCTGTGCGCCGACACCCCAGCCTTCATCGTCAACCGGCTGCTCACGCGCCTGGGTGTCGCCGGCGTGGAGGCGCTGCGGTCCGGCAGCTCCTTCACCGCCGTCGACGATGCGGTGAAGGAGCTGGGCCTGCCCATGGGCCCGTTCGAGCTGATGGGCTTCGTGGGCATCAAGGTGGCCTTCTCCACGGCGCGGACCCTCCACGACGCCTATCCCGACCGCTTCCCGCTCGACCCCTTCCTCGCGGCCATCGCCGGGCTCGAGGTCGACGGCATCTACGACACCTCGCGCGGGCGCGTGCCGCACGACGCGGTCGCCGCGGCCGTCCGGGTGGACCCGCACGCCCAGGTGCTGAGCGCCGAGGACATCCGCCGGCGTGCGCTCGAGGCCGTCGCCGAGGAGGCGAAGATCATGCTGGACGAGGGCGTGGTCGCCGACGCGCGGGACATCGACACCAGCCTGCTGCTGGGTGCCGGCTGGCCGTTCTTCATGGGCGGGGTCTGCATGTACCTGGATCAGATCGGCATGTCCCAGGAGCTCTTCGGCCACCCCCTGGTGGACCCCTCGCTGCTCGCTCCCGCCGGCGCTCAGAGGTAGCATCCGTAGTACGCACAGCGCGCGACGCGCCGCTGCTTCCGGGCCCGAGATGGCGCCGTCGGATTGCACGGACGGACGCTTGGCAGAGCACAGGTTCCACCATGCTGCACGACGAGCTGCTCGGGGGCGGAGCGGGACGGAACGCCGACCTGGCCGCGATCCTGCTCAGCACCGACGCCCTGGCCGGCCTGGCCGTGCTGGCCTTCCAGCCTGTCGGGGTGGCCGGGGCGCCATTGGCCTTCGTCAACGTGGTCGTGCTGCTCGCCGCCGTCGCGGTGTGGCGCGGGGGGCGGCACCTGCCTCCGCCGCTGCTGAAGGTGCTGGTGGTCGGACTGTTCGTGAGCAGCACCTTCGCGAGGGCGCTGCTGGGGCCGGTCATCACGCTCGGCGCGCGTGCCGTCCTGGTGTTCGTGTGGCTCGGCATCGCCGACGGTGGCGTCGGCGTGGTCGCGGCCGGTCCGCTGATGGCACTGGCGCTGCTGGGCGGGGGCCTGGCCGGGCAGCCCGATGCGCTCTCCCTGCAGGTTGCGATCGCCTCGCTGCCCACCTGGCTGATCGTCGGCTTCGCCCTCGCCATCGCCACGCGGCTGCACCGCGGCGACGCCGAGTCGCTCGCACACCGAGCCCTGCACGACCCCCTCACCGGGGTGGCCAACCGGGAGCTGCTGACCCGGCGCCTGGGAGCGGCGCTGCAGGGCGGCCAGCCCGGCGATGGGGGCGTGGCGGTGCTCTACGTCGACCTCGACGACTTCAAGAAGGTCAACGACACCCACGGACACGCGGTCGGGGATGCCGTGCTGGCGGCCGTCGGCAGGCGCCTGGTCTCCGCGGTCCGGCCCGCCGACCTGGTCGCCCGGATCGGCGGGGACGAGTTCGTGGTCCTGTGCGACAACGACGAGGCGGGTCGCTCGGAGCACATGCGCGAGCGCATCGAGGAGGCTGTGCGCTCACCCATCGCCGTCGGTCACCGCACCATCCGGGTCGGCGTCAGCGTCGGGGTGCACACCACCTCGCGGGCCGGACAGCCGGCACACGAGGTCCTGGCGGCCGCCGATTCGGCCATGTACGCGCGCAAGCGCGCGGGTCGCAGCACGGCCTGAGCGACCGCGTCCGCCTCGGCAGCCGCCAGGGTGAGGACGTACCTTGAGGGGCGATGCGGACCCGAGACTCGCCGGAGCGCCCGGCCTCTGACGAGATGCGCCGCACGGCGTTCTCGGCGCCGTTCGTGTCCACCATCGCGGTGTCGTTCTCCTTCATCCTGGGCGTCTCCATCGTGGTGCCGGTGCTGCCGCTGGTGGTCGACAGCTATGGCCTCAGCCGTGCGGGTGGAGGCTTGCTGCTGTCGAGCTTCGCGCTCGGACGTCTGGGCTTCGACCTGGTCGCCGGTGTGCTGGGTGACCGCTTCGGAATCCGTCGCATGGCACTCGTGGCGTGCCTGCTGACCGTCGTCGCGTCGGTCGTGGCGGCGACCACGCCGTCGTACCCGCTGCTGCTCACCGCTCGGGTCGTGCAAGGCGCCGGCTCGGCGCTGTACATGGCGGTGGCCATGAGCCAGGTCATCACCATGGCGCCCGAGGGACAGGTGGGACGTCTGCTGGCGATCTACCAGGGGGTCACGCTCGCCGGGGTGTCCTTCGGCCCGACCGTGGGAGGACTCGTCACCGCGGCGTGGGGCATCGCCGGCCCGTTCGTCGTGTACGCGATCTTCGGGGTCGTGGGGGCGGTCGTCGTGCTGCGCTGGATGCCAGCCGCCTCGGTCGTGCTGCGCACCGGGGTTGCCGACGCGATGGAGCGCCGACCGCAGGTGCGGCGACTGCTCGCCGACCGCACGTTCCTGCTCGTGCTCCTCGCCGCGTTCACCGTGTTCGCGACGCGGTCCGGCATCGGCAACACCCTGCTGCCGCTGTTCGCCACCGAACGCTTCGGGTTCTCCGAGACGGCCGTCGGGCTGCTGCTCACCGGCTCCGCGGTGGGCAACCTCCTGGTCGTCACCCACGCCGGGCGCTCCGTGGACCGGTCGGGGCGTCGGTTCACGTTGCGCCTGGGCCTGTGGGCGAGCGTCCCGGTGGCCGCGGCCCTGGCGTTGGTGACCGCCCCCTGGATGCTGTTCGTCCTGGCGGCGGGTCTCGGCGCGGCCAAGGGCTACGCGGGGGTCGTGCCGGGTGCGGTGCTGTCCGATCTGACCAGCCCTGCCATCCGCGGCACGGCCGTCGGCATCCAGCGCATGACCACCGACCTCGGCCTGCTTGCCGGACCGGTCTTGGCCGGGGCGCTGGCCGACGGCCTCGGCTTCACCAGCACGTTCGTCATCACCGCCGGCTTCGTGGCGGCCATCGCGCTGGCGACGGCGCTCATGCGCGAGACCGCCCCGACCCTGCGCCGGCGGAAGGCGTGACGGGCTGCTACAGCTCCACGACCGAGCGCAGCACCTCGCCGCGTTCCATGCGTGCGAAGGCCCCTTCCACGTCGTCCAGGGGGATGGTCTCGGTGACGAACGCGTCGAGCGGGAAGCGGCCGGCGAGGGCCGCGTCGACCAGCAGCGGGAAGTCGCGCGATGGCAGGCAGTCGCCGTACCAGGAGGACTTGAGCGCCCCGCCGCGGCCGAACAGCTCGATCAGCGGCACCTCCCAGGTCACGGACGGATCCGGCACGCCGACCAGCACGGCGCGGCCGGCCAGATCCCGCATGCCAAACGCCTGGGTGAAGGTCTCCGGGCGTCCCACCGCGTCGATGGCCAGATCCAGCCGTCGGTCAGCTCCTGGACGGCCTCCACCGGGTCGCCGTCGCGGGCGTCCACCACATGCGTCGCCCCGAACTGCCCCGCCCACTCGAGCTTGCGCGCGTCCACGTCGACGGCGATGACGGTGCGCGCCCCGGCCATGGCGGCGCCGGCGATCGCGGCGTCGCCGACGCCGCCGCACCCGATCACCGCCACGGTCTCCCCGCGCTGCACGGCGCCGGTGTTCACCGCCGCGCCCCACCCCGCCATGACCCCGCAGCCCAACAGGCCGGCGGCCGCCGCCCCGACCCGAGGGTCGACCTTGACCGCGCCCCCGGCGCCCATCAGCGCGTAGCGGGCGAAGGCGCCGATGCCGAGCGCCGGCGCGAGCGGCGTGCCGTCGGCCAAGGTGCGCCCGCCGGCCTCGTGGCGGCTGTCGAAGCAGTACCAGGCCTGGCCCCGGCGGCAGGCTCGGCAGCGGCCGCAGGGTGCTCGCCATGCCAGGATCACGAAGTCGCCGGGCGCCACGTCGGCCACGCCGGCGCCGACCTCCTCGACGATGCCCGCGGCCTCATGGCCCAGCAGGAACGGGAAGTCGTCGTTGATGTCACCCTCGCGGTAGTGCAGATCCGTGTGGCAGACCCCGCAGGCCTGGACCTCGACCAGCACCTGCCCGGGCCCGGGGTCGGGGATGGTGATCTCCTCCAGGGTCACCGGCCCGCCCTTGCTGCGAGCGACGACGGCGGGCGTGGTGCGGGGCATGCGGACTCCTCGGCGGGCGCTCTTGGGGCCGTGGTGACGGCTGGGTGGTGACGGCCGCGTGGTGACGGAATGGTGGTGACGGGCAGCCTGCCACAGGGCTGTCACCCGGACGCCGTTCCCCCGGCGCAGACGGGACAACCGTGGCGTGTCCTACGCTGTCGGTGATGGAGCCCCCAGCCGCCGACGTCGTGCGGGTCGAGCTCGTCCGCTACGACGGCAGCATCGCCCAGGACGATCCGCACGCCGGGTTCAAGCGGGCGGTGAGCGAATCCTCGCGCAGCGACCCGATGCCCACGTTCACGCAGCTCGCGGCGTTGACCGGCGTGCCTGTCGGCGCGCTGGTGCGCTACGCCCTGGTGCGGTGGGCCGCGGAGGGCTCGGAGGCGCTGCTGGCCCTGGGGCCCCGCACCGTCGAGCGGCTGTGGGACGTTGTGGCGGACGCCGAGGCGGCGGGCACGGACGCCGCGCGGCTCGACGCCTACGAACGGCTGCGCCAGATGCTGTCGTGGCTGCGCGCGCCGCTGGAGGCCGACGACGGCTGAGCGACCCGCTCAGCCGGAGCCCGCTCAGCCGGCTCAGCCGCCGAGCGGTCGCAGTTGGGTGATGGTGACCATGAACGAGCCCGCGGGCGCCTGGTAGGTGACCGCGTCGCCCACCTTGTGCCCGATCAGCGCCTTGCCCAGCGGCGACTGCGCGCTCACCACGGGCAGATCGCCGACGCGGTCCTCGCGGCTGCCCAGCAGGAAGGTGTCCTCGTCGCCGCCGTCGTCGCGGGTGCTGACCACCATGCCGGCAGCGATCGCATCGCCCTGCGGCGCCTCGCCCACGGTGGCGGTGCGCAACATCTCCTCCAGCTGGCGGATGCGGGCCTCCATCTTGCCCTGCTCCTCCTTGGCGGAGTGGTACTCGGCGTTCTCCTTGAGGTCGCCATGCGCCCGCGCGACCTCGATCGCCCGGGACGCCTCCTCCCGGCCGGAGGTCCGCAGCCGCTCCAGCTCCGCGGACAGGCGGTTGTAGGCGGACTGGGACAGCCATTGGGTCTCGGCCACTGCGATGGTTCCTTCGGCTCGACGGCGATCGGGGTGCGCGGCGGCCGGCGCCGGCGCCGGCGCACCCAGGGGATGTGGGCAAGTCTAGTGAGGTGCGTGTGAGGTGCGTGCCGGGCACCACGTGCGCCGTGCGCGAGCGCCACCGCGTGAGCCATGATGGAGCCGGCCATGCCCGAGCTGCCAGAGGTCCACGCCCACGCCGAGCGCCTCGCCGCCACCTACGCCGGCGCGACGCTCGAGCGCTTTCTGGCGCTATCGTTCACGGCGCTCAAGACCTTCGACCCGCCGCCGGAGGCGGCCGTCGATCGAGTCCTCGATCGCGTCGGGCGCCGCGGCAAGCACCTCCTGCTGGGCTTCGACGACCTCACCTTCGTCGTCCACCTGATGCAGGGCGGCAGACTGCGGGTGGATCCCAAGCCCACGCGCAAGCCGCGCGGGGGGCTCGCCCGCTGGTACTTCGCCGGCCGGGACGCACTGCTGCTCACCGAGGCGGGCACCGAGCACTCCGCGGGCGTGTGGGTCGTGCGTGGCGACGCGCTCGCCCAGGAGCCGCTGCAGGGTCTGGGCCCGGAGGCCGACAGGCTTGACGCGGACGAGATGGCGCGCCTGCTGTCCACCGCCTCCATGCGCCTGCACACCTTCCTGCGCCGGCAGTCCCTGATCGCCGGGCTGGGCCGGCGGCTGGCCAACGAGGTCTGCCACCGCGCGCGCCTGTCACCGTTCGCCACCACCCGCAGCCTGGACGCCGGCGCCGCCGAGCGCATCGTGGCCGCCATCCGCGAGGCGGTGGACGAGGGGCTCGCCTTCGAGCGCACGCTGGCGGCCATGTCGGCGTCCAAGGACCGGCCCGGCCGTGTCCACGGTCGCGGCGGCAAGCCCTGCCCCGTGTGCGGCGACGACATCCGCACCGTGGAGTACCGCGCCTACACCGTCGCCTACTGTCCGACGTGCCAGACGGAGGGCAAGGTGCTGGCGGACAACACCACCTCGAAGTTCCTGCGGTGAGCGGCAGCGCCGAGGACAGGCCCGAGGCGGCCGCGGGACTGTTGCACGAGGCCACCTTCCTGGTCGCCCTGGTGATCGCATTCGTGGTTGCGCTCGGCTTCGGGCTGGTGGTGCCGGTGCTGCCGCTGTACGCCCGCCAGTTCGGTGTGGGGCTGTTCGCGGTCACCGGGGTGGTCAGCGTCTTCGCCGGCGTGCGGCTGGTGTCCAACCTGTACACCGGCGCGCTCGCGGACCGCATCGGCACCCGTCGCGCGGTGGGCTTCGGCGCCCTGGGGGTGGCCGGGTCGAGTCTGCTGATCGCGGTTGCGCCCAGCTACTGGCTGCTGCTGGCATTCCGCGGCGTCGGTGGCTTCGGCAGCGCGCTGTTCTTCAACGCGCTGCTGTCGATGATCGTGCTGATCGCGGGGCCGGAGCGGCGCGGCAGGGCCGTGGGTTCCTTGCAGGGGGCGTTCCTGGGCGGCATCGCCTTCGGTCCCAGCGTCGGCGGGCTGCTGGCCGAACCTCTGGGGCTGCGCTGGCCGTTCGTGATCTACGCCGGCTTCTGCGCGGCCGCCGGCGTGGTGGCGTTGGTGTGGCTGCCGCGGATGGAGGACCTGCCGACCTCGACGATCACCGAGGCGCGCGGGTCCAGCCGCCAGGGGCTGCGACGGACCATCAGCACGGCCCGCGAGCTGTGCATCGACAGGGCCTTCCTTGCGGCCCTGGTCATGATGGCCGCGTCGCGGTGGGCGGCGACCGGCGTGCGCTTCAGCCTGGTGCCGCTGTTCGGCGTCGAGGTGGTGGGCGCGTCCGCCAGCGTGATCGGCTTCTCGTTGACCCTGGCGGCGTTGACGCACCTGGCGGTGCTGTGGCCGACGGGCCGCCTCGCGGACACGATCGGCCGCCGAGCCGTCGGCGCGCCGGCCTACTTCGCCTTCGCGGTGATCGCGATGGGCCTGGCCTACGCCACCGCTGTGCCGCTGTTCGTGGCGGCGCTGGGGCTGTACGGCGTCGGCACCGGCCTCACCTCGGTGACGCCGCCGGCCATCGTGGGCGACGTCACCCCACCGGAGCGGACCGGCGTGGGCATCGGCGTGCTCAACACCGCCGGCGACCTCGGCGCGGTCTTCGGCCCGCTCGTGTCCGGCGGCCTGGCGCAGGCGTTCGGCTACGGGTGGGGTTTCGGCGCCTCGGCGAGCCTGCTGGCGGTGGGCGGCGTCTTCGCGCTGAGGATGCGCGAGACCCTGCCGGCCAGGAGCGTGCCGGCGGCTGAGGCATCCTGATTGCGCCCGCCGCCACCGACCTCGGCCGGAGGTGTGCGTGGACGGCGACCCTGGTGGTCGCGGAATCTGCACGCCTGTCCGGCGCGGCCGAGGTGTGCGTGGACGGCGACCCTGGTGGTCGCGAAATCTGCACGCCTGTCCGGCGCGGCGGAGGTGTGCCTGGAAGGTGCGCCAGGCCGTCGCGGAATCTTCACACCTGCCCGTGGGGGCGGGGGAGCGCCGGGCCTTGGGCGTGCGTTGGCACCACCTGGGCGAGCCATCGCGGCGCGAGCCGTGGCTACACTCGCAGCCAGGATGATCTCCGATGTGCTCTACCGCGTCTACGAGCGACGCCTCGCTGCGGGGCTGCGGGGCCAGCCGCTGCCCGCGCACGTCGGCGTCATTCTGGACGGCAACCGGCGCTTCGCAAGGGCCAAGTCGCTGCCGAGCATCGCCGAGGGCCACCGCCGCGGCGCCAGCAAGATCGACGAGCTGCTGGAGTGGTGCGCCGACCTCGGCATCCGCCACGTCACCCTGTGGCTGCTGTCGACGGAGAACCTGCAGCGCGACACCGCGGAGCTGGAAGACCTGGTGCAGATCATCGCCAGCACCGTGGATCACCTCGCGGCGCACCCGCACCACCGGGCGCGCGGGTTGCGGGTGACCGGGGTGGGCGCGCTCGACGTCCTTCCTGATCGGCTCCGGCGCGCGCTCAAGGACGCCGAGGAGTCCACCCGCTCGGCCACGGGCGTGCACGTGCAGGTCGCCGTCGGCTACGGCGGCCGTCAGGAGATCACCGATGCGCTGCGCGATCTGCTCGAGGAGCGCGCCGCGGCCGGCGACAGCCTTGCCGACGTCATCGCCGATCTCTCGCCGGAGGCCATCGCGAGCCACCTGTACACGCGCGACACGCCCGATCCCGACCTCATCATCCGGACGTCCGGGGAGATCCGTCTGTCGGGATTCATGCTGTGGCAGTCCGCGCACAGCGAGTTCTACTTCTGCGACGCCTACTGGCCGGCGTTTCGCAAGACCGACTTCCTGCGCGCGCTCCGTGACTTCGCCCAACGCCAGCGGCGCTTCGGCCGCTGAGGTTCCCGCGCCGGCGCGGCGCTTGCCACAAAGCAGCCCAAACTGCCCCGCCCCAGGCTCAACAAACTCGAGTTTGCACTCCCCACAGCGCCGTTCTCGAGTTTGGACG
>Ga0209587_1000747_pt1 | contig 15779 bp, 18 predicted proteins | sample NGEPerD_2_FD_184512 | JGI IMG/M metagenome (GOLD analysis project Ga0209587, IMG submission 184512) | Arctic peat soil microbial communities from the Barrow Environmental Observatory site, Barrow, Alaska, USA - NGEE PermafrostL1-D... | ecosystem: Environmental > Terrestrial > Soil > Wetlands >... | reverse complement strand
ACCCTGGGCGCCGCCGATGACACGGCCGCCATGGCACCCGCGAGGGTATGGGGCCAATCGATATCGAGCTTGGATCTGGGGATGTCGTCGCTCATCACCTCTCACCATGCCAGCACGGGCCAACCGCTGGGAGATCAGGGGTGGTGGAGCACCGCAGTGGCTCGGCGTCGCAAGGAGTGGTGGTAGAGGAACTACTACTCGACAGTTCCAGCGATTACCTGACATCAAACAGGTCCGCACGTGGTGTCAGTCCACGTCTGACGGGCTTGGGCTCGGTCCCTACGCGGCTATGCCGCGGGTGGGGACCTACGAATCCGGGCTCAGCCGACGCTGGAGGACCTCCCGCGTGGCGCGGTCCAACGCACGCGCTGACCAGCGGCTAGGTCAGTCGGTTCTCGAAGGCGAAGGCCGCAGCCGCGGTTCTCGAAGTCACGTCGATCTTGCTGAAGATGTTGCTCAAGTGGCGGGCAACCCGTCTTCTCCCTGAGCACCAGCATCGCGGCGATCTCGGGGTTGGTCTTCCCAGCCGCGACCAGTCGCAGCACCTATCTCGCGGGCGGTGAGACCACCCGGTGCCGCCGCGTGGAGCAGCTGACCAGCCTCATGCTCGGCAGGTGCGGCACCCAGTTCGGCGAAGGCACGGCGGGCGCCGGACAGCTCAGCCACGGCAGACTCCTCGTCATCGAGGACGCGGAGGGCACGGCCGATGAGCAGCCGGCAACGCGCAGCCTCGTACGGCGCGCAGAGGCTTGCCCACATGCGGAAGGGTCCACGAAGCTCGCGGAGCGCTCCCGAAGCATCACCCGTCGCGAGCAGATGACTGCCGGCTGCAAAGCCGACCAACGCGTGCAGCGCGTCGCTCACGATCGCGCGCATATCCGCAACAAGCTCTGCCGCCTGTGCGACTTCACCTACGGCCCGCAGCACTTCGACGGAAGCCGGGAGGATCTGCGAAAGCGCCGCCGACACCGACAACGAACCCAGCCGAGAATTTGAGAGCAACGAGGGCAGCTCCCGGGGAGACGTTGTCAACATGACTCAGCGTCGGCGTCCGACTGCCAGCCAGATCAAACCAAGGACCAGCGCCACGAGAATCGCGGCAGCACCCAGCACCATTGCGACGCACGCTGGGAGGCCCACGCGGAAGATGCCATTGCTGCCGCGACTCGATCGCTCGAGACGGCTCGCACCTTCCTCAGTTTCGCCATAGTGCGAAGCTACTGATCGTGAACCGATCCAGTGTTCAGGACACGACGGACGCCTCGAACTGCCGGGAGCGCAACCGCTCTGAGGGGTCAGCTGTGCGCTAGACGTGCGGTCTCAGACTGGTACGCCGGGGGCAGGACGGGCGGTCACCGGGGTGCCGAACAGAACCTAGTGCCCCACACGCGAAGTTCGCGGCATAACTCGCGCCCCCAGCACGCACCTCGCTGCGTTGGCGACGCTCGAAAGACACCCGGCCTGCCTTCGCACCGCCGCCTTGCGATGCACGCACTGGGAGCACGACTTATCTTGCGAACTTCGCGCGAGGGACACTAGATGAACGTCTAGGTTGCTGTTCTCAGACTCGATCGATCGTCGCGATCCAGGCGTTCGCCTCTGCAACGGCCTCGACCAGAGACAACTCGATGCCCGCGGACCCAGCCGCACGCGCGAAGTCATCGCCCCAGTGGTGGTGACCGATCACGGTCGGCGGCCATGATCTCGACGGCAGGCCGAACTGCTCGGCTTCGTCGGCGCGGGCCTCAAACACGGCGACGCCCGCAGGACGGATCTCGAGGAGGGTGGGGCTGCCCGTCGCGGCGGCCGGGTCTCGTAGCAGGAGCAGGTCGACGACATCGCGCGCACGGTCGTTGATCGAGTCGGGCGGCTCATGAGCGTCGGAGACGGCGTGGAGTTTCTGTGCGATCTGGAAGCGCATCGCAATCCCGACGAGGGCCTCGGGGTCGGGCAGCCCGAAGGCCTTGAGCGGCGGTGGCTCGATGGCCTCGAATTCCGAGCCGATGCCTGCCTCGTCGGCCGAGACCTCGAACTGAATGCGGCGCCAGGTCACACCGCGAAGTTCGAAGATGATGTCGAACCGACGTGGCTTGATGATCTTGTACGGGACGTTGATGACCTCGACTTCGCCTCGGCGCAGCGTCAGCGGTGGAGGAACTCATCGAGGTCGCCGCGGATGAGGCCGTCGACATCCTTGGTGGTGCGGGCCGTCGTGTTGAGCCGGTGCTGGAGCAGGGCGCCGCCCTTGAGCAGGAACAGGTGCCGACCGTCGACGTCGACCGCGCGTTGGACGGCGGCGATGGCCACCGACGACGCGACGAGCCAACCGAGCCGGCCGCCCTTGGCCTCGTCGCCCAGCTTCCCCTCGGCTTGGGCGATCCAGTTGTTTAGGACGGTTGCCGAGACCGGTTGCTTGTTCTTCGGTGTCAGGTTGCGCAGCAGCGCGGCCAGCCGGGAGCTGATGTGCTCATCGGTCATGTCGAGCCTCCAACGCCTCGGCCAGCCTGTCGCGCTCTGCCGCCTTCAGATAGCCCTGCGCGTGACCTCGCTCGATCGCCTGCCGCAGAAGATAGGTAGGCGTACCGTCGGCGACGCACTGGGCGATGGCCGTCGCCGGGATCACCATCGGGATCTCCTGCCACCACCCAATCTGGGTCGGAGCGAGATCCTCGTTGTGGATGACGTAGTCGTCACCACCTGCACGCCGCAGGCGCCGGTGCTTGGCGACTGTGACGTGGATGCGGTTGGGGTTGACGTCGCTGATGCGGTAGGCGTCCAGCGCGGTCTCGTGGCTCAAGCACGCCTCCGGCGCCCTGGTCCACAACACCGCGAGCATGTGCCTGTCGTACTGCCCGACCGGGAACTTCGGAAACCGGTAGACCCCGTGCGCGACCCGCGTCAGGGTTCCGCGGTGCACGAGCATCTGCAGTGCATGCTTGTCGACCCGCAGGTCCGCGGCCTGCTGAGCCGTCACGAAACCATGCTGTGTGGTCGCAATATTCCACAGCGCGTCTCGCGCCAGCGGCTTGGTAGTCATGGCAGAAGTGTAACGGAAGCATGACACTATTGACGGAAGAAGGTCATGGCGGGTCCTCGGTAGCGAAGCCGAGTCCGGCAGCTCCGCGGTCAGCGGGTTCACGTGCTCGTTGCGGCGGATGTGGTGCTCGTCGGTCACCTTGGGGTCGATGTGGCCGAGGAGCTCGGCCGCCAGGTCACGTTGGCCCGGTCGTTAATCACGGTCGCGACGGTGCGGCGGAACATGTGCGGGTGGACGCCTTCGATGCCTTTGGGGGGCGCTCGGCACTCCGACGTTCAACTTCAAGATCGTCCGCTGAAGCCCGACGCTGGTCAGAACAACTGAGGAACGAACGTCTGTTCGTGCAACGGAGGCCGGGCGTAGGCGATCTGTTTCATCCTGGCATTGCGACAACGTCCGGCGCGCCGTCTCGGTGGACGAACTGGTTGAGGAGGTGGCTGATGCAGTTCAAGCGGGCGGTGTCCTTGCCGTCGGACGGGACGACGTACCAAGGCACCTGCTTGGTGTCGGTGTGCTCGAAGGTCATGTCTGGGCGATCGAGGAGCGCACGTACAGCTCGTGCCCGGCAAGATCCATCTCGTAGAGCTTCCAGCGCTTGAGGAGCTCGGCGTTGCGGGCCTCAACCAGCGCAGGACCTGTTTTCACGCCGCCTTGCAGGGTCATCATGGCCACGATCTCTTCGCGATTGAGATGACCCCTGCTTGGGCGGGGAGGCAGGTTGACCGAGGCGTCGTGCAAGGAAGGACCAGTCGGAGCCCGAGGGCTGGGTAGTTCCGCGCTGTTCAGGTACGAGGTACGACGCTGGCGCTCGGGTGCCATTCCCGATGTCGCGGAGGCGGTTGACAGCCCCAGTGCCTCAGCAATACCGCCATCCGGCCGAGCGAGTGCTCGAACTCGTGCAAGAGCCTGGGGTCTGACGAGCTGCGTGCGGCCCCGCGACATGTGGAACTCGAACTCACTCGTTGCCTGGTTGCGGAGCGGAGCGGTCATCACGCAACCCACATCCGTCCACCGGCCGGTGGCCGTGCACCTGGCTGGAAGGCTGGCCTGGCCCTCGCGGTGCGACAGGAGAAGTGGGAGGGCCCGTGAACCTGGGCCGTTGGTCCCACACGCTGGTGACTGCGAGCCCTGTGTCGGCACCGGATCTCGCGTGAGCCTGAAAGGAGACCATGAGAGGAGTCATGATGAGCCCCGACGAGCGATGGTTCCCGAGCCATCTCAAAGAGATCGACAAGGCCGAGTGCCTCGAGCTGCTTACCAACCACAAGGTGGGCAGGGTGGCCTACTGCGATGACCTCGGGCCGGTCGTCCTCCCAGTGAACTATGTGACGGACCAGGACACCGTCCTCATCCAGATCTCGCCTCACTCGACATTGGCGACACACCTGCGGTCAGCGCCCGCGTCGTTCGAGATCGACGACTTCGACGACTACAACCAGTCGGGGTGGAGCGTCCTGGTCCGCGGAAACGCCGCGTACGTCGAAAACGCCGACCTTCCAGACGACGACGACCGGCCGGTCGCCTGGGCAGAGGGCCTGCGCACGTTCCATGTCCGGATCACCCCCCACGCCATTTCGGGCCGACGGCTCCTGTCCGCCTGAGACAAGAGCTGGCCGTCAGCCACAGAAGCGGAGCGCAACGATGACGACGTCTGCACACCCAACTGTTCCCATCCGCGACCTGGTCGCGCGTGCGACTCGGGCAGCCTCGGTGCACAACACCCAGCCCTGGCACTGGTGTATCGCCGGCGAGCAGGTGGCCTTGTTCGCCGACAACTCACGCCAGCTCCAGTACGCCGACCCGGCCGGGCGGGACCTCGTGATCAGCTGCGGCGCCGCCCTGCACCACCTGAAGGTGGCCGCAGCTGCGGCGGGCTGGAAGGCACGGGTCCGGCGGATGCCGAATCCGTACAACGACGCGCAGCTTGCCAACGTCTCCTTCCGCCCGGAGCCGACGACGCCAGATGCTCTCGCCGCGTTCGACGCGCTCAACAAGCGACGCACCGACCGCCGCCACCCGTCGTCCTGGCGGGTGCCCCGCGAACGGCTGGACAGCCTGCTCGCCTTGGGACCGGCCGCCGGCGTGACAATCCTCGCCGTCGTCTCGGGCGGCGCCCGTGCAGAGCTGCTGCAGGTCCTGGCCGAGGCAGAGCAGGCCCAGCGGCTCGACCGGCGGTACGTCGACGAGATCGTCAGCTGGACCGGACGAGAGGATGACGAGGGCATCCCGGCCACCAGCCTGCTGCGCCGGGACTTCGCGCCCGACCCCGAGATGGCGCCGTCCCGCTTCCCCTCCGGAATACTGACCGACCACGACCCCGTGTCCGAGCCCGTTGAGCCGACGTTGCTGGTGATCTGCAGCTCGTCCGACGACACCGCGTCGCGGCTGCGCGCCGGAGAAGCACTCAGCGCCATGCTGCTGAAGGGCACCTCCGACGGTCTCGCGATGGTTCCCCTGAGTCAGGCGATCGAGGTTGACCAAACCCGCGATCTGCTCCAGGACGAGCTCCTCGCAGACGCGGCTTGCCCACAGATCATCGTCCAAGTCGGCTGGGCGCCCATCGTGGGCGAGCAGATCCCGCTCACCGCAAGACGCCCGGTGGATGAGGTGATCGGCGACGTCGCCTCACTGCCCCCGTGGATCGGCCCCTACCAAGCGTAGGTGCCTTGCCCACGGCATCGAGGCGAGTTCAGCGCTCCGCCGGGCGAAGGTTCCCTCACAGCCTTGGCGACCAGAAGTCGTGGCGGGAGTTGTGAAGCTCAGGACCGCTCGTAGGCCGCTCGGCTCTGACCAGGGTGATGCGTCGGCGTCACTGAGATCGCAGGCTCCGGGCAGGCCGCTCGCGAGCCAGCCACAACCGTCGCTCCGGTGCGTCGGAGTGCTTGGCGCGCGAGTACGACGCGGCGCGCTCGGCCTTGAGGAACCACTCCTCCCGCCCTGTTGTGATCTCCCCGAGCGTGTAGTGCTCGAAGAACGTTCGCACGTGCAACCGCAGGCCGTCGCGGTAGTTGTCCTGCCAGGCATCGACCTCGGACTGACGAAAGGGCAGCTCGCGGCCCACCCGGAACCCCCGTGGTCCCCGGCCCTTGGCTGCGTAGGTCGTAGAGCGTTTGCACGTTGACCGAGAGATGGGCGGCCAGTTCGCTCAGCGTGAGAACGGGCTCGATGGTGTCAGGTAGGGCGCGACTCGCCCTTGGATGTGGGCCATGTCGGATCTCCTTTGGGTGGGCACCTACCCGCGACCGGATGGAGTGCAGGATCGATTTCTCCATGCGATCTGGGTGAGAGGCGGTTCAACATGTGTGAACGAGGCCCCCGGCCCCCAACCCCTCAGCTACCTGAGCGGTCACTCCATACGGTCTAGGCGTCGTCGAGCCCGAGCGAGTCGCGCAGCCGCGGGTTGCGGATGCTCCGGGCCAGGGGTTCACTGACTTCTTCAGCGAGCGGCACTTCGGCAAGTGGGCCGGGGAGCTGTCGTTTAAGTAGCGCGGAGGCCAGCTCTGGTCCGAACCGATGCCAGTCCAGGTCGTCGGGAACGGCGGGTGCACCAACGGCCTCCGCCACCAGGGAGGGCGACGCTCGAAGCGGCGCTGGCCGCGCGCCGGTTTGAAGATTCGCACCAACGCGACCAAGGGCCAAGTCGAAGCTCGCCTCGAGGAGTGCACGCGCATCCACGATTCCGGGACCCATTGCATCGGCGTCCCATGGGATGGGCCGGCGGGCCGTGGCCTGCAGCAACCGGCGGAACATCGCCTGGACCGTTTCGCCACGGGCGTGTGCCGCGGCGACCACGTTGGCTCGCCCATGATGGGCAACCCACAGTGCTGCCACTCCCGCGGTGAGGGCGACCGCGAAGCTCGTTCCCTGCCCTTGGCCGACCGTATCGGCGCCACTTGGGCCACTGGGGAGCACGACTGCGCGGTAGACGTTTTGGCCCGGCGCCGAGATGTCCACGGGTGCACCGCGGCAGGTGCCCGGCCAGGGTTCGTCGGCCGCGTTCGTCGCTGCGACTGCGATGCATTCGTCATACCGAGCTGGCCACACGACCAGGCGCACGCAGTTCCCAGCAGCGGCCAGAACGATCACGTCGGCCTCGACTGCTCGCCTGATCGCTCGGTGCAAGGCGCTGGCGGGGATGCCGCCAAGGCTCAAGGTGACGACTTGTGCTCCTTCTTGGATCGCCCAGTCGATCGCGCGGGCGACCGTGATCTGCCTGACCGCACCACGCTCTCGATCGTGCGGATCGGCATGAGCCGCGCCTGGGGAGCTGAGCCTGTGACGACGTAGCTGTCCAGCGACACCAGGACACTGGCGGTCCCGGTGCCGTGACCGGGGTTGCCAGGTTCGTTCAACGGATCAGTCGGGTCGTTGTCGTCGTCGATGACGTCGAAGCCAGGCACGAACGCTACGCCGACAAGCTCCACGTGCGCGGTGATTCCCGTGTCGGGTTGCGCGACAATGATGTCTTCGCCGCGGCCCGGTCGGCCGCTTTGCTCGGAAAAAGCCCAGGCGGCAGGTACGTGCATCCGGTCCAGCACCCAGGTGGGCGTGGCTTCAAGCGCCGGTTCCGGGTCGACATAACAATCGGGCGGGAAGCCCGACAAGGCCCCGCCCAGTTGCAAGCCAGCCTGAGCCGTGCCTTGCTCGGGGAAGAAGGCAGTCGGCAGGTCCGGCTCGGCGGTGATCAGGTCGAACTGCTCAGCCAGCGCGTAGCCCGCGGCGAAACAGGCGGCGGGACGCACCGCCGCCAGGGCTCGGTCCAAGAGGTCGAGTATCAGCACCTCCGGGTCCAAGGCCGACAACGGGGAGACCCGTGCTCGCAGATCCGCGAGAGCTTCCTCGACCGCGGTCATGACGACGGCCGGATCCTGGTGGGGCCGCAGTTCGAGGGCGAAGCGAGCAGGTACCGGGTCGCTGCTCTCGGTCCCTGGCACCGTTGCGGCGCGCACCCGGGCGACGACGGTGGCATCGTCCTCGGCCAAGCTGCTCACAGGGGCCTCCCGAATGCGGCGTGCGTCGAAGGCGTACTCAGGATGCCCGCGAGGTGGCCGTTTGTGAAGTGTGACGGTTCAAGTCGGACGTTGCCACACCTCGCGCGGTTGTTGGCCATGGGTGCTGCGCCGAGACCACTATCACCGATGGGACAACAGTTGCGGGATCCAGCCGCAGCATCAGCTTCGCTGGGACCGCGCCCGGCTGTGTCCCTCGAGACCCCAGCGTGCGTACGTGGGGGTCCGTGTAGTCCGGGTCCGGGATCCGGCGCACCAGTAGCCGACCTCCTCGCAGGCGAGGGGCTACGTAGTCAGGCTTAGCGCACGAGCCATTCTAGGTGAGCGACCAGAGCAGACCGGTGATCAGTTTCAGGCGTCGCTGACAAATCACCCGGGTTCACCCGGGTGAGGGGCTTGAGGGGTGATGGCGCTCGGCTTGGATCGTTACAGGATCAGCAAGAGCGGGTGGGCAGATCACTCGGCCACGACTGTGAAGGAGTCAGGGACGTGAGCCTTTCGACGTCGCCATTTCCACCGATCGCCGACTACGCATTCCTGTCGAACTGCCACACCGGGGCGCTGATCGCCCCGGACGGCTCGGTCGACTGGCTCTGCGTACCAGCCTTCGACTCACCCAGTGCGTTCGGGAACTTGCTGGACCGCGGGGCCGGTTCCTTCCGGTTCGGCCCCTACGGCATCAACCAACCCAACGCCCGGTCGTACGTGCCGGGCACGAACGTCATGACGACGACCTGGCACACGCCGGCTGGTTGGCTGCTGGTGCGCGACGCTCTGACGATGGGGCCGCGTCGCGGGCCAGACCCGATCACGCCGCACACTCGCCCGCCCGCGGACGACGACGCCGAGCACCAGCTCGTACGGACTGTCGAGTGCCTCGAGGGTTCGGTCGAGATCGAGGTGGTCTGCGAACCCGCCTTCGACTACGGCCGCGAACCGGCCGTGTGGACTCTGGTGGACGGTGACGGCCACGCCGCGGACGCCTCCGGTGCCGGGCAGACGATCCGGCTGAGCACGGATCTCTCGCTCGGGATCGAGGGCAGCTCTGCCCGAGCCCGGCACACGTTGGCGAAAGGCGCGAAAGCCTTCGTCACGCTCTCATGGGCCGACGGACTTGCTGCGCCGACAGACGTCCAGGACGCCGATGGCCGGATCGAAGCGACCGTGCGGTTCTGGAGAAGCTGGTTGTCCAGGGCGCGTATCCCCGACCACCGGCTCCGCCATCCCCTCGAACGGTCGGCACTGACCGTCAAGGGGCTGACCTATATGCCCACGGGTGCCACCGTCGCAGCCCTGACGACCTCCCTGCCGGAAACTCCCGGCGGCGAGCGCAATTGGGACTACCGCTACTCCTGGATGCGAGACAGCACCTTCACCTTGCAGGCCCTGCACTACCTCAACCTGGACTGGGAGGCTGACGAGTTCATGCAGTTCGTCGCCGACCTCGAGCCGAACAAGGACGGCAGTCTGCAGATCATGTACGGCATCGACGGCCGGCGCGACCTCACCGAGTCCATCCGAGGCGAACTGACCGGGTAAGAGGGAGCCAGGCCGGTGCGTATCGGCAATGGGGCCTTCGACCAGCGCCAGAACGACGTGTTCGGCGCCGTGCTCGACTCGATCCTGTTGCACACGACTCGCGGCAAGCACCTTCCCAGACGTCTCTGGCCACTGGTGCAGTCGCAGGCGGAGGGTGCCATCGCTGCCTGGCGTGAGCCGGACCAAGGCATCTGGGAGGCGCGAGGAAAGCCACAGCACTACGTGTCCTCGAAGCTGATGGGCTGGGTGGCGATGGACCGCGCCGCCAGGCTGGCGGCGATCCGTGGCGACAGCGCTCGCGAGCAGGAGTGGGGGGAGGTCGCCGAGGAGATCCGAGCCGACATCCTGGCGAATGGAGTCAGTGACCGCGGGGTGCTTCGTCAGCACTACGACACCGATGCCCTCGACGCATCCACGCTGCTGGCCTCGTTGTTCGGCTTTCTTCCCGGCACTGACGAGCGCATGCGCAACACCGTCAAGGCTGTCTCCGAGGACCTCACCGAGAACGGATTCGTGCTGCGCTACCGAACCGACGAGACCGACGACGGGTTGTCCGGCAAGGAAGGCACCTTCCTGATCTGCTCGTTCTGGCTGGTGTCCGCCCTGTCCATCGTGGGTGAGATGGGGCAGGCGACGGACCTCATGGAACGCCTCCTACGGATTTCTTCACCCCTTGGCCTGTATGCCGAGGAGTTCGAGGTCGAGACTGCCCGTCACCTGGGGAACATGCCGCAGGCGTTCTCCCACCTCGCGCTCATCGAGGCGGCGGGCCGGATCATCCTGTCCGACTTCCGCGAGGAGCTGTCACTGTGAACGCGTTGTTCCGCGAACGGATGCCCGCTGGCCTGCCTCATGGCTGAGAACGTGCTGGTGCTGGGCGGCGGACTCGCTGGCGTGGCCTGCGCTCACAAGCTGGGCGACGAGGGTGTCGAGGTGACGGTCGTCGACCGCAACGACTATCACCAGTTCCAGCCGCTGCTCTACCAGGTGGCCACCTCCCAGCTGCCCGCAGAGGACATCGCCCGTCCCCATCGGACGATCTTCAAGCACCATCGCACCGTCGAGGTGCTGAACGTGGAGGTCACCGAGGCGTCCCTGGCCGACCGCAGCCTGCACCTCTCTGACGGGCGAACGCTCACGGGGTCGCACCTGGTGATGGCGGCAGGCGCCCGGCCCAACTTCTTCGGTGTCCCGGGTGCAGCCGAGCATTCATTTCCGCTCTACTCCGTCGCGGACGCGGAACGGCTTCGTCGGCACGTGCAGAGTCTTCTGCAGGAGGCGTCGACCTCGGAGACCGACGAGGGAACACTCGATGTCGTGGTGGTCGGTGGCGGTCCGACCGGCGTCGAGACCGCTGGGGCCCTCACCGAGCTGATGGCTGCCCTGCACGTCACTGGGCGCATCGACCGACCCGGGCAGATCACCATCGCCGATCGCGGGGACTCGCTTCTCGGCGCGTTCTCGGACAAGTCCCACGCCTACGCGCTCGAGAAACTGACGCGCGAGGGCGCCGTCGCCAGGCTGGGCGTGGGGGTCACCGCCGTGCACGCAGATCGGGTCGAGTTCGACGACGGGACGACAGTGTCGGCACGGACGGTCGTGTGGGGCGGCGGCGAGTCGGGGTCGGCGGTGGCGCAGGAAGCCGGCCCGGTGCCCGGGCGCGGCGGACGCCTGGATGTGCTGGCCGACCTGACCGTCGACGGTTATCCGGGTGTGTACGCGATTGGTGACGGGTCGAACATCCCCGGCGGTGACGGCGTACTGCCCCAGCTGGGATCGGTGGCCCAGCAGTCCGGCCGATGGGCTGCCGAGAACATCCAGCGTGAGCGAGAGGGCAAACCCACCAAGCCGTTCGAGTACAAGGACAAGGGCGTCATGGCGATGATCGGTCGCAACGCCGCCGTCGCCGAGGTCGGCAAGCACCGACACCAGGTCGAAGGTCCGGTCGCGTTCGCGGCCTGGCTCGGCGTACACGCGATGTTGTTGAGCGGCGCGCACAGCAAGGCCGACGCCTTCCTCAACTGGGCGTGGGACTACTTCGACCGCGACCACACGGCCACCGTCGAGGCCTCGTCCATGTCGCATCGCATCGCCTGGGCCGAGGACTCCGAAGACGTCCCGCACATCGTGGTGCCGCCTAGGCCCGAAACCACCACCAAAACCAACGCTTGAGGAGGACATCATGGCCGACGACTACGACGTCATCATTGTGGGTTCGGGGGCAGGTGGCGGCACGTTGGCGCACCGGCTCGCGCCCTCCGGCAAGCGGGTCCTGGTGCTGGAGCGCGGTGACTGGCTGCCACGCGAGGCCGAGAACTGGGATGCAGGGGCGGTGTTCGTCGAGAACCGCTACGTCTCGGAAGACACGTGGTACGACAAGAACGGCAAGGCCTTCCAACCCCAGGTGCACTACTTCGTCGGCGGCGCGACCAAGTTCTACGGCGCCGCACTGTACCGGTTGCGAGAACGTGACTTCGGCGAACTCAAGCACTACGACGGGGTTTCTCCGGCCTGGCCCATCGACTACAGCGTGCTGGAGCCGTACTACACCCAAGCCGAGCAGCTGTATCAGGTGCATGGCGCCCGGGGGGAGGACCCGACCGAGCCGCCCGCATCAGTGCCTTATCCCTACCCACCGGTCTCGCACGAGCCACGGATCCAGCGCCTCTTCGACGAGATGACGGCTGCGGATCTGCATCCGTTCCACTCCCCCTCCGGCGTCATGCTCGACGAAGCCAAGCCTGAGTACAGCCCGTGCATCCGGTGCGCCACGTGCGACGGGTTTCCGTGCATGTTGCACGCCAAGTCCGACGCGGAGGTGATCGCGGTGCGGCCGGCGGTGCAGCACGACAACGTGACACTCATCCGCGACGCCGAGGTGCGACGTCTGGAGACCGACCCCTCGGGCCGTTCGGTCACGTCGGTCGTGGCTGAGGTTGACGGGGTGGAGCAGCGTTTCCACGGCACCGTCGTCGTGGTCTCAGCCGGCGCGGTCAACTCCGCCAAACTGTTGTTGGCCAGCGCCACCGACAGGCACCCGAACGGCTTGGCCAACGCATCGGATCAGGTAGGGCGCAACTACGTCTTCCACAACAGCCGGGCGTTCCTCGCTTTTCGACCGAGAAGAACGACACCCGCTTCCAGAAGACTCTCGGCCTGAACGACTACTACTTCGGCGACGAGGACTTCCAGTACCCGATGGGGAACCTGCAGATGGTGGGCAAGTCCTCGGCACCCATGTACCGGGGGGAGAAACCCCTCGAGACCTCGCTGGCACCGACGTTCGCACTCAAGGACGTGGCCGGCCACGCCATCGACTTCTGGCTCTCAGTCGAGGACCTGCCAGTTCCCGAGAACAGAGTCACTCTCGACGGCGACGGCAACGTCGTGCTGAGCTACACCCCCAACAACCAGGAGCCGATGGAACAGCTCTACCGACGGGTGAAGAAGCACCTCAGCCACCTGGGCATGCACCCCCACCACCTGATCCCACGCGACGTCGACATGAAGAACGACATCCCGGTGGCGGGTTGCGCCCACCAATCTGGCACGGTTCGGTTCGGGAACGACCCGACCACCTCGGTGCTCGACACCGACTGCAAGACGCACGAGCTTGACAACTTGTACGTCGTCGACACGAGCTTCTTCCCGAGCATCGGTGCGGTCAACCCCGCGCTCACCGCGATGGCTAACGCCCTGCGGGTCGGTGATCACCTGCTCGCCAGGCTTGGCTGATGGCCGACGACGCCCTGCATCGCGGGGCCGTGTCCGGTGAGGAATACGTCATCACGCACGGCAGCGCGCACGCCCGGGTCACTCAGGTCGGCGCAACGTTGCGCAGCTACACGGTGGACGGAGATGAGGTAATCGATGGCTTCGGAGTCGATGAGCGGGCTCGGGACGGGCGTGGGCAGGTGCTCGCGCCCTGGCCGAATCGGCTGACAGATGGCTACTACCGGTACGGCGGCCACGAATGCCAAGCGCCCCTCAATGAGCCAAGGCGACACGATGCCATCCACGGACTGGTGCGATGGTTGGACTGGTCTCCGATCGTCCAGGACACCTCGTCGGTCACCCTGTCGTGTGCTGTTCGTCCACAACCCGGCTACGAGTGGCCGCTCATCCTCGATGTCACCTATGGCCTCGACGCCTCGGGGCTGACCGTGTCGATGCGAGCGGCCAACGCCGGCAGGCAGCGGGCTCCTTTCGGAGTCGGCTTCCATCCCTATCTCACCGTCGGGGCAGCGTCGATCGACGGGCTCGAGCTGATCGTGCCCGCATCCGCCTACCTCGACCCCGACGCATCTTCCGAGCAGCCGGCGATGGCCCCGGTCGCGATGACTCCGCGGGACTTCACCCAACCTCGCCACGTCGGCACGATCCAGCTGGACACAGCCTTCGGCCAACTCGTGCGCGGCGACGACGGTCGTGCCGTTGCCAGGCTGAGCAACCCGATCGACGGCCGGTCGGTCGAGCTGTGGGTCGACGAGCAGTACCGCTACTTGATGGTCTACACAGGGGAACACGTGTGGGAGCCGGAGCGGCGTCGGACCGCGGTGGTCGTCGAGCCGATGACGTGTCCAGTTGATGCCTTCCGTTCGGGCGTGGACCTGATCGAGCTCGACCCGGGTGAGACCTGGCTGGGTCGATGGGGCTTGCGACCGGAGTTCTCGAGCCTTGGCTGACGCTCAGATCCAGGGCCCCTGCCACCCACCGGTATCGACCACCAGATCATCGGCAGCCTGGGGACCCCAGGACCCTGGGGCATACGGCTGGACCGGGGGTGGTGTGTCGAGGAGTGGTTGCATCACTCGCCAGGCTTCTTCGACTGCGTCCTGTCGAGTGAAGCGGGTCGACAGGCCGAGCATGGCGGCCTGCAGCAGCACCTCGTACGGCGTGGGACCCTCTCCCCCGGCCTGGGCGAACTCGACGTCGAGATCGACCGTCTCCGGTCCGGGCGCGTCGGCTCGGCGCGCGTCAACGGTGACCCGCACCCCGGTGTAGGGGTCCAGCTTGACCACCAGCTGGTCGGGCTTCGGCGCCCGATCGCCATCGAAGCCGAACCCCAGTCGTGGCGGTTCCTTGAACACCAGGCGAAGCTCGGTCTGGGTCACCGGAAGACGTTTGCCCGTGCGGATGAAGAAGGGCACGCCCGACCATCGCCAGTTGTCGATGTCGAGTCGGAGCGCGGCGTATGTCTCGGTGGTCGAGTCGGCAGCGACCCCATCGATATCCCGATAGCCGTCGTACTGGCCACGTACGTAATGGGCAGGCTCAGCGCTGTGCATCGCCCGGAAGACGGCGACCTGCACATCCTTGATCACGTCGCGCCCAGAAGGTGGTTCCATCGCGGCCACCGACACGACCTGCATGAGGTGGTTGACGGCCACGTCGCGCAACGCCCCGACCGGATCGTAGAAGTGCCCGCGATCGTCGACCCCGAAGTCCTCGGCCATGGTGATCTGCACGCACTCGAGGTAGTTGCGGTTCCAGACGGGCTCGAGCATGGTGTTGGCGAACCGCAGGTACAGGGTCTCCTCCAGCCCCATCTTCCCGAGATAGTGGTCGATCCGGTACAGCTGTGACTCGTCGATGTGCTGGTGAAGCTCGGCCGCCAGAGCGCGCGCCGATTCGAGGTCGTGCCCGAACGGCTTCTCCACGACGACGCGAGCCTGAGTCGTGAGTCCGGCCTCGGCGAGATTTTCCACGACAGTGCCGAAGAGGAAGGGCGGGATCTCCAGGTAGAAGACCGGACACTCAGCCCCCTTGATCGCGGCTCCGACGCGCTGGTAGGTGTCAGCCTCGGTGAAGTCACCACTCACGTACGAAAGCCGTGCCGCGAACTGACCGAACACTGCTTCGTCGATCTCCTCGCCGGTGCCGACAATCGACTGCCGCGCACGCTCGACGAGCCGGGGGACGTCCCAATCCTCTACCGCGACACCCACGATCGGACACGTCAACAAGCCACGAGCCTCGAGCCGGTACAGAGATCGAAAGGTCATCACTCTCGCCAGGTCGCCGGTGATCCCGAACACGACGAGGACATCAGCGGCCCTCGGTTCGTCGATAGCCATGATTGTCATCCCTGTCTCACACCGCTCCGCGGAGGCATTGTCGGACGTGCGGATGTCAGATGCGGCGCCGCTGACGCCGGTTCTGTCTGCGGTTCACGCCGTGGACCACGGCAGCAA
>Ga0209587_1000745_pt1 | contig 15800 bp, 22 predicted proteins | sample NGEPerD_2_FD_184512 | JGI IMG/M metagenome (GOLD analysis project Ga0209587, IMG submission 184512) | Arctic peat soil microbial communities from the Barrow Environmental Observatory site, Barrow, Alaska, USA - NGEE PermafrostL1-D... | ecosystem: Environmental > Terrestrial > Soil > Wetlands >... | reverse complement strand
AGGCTGCTGCGCGTCGAGGTGCCGGTCAGCGGCATGTTCGGGAGTGCGGTCACGCGGGCATAGTCTTTCAAATCGCAGAGCGGATGGCTCGCCTACTGAGGAACAGCAATATTATTCGCGCTCCCCGCTGACACGCTGCTCTCAGGCGCAGTGGCCGCCGGCGTTGGTTCCGGACGCGGTCCGCGATCGCTGTCCGCTGCCGAAGCCAGGCTTGGCTGCGTCTGCACCGCGGAAGGCGCTGCCGCGCGGCCCGGTTGGCTTTGATTGCTGGGTCTGAGTTGCCGCGCCTCCTTGAGGAGCCCGCTGAGAGTCTGAAGGACCTGGCGCGTCGCCGGCGACATGTCCTTGACGCTCTCCGGGGGTGGCGGCAGCGGCAAATCGGCCGTGGCGCTTTGCGACATGACCGCGGCGATCCTCTGCTGCTCGGCGACTTGGCGCGGATGCGGCTCAACGCCTGGGACGACAGGGATGTTATCAGTGTCGTGGGCCGCCTCCATATAGGTCTTCCAGGTCTGCGCCGGGAAGCTGCCGCCCGTCACGCGAGCCATGGGCGTGAAGTCGTCATTGCCGAGCCATACGCCAGTGACGTACTGGCCGGTGAAGCCCATGAACCAGGCGTCGCGATAGGCGGAACTCGTTCCGGTCTTGCCGACGTTATTGGTGTAGTCGAGCTGTGATCGTCTCCCGGTGCCTGCGGACACGACGGTGCGCAACATGGAATTGAGTTGTTCCACCACCTTGCGATCGAAAATCCGCTTGAGCTCCGGTTCGTCGCGATCGTGATTGTAAAGCAGCTCGCCTGGAATGGTCCGGATCTCTTCGATCGCATAGGGGCGCACCTCGATGCCGCCCGAGGCAAACACGGCATAGCCGCCGACATGCTCGAGCGGCGTCATGCCGTTATCGCCGAGCGCCAGCGAGCACGTCTTCTTCAGGTGCCGGATGCCCATCTTTTCCATATTGGCGAGCACATTCTCGCGGCCGGCTTGAAGAGACAGCTTCACGGCGACGGTGTTGATCGACTTTGCCAACGCCGTTCTGACCGTCATGCGTCCCCGGAAGCCACCGGAGTAATTCTTCGGCGACCAGCGGCCGCAACTCACATAGCCGTCACTGACGACGGTGTCTGGCGTGAAGCCGTGCTCCAGTGCGGTGAGGTAGACGTAGGGCTTGAACGAAGAGCCGGGCTGCCGATAGGCATGTGCCGCGCGGTTGAACTGGCTCTGGCCATAGTCCTTGCCGCCGACCATGGCCCGCACCGAGCCGTCGGTCTCCATGGAGACCAGCGCGCCGTTGTTGAAGTTGCGTGATCGGCCATATTTGTTGACCGTATCTTCCAGCGCGTCCTCGGCGGCTTTCTGCAGGCCGAGATCGACTGTCGTCCGCGCCACGATGATGTGGTTGGGCTTGCCGGCCATCAGGCGCTGCACCTCCTCGAAGGCCCAATCCAGGAAGTAGTCCGGTGTCTTGGAATCGCCGCGCTCGACGATCCGGGCCGGGTTTAGCCGGGCGCCGTAAACTTGGCCTTCGCTCAAATACCCGGCCTCGACCATATTGCTCAGCACTTCGTTGGCGCGGGCGCGCGAGGCGGCGAGATTGACGTGCGGCGCATAGCGGGTCGGCGCCTTGAACATGCCGGCAAGCATTGCCGCCTCGGGGAGGGTGATGTTGCGGATCGATTTGCCGAAATAGTAATGTGCCGCGGCCTCTACGCCGTACGAACCGCCGCCGAGATAGGCGCGGTCGAAATAGAGCTTTAGGATCTCAGGCTTGGTGTAGTGGTTTTCGAGATAGATAGCGATGAACGCCTCTTTGATCTTTCTCGACAAGGCCCGCTCCGGCGTAAGGAACATGTTCTTGGCGAGCTGCTGAGTGAGCGAGCTACCGCCTTGCACTACCGAGTCTGCTCGGGCGTTCTCGGCAAGAGCGCGGAACGTACCCATGACATCGATGCCAAAATGATCGAAGAAGCGCCGATCCTCCGTGGCGAGGGTCGCCTTGATCATGTGGTCGGGAATCTCTTCGAGCGGCACGGAATCATCGCGCAGAAGGCCGCGCTTGCCGATTTCGTTGCCGTAGCGGTCGAGGAAGGTGACGCTGTACTCGTCGGAGAGATTGATCTTGCCCTGGGCGACTTCGAAGGAAGGAAGGGCGAAGGCCAGCACGACCAAGAGTCCAGCCACGCTCAGGGTCAGCCCCTCGCAGGCTAACTCATTGCAGGCGCGCCAGAATCCCTTGATCTCGAAGCGGCCGAAAAACGACGAATAGGCGCTCCACCAGTCGCGAAAGGCGATCCACGTGCCATAGAGGCCGGAATCGATCCAGGAATCGATCTTCAGCCAATCGATGAGCTTGCCGCGGCCATTTCCTTGTAAAAAGTCGCGCAATTTACCCCGACCTCTTCACGTCCGCACCACAAGGGCACGCGAAATCCGGCCGTCCAAAGGGGCCAATCCGAAGCGTACCGTATACCCTGATTGCGGCCTTTTATAGAGGTTCTGCGGGGTTCCGCGAGCCCCAATCGACTACCCGTCGACCTCGGCGAAGCCCTTGCGCTCCATGCACTCGATATAGTCGGATTTTGAGGTCTTGCCCCGCAGCAGCAGGAGCCGGGTCACCGAGGAGATGCCCTTGCGGCGGGCCTCCTCCAGGCAGACGGTCTTCGCCGCCTCGAAGGCCACCTTGGAGTCCGTCACACTCTGGTTGATGTGCTCCACGGCGCGGGTCGGTACGAAGGCGACGTCGGGGGCCGAACCGCGGCTGCAGGCGGAAAGCGCAAGGCCCATTAGCCCGGCGGCGAACAGCGCCACGCAAACCCTGGTCACGATTAAACTCCCCCCGCCTCAACATCCGGCCCACTGATCACGGCGCAAGGCCGGCGCGCAGGTCGCGGATCCGCTCGCTCGGCCACCGCGCCGGATGACGCTAGCCCTTTCCGGCGCGGCCTTGTACCGGCAATACCGGCCGAAGGTTAAGGCCGAAAAGTGACGCGGCCGCCCGCTGCGCCCCTTAGCCGCCGGGGTAAGCGAGCACCGCTACAACCGAAAGTGTCGCCGTAAACCAAGGCGGCATCAAGGACAAGCGGGCGTCGCGCGCAAACGACGCGCTCGCGGGCGATGCCGAGCGTCTTGATATCGAGCGACCTGCATATCAAGCGCCTTCATGCCGAGCGCCTTCACATCAAGCGCCTTGCATATTCTGGCGCGCGGACTCTCGTGCTAAAACTCTCCCGCCAGGAGGCGCCGACAACCAGGAATCCCAGGGAGGGAATTTTGCAAGAGATGCCGAAACCCGTCTCAGTCCGACTTACGCTGATCGGCGCCGCCATGGCGCTGGCGCTGTCTGTGTCGGCCTCACCAGCGTTGGCCCCCCAGGCTTTCGCCCAAGACGCGTTCGACCTGTCCGTGCCGAAGGAAGGCATGGAGGCCGGTCCCGCGCCGAACATGGTCTGTGCGCCTGAGCCTCTGTCGGGAAGCGGGCAGGGCTTTTTGAGCTCTCGCGAGGAGTCCGAGGACGCCGCGATCAAGGCCTGGACCGAGAAGGCGCACGCCGTCTATCCGGAAGCCGACTGGGAGAACGCCGGGGACGCCAATCTCTCTTGCGCGGTGCAGGGGCTGTTCTCGAAATGCTTCGCCGACGGCATTCCGTGCAAGCCCAAAGGCGCCGGCGAGGGCGCCGGCGAGACGGCCGCGGCACCGAAGAGCGAGTAGCTTAATTCAGGAGGGCCGATGACCGCGTCCGGCAAAGGCAACTATACGGAGGATCCGGGCGGTAAACCGCGGCCGGCCACCAGCGCACCGGACTCGCCCTACGTGAAGCCCGATCTCGGCAAGGGCAAGGGACCGGCGCAGCCGAAAAAGATCGATCGGCCCGACGACGACGCGACATCGAAGCCGGCATCACGCAAGCGCTAAGACCGCGAGACGGCCGCGGCACCGAAGAGTGAGTAACCGTCAGCCCTTACGGACAGGTATCGACCCGGAAACATTCCCGGCAACTGGACGGCCCGCAGCATTTGTGGCTGGTGCCGCAATCGGAATCGCCCGTGCACTGGCCGCAGAACTGGAGCGGCGCGCCGTCGCGTGTGCCATCGCGTATGGGCGACATGATGTTCGGGGCGGCAACGCGCGCGCCCGGCAGCGTCAGGACGGCGCCGGCATTGGCGGCGAAGAGCTGAGGCGCGGAATCGCCGCCGCGCGCAACGCCGATGGCGCCGAGCGCCAACACGACGAGAGCGAGAGAAATCAAGCGCATGACATCCTCCTTGCCGCGCGGGGGCAGGGGATGAGGCTCGGAACGCAAAGCCAGCCTTTCGGCCACGCCCCCCGCGTCCGGCGATCTTACGCCAAATCGGCCAGCGGCCGAAGCGCTTTGGTGCAAGATTGTGATGGCGGAAGATTAAGTGTGCTTGGGCTCCACACGCGGGGAACGCTCATCGCAAGGCGACGGCCATACTCATCCGGGGGCCGCCCACTCACTTCAAATAGTGCGCCCAATTCCTACAAGATGCGAGTCATTACGTCGTGTATCGTGCGCGAGAAATGTTGCGCGTGCGAAGACATGCACGCGGGCATACGCGAGAATCTGCGCGAGGACGTGAGCGAGGAAATTCGTATGGGACGTCGATGTGTTTTGGTGGTGTTTGGACTCATGCTCGCGGCCGGTAGCGTCAGCGCGGCGGAAGACGACGCGCCGGTATGCAAACGCGCGGAAGTGAATCCGGTGACGGGCCACGTGCTCTGCGTCGATCCGTTGGGGGCTGAGGTCGCGCCTCCGCCTCAAGCCGATCCGTGCAAGGCGGATGCGCATACCGGCGAGGACTGGACCTGGCGCCCGAGCTGCACCGAGCAGAAGGGGTCTTGAGAGTCCTATCCGTGGCGACTTAACCACCGCCGGTCGCGCGCGCCGGCAGCGGTGATGACTGGCGTCCGGCTTCTGCGGGAATGACGAGCGAGAACGTCCTTCAACTACAGACTCGTCATGCCCGGACTTGATCCGGGCATCCATGCCGCTTCCCCGCGGTCGTCGTGGAGAGGCAAGTGGGATGGATCGCCACCCGGGTCCGGCTTCGCCGGCCCGGGTGCAGGCTCAAGTCAAGCCCGCGATGACGGTTTGAGGAGGCGTAGTCGCAAACGATTTGTTTGCTCATCCCGTGCGATGATTCGCCATGACGCAGAATCCCAAGACGCAGAGCGCCAAGACGCTGAGCGCCAAGCCTCAGTTCGGCAGCCGGCATCACCGGCCGGCCCCGCCACCGGTTCTCGGCGACCCGTCGCGGGGCTGGCGGCAGCGCTTCGACTGGCCGCTGGTGGCGCTGGTCGCCGCGGTGTTCCTCGTGGGCTTCGTCTGGCTGTTTCCGGGGTAGGGGCGGGTGAGGTTTGGGAGCTCTTGGCGGCCGTAGCTTTCGGCGAGTGGGTGGCCATGTTAACCTTTCGCTGACCTTGATCAGACGGGAGGCAATCATGGCGTTGCGACTGACACCACCGACCAAGAACATCTTCTATCTCTCGACGCTCTGCGCGATCGTCGCGTTCGTGCTATATTTGCTCGCCGTGTTCGGCGTCGTCGTCGTCGGATTTCCGATGCTGGCGATCGCCTTCTGGATCGCCATTCTGGGCTGGGCGCTGATGACGGCGGGCGTAGCCATGAAGGGCGTCTAGTTCCCTCGGCGCATCGCCGAAGCTAGAACGAAAGACAACACGATGCTGCAATGCTTTGGCGAAACCCTGCCGGAGCGCGAGGTCAAGTTCGCGCCCTGGGCGGGTTCCATCCGCTTAGGTCCGATACCCGTCCAGGACATTCTGTCATTGCACACATCGATTTCCGCAATAGCGGCCATATCGCTGCGTGCAATTTCCGATGGTTCGTCAAGATTGGATGTGACCAGGACACGTATCGAAAGTAGTTTGATGTGCCGGATGTGCCAGAGTTTGAGGGAACAACAATTAGCGCTCCCGGAAGCATCGCCAGATTCGGGACGGATGACATCGAACTGGATCCCACAGGTTGGACTTATGTGTGGGGAGCGTTCACCTATCACGATGGATTTCAGTGCCGGGACGTTAGTTTCTGTCATCGATACAATCGGAAGGCTTTAAGGAAGGGGCTAATGAACACGACCCTTCCATGAAACATGGCATTGCTCGCGACGGCCGCTTCCGCACCTCCGTAAATTGGGAGCGAGAGTGCAATAGCAAAGAAAGCAAGCTCGCGTCGTCTAGCTTGCTCGTGGAGGAGGGGCCAGGCGAAATGCTCGATTTCAAAGACAAGGTCGTGTTGATCAGCGGGGCGCGAGGCTCGCGCTGTGTGACATCAACGATCAAGGCGGCGAGGAGACGCTGGCCCTGGTCAAGGCGCAAGGCGCGGACGGGCTCTACCAGCATGCCGATGTCTCTCAGGAAGCGGCCGTGGAGGGTTTCGTGACGGCGACCGTGGCGCGCTTCGGGCGGCTCGACGTCGCCATCAACAACGCGGCCAAGGAGATCGCCGGCCCGACCCTCGATCTGCCGTCAGAGGATTTCGACACTGTGATCGACACCAATCTGAAGGGCACCTATTACGGCATGAAGCATCAGGTCGCGCAGATGCGAAAGAACGGCGGCGGGGCGATCGTCAACCAGTCCTCCGTCACCAGCAGCATCACCGGCGTGCCCGACAACGGCCTCTACGCCGCAACCAAGGGCGGCATTATTGGGCTGACCAAGTCCGCCGCGCTCCAGGTGGCGGCTGAGAATATCTCGATCAATGCGATCGCGTCCTGCGCCTTCGACATCCCCAACGATGTCTTTCTGCGCTGGATCGACGATCATCACGTGAGCCGCGAGGAAGCCGCAGGCTGGGTTCCGATCAAGCGCCTCGGCAAGCCTGAGGAAATCGCCGCGGCCACGCTTTATCTCGCGTCCGACGAGGCCCGCTTCGTGGTCGGCACCGTGTTGACCATCGACGGCGGGTTTACGGCGCAATGAGCGGAGCCCTGAGCAAGAAAAAGATCTCAGGCGGTGTGGTCCATGACCTGCCGGCAGACCTGAAAAGGCTCTGGCCTCCAATGCGAGAGCGTTGGAGACATGGGAGGACATTACCCCGCTCGCGCGCAATGAATGGATCTGCTGGATCGAGTCGGCCAAAAAGGCGGAAACGAGAACGCGCCGGATCGAATGGGGCTGTTCCAGCCTAAAAGACGGAAAGCGCAGACCCTGTTGTTGGCCGGGCTGTCCGCATCGCTGACCAAGAAGCTTACCAGCCGGCCTGTTGCCGGCGTCTAGTAGGCATTCAGCTTCTCATCATGCCCGGCCATCGCGCCGGGCATGCGCGTTTTGATGATCCTTGGTTGCACCCCTGCTTCGCGCTCCTTGAGCGCAGTCGCGTCCTGAGACCTGCCCTGATGACGACAGGGCGGTTCGCGTTTTAGCAAGATCTCAGAAACACTCTAAGGGCGTCTTTCGGGACGCGGCGAGGCGAGGTCTGATCGCAAATAAGTGTTGGGCTGGGGCTTTGCGTTCGGGACTTCGGTCCCCACATGTTCGTTAACGAACGTTAGTGAGGTTTCCCATGACTGCCGCAAGTTGGGCTCTCCAACGCAGCATCTACCAAGCGCTGACCGGCTCGCCCGAGCTGACGTCGCTGCTCGGCGGCGAGAGCGTCTACTCGAACCCGCCGGCCGCGGCGCAGTTTCCATACATCACGCTCGGCCAGACCGTGAACCTCGATTGGAGCACGGGCACCGAGGACGGCAACGAGCACAGTCTCACGCTGCATGTGTGGTCGCGCGCCGGCGCGGCGCAGGTGCACGAGATCATCGAGGTGGTCCGCATGGTGCTGCACAATCAACCGCTGAGCCTTGAGGATCATTATCTGGTCAATTTGCGCCACGAGTTCACCCAGGCGCGGATCGATCCCGACGGCGAGACCATGCACGGCATCGTGCGTTATCGCGCCGTGACCGAGCCGGCGCAAGCCGTCGCCGCTTAAGCGTAACTCCTCAACACAAGCTTTTGAGCGTGGCCGGGCTTGTCCCGGCCATCGTCGTTTTGTAGGACCACGGGCCCGGCAATAAATATGCCTTGAGAGGGAGACCCGTATGTCGCTGTGGAACAAGCTCAAGGATCTGGTCGAAGGCGTCGACAACGACTCCTCGCGCGTCAAGAACTTGCGTGAGGAGGAGCTGCGCCAGGCGGCCGGCGCGCTCCTGATCACGGCGGGCGGGATCGATGGGAGGTTCGACTCCGAAGAGAAGCGCAAGGTCAAGGCGCTGCTGCAGAACCGGTTCGACCTCGAGCCCAAGGAGGTGCGGCAGCTGTTCGAGGATTCCACGGCGCAGGAGCGCGACGCGGTCGATCTTTATCGCTTCACCAGCGTGCTCTGCCGCGAGCTCGACCAGGACGGCCGCAAGCGCATCGTCGAGATGCTGTGGGAGGTCGTGCTGGCCGACGGCGTGGTCGACGAGTTCGAATCCAATCTGGTGTGGCGGGTGGCCGAGCTGATCGGCGTGTCCACGCGCGACCGTGTCATCTTGCGCAAGCAGGTCGAGGCGCGACTGGCACCAGGCTAATAGAGACGTCATCCCCGCGAAGGCGGGGATCCAGTAACCACTGGCTCACGTATATTCGCGAGCGGCCTGGGTTGCTGGATTGCCCGGTCGAGCCCGGCAATGACGAATTATTCGAGGGCGGCTTCCGGGCCGCCCTTTTTGTTTGTCTCAACGCGAGGACCGAACATGACGGCGCAGAAGGGTAAGGATCTCCTGCTCAAAGTGGATGCGGACGGAGCGAGCAGCTTCGCCACGGTGGCAGGTTTGCGGGCGCGCACGCTGGCGTTCAACGCGGGCAGCGTTGGATGGCGGTTGCGGTAGGGGGGAGCCGAACCTACTCGGGAATGTCTTCCTGCTTGATCTCCTCGCCGCGCTCCTTCAGGAGCTCGGTCGTGGTCGGCCAAACCCGGTCGAGATAGGCGGACGACGCCCAGAGCGCGGGGAAGAACCCGATAAACAAGATCAAATAGAGCCAAGTGTGGAGGTTCATGGGTGGGAATTTATGCTTCCGCCGCCCGCGTTTCAATCCGGATAATCGTCGCGGCTTTCCGACAATTTTCAGGCCGAGGCGCGGACGCATTCACCAGCCGATCCCCCGGTTTCCCTCTCCCTCGTAAATGACACCAGCAAAAGTTGTAGTGGTCAAGCTGGCCCACCCCACGCGACGGGCAGGGCAGGCGGCATATGACGGAGCGCACATGATGGTTTACCGCGCCGTCGAGCATTTGAGCTCAGGGCAAGCTTTGGCAGCGGGCGCAAGCGGCGCCAGTATTTCCTTCGCCGCGGCAATGATCGACCCGGCGGCGTTGTCGCCCTGGCTGCACCTGGTGACGCTGGACATCGGCAGCCTGACGGGGCTCGCATCGCTCGTGCTCGTGCTCGTGACGCTCAAGATCGTCCAGCAGCGCCGCGCCATGCGTGGCCGACACTAGCCTGACCCAAACCAACGCGAGACCGAGGCCGCGACTCCAGCGGCCTTTTTTGTTGAGGGATGCTCATGTCTCTTCCCCAATGGTACGCGCTTGCCAGCGCCGAGCGCGGCGTCAAGGAAGCAAGCGGGCCGCCGACAACCCCGTCGTGCGTGCGTATTACAAGGACGCCGGGCACCCCGAAGTGAAGCATGACAGCGTGCCGTGGTGCGCGGCCTTTGTCGGGGCGATGCTGGCGCGCGCCGGCATTACACCCACCGGCTCGCTTGCCGCGCGCTCTTATCTTTCCTGGGGCGTCAAGCTCGATGCACCGCGCCAAGGCTGCATCGTCGTGCTCAAGCGCGGCAAAGGCTGGCAGGGGCACGTCACCTTCTTCGACCGCGAGGCAAACGGGCGTCTTGTCTGCCTCGGCGGCAACCAGTCCGACAAAGTGTGCTTCGCCACGTACCGCAAGAGCCTCGTGCTCGGCTATCGCTGGCCATCCTAAGTGCGCTACCGGCCTCTGGCCTATTTGAGCGGGTTTTTGGTCTGCGCTACCGCGCTTCGCGCTACTTGAGCGCGTTTTGCTTTGCGCTACCGCGCTTCATTGATGCGCTACCGCTTCGCTACTTGAGCGCGCTGCGCTGCTTGAGCGGGTTGTCATCTGCGCTGCCGGCGCGTGTCGCGGGCGACGAACTTCATCCGAACCCATCACATCAAGAAAAGGAGATGATCCATGAACGCTTTAATTTGGCTTATGAGCGGCGGCTTCGCCAAGGGTTACCGCACGCAGGTCCTCGGCGTGACGGCCGCGCTTTCGGCGGCGGGGCTGTGGGCCGTGGGCGACATGTCGCTGGCCGACCTCGTGACGGAGCTTCCCATCATTCTCGGCGGGTTGGGTCTTGCAGCGCTTGGCGCCAAGGTGGACGATGCCGCCGCCAAACTTGGCGCGGGAAAATCCGCTCGGTCGAAATAGGGGAAGCATCAGCGTTCATGCGCCGTTCATTGGCGCTCCTTTAGGGTTACCATCCAAGAAGGGATAAGTGGGACTGAGATGATGTGTCGGCCAATCAGGCAAGCTGCCATAGCGGTGTCGATCGCGGTCATGCTGACCGCGGCGGTCACGCCCGCGCAGGCGGGGTGCGTGCCGTGGAAATCGGCCGGCGCGATCATCTCTCAGAACGCGCTGGTTCCCGGCAATGTGATCTACCAGAAGGTCCAGTCCAAGACCGGCGGCAAAGTGATCTCCGCCACCTTGTGCGAGAATGGCGGGAAGTTCGTTTATAAGATCGTGGTGCTGGGCAAGAAGGGCGACGTCAAGAATCTCACCGTCGACGCCCGTACCGGGAATTTCTAGGAGGCGTCGAGAACGCCAGGGAGGGTAGTCGTTTGAGGCTTCTCGTTGTCGAGGACGATCCGGATCTCAACCGCCAGCTCGTGACGGCGCTGGGCGATGCGGGATACGCGGTCGATACGGCTTTTGACGGCGAGGAAGGCCACTTTCTCGGCGATACCGAACCCTATGACGCCATTGTGCTCGATCTCGGCTTGCCGAAGAAGGACGGCTTGAGCGTGCTCGAGCAGTGGCGTCGAGACGACCGCAAGATGCCGGTCCTCATCCTTACCGCGCGCGAGCGCTGGAGCGACAAGGTGGCCGGCATGGATGCCGGCGCCGACGACTACGTGGCCAAGCCGTTTCATATGGAAGAGGTGCTGGCCCGGCTTCGCGCGCTGCTGCGGCGTTCGGCGGGCCACGCGCATAATGAAATGGAGTGCGGGCCGCTTGTCCTCGACACCAAGGCCGCGCGCGTGACGGTCGAGGGTCAGGCGATCAAGCTCACCTCGCACGAATATCGTGTGCTTCATTATCTGATGATGCATCGCGAGCGCGTCGTCTCCCGCACCGAGCTCGTCGAGCATCTCTACGAGCAGGACTTCGACCGGGACTCCAATACGGTCGAGGTGTTCATCGGGCGTCTGCGCAAGAAGCTTCCCATCGACCTCATCAAGACCGTCCGGGGGCTGGGCTACCGCCTCACGGACGCCGAAGATGGGGCCTAAATCTCTCGCTTTCAGGCTGTTCGCCTCGGCCGCGGCGTGGACCCTCGTGGTCATTCCCGCCGCCGCCATTCTCCTTGTCTCGCTCTATCGCGAAGCCGTCGAACGCAATTTCGACGCGCGCGTCAACGTCTACATGACGAGCCTCGTGGCCTCGACCACGGCGGAGGGCGGAGACTCCCCCCAAGAGCCCGCTAGTTTGGGCGACCCCATCTTCACCATCCCCTTTTCCGGCTGGTACTGGCAGATCAGGCCGCTCAAGGGCGCCAAGCGTCCGCTCTATGTCTCGGACTCGCTGCTGGATCAGCAGCTCGAGTTGCCGAGCCGGGATGGCATTCCCCCCGACGACACCTTGACCCGGCGAAGCTATGCGCCAGGTCCGAACGACCAGAACTTGCGCATCGTCGAGCGCGAGATCAGGCCCGGCGGTCCCGAGTCCGCGGGCTATTCCTACGCGGTCGCCGGCGACGCCGCCGAGATCGACGCGGATCTTTCCGAGTTCACCACCATGCTCATCCTGGCGCTGGCCCTGCTCGGCGTCGGTCTCGTGGTGGCGACGTTCTTCCAAGTGCGTTTCGGATTGCTCCCCCTACGCGCCATCCGCCACGATCTGGCTTCGATCCGCTCGGGCGATGCGGAAAGCCTCGAAGGCGAACTTCCGGACGAGATCAAGCCGCTCCAGACCGAGCTCAACGCGCTGATCCAATCGAATCGCGATGTGGTCGAGCGTGCCCGGACCCATGTCGGGAACCTGGCGCACGCGCTCAAGACGCCGCTAAGCGTGATCAGCAATGAGGCCCGGACCCATAAGGGCGCGCTCTCCAAAAAAGTGGTCGAGCAGGCGGAGATCATGCGCAACCAAATCACGCATCATCTCGACCGGGCACGGGTCGCGGCACGCTCGGGCGTGATTGGCGATGTGACCGAAGTGACGCCGGTGCTCGATGCGCTCAAGCGGACACTCGACCGGATCTACGGCGAGCGGGGCGTCAAGCTCGAGGTCTCGGCCGCCTCCGATCTGAAGTTCCAGGGGGAGAAGCAGGACTTCGAGGAAATGGCCGGCAACCTGATGGACAATGCCTGCAAATGGGCGCAGGGGCAGGTGGCGGTGAGTGCCGAGCGGTCGCGCGGCAGCGGCAGCTTCACGGTGATCGTCGACGACGACGGCCCGGGGCTGACCAAGCCGGAGCGTCAGAGGGCCGTGAAGCGCGGCCAGCGCCTGGACGAGAGCAAGCCCGGCTCGGGGCTGGGGCTCTCCATCGTGGCGGATCTCGCCCATCTTTATAAGGGACGGTTCGAACTCGAACCCTCGCCAAAGGGCGGTTTGCGGGCCCGGCTAACCCTTCCGGCGGCCTGAATTATGGTTTGTCCAAGTATGCAACCTAATTTGGCCAGATTTGTTATTCTTAAGGGTCATGTGACACGTTAAACTCCAGGAATTCAAACTCTCGCCGAGAAGGACTAGTTAACTCTGGGCTGAGGGGGGTGCTATGAAACTGACACCGGTTATTGCGATTACCCTTATGCCGCTTCTTCTCCCCGCCTGTGGGCCGGGGAACAAGCAAGGTACGGGCACCATTCTCGGCGCCGTGGCCGGTGGTGCGGCCGGCGCCGCGATCGGTGGCAAGAAGAACCGCATTCCTGGCGTTGCGATCGGTGCCATGGCTGGCGGCATCCTCGGCAATTTGATTGGCGCCGACTTGGACGAGCGGGACCGCCAGCTTGCGGCGGCCGCGGAGTACCGGGCTCTGGAATATGGCAAAGTCGGCCAGGCCACGCCGTGGAATAACCCATCGAATCAGCATCGTGGCCAGATCGTGCCGGGCAAGCCTTATCAACAGGGCAGCTCGTTTTGCCGGCCTTTCACGCACACGATCTATGTCGGCGGTCAGCCGCAAACGGCCCGCGGCACGGCCTGCCGCCAGCCTGACGGCACCTGGAGTACCGTCGGCTAGGCGCGTTTCCTAATTGCCGCGAATTAATCTTTCGATTTGAGCTGGACCTTGCTCCGGTCAGCGCCATTCCCTATGCCTAACCTCCGTTTGACTCCTGAAGGTTAGGGCCTCTTTTCGTGCTGCTTTGGGTCATACTCGCCGGGCTCACGGCGATCGTGTTGTTTTTCCTGCTGCGGCCGCTCGCGGGCGTGAGCGGGTTCGCCCCTGCGCGTCAGGCCTTCAACGCCACCGTCTACCGCGATCAGCTTGATGAGATCGACGCCGACCGCGCCCGGGGGCTGATCGGCGAGGCCGAAGCGGAAGCCGCGCGTCTCGAGGTCGCGCGGCGGTTGCTTGCCGCCGACGCCGAGGCAAGCGCTGAGAAAAGCCCGGACAAGGGCCGCAGGACGGCGCGCCTGTCGCTTGTCGGTGTGGCGCTCGCCTTGCCGCTCGGCGTCCTCTCCCTCTATCTCCTTTACGGCTCCCCGCGCCTTCCCGACCAACCTTTGGTGGCGCGCTTGCAAGATCCGGCTTCGGAAAAGAATCTCGGCGCACTCGTTGCCCGGGTCGAGGCACGGCTTCGCTCGCACCCCGAAGAGGGCCAAGGCTGGGACGTGATCGCGCCGGTCTATATGAGTGCGCGGCGTTACGGCGATGCGGCGGATGCCTACGGCCAGGCCATCCGGCTGCTGGGGCCTTCGGCGACGCGACTTTCGGGCTATGGGCAGGCGCTCGTCCTGGAGAAGGAAGGGTTGGTGAGCGAGGCGGCGCGCCGTTCGTTGGAGCGGGCGCTCGCGCTCGATGCGAGTTTGGTCGAGCCGCGCATTCTGCTTGCGATCGCCAAGGAGCAGGACGGCAATTACGCGGCGGCCATCGAGGATTGGCGCGGGCTGGTCGAGCGGGAGGGCGCTGACGACCGCTGGCGCTCGATGGTTCAGCAAAGGATCGCCGAGGCGGAAGCCCATTTGTCCGGTGAGAGCCCAACGTCAGGACCTGCGTCAGGACCTGCGCCAGGACCCGCGCCATCGGCTGCATCCGGCCCAGAAGCTGCGGACGTCGCCGCGGCGCAGACCATGAGCGCGGCCGATCGCCAGGCGATGATCGAGGGTATGGTGCAGCGGCTCGCGACCCGGCTCGAGCAGCAGGGCGACGATCTGGCCGGTTGGCTGCGCCTGGTCCGCGCCTATACGGTGCTCGACCGCAAGGACGAAGCGGAGAAAGCGCTGGCCCGCGCCAAGACCCAATTTGCCGGTAATGCGCAAGCGATCCGGCAGCTCGACGCGCTCGCAGCGGAACTTGGACTGAGGTCATGACCAGGAAGCAGCGTAGAGGCGTTCTGATCGGCACATGCCTGGTGGTGCTGGGCGTGGCCGTGGGGCTCGTGCTCTATGCCATGCGGGATTCGATCGTCTTCTTCTATGGCCCGAGCGACGTCGCCGAAATGCAGGTCGCGCCGGGTCAGCGCTTCCGGCTCGGCGGTCTCGTGGAAATGGGAAGCGTTGAGCGAGGCCAGGGGACCAGCGTTCGATTTGTCGTCACCGACGGCGCCAAGACACTGCCGGTGACCTATACCGGCGTGCTCCCCGATCTCTTCCGCGAAGGGCAGGGCGTGGTGGCCGAAGGCGTGCTCGAACGTGACGGCCTGTTCCACGCCGACAACGTGCTCGCCAAGCATGATGAGAACTATATGCCGCCGGAAGTCGCGGCGAAGCTTAAGGAGCGCGGCGTGTGGCGTGAGGGTGCTAAGCGTGATGGGGCCAAGGCCGAAGGCGCGAGCGATACGCGCGGCGAGGTGAACTGACGATGATTGCCGAAACCGGCCACTACGCGCTGATCCTGGCGCTCGGCGTCGCCATCGTGCAGATGGTGCTTCCGGTCATCGGCACGCGCTTTCGCGATCCGCAGCTCACGGCCGTGGCCGTGCCCGCCGCGCAGGCCGAGTTCATTCTCATCGGCATCGCCTTCATCGCGCTGACGACGGCCTATGTCACGTCGGACTTTTCAGTCTTGAACGTTTGGCAGAACTCGCATTCCGCGAAGCCGCTGCTCTACAAGATCTCCGGCGTATGGGGAAACCACGAAGGCTCCATGGTCTTGTGGGTGTTGATCCTTGCATTGTTTGGCGCGGCGGTGGCGACCTTCGGCAACAACCTGCCGCGGCAACTCCAGGCCAATGTGCTTGCGGTGCAGGGCTCGATCGCCGTCGCTTTCCTCCTGTTCATCATCATCACGTCGAACCCGTTCATCCGCGTCGATCCGGCGCCGTTCGACGGACAGGGGCTCAACCCCGTCTTGCAAGATCCGGCGCTCGCCTTTCACCCGCCCTTCCTCTACGCGGGCTATGTCGGCTTCTCCATGGCCTTCTCGTTCGCC
>Ga0209587_1000744_pt1 | contig 15810 bp, 17 predicted proteins | sample NGEPerD_2_FD_184512 | JGI IMG/M metagenome (GOLD analysis project Ga0209587, IMG submission 184512) | Arctic peat soil microbial communities from the Barrow Environmental Observatory site, Barrow, Alaska, USA - NGEE PermafrostL1-D... | ecosystem: Environmental > Terrestrial > Soil > Wetlands >... | reverse complement strand
GCCCAGCGCCAGCTCGAGCTGGCGCTGGGCGCCCGTGGTCTGGGCCATCGCGGTCACCGGCTCCAGCTCCGCCTCGCACCCCAGGGCGGCGGCGTGGGGCTCACAGGCCGCCAGCAGGCGCTGAAGCTGCTCGCGCACCGGCTGGCGGCACTCATCGTCCGGGGAGATCAGCTCGGCGTCCATGCCGTCGCGGGCGGCGATGAAGCGGTTCTCCTCCAGCGCCTCCCTGGTTTGCACCAGCTTCTCGGAGACATAGCCGTCCTCCACCTCGAGCCGGGCGACGCATTGTATGAGGGCCGCCAGCGCCGCGGTCTCAGACACCCCGGTCTGGGCGTCGAGGATGCGCACCTCCACCGTGCCGAACCTCGGCTGGGGGCGCACGTCCCACCACAGGAAGGTGGGCTCGGGGAAGGCGCCGCAGCGCATGAGCAGGTCCACGGTCTCGACCCAGTCGCTGTAGCCGTCGAAGGCGCGCGGGATCCCCACCCGCGGGAAGGCCTGGAAGAGCGGCGTGCGGGCCGAGCCCAGGCCGGTGTCGCGGCCCTGCCAGAAGGGGGAGTTCACCGACAGTGCCAGCAGCAGCGGGAGGTGGGCGCGGATGCGGTTCACGAGTTGGATGGCGTCCTCGGGGTCGGGCACGGCCACGTGCACGTGCACGGCGAAGGTCGGCTCGCGGCGCGCCAGCTCGCGCATCGAGCCGTACACCAGCTCGTAGCGGGGCCCCGTCGACACCACCGTCTCGTGCCACACCGTGAAGGGATGGGTGCCGGCGCTCGCGGCGCACAGCCCGAGCGGGGCCAGCTCGGCGTCGAGCTTGCGGCGCAGCGCCAGCAGCTCCTCCGCCAGGCCGGCCGCGGTCTGGTGCACCCCCGTGGCGATCTCCAGGGCGGAGCGATGGGTCTCGGGCGTCACGTGGGTGGACAGGCCTTCCGACAGGGCCGGGAGCACGCGGTCGATCTGCTGGGCCAGAGACCAGTCGTGGGGGTTGAGGAGCATCACCTCCTCCTCGGCTCCGAGCGTGTACTTGGCGTCGCCCTTCCACGCCGCCCATTCGGTCATGCCGCCCGCACCCCCCATCCGGCCGAGCGCACGCGCCCGGCTGCCTCGACGAGTCCGCCGAACAGTGCGGCGTGCTCGCGCTTGTGCGCGAGCGTCTCGGCGTGCCACTGCACGCCCACCATGAACTCGCGCGCCGGCGCCTCGATGCCCTCGATCACGCCGTCGGGCGACCAGGCAACGGCGCGCAGCCCCGTGCCCAGGCGGTCGACCGCCTGGTGGTGGAAGGAGTTCACCCGGGCCCGGCGCCGGCCCATGAGCTTGGCCAGGTGGCTGCCGGTCATGATCTCCACCGTGTGGGTCCTCCTGTCGCCGGGGTCGCGCTGGCGGTGGTCGATGTTCACGCCGGGGCGGTCGGGCAGGTGCTGGTGAAGGGTGCCGCCCCGTGCCACGTTGAGCGCCTGCTCTCCCCGGCAGATGGCCAGGATCGGCAGACCCCGGGAGTCGGCGCGCCGGGCCAGCTCCAGCTCGAAGAGGTCCAGCTCTGACTCCACGGGGCCGAGCTCGGAGTGGCGACGCGCGCCGTAGGCGGCAGGGTCGAGGTCCGGTCCGCCGGAGAGGCAGATGCCGTCGCAGCGCTCCAGCAGCGGCTCCACGGCCTCGAGGTCCAGCGGCGGCATCACCACCGGGAGCCCGCCGGCGGCCTCGATGGCCGCCAGGTAGGTGAGGCCCAGAGCCATCTCGCGCCGGGGCGGCTCGCCCTGGGGAGTCTGCTCGACCTCGGACCCGAGGCGCACCTCGGAGGTGGTGACCCCGATCAGGGGCCTCACGCCGGCAGCCACGTGTCCTTTGCTCCTCCGTTCTGTGAGCTGTTGACCACCAGGGACCCCGCGTCGAAGGCTACGCGGGTGAGCGCCACGGGCGCCACACGAGCCTCGGGGCCGGCGCCGATCACGTACGGGCGCAGGTCCACGTGCCTCGGCTCGAGCCGTCCGTCACAGATCGTGGGATGGGTCGACAGGGACACCGTGTCCTGGGCGACCCAGTCCCCGGGACGCTCCTCGATCAGCGCGGCGATGCGTCGACGATCGGCCTTGGAGGCGTGGCGGCACACCACGATGCCGTGGCCACCGAGGCCGCCGCGCGGCTTGACCACCAGCTCGTCCAGCCTTGCCATGACGGTCTCGCGGACGGCCGCGTCGCCCAGGTCGAAGGTGGGCACGGACTCGATCAGGGGCTCCTCGTCCAGGTAGAAGCGCACCATGTCCTCCACGTAGGCGTGCGCGAGCTTGTCGTCGGCCACTCCCGACCCGAGCGGGTTGACCACCGTGACCTTGCCCTGGAGCACCGGGGCCAGCAGCGCCTCCGCGATCCACGTGGTCCGGCCGTGCTCGTCGCGCAGCCGGTCCTCGTCGGTCCGCCGGTAGACCACGTCCACACGCCGCGTGCGGGCGTCCTCCACATAGGCGTGCATGCGTCCGCGCCGGACAAGCAGGTCGTCCCGGGTGACGATCGGGATGCCGGTCTGGTGCGCGATCTCGCGGTGCTCCCACCACGCGCTGTTGGACGGCCCGTCGGAGAGCAGCACCACGAACGGGTCGGCCACGCCCTCCGGGGCTGCGCGCCGCAGGGTGGTGGCCAGCAGTTCGAAGGCCACGGCCGGGTCGGCGCGGGCGGGCGGCTGGCCCGGCAGCTCGGGGTCCGCCGCCTCCCGCGCCGCGATGGCGTAGGCGAAGCCGGAGGGGGTGCGGAAGTTGTCCTCCAGCACGCGCAGCACGCCGTCGGCGCTCCGCACGAGGTCCAGTCCGGCCACGCACCCGTCGGGTGAGACCGGCACGCCCTCCAGCCAGGGCTCGTGGCGGTCGGCGGAGTCCATCACCCGGGCGGGCACCACCCCCGCCTTGACGATCGAGCGCTCGCTGTACACGTCGGCCACGTAGGCGCACAGGGCCCGGGCGCGCTGAGCCAACCCGCGCTGCAGCAGCTCCCACTCGCCGGCGCCCAGGATGCGCGGCACCGGGTCGACCTCGAAGGCCTCCGAGCCGGCGTCTGATGTGAAGGTCACGCCACGCGCCGCCAGGCGCTCGCGCACCCGGTCGCGGAGCCGGCCCAGGTCGGCGCCGGCCAGCCCGGCCATCACACCCTCGTAGCCGGGGCGGGGGCGGCCGTCCGCGACGGCCTCGTCCCAGTTCGCGCCGGCCTCGTAGAAGCCGGCCCGGGCCTCAAGCATGTCGCTCATCGCACCGATGATATTGCCCACATCCGGACCGAACTATGGCCCTGTGTCCAAGGTTCTTCCCTGTGCGGTGCGTCGGGCCGCGATCCGGGTACGTGCTCCGCATCGCCGGCCGGCGCGGCGGCACGACGATCGTCGTTCAATAGATCAGAGGATGGGGCGGAGCCTCTCGAGCAGGTCCTCGACCATCCGTGCCGTGGCTCCCCACACGAAATGGCCATCCACGGTGTAGGTCGGGGTCTTGATCGGCACGCCCTTGCGCCACAGCCGCTGACTCTCGTAGCCGCGGATGAGCTCGGGCAGCGACAGCTCGAGCACCCGCGCCACCTCCGACTCCTGGGGGGCCCACTTCAATCCGGGCTCGACGGTGCCCACGAAGGGGAAGACGCGATAGCTGGTGACGAAGGTGCCCACCGGCGCCAGCGCTCCGACGACCTGAACCCCCGCGGGGTCGAGCCCGATCTCCTCATGGGCCTCCCGAAGGGCGGTCGCGCGCAGGTCCTCGTCGGGCTCGTCCTGGCGCCCGCCGGGGAACGAGGTCTCGCCCGCGTGGCGGCGCAGGTCGGCCCGGCGCTCGGTGAACACGGCGGTGAGCTCGCCGTCGCGCACGAACAGGGGAACGAGCACGGCCGCGTCCGTCTTGCCCGGCGCGTCCATGCCGGCGGCCTCCTCGGGCGAGAGCAGCAGCTCTGACAGCTTCACCTCCAGGGCTTCTCCCTCACCCCTGCCGAGCGCCATGGCATCCACTAGGCCAGCTCCACCCGCTCGTCGAACATGACCTCGCCCTCCAGCGTGCGGTGCACCGGGCACTTGGTCACGATCTGCATCAGCTTCTCGCGCTGGTCCTCTGGCAGCTCCTTGGGCAGTTGCACGGACATGGTGAACTTGGTGGGCGAGCCGCGCTGGGCGGGCTCGTAGTCCACGTCGATGGTCACCTCGCCGATGTCCCAGCCCTTGCGGTTGGCGTACATCTCCATGGTGATCGCGCTGCAAGACGCCAGCGAGGCGGCCAGCAGCTCCTGGGGGTTCGGGCCGGCGTCGGAGCCGCCGTGGTCGGGCGGCTCGTCGGCGGTCAGCCGGTGGTTGCCGATCTCGATGTGATGCTCGAGCTTGCCGTCCACGCGGCGGGCCACGGCGCGCATCAGCCCCTGCCCTCGAACAGGCGCGGCTCGTCCTCGTCGGTGAATCGGGCCATCGCGTACACGGCGTCCGATGCCCGGTTGAGGTAGGTGAGCACGGTGGCGTCGGCCAGTTCGCCGTCCTCGTTGAGGGCCGTCACGCGCCGCTCCGCGCGGCGCACCAGGGTGCGGGCCACGTCGAGCCTCGCCGACAGCTCGGTGCCGCCGGGGATCACGAACTTGGGCGGCAGCTGCACCCGGTCCATGTAGCGGTCGATGTCTGCCTCCAGCCGTTCGATCATCTCGTCGGTCACCTTCGACACGCCGGGCTCCAGGCGCTCCTCCGCCTCGGGAGCGGTGGCCAGCTCGGCACCGGCCACGAACAGCTCGGTCTGGATGCGCAGGATGTCCTCGTGCACCTCGCCGCCGGGCTCGGCGGCGGCGCGGGCGGCGCCAAGAGCCGACGCGGCCTCGTCAACCGAGCCGTAGGCCTCGGGCCGGTTCGACGACTTGTTCACCCGGCCGCCGTACCAGAGGCCGGTCGTGCCGTCGTCGCCTTTGCGCGTATAGATCTTCATCTACTCGAGGACATTGAACACGAGACCCGTGGGGATCTTGGGGTAGAAGTAGGTCGACTTCGGTGGCATCGACTCGCCAGCGTCGGCCACCTCGGACACCTGCTCCACCGGGGTTGCACGCATGAAGAAGCCGGCGTCGTAGCGGCCGGACTCCACCGCCTCGCGGGCGTCGTCGAAGCTCTTGGAGTAGTTCAGCCCGCGCAGGTGCGAGATGTCGTCCTCGGTCATGCCGAGTGCGCCCTTGAGCACGATCGCCTCCAGCACCGCGGTGTCCAGCCGGCGGTAGGGCTCGGGCTTGCCCTGAAGCGCGGCGTCGGCGATCGACTGGTCCTTCAGCGTGAGCCGGAACGGCTGCTTGAGGAAGCTGTCCATGTAGCCCAGCTGAACGGGCCGGTCACCGTTGGAGGGCGACGGCGGCTCGAGCTCGTCCCGCGACACCTGTTCCACGTCGAAGTCCCGCAGCAGCGCCTCGCGGATGGCCAGCTGCTTGGTGGTGTCGTCGGCCAGGCCGTCGAGCAGCCGGTGGGTGGGGAACACGGTCAGGCCCGGGTCGTTGAGGGAGCACAGGAACATGAGCACGTGGCGGTGCTCCCCGTCGCCGCCGACCTCGTCGGCGTACACGCGGGCGGTCTCGTAGCGGTGGTGGCCGTCGGCGATCAGCAATTCGGCGTTGGCCAGCGCGCCCTGCAGGGCAGCGATCGCGTCGGGGTCGCCGATCCGCCAGAGGGTGTTCAGCGTGCCCTCGTGATCCTTGGCGGAAGCGAAGGACTCTCCAGCCGTGGCCGCGTCGAGGGCCTCGCCCGCCGCGTTATCGGAATCGGGGAAGAGGCTGAAGATGGGGGAGAGGTTGGTCCGCGTGGCGCGGGTGAGGCGCAGCCGGTCCTCCTTGGGCCCAGGGTGCGTGCGCTCGTGCGGGCGGATGCGGCCCGGTCCGTAGTCCTCCACGCGCACCCGCGCGAGGAGGCCGCGGCGGCGCTGCTGCGAGCCGTCGGGCGCCGTGTAGGCCTGCTCCAGCGCCCACAGCGCGGGCTCGCGCTCGCGGGTGAGGACGCCCTGCTGGCGCCATGCCTCCATGGTCTCCGCGGCGTGTTGGTAGCGATCGCCGCCGCCGGGGGCTACCGGCAGATCGATCTCCACCACGTTGAGCGGGCTCTGCGCGAGCAGTTGAGCACGCAGCTCGTCGTCGATCACGTCGTACGGCGGAGCGATCACGTCGTCGAGCGAGGACACGGAGCCGGGGTCGTAGCGGAGGGTTCGGAGCGGGCTGATCTCGGCCATGGCGGCGGGACGATACTCGCGATTCCGTCCGATCGTCTTGCGAACATACGTTCGTTATGGCGTATCCGGCTTATCTCAAGGAGAAGGCTCGGACGCTGCGCCGCGAGCGCAACATGACGATCGACGATCTGGCCGAGCGGCTGGCGCTGTCGCGTTCGACGATCTACTACTGGGTGCGCGACCTGCCGATCCCGGCCGCGACCGCGAACAGGTCGGCCGCGCAGCGACGGGGAACGCTGGCCATGCAGCGGCGGTACACAGCGAAGCGTGAGGCGGCTACCAGCGGGGCGCTGCCGAGTTCGGTGAGCTATGTGTTGATCCGGAGTTTCGCGACTTCGTCTGCATGTACATCGCGGAGGGGTACAAGCGCGACCGGAACAAGGTGGCGCTCGGCAACTCTGATCCGGCGGTGATCAAGATGGCCGATCGCTGGATGCGACGCTTCGCGCTGCGCCCGGTCGGCTACTCGGTGCAGTATCACGCGGATCAGAAGGTCGGTGAACTGCAGGCCTTCTGGGGCGGACTGCTCTACGTCGATCCGGAGTCGATCCGCCTCCAGCGCAAGTCGAACAGCAGCCAGCTCGCCGGCAGGACGTGGCGGTCCCGGCACGGAGTGCTCACCGTACGTACCTGCGACACGCTGTTCCGCGCACGGTTGCAGGCGTGGATGGACCTACTCCGCGCCAGCTGGAACTAGACTCGCTCGCAACGGGGCGTAGCGCAGCCTGGTAGCGCATTCGTTTTGGGGACGAAAGGTCACCGGTTCGAATCCGGTCGCCCCGATTACGTGGCTTTCCTCTTCGCGACAGTGGCGGTTGGTCGAAGGGCTATGTCTTGACCGAGCCGGCGGGGTAGCTCCGAGCCGGTCAATCCTCAAGAGGAGGCGCGCCCACGTGGCTCGTCGATGTGTTCGAGGGCGTACGTCCGAAAGGGCCGGGTCGGTCTCAGTCGTCGCCCGACGGTCAAGCGTTCCTCGGCACTGTGCCCACGCCCGGTGGCGCGTTCAATGGTGGCCTCTCCTCGGCGATTCCCTGTGCGGGGCAGGCTGGGACTGGACCCGTCGCGCTGACTCAGGCGGTGGCCCGGAACCACACGGTGTCGCGGTCCGAGCTCACCGCGACGTTCCCGAACCCGGCGGCGGATAGCCGGCGCGGCAGCCCCTCGGGGTCGAGCACCACCTTGGTGTCCCCGATGTGCAGCAGCGCGAAGCCCGGGCCGCGACCAGTGCTGTCGGTGCCGGCGAACGTGCCGCCCGGCCGCAGCACCCGCCCGCCCTCCGCGAAGAGCCGGTCCTGCGCCTCGGGCGACGGCACGTGATGGAGCATCGTGAAGCAAACCGCGGCACTGAAGGACGAGTCGGCGAAGGGCATGTCGGTGCCATCGCCGTCCACGATCTCCGCGCGGTCTCCGAGGCGGTCGCGCAGGGGGCCGGCCAGGAGGGGGTCGATCTCGAGGGCGGTCAGCCGCGGGACCCGCTCGGACAGCACCTCGGTGGCGGGGCCGAACCCGGGACCCACCTCCAGCAAGTCCTCGCCCAGATCGAGACCGTCGATCACGGGGGGCACGAGCTCCTCGCGTACGTGTCGCTTCCACGCCTCCCGGTTGCAGTACCAGTGGTGCAGGCGATTCACGCCGCGGAGGATGTCAAGTCCGTCCCCACGCTCGTGATCGGTGAGCTCAGCCAGGCTTCAAGAACCAGGCGGGCGGGGGACGGGCCGGTAGAACATGGCGTCCGACCACAATGCGAACATACATTCGCGTTCGTGAATCACATCCCGAGATGCAGGCAGAGACGACAAAGCACTGCGGGCGGTGCGGACAGGACAAGCTGCATATCGAGTTCCACCGCTGGCGTGACGGACGCCAGCCCTGGTGCAGACCGTGCAGGCGAGACTATGCTGCGGCCCACTATCAGGCGAACAAAGCTCGCCGTCAAGCGGAGAATAAGAGTCGGCAGGCCGAGTTCATGGCTTGGTACGTAGAGCTCAAAGCTGGACGCCCGTGCGCGGATTGCGGCCTCGTCTTTCATTCCGCGGCGATGCAGTGGGACCACCTCCCGGGTGAAGACAAGACCGCCGACTTGGCCTTCTTGGCCAGGCGGGGAAGTCGTAGCCGCGTGTTGGATGAGATTGAGAAGTGCGAGCTCGTGTGTGCAAGCTGCCACGCGGTTCGCTCGCACCTGCGACGCGACGCAACGCCGCGCAAATTTCGCGGCCCCGACGGATCGACTGACCTCGCCCACGGGACCGCGTACGGTTCAGAGTCATCGGATGAGCCCCCGTAGCTCAGCTGGATAGAGCGAGGGACTTCTAATCCCTAGGTCGGAGGTTCGAGTCCTCCCGGGGGCATGGTCGTCAGTCGGTCGTCGTCCTGCGGGCAAACAAGGAGCGCACACAAATGGCAGGCGAGCTTTCATTCTTCGAGATCGGCGTCGAGGACGCCGACAAAGGCCACGCGTTCTACGAGGCGATGTTCGGCTGGAAGATGGAGCCCGGCCCGTCGGGCAGCGGCTCGGTGATCTCCACACCGAACCTGCCGGGCGGCATGCACGGCGGCGACGCCGGCGCGAACCCATACATCTTCTTCAAGGTCGATGACATGGACGCGGCACTCGACCGTGTTCGCGAGCTGGGCGGGTCCGTGGACGAAGTGGACATCGACGGCGACGAGGAGAGCCAGGCCAAGTTCGGGCGCTTCAAGTTCTGCCGCGACGACCAGGGCTCGGCCTTCGGCTTGCACCAGCCCCCGACGGCGGAATAGCCCCTGTACGCTGGGCTAGATGCCCACGTCACTGGTCACCGGCGGCGCCGGCTTCCTCGGCTCCAACCTCTGCGACCACCTGCTCGGCCGCGGGCACCGCGTGATCTGCGTGGACAACCTCGAGACGGGCTCGCTCGGAAACATCGAGCACATCTCCGACGACGCGAGCTTTCACTTCCGGATGCTCGACATCACGTCGCACTACGAGATCGACGAGCCGGTGGACTTCGTCTACCACATGGCATCGCCGGCCAGCCCGATCGACTACGCCCGGCTGCCCCTGCACACGCTGAAGGTCGGCGCCTACGGTACGCACAACTCGCTCGGCCTGGCCAAGGTCAAGCGCGCCCGGTTCCTGCTCGCCTCGACGTCGGAGGTCTACGGCGACCCGCTGGTGCACCCCCAGCCCGAGAGCTACTGGGGCAACGTGAACCCGATCGGGCCGCGCGGCGTCTACGACGAGGCCAAGCGCTACGCCGAGGCGCTGACGATGGCCTACTTCCGCCAGCAGGGGGTGAACACGGCGATCGTCCGAATTTTCAATACCTACGGCGCGAAAATGAGGCCCAACGACGGCCGCGCGATCCCGGCCTTTCTGGGCCAGGCGCTGAGCAACCGTCCGCTCACCGTCTTCGGCGACGGCTCGCAGACGCGGAGCTTCTGTTACGTCGACGACCTCATCCGCGGCCTCGTGGCCCTGACCGAGTCCGACGTTCACGAGCCGGTGAACATCGGCAACCCCAACGAGATGTCCCTGCTGGAGATGGCGGAGCTGATCATCGAGCTGACCGAGTCGCGCTCCGAGGTGGTCTACGAGGCGCTGCCGGTGGACGATCCCCAGGTGCGCCAGCCCGACATCACGCGCGCGCGTGAGTTGCTCGGATGGGAACCGGAGGTGGACGTGCGCGAGGGGCTGCGCCGTACGATCGACTTCTACAGTGGCCGCACCGAGGAGCTGATGGCGCCATGAGCTCGAGCGAGGCCAAGAATCTGGAGGCGATCTCCAAGGCGGTCGACCAGCACAACGCCAACTGTGAGTACCCCGCGATCGCGGTGGCGATGAACCCCTTCGAGGTGGAGCGCCTGGGATGGGACTCGATCCGCGGCCTGCCGATCCGCCCCGACCCCGAGCTGGGCACGGGCCGCTTCAACGTGATCTGTGCCGGCGACGAGGGTGACGGGCTCCAGGAGGAGGAGACCGTGGAGGCAGTGGCCGAACAGCAAGTGCCGCTCATACGCTGAGCGGCTGGCCGTGAGTGCCGCGCTCCGCACGGCCGCGCTGGCGGCACTCGGCGTGCTCGTGGTGCTGGCGGTGGCCGTGCTCGCGCTCAGCCCGAAGTCCGAGGACGTGGCGCCGCGCAGCGGTCCCGCGGTCTCGGCGCGGGAGCGCGCCGTGGAGGGGATGGTCGCCCACCTCGACGAGCTGCAGCGCATCGCGGGCGAGCACGGCGGCAACCGCGCCGCCGGCACCCCGGGCGACCGCGCCTCGGTGGCCTACGTCGCCGGCCGGCTACGCGCGGCCGGCTACCGGGTGACCGTGCAACCCGTGCGGTTCCCGTTCTTCGACCAGCGCGCCCCGCCACGCGTGGAGATCGGCCACGCGCCGGTCTCGCCCGGCGGCATCCGCACGCTGTCCTAGGTGTGGCGCGAAGACGCTGGGGCGGTTCGGGTGCCTGTTGGAGGTAGGGCTCAGCGCGGCACTAACAGGTTGGATGAGTAGCTCGACACCTGGCCGGGGGGAGACCGCCAAGGACGGCGGTGGCTTCGCCACGCGGACGGTCGCGCTCGGCGCGGTGATTGCCGCCGTCGTGCTGGTGGCCCTTCTTCTGTTCGGCGGGGGCGAGGCCTACACCGTGAAGGCGCGCTTCATCAACGCCGCGCAGCTGGTCAAGGGCAACGTGGTCGACGTGGGCGGGACCAACGCCGGTCTCGTGAAGGACTTCGAGCTCACCCCGGACGGCCAGGCAGAGGTCGAGATCGAGGTGGACGAGCGCTATGCGCCGCTGCGCGTGGGAACCCGCGCGCAGATCCGCTCGGCCGGCCAGACCTCCGTGTCGGGGCGCTACGTGCAGCTCATGCTGCCCCCTGAGAACGAGGCGGGGGGGCGAGATCGCCGACGGCGGTGTGATCGGCACTGACAGGACGACCACCAACGTCGACATCGACCAGTTCTTCAGCATCTTCGACCCGCCCACGCGCAAGGCGGTCCAGAACTTCTACAAGGGCGGCCGGCGCCAGTACGAGGGCCGCGGCGAGCAGGCCAACCGGGGCCTGATGTACCTGAGCCCGCAGCTCGCCGCCTCCAGCCGCCTGTTCGAGGAGCTGCGCCACGAGCCTCCCGTGCTCGAGCGCTTCCTGGTGGACTCGTCGCGGTTCGTGACCGCCCTGTCCGAGCGCCGCGACGACCTCTCCGCTCTGATCGGCAACCTCAACCAGACCACCCGCGCCCTCGGGTCGGAGAAGGACGCCCTGGCCGAAGCGATCGGCCGCCTGCCCCCGTTCATGCGGCAGGCCAACACCACCTACGTGAACCTGCGCAGGACGCTCGACGAGCTCGACCCGTTCGTGGCCGCGTCCAAGCCGGTGGCGAAGAAGCTGCGGCCCTACCTGGCCGAGCTGCGCCCGTTCGCCCGCGAGGCGGTGCCCACCGTGCGCCGCCTGCGCCGGCTCGCGCGCTTCCGCGGGGCCCGCAACGACCTTTTCGAACTCCAGCGCACCTACCCGCCGCTCGCCGACATCACGCTGAATACCAAGCGCCGCAGCATGGACTTCGGCACTGGCAGCAGGGACGTGGGCCAGACGCGCGGCGCCTTCCCGGAGCTGACCGAGGCGCTGAAGGGCTCCACCCCGATCGTCGCGCACGGGCGCCCCTACACGCCTGACTTCGTGGGCTGGATGGACGACTTCTCGCACACCGGCGCCTACGACGCGCTCGGCAGCTTCTCCCGCGCCCAGATCTACTTCAACGCCTTCAGCGTGGAGGATGGGTTGCCCACCGGCGATCTGCTCCCGCCCGCCCAGCGCGGGCAGCTGTTCAAGGAGATCGCAAACCTGCGCCAGATCAAGCGCTGCCCGGGCGCCGCCGAGGAGGCCAACCCCGACGGGTCCAACGTGTACTCCGAGGAGGAGCAGCGCGAGCTGGACTGCGTCGAGGAGCACCGGGCCACGGGGAACCTCGACTGATGCGCCGCCTGTTCACACTCGCCATCGTGGCCGCCGCCTGTGGCGCGGTGTTCGTGCTGGCTGCGGCCAAGGGGGAGGGCGCCAAGGCCCTGAAGACCTACGAGATCGAGATCGACAACGCCTTCGGCCTCGTCGAGGGCGGGGACCTGAAGATCGGGGGCGTGAAGGCCGGCGCGACCACCAAGTTCCGGCTCACCGAGACCGAGCCCTACCACACGATCGTGACCGCCGAGGTGAGCGAGCCTGGCTTCGACTCGCTGCGCACCGACGCGGAGTGCGTTCCGCAACCTGGACCCGCTGATCGACGAGGCTCCCGACACCCTGCCGTCGGCCGCGCGCTTCATCCGCGGCGCCGAGCCCGTGCTGAGCGCGCTGTCGCCCTACCTGCGCGAGTTCAACCCGATCCTCTCCTACCTGAACTACCAGCAGCAGCAGGTGGCCGACTTCATCATGAACGGCGGTGGCTCGTTCAACTCGGCCCTGGCCCCACTCAACGCGAGCGAGGGCCCGCGCCACTACCTGCGCGCCTACAGCGCGATCAACGCGCGCAGTACCGGCATCTCGCGCACCCGTCCGAGCTTTGACCGCGGCAACGCCTACCCGGCGCCCAACTACCAGCGCCGCTCGCGTCCGCTTGGCATGACCGAGGCCTTTGACTGCAAGCCGGGCGGCCGGCGGAGCGAGGCGGCCAACGGCGAGCCGCCCTGCTTCGTCCAGCCCAAGTCGCTGTTCGACGGAGGCGCCTACCCGCGCCTTGGCCGCGGCGAGGCCCCGGTGCGCAAGCCGCCGCAGGGCAACGACGGCTCGGCACCCGCCCGGCCTTGAGCACCGACCGATTGCGGGCGGCCGTGGTGGGGGCAGGGCCCGCGGGCCTGACCACCCTCGTGGCCCTCACCCGCGCCGGCATCGATGCCACCTGCTTCGAGAAGGCCGACCGCCCCGGCGGGCTGTGGGCCTATGGTGCGCCGCTGTCGGGCGCCTACCGCTCGCTTCACCTCAACACCAGCAAGGCCCGCACCGAGCTGGCGGGCTTTCCGATGCCCGCCGAGTGGCCGGACTTCCCCTCCCACGAGCGCATCGGCGAGTACTTCCAGCGCTACGTGGACGAGTCGGGTGTGCGCGAGCGCGCCCGCTTCGGCGCTGCGGTCGAGCGCGCCGAGCACCACCCAGGCGGCGGCTGGGCGGTGAGTGCCGAGGACGGCTTCGAGGACGAGTTCGACGCGTTGGTGGTGGCCAGCGGGCACAACTGGGAGCCGCGCCTTCCCGACCCGCCCTACCCGGGGAGCTTCGACGGCACCCAGATCCACGCCCACGACTACCGCGAGCCCGACCTGCTCGACGGCCGCAAGGTGCTGGTGGTGGGGATGGGCAACTCGGCGATGGACATCGCGGTGGAGTCCTCCACGGTGGCTGAGCGCACGTTCCTGTCCACCCGGCGCGGCACGCGGATCGTGCCCAAGTACGTGTTCGGCAAGCCCGCCGACCAGGTCACCTCCCCGACCATGGCCCGCCTTCACTGGCGCCTGCGCCAGCCGATCACCCACGCGCTGCTGCGTGCGGCGGTGGGGCGGCCGCAGTCCTACGGCCTGCCCGCGCCCGAGGCCGGCTTTCTGCGCTCTCACCCCACCATCTCCGATGCGGTGCTGTCGCGCCTCACCCACGGTGAGATCGCGCCCAAGCCGGGGGTCCAGTCGCTGGACGGCGACGGCGTGCGCTTCGCCGACGGCACCCGCGAGGAGATCGACACGATCGTGTGGTGCACGGGCTACCGGGTGACCGTGCCCTACGTGGACGAGTCCGTGCTGGGCGCTCCCCCGAGCGAGCTGTCGCTGTTCAAGCGGATATTCCACCACGAGCTCGACGACGTCTTCTTCATCGGGCTGGTGCAGACCACCGGCTCGGCTATTCCGGTGGTGGAGCGCCAGTCGGCGTTGCTGGCCGACCACCTCACCGGCCGCTACGCGCTGCCCGCCAAGCCGCGGCGGCGCAACGACGCCAGGAGGCGCAGGCGCGCCGCCGCGAAGCGCTACGGCGAGCGCGGCCGGCCCCATCTGCGGGTGGAGTTCGACGGCTTCATGCGTGAGCTGGAGCTGGAGCACCGCCGCGGCCGGCGCCGGGCAGAGCGCAACGGGGCGCGCGCGTGAGCGCCCTGGCGGGCCGCCGCGTGCTGGTGACCGGCGCCAGCGGCGCCTTTGGCCAGGCCGTGAGCACCGAGTTGCGCCACCGCGGTGCGCTGGTGGCGGGACTCGACCTGGTGGGGGATCCGGACTCCGATGTGCTCGCCTGCGATCTCACGTCGGCCGACGACGCCCGCGACGGGGTCGAAGAGGCGCTGCGGCGGCTGGGCGGCCTGGACGTGCTCGTGAACAACGCGGGCGTGGGCGGGCCGATCGACAGCGGTCAGGCGCCCGGGCCGGAGGCCCGCAAGATCGTGGAGGTCAACCTGTTCGGGGCCTGGAACGCCACCGCCGCCGCGCTGGATGCGCTGCTCGAGAGCCGCGGCCGAGTGGTGTTCGTGGGCTCGAGGATGGCGTTCTTGGGGCTGCCCCTGGGCGCCGCCTACGCGGTGTCCAAGCGGGCGGTCACCGCCTACGCGGACTGCCTGCGCGCCGAGTACGGCACCCACATCTCGGTCACCTGCGTGCACCCGGCGATGGTGCGCACGCCGATCCACGACGCCACCACGGCAGCCGGGCTGAGCCTGGAGGGGGTCTCCAAGGAGGAGCCGCTCGAGGACGTGGTGCAGACCCTGGTGCGCGCCTGTGAGTCGACCAGGCCCGGCCGCGACGTGGCCGTGACCGGGGCCGGCCGATTGCAGCTGCTGGCCGCCCGTCACGCTCCGCGGCTGGTGGACCGCGTGGTCGCGCGCCAGATCCGCCGCCGCGTGGCCTCGGGTGCCTTCGACGGCGCCGAGATCGCCTCCGGCCTGCGCGAGCGCCACGGCCGAAGCGCCTGACGCGGCCGTCCTCGCGGCCCCGTCGCCCGCGAGAGCTAGATTCACCCCGTGCGCCGCACCAAGATCGTCGCCACGATCGGGCCGACCTCCGACAATCCGGACACGCTCCTCCGGATGGTCGAGGCCGGGATGGACGTGGCGCGGCTGAACTTCGCGCACGGCTCGGCGGAGGAGAAGGTGCAGACCGCCGAGCGGGTGCGCGAGGCCGCCGAGAGGGCCGGGCGGGCGGTGGCCATCCTCCAGGACCTCCCGGGACCCAAGCTGCGCATCGGGCCGCTGCGGGGCGGCGTGGCCGAGGTAAAGCCCGGCGAGGGGCTCACGATCGTCTGCGGCTCCGAGGAGGAGGGCGACGAGCGCCGCATGTCGGTCTCGTGGCCCGGGTTGGCCGAGGCGCTCGAGCCCGGCGAGGTGATCTACCTGGCCGACGGCGGCGTGCGGCTACGCGTGGTGGCGGTGCGCGAGGGCGAGTGCGAGCTGGACACGCTCGTGGAGGTGGGCGGCGGCGTGTCCTCGCGCCAGGGCCTGAACGTGCCCGGCGAGCTGGCCGCGTTGCCCTCGGTGGCCGAGGACGACATGCGCCGCCTGCGGATCGGCGAGGAGATCGGCGTGGACCTGGTGGCGCTCAGCTTCGTGCGCCGCCCCGAGGAGATCACCGACCTCCGCGCGCACACCGACATCCCCCTGATCGCGAAGATCGAGAAGCCC
>Ga0209587_1000743_pt1 | contig 15817 bp, 12 predicted proteins | sample NGEPerD_2_FD_184512 | JGI IMG/M metagenome (GOLD analysis project Ga0209587, IMG submission 184512) | Arctic peat soil microbial communities from the Barrow Environmental Observatory site, Barrow, Alaska, USA - NGEE PermafrostL1-D... | ecosystem: Environmental > Terrestrial > Soil > Wetlands >... | reverse complement strand
TCCTGGACGAGGTCGTCCTCGACTACATGGGTTTTCGGCTGCCGTTCGGGATCCCGAACGCGGCGGTCACCGCACTACTGGTCATCCCGGTCATCTATGCGGCCATGAACTTCGGTGTTCGCGGCGGCGTCGGCACCGCACTGTGGGCGACGGCGCTCCTGGTCCCCGACTGGGTCTTCCTCACCCACTTGACGCCCACGAACATGTGGGTCGAGGTCGGCAACCTGGCCATCCTCAACGGGGTGGCGATCGTGGTTGGCCAGCGGGTCGAGCGCGAGGGGCACGCGCGGCGGCGGGCTGAGGAGGCACTGGGCGACAGCGCGGCCGCCGAGACGCGCTATCGCGCCCTGTTCGAGGAGCAGCATGCGCCGGTGCTGGTCACCGACGCCGCAGGGGCGGTCACCGAGGCCAACGCGGCGGCCACATCGCTGCTCGGTGATGATCTGCCCGGTCGCCTCCTGTCGGACCTCGTCGCCACCTCGGTGACGGCGGTCCTGGCTGGGACGGTTCAGCGGCTGTCGGTTGGCGATCGTGTGTTCGTGCCCAAGGTTCGCACCCTCGATGTCGGTACCGGCGAACGTCTCGTTCAGATCGTGCTCGTGGATGCGACCGAGGAGGAGCGTCGCGCGCTTGAGCAACAGGCGTACGCCGCGCACCTGGTCACCGTGGAGGAGGACGAGCGGCGCCGGCTGGCCGAGGATCTGCATGACGACTCCCTAGAGACACTGACCTATCTCGTGCGCATGCTCGAGCTGCTCAACGACGACCCGAGGCTGCCGCCGGAGCTGGCTGCGCGGGTACGCCGCAATGGTGAGCTGGCCGAAGGTGTCGTCGACGTCCTGGGCACGGTGATCCACGGTTTGCGGCCGCCGGTGCTCGATGACTTTGGGGTGGTCGCCGCACTTCGCCAGCTGGTCGCAGAGGTCCGCGCGCGACATGGGATCTCGGTCCGGCTGCGAGTCAGAGGGGACCAGGTCCGGCTTTCCGGGCAGAGCGAGCTCACCGTGTACCGCGTGGCCCAGGAGGCGCTGAGCAACGTCGTGCGCCACGCGCAGGCCACGCACGCCTGGGTCGATCTGCAGTTTGGCGAGCAGGTGCTGCTCACGGTCACCGACGACGGCTGCGGCATCCCCGAGTCAAGCATCGCGTCGGCGAGCTCCGGCGGCCATCTGGGACTGACCGGTATGCGCGAGCGGGTCAATCTGGTCGGTGGCAGTCTCGAGGTGCACGCGAACGAGCCGTGCGGAACCCTGGTGCGGGCGACACTGCCGGCCACTCACGCCTTGCTCACTTGAGGCCACTTTGCTCAGTTGAGACCGCTCCACGCAGGTCGGAGCGCGCATTTAACCGGTCTGAACTGAGCAAAGGCGGGTGGAGTCGAGCGTTCGCGACCTAGTGAGGCGCCATACGGGCCTTGAGCATGTCGCGCTTGTCCTCGAAGCGCAGCGCCTGCTTCTCCAGCGCCTCCATGAACTCGGCCAGCTCCTTGCGCGCGGCTTCGCCGTCGGCGGACAGACCCTCAAGCTCGAAGACCTTCCAGAATCGCAGCACCGGCGCGACGACCTCATCCTTGTGTGAGCGCAGATCGTAGATGCCCGCAACGGCCATCTCAACCGCCTTGCGCTGGAAGCCGGGGAGGTTTGCGCCCGGCATGGCGAAGTTCTTGACGACGTTCAGGATGGCGATCATGGCCTGGTCGGGGTCGATCTTCAGGGCGGCGTCCATCAGGTTGCGGTAGAAGATCATGTGCAGGTTCTCGTCGGCCGCGATGCGGGTGAGCAGGTTCTCGCACATCGGGTCATTGGTGAACGTGCCGGTATTGCGATGGGAGACGCGCGTGGCCAGCTCCTGGAAGGACACATAGGCCAGGGAGCTCATCAGCTCGCCGGAGTGTGCCAACTCATAGCCCTGGGACATGTGGGTCATCCGGAACCGTTCCAGCGCGACGGGATCCACCAGACGCTTGACCAACATGTAGTCGCGCATCGCCATGGCGTGCCGACCTTCTTCAGCAGTCCAGCGGTGCACCCACTCGCCCCACGCGTCATCGCGCCCGAAGATCATCGCGATCTCGTGGTGGTAGCTCGGGAGGTTGTCCTCAGTGAGCAGGTTGACGATCAGCGCCGAGCGCGCGACGTCCGACACCCCGGAGTCCTGCTCGGTCCACGCGTCACCACCCATGAGTCCGTCGAAGTTGCGGCCTTCGCTCCACGGGACGTACTCGTGCGGGAACCACTCCTTGGCGACCTTCTCGTGTCGGTTGAGCTCCCCGACCACGACCTGGTCCAGCTCGCGGAGCAGCTCGGTCTGGGTCAACGTCCTGGGCATACGGGATCCTTCCGGCGTAACAAAACCTACGGTTCCGTAGGCTACGGCATCGTAAGTTAATTAGGTTACGACACCATGGGCTAATTCGCGAGTCCCGTTTCCCGGCGACTTCGGCGAGTCAGTCAGTGGGTCAGTCAGTGACGCTCAAGTCACGTTTGCTCCCGCGAGTCAGTCAGCGGGTCAGTCAGCGACGCCGTCTTCTCAGTCCGCCGGCAGGCGGCGGCATCAGGTACGTGACCCTGGTGACGGCGTGGTGCCCCAGGCGGGCGCAGACTCGGGCGCCTTCCGGGGTCGCCAAGGTGACGCACGCACGTGCCCCTCGCCTGAGGGCGGCTTCGTGGGCTGCCAGCAGCAGCCGTCGACCGACTCCATGACGTCGTGCCGCAGGCAGGACGCCGACGTTGTGGACGATGGCCAGGCCTTCTTCAATCGTCACGGTCAGGCACCCGACCGCGCGACCGTTCGCCCGGGCAACCAGATTCTGCCGCGGGGGTCTGGCGACCAGGGGCAGGATCAGGTTGGCGTACTCGTTCGAGATCCCGGTCGTCGTCGTGAAGATCCTGGTCCACACCCGGTGGCCGGACGCGTCGGTGGCCGGCTGGATATCGATATGGTCCTCGCTCGTCACGGACGACCTGGCGCCAGACAGATCCAGCCACATCGCGTGGTCGGTGCCTGCCCTGATCATTCCCCGAGCGATCAGGCGGGGGACCAGCACATCGGCGCCCAGGTGGTCCCATGCGCTGAACCGCCACGGGACGTCGTACATCGACAGGGCGGTGAGGCAGTTGTCGAGCTCACGTTCACTCGCTGGGCCGCCGAAGTCCCTGGCGTCGTAGCGGATCACGCCATTGGCAAAGAGCAGCGGTGTCGCGCTCATCGTCCAGATAGCGTGACCCACCTCCTGGACCTCGCCGCCGGAAAGCAATGGAACGAAGCTCGCGTGCATGCTCGATACTGCCCTGTCGACACGCTCAGCTCGGGCTGATACCCGGGTGGCCAGGTTGAGCACCTTTCCAACGGTAGGGCGCAGGCCACCCTCGTTGATCCGTCAATTGAGCGATATTTGCCGATCAATGCATGGCCCGGAATGACTAGGCATCAAGCCCGGTCCGGGCGGCCGGGGCCACGTCCCGACAGCGAGTGAGGACGTCTCGCGGATAAGGTCGCGCTCATGGCTCACTCTTTCGACACCGACACCGAGGCGGCGGGGCTGTGCGCCTTCGTCGACGCCTCTCCCTCACCGTTCCACGCCTGCGCCGAGGCAGGGCGGATGCTCGAGGCTGCCGGCTTCAGCCTCCTCGTCGAGACCGAGGCGTTCCCGACCGAGCCCGGCCGCCACTACCTGATCCGTGGCGGCGCGCTGATCGCCTGGAGCACCGAGACGGCCGGCGGCCCGACCACCCCGTTCCGCGTGGTCGGTGCCCACACCGATAGTCCCAACCTGCGGATAAAGCCAAAGCCCGACCTGGCCCGCGCGGGTTGGCAGCTGCTCGGTGTCGAGTTCTACGGCGGGCTGCTGTTCAACTCCTGGCTCGACCGTGACCTCGGCCTGTCGGGTCGGGTTGCGGTCCGTGCAGGCGCCGGGGTCCAGACCCGGTTGCTCACCATCAACGAGCCGGTACTGCGGGTGGCCCAGCTCGCGGTCCACCTCGACCGGGGTGTCAACGAGGGTCTGGCGCTCAACCCCCAAGAGCACCTGACGCCGCTGTGGGGAGTCAGCACCGAGCCCGGCGACTTCCGCGGTTATCTCGCGACCGCGGTCGGCGTGGATGCAGCCGACGTCCTGTCCTGGGACGTGATGACCCACGACCTGCAGCCCTCGCGGCGGATCGGCCGGGACCTCGACCTGATCTCCGCGCCCAGGCTGGACAACCTGGCTACGAGCTACGCGGGCGTGCGGGCGCTGGTCGATGCCGTCGATGGTCTCGGTCGACGTTCCGGAGCTTCATCATCGGGGTCTGCATCGGCATCGCCGTCGATCCCGGTGCTGGTCCTGTTCGACCACGAGGAGGCCGGCAGCCAGTCCGAGCGCGGCGCTATGTCGACCCTGTTGCCCTCGGTGCTCGAACGCATCGTGACCTCGGCCGGAGGCGGTCGGGAGGACTTCCATCGTTCCCTCGCCGGGACTGTCATCGCGTCCGGCGACATGGCCCACGCCACCCACCCGAACTACCCCGAGAAGCACGAGCCGCAGCACCAGATCGCGATCAACGGTGGCCCGGTGCTCAAGACGAACGTCAAGCTCCGTTACGCGACCGACTCCGTGGGCGCGGCGGCGTTCATCATGGCGTGTGACCAGGCCGACGTCCCGGTTCAGCATTTCGTGTCACGCAACGATCTGCCCTGTGGCTCGACGGTCGGACCGATGACGGCTGCGCTGACCGGTGCCACGACCGTGGACTTCGGGGCGCCGATGCTGTCGATGCACTCTGCCCGCGAGCTGTGTGGCGCCAAGGACCCCGCGATGTATGCCGGTGCCCTCGCTGCCTTCCTCGCCCCCTCCATCGCCTAGACCAAGGGAGCCGGCGAGGATGGTCCAGGGAGCCTGAAGGTGCGACCTGGGGAACACCGAGTATGACCTGGGGAACATGATGGGTCAGGTAGGTCGGTTGCTGGTCTAACCTGCGAGCACTCTCTCGCGCCATCCCCCGGAGGTTTTGCCGTGTCCAAGCTCGTGTACGACTTCGCCGAAGGTCACAAGGATCTCAAGAACCTGCTCGGAGGCAAAGGGGCGAACCTCGCGGAGATGACTCGGATGGGGCTGCCGGTGCCGCCGGGATTCATCATCACGACGGACGCCTGCAAGGTCTACCTCGCGAGTGGCACCCAGCCGGCCGAGATGGAGGCGGAGGTCAGCGAGCACCTCGTGGCGCTCGAGGCGGCCATGGGCAAGACGCTCGGCCAGTCTGACGACCCGCTTCTTGTGTCTGTGCGATCAGGCGCGAAGTTCTCGATGCCCGGGATGATGGACACGGTCCTGAACATCGGGCTCAACGACGAGTCGGTCCTGGGTCTGGCCAAGCAGGCCAACAACGAGCGGTTCGCGTTCGACTCCTACCGTCGGTTGATCCAGATGTTCGGCAAGACGGTGATGGGCGTCGAGGGTGAGCTCTTCGAGGACGCGCTAGATCATCTGAAACACGGCAAGGGGCCCTCAGCCACGGACCTCGACCTGGATGCCGGTGACCTCCGGGCACTGGTCGAGACGTACAAGGTAATCGTGCGCGAGCACGCAGGCCGGGAGTTCCCGCAGCAGCCGCGCGAGCAGATGGACCTTGCCGTCCGGGCCGTCTTCGACTCGTGGAACGCAGACCGCGCCGTGTTGTACCGCCGCCAGGAGCGCATCCCCTCCGACCTGGGCACCGCGGTCAACATCTGCTCGATGGTGTTCGGCAACGTGTCCTCGGACTCGGGCACCGGTGTGGCGTTCACGCGCGACCCTGCCTCTGGGGCCAAGGGCGTGTATGGCGACTACCTGCAGAACGCCCAGGGTGAGGACGTTGTCGCCGGGATTCGCAACACGTTGTCCCTGGCCGACCTCGAGGGCCTGGACAAGAAGTCGTACGACGACCTCATGGCGATCATGGGGCAGCTCGAGGAGCACTACCGCGACCTGTGCGACATCGAGTTCACGATCGAACGCGGCAAGCTATGGATGCTGCAGACCCGGGTCGGCAAGCGGACCGCCGGCGCTGCCTTCCGCATCGCGACCCAGCTCATCGACGAGGGCCTGATCGACGAGGCCGAGGCGCTGCAACGCGTGACCGGCGCCCAGCTGGCCCTGCTGATGTTCCCCGCCTTCGAGGAGAACGCCACCCGCGAACGCCTGGCCACGGGCATGAACGCCTCGCCGGGTGCGGCCGTCGGCAAGGTCGTCTTCGACTCCTACACAGCAGTGAAGTGGTCGCGCTCGGGTGAGAAGGTCATCCTCGTCCGGCGCGAGACCAACCCTGACGACCTCAACGGCATGATCGCAGCCGAAGGCATCCTGACCAGCCGTGGTGGCAAGACCTCACACGCCGCTGTGGTCGCCCGCGGCATGGGAAAGACCTGCGTGTGTGGCGCAGAGGAGCTCACCGTCGACACCAAGGGCCGACAGTTCTCGACCAAGGACGGCCGGGTCTTCGAAGAAGGCACCGTCATCTCGATCGACGGCACGTCGGGCGAGGTGTTTCTCGGCGAGGTTCCTGTCGTCGAGTCGCCGGTGGTCTGCTACTTCGACGGCAGTGTCGATGCCGAGGCGGCGGACGCGGACGAGCTCGTCAAGGCCGTGCACCGGATCATGCGCATCGCCGACGGCTGCCGCCGGATGTCGGTGCGCGCCAATGCGGACACCCCCGAGGACGCGTCTCGCGCGCGTCGCTTCGGCGCGCAAGGCATCGGCCTGTGCCGGACCGAGCACATGTTCCTCGGCGACCGTCGCCCGATGGTCGAGGCGCTGATCCTGGCCGACACCGACGACGAACGGATCAAGGTCCTGGCCGAGCTGCTGCCCCTGCAGCGAGCAGACTTCGCCGGCATCTTCGAGGCCATGGACGGCCTGCCGGTGACGATCCGGCTCCTTGACCCGCCGCTGCACGAGTTCCTCCCGGACATCACGGAGCTGTCGGTGCGGGTGGCCGTGGCCGAGGCCCGCGGCGAGAAACGAGAGGGCGACCTGCGACTGCTTCAGGCCGTGCTCAAGCTGCACGAGCAGAACCCGATGCTCGGACTTCGCGGGGTGCGCCTCGGGCTGGTGATTCCGGGGCTGTTTGCCATGCAGGCGCAGGCGGTTCTCGAAGCTGCGGCGTTGCGGGTCAAGGCCGGCGGAATGCCGCGAGCCGAGATCATGGTGCCGCTGGTCGGCGCCGTCCAGGAGCTGGAGAACATCGCGGAGGAGATCAACGCCGTCGCCCACGAGGTCCGCAAGGCATCCGGCGTGCACCTCGAACACATGGTCGGGACCATGATTGAGCTGCCACGAGCGGCTCTGACCGCTGGTGCGATCGCCGAGGTTGCCGAGTTCTTCTCCTTCGGCACCAACGACCTGACCCAGATGACGTGGGGTTTCTCCCGCGACGACGTCGAGGCGGCGTTCTTCCCGGACTACCTGGAGAAGGGCATCTTCGGCGTCTCGCCGTTCGAGTCCATCGACCGTGAAGGCGTGGGCCGCCTGGTGCAGATAGCTGTCGAGGAAGGCCGCAAAGCCCGGCCCGGGCTCAAGATCGGCGTCTGTGGTGAGCACGGCGGTGACCCCGACTCGGTGCACTTCTTCCACGACGCTGGCCTGGACTACGTGCGTGCTCGCCGTTCCGGGTGCCGGTGGCCCGCCTCGAGGCTGGTCGAGCCAGCGGCACCGGCGGTAGCGACTCCCGCTGACCGTCCGCCCCGCCCCGCCCCAAAGACTCATCCGAACGGGGGGGGGGTCAGGTCGTGAGCAGGATCTTGCCGATGTGCGCGCTGGCCTCGAGCTCACGATGCGCGTCCGCGGCCTGCGCGAGGGGGTACGTCCGATGCACGACCGGCCTCACCGTGCCGGCCTCGATCAGCGGCCAGACGTGCTCGCGCACTGCGGCGACGATGGCGGCCTTCTCCGCCGGCGGGCGGCTGCGCAGGGACGTCGCGATCACTGCGGCGCACTTGCGAAGCAGCGCGTTGATGTCGAGCTCGGCCTTGACCCCACCCTGCAGACCGATGATCACCAGTCGTCCGTTGACGGCCAGCGCGCTGACGTTGCGGGCGAGGTACTTTGCGCCGATGTTGTCCAGGATCACGTCAGCGCCGTGGCCTTGCGTCGCGTCGGCCAGCACCTCGACGAAGTCCTGCTCGCGATAGTTGACCAGGATCTCGGCCCCCAGCGCGCGACACGCCTCCAGCTTGTATGCCGTCCCGGCCGTCACCGCAACGCGCGCGCCGACCGCGCGGGCCAGCTGGATCGCCATCGTCCCGATGCCGCTCGACCCACCGTGGACCAGGATCGTCTGCCCCGGCTGCAGGTTTGCGGTCATGAACACGTTGGACCACACCGTGCACGCGACCTCAGGAAGCGCCGCGGCGTCGACCAGCGCAACGCCTTTTGGCACCGGCAGCAGCTGGGTGGCCGGGACGGCCACCTGCTCGGCATACCCGCCTCCGGAGAGCAGCGCACAGACCTGATCACCCACGGCCCAGCCGGTTACGTCGCGTCCGAGAACACTGATCGTGCCACTGACCTCGAGGCCGGGGTACGTCGATGAACCAGGCGGTGGCGGGTAGAACCCTTGGCGTTGCATCAGATCCGCGCGGTTGACGCCCGCCGCCGCCACCTGAACGAGCACTTCGCCGGGGGCGAAATCAGGCGGTGGCACCTCCTCGAGAACGAGCGCGTCGGCGTCTCCGGGCGTGGGGATCGTGAAGGCTTTCATGTCCCGACGATATGCCGCGCCTCCTCCAGCGCTTCGGGAGTGTCGACGTCCAGGGTGGTTCGGGAGTCGCATTCCGAGGTGTCGATCAGCAGGTTGTCGATGACGGCCATCAGCCTTGCTCCGCCCGGTTCGCGGGGGAGCACGGCCCGCAAGGCCTCGCAGCGGTATGCCGCGAGCAACGGCTGCGTGCGCCCATCTGGGTCTGAAGCCAGCACGGCGTCGAGCCCTGGCTGAGCGTTGAGCGCGCCCACCAGAGTGGGCAGGGCGGTCGCAGCGAACGGCATGTCTCCGCCGACAACGACACAGATCGCATTGCCAGGCATCGCAATATCAGAGCTCGCATCGTGGTCAGTCGCAGCGCCGAGGTCCCTGATGAGCTCGAGGCCGGCGGCGATACCGGCGACCGGTCCACCACCGGCGGGGGACTCGCGACACCACTGGACCGATCGCGTGGTGGCCCGCATCTCGCCGACGCAGACCACCGGCCAGCCCGGCGGGAGGTCATCGAGCAGGTAGTCCAAAACCGTCGTCCCAGAAAGGGATTCGCGAGTCTTGTCCACACCGCCGAGCCGACGAGAGGTGCCCCCACACAGGACGATGACGACGGGCTGCGGGCGAGGCATCAGGCCCGACCCCGCACCCTGCGCGTGAGGTCTGTCGCAGTCTTCATGACCTGCTCCACGATGAAGCGTCGCTGGTCCTCGGTCACCTCGGCGGCGGGATAGGTCACGGCGATCCCGGCCACCGGATGGCCGACGTGGTCGAGAACCGGCGCGGCGACGGAGGCAAAGTCCGGCGTCACCGTCCCGTCCTCCACCGCAAAGCCGTCCCGGCGTACGCGTGAGAGCACAGAGCGCAGGCCGGCCAGCGTCGTCGGGCCCACGCCGTGGCGTTGCACAAACGTGTCGCGGGACGGGAAGAGGGCCCGGACCTGTTGGGGTGGGAGCGAAGCCAGCATCGCCAAGCCACTCGCGGTGAGCTGCGCGGGCAGCCGCACACCCACGTCGGTGACCAGTGGTGGCCGGCCGGGCGCGCGCTCCTCGATGACATAGAGGACGTCCCGGCCGTGCAGCACGGCAAGGTGGGCGTTGTGTCTCGTGGCGTCCACCAGCCGCACCATCGGCTGACGAGCGAGGCGCTGGAGCGGCGCCTGCCGGGTGTAGGCGGAGCCGAGCTCGAACGCCGCGACGCCCAGTCCGTATCGACGTTCCTCAGGCAGATGCACGACGAATCCCTGCTCGCCCAGCACTGCGAGCAGGTGATAGACGCTCGACCTGGGCAGGTTGAGGTCGCGGGCGATGGCGGAGGCCGGGACAGGCTCGGTATGCCGTGCCAGCAGTCGCAGCACGGTCAGCGCCTGACGTGCGGCGGGTGCGTTGGCCATGCTGCCAGTGTCTCAGGTGCGAGACGACCTACAGTCGGGCTCATGGATCACGACCTCGGGGCTGACTTCGCCAACGCGGTCGCCGCCAAAGATCACGATCGCGTCCGTGCACTCATCCATGCCGAGGTCGACTTCCAGGCGATGACGCCGGGGGAGTTCTGGCATGCGAGCTGTCCGGACGAGATCGTCGGTGTCCTCGATGAGTGGTTCGGCGAGGATGACCTGATCGAGGCGGTCGAGCTGCTCGACTGTGACGGCTTCGCGGATCGCAAACGCGTCGGGTATCGCCTGCGTGTGAAGCGTCCGGACGGTCAGCACCTCATCGAGCAACAGGCGTACCTCTCCGAGCGCGATGGCCAGATCGGATGGCTCCGCATCATGTGCTCGGGCTATCGCCGGGCTGACGCGACCACGTCGGCAACACCACAGGCCAAGCGATAGTCCGCAACACCGCCCGATCGCCAGTTCACGGACTACGCGGGTACGCGACCGTTCTGCACCAGGCGGACGAGGAGAGCTGGCAGGAACACGACGACGATCAGCAGCACGCCCCACCACGATGCGAAGTGATCGTTGAAGCTGATGGCCGCAAACACAGCCGTACCGCCGGCGAGACCCCTCAAGACTCTGGCCGCAGTCGGGTAGAGAGGTTGTTGCCCACGCCAGAGCGGAAGTCGCACGCCGGGATTCGCCCGGGTCAACAGGACCTCGGATGCGACCGCCGCACATGCGGCAAGAACGAACAGGACGATGCTCATGCGGCATCGTGACACGTGGACGCAGGCTGTGGTGGCCAGACCTTCGCCTTGGGTCGCCCGATAGGTCTCAGATCCGAGACACTAACCATCATCAGGGGATGGTTGACCGGTCGCAGGTGCGTTCAAATGAGGTCATGACATCAGCCCATCCCCCTGAAAACCTGCTGGCGCCCGAGACTGGCACGGTCGCCGTCGGCATCGGGCCGCTGTCTATCGACGATGTGGTGGCTGTTGCCCGGCAGGGTGCCCGCATCGAGATCACCCCCGACTCGCTCGACGAGATTCGCAGGAGCCGCACCATCATCGAAGACCTGGCGGGCGACGTCGAGCCGCACTACGGGGTCTCTACGGGGTTCGGTGCGCTCGCCACCAAGCACATCGCACCCGACATGCGCGCCCAGCTCCAACGAAGCCTGGTGCGAAGCCACGCCGCCGGCTCCGGTCCCGAGGTTGAGCGTGAGGTCGTCCGTGCGCTCATGCTGTTGCGCCTGTCGACCCTGGCCACCGGCCGCACCGGCGTGCGCGAGGAGACGGCTGCGGCGTACGCAGCGGTCCTGAATGCGGGAATCACGCCCGTGGTCCATGAGTACGGCAGCCTGGGTTGCTCGGGCGACCTCGCTCCGCTCGCGCACTGCGCACTCGCCGTGATGGGCGAGGGACCGGTCCGCAACGCGCGGGGCGAGCTGGGGTCGGCCGCCGACGCCCTGGCTGAGGCGGGCATCACCCCGATCGTGTTGCGCGAGAAGGAGGGCCTGGCGCTGATCAACGGCACCGACGGCATGCTCGGCATGCTGATTCTTGCCATCGCCGACCTGCGCGACCTGCTCAAGGTCGCCGACGTCACGGCAGCAATGAGCGTCGAAGGGCTGCTCGGCACGGACGACGTGTTCGCCGCCGACCTCCAGGCGCTGCGCCCCCACCCCGGCCAGGCCGCATCCGCCACCAACCTGCGCAGGATCCTGTCGGGCAGCCCCATCCGCGCAAGCCACGACAACGAGGACTGCCCTCGGGTGCAGGACGCGTACTCCCTGCGATGCGCGCCGCAGGTGGCCGGCGCTGCACGCGACACGGTTGACCATGCCGCGCTGGTCGCCGGCCGCGAGCTCGCCGCTGCCATCGACAACCCGGTGATCACCCTTGACGGTCGGGTGGAGTCCAACGGCAACTTCCATGGGGCGCCCGTCGCCTATGTCCTCGACTTCCTGGCCATCGTGGCCGCCGACGTCGCGAGCATGTCCGAGCGTCGGACCGACCGGTTCCTGGACGTCTCGCGCAGCCATGGCCTCAACGCGTTCCTGGCCGACGACCCCGGCGTCGACTCGGGACACATGATCGCCCAGTACACCCAGGCCGCGATCGTCTCCGAGATGAAGCGGCTCGCTGCTCCGGCCAGTGTCGACTCCATCCCGAGCTCGGCCATGCAGGAGGACCACGTGTCCATGGGCTGGTCCGGAGCGCGCAAGCTCCGACGGTCTGTGGACGGCCTCACCCGGGTGCTGGCGGTCGAGCTGCTGACGGCGGCGCGCGGCATACAGCTGCGGGCTCCTCTTGAACCGTCGGCCGCGACCGGTGCGGTGATCAGCGCACTGCGCAAGACCACCTCTGGGCCGGGTCCCGACCGGTTCATGGCACCCGAGATCGAATCGGCCGTGCGGTTCGTCGCCAAGGGTGGTGCGCTGCGCGCCGTCGAAGCCGTCACCGGCCCCCTCGGATGACACTCTCAGAACAACCCGTTCCATCAGCGAAGTACGTTCTCTGACAAGGAGATTTGCCATGGAAGGCGCCCGTCCCGTCCGTGCACCCCGAGGCACGACCCTGACCGCCAAGTCGTGGACCACCGAGGCCCCGCTGCGGATGCTGATGAACAACCTCGACCCCGAGAACGCCGAACGTCCCGACGACCTGGTCGTCTACGGCGGCACCGGTAAGGCAGCCCGCGACTGGAAGTCCTTCGACGCGATGGTTCGCACCCTGACCACGCTGGAGAAGGACGAGACCATGCTGGTCCAGTCCGGCCGGCCGGTCGGCGTGATGCGCACCCATGAGTGGGCGCCGCGGGTGATCATCGCCAACAGCAACCTCGTCGGTGACTGGGCGAACTGGCCAGAGTTCCGCCGCCTCGAGCACCTGGGCCTGACCATGTATGGCCAGATGACGGCCGGGTCGTGGATCTACATCGGCACCCAGGGGATCCTTCAGGGCACCCACGAGACCTTCGCCGCCGTGGCTGACAAGCGTTTCGGCGGCACCCTGGCCGGCACGCTGACCCTCACCGGTGGCGCCGGCGGCATGGGTGGCGCCCAGCCGCTGGCCGTGACCATGAACGACGGCGTCTGCCTGCTCGTGGACGTCGACGGGACACACCTGCAGCGGCAGGTGGACCACCGTTATCTGGACCGCATCGCCTCGGACCTTGACGATGCGGTCGCCCAGTGCCTGGCCGCCAAGCGGGACCGCCGAGCCCTCTCCGTGGGCCTGGTCGGCAACTGCGCCACCGTCGTCCCCGAGCTCCTGCGACGCGGCGTGGAGATCGACATCGTCACTGACCAGACGAGCGCGCACGACCCGCTGTCCTACCTGCCCGAAGGCGTCGAGGTGGCCGACTGGCACGACTACGCAGAGGCCAAGCCCGAGGAGTTCACCGACCGGGCGCGGGCCTCGATGGCCAAGCACGTCAAGGCCATGGTCGAGTTCCAGGACGGTGGGGCCGAGGTCTTCGACTACGGCAACTCGATCCGCACCGAGGCTCAGCTGGGCGGATACGAAAGGGCTTTCGAGTTCCCGGGCTTCGTGCCGGCCTACATCCGTCCGCTGTTCTGCGAGGGCAAGGGCCCCTTCCGATGGGCCGCGCTCTCGGGCAACCCGCAGGACATCTTCAAGACGGACCAGGCGATCCTGGACCTGTTCCCGGACAACGACCGGCTTCAGAAGTGGATCCGCGGGGCGCGCGAGAAGATCGCCTTCCAGGGCCTCCCTGCCCGCATCTGCTGGCTGGGCTACGGCGAACGTGACGTCGCGGGCCTGAAGTTCAACGAGATGGTCGCCTCGGGCGAGCTCGACGCGCCGATCGTTATCGGTCGTGACCACCTGGATGCCGGCTCAGTGGCATCCCCCTACCGCGAGACCGAGTCGATGGCCGACGGCTCCGACGCCATCGCCGACTGGCCGCTGCTCAACGCCCTGATCAACACGGCCTCGGGCGCCACGTGGGTCTCCATCCACCACGGCGGAGGCGTCGGCATAGGCCGCTCGATCCACGCCGGTCAGGTCTCGCTGGCCGACGGAACGGCGCTGGCGGCCGAGAAGCTGGCCCGGGTCCTGACCAACGACCCCGCCATGGGCGTCATCCGTCACGTCGACGCGGGCTACGACATCGCCGACCGCGTGGCCGCCGAGCGCGGGGTGCGGATCCCCATGCACGAGGGCCCGTGACCCCCCATCCGGTGAGCAGCCGCCTAGGTTGAGCACATGACCTTTGACGGCATGTGGTCGGCGATCGAGCCCATCGGACGCGAGGCGAGCACCGGGGGTTATCGGCGCTACGCCTGGACCCGGGTCGACGCGACCCTTCGTGAGTGGTTCGCCGGGGAGGCGACTGCGCGCGGGCTGGACCTGGTCACCGACCGCGCGGGCAACCAGTGGGCGTGGTGGGGTGATCCGGATGCCGCCGTCGCGGCAGGTCGTTCCGGAGTGGTGATCGGCTCGCATCTCGACTCGGTCCCGGACGGCGGGGCCTTTGACGGCCCGTTGGGGGTCGTCTCAGCTCTGGCCGTCATCGATGCCTTGAGGACAAAGGGTTTTGCGCCTTCTTGTCCCATCGCTGTCGTGAACTTCGTCGACGAGGAGGGTGCACGGTTCGGTATCGCCTGTGCCGGATCCCGGTTGATCACAGGCAAGCTCGACGCCGACACGGCTCGAGGTCTGCGCGACGCGGACGGTGTCACGATGGCCGAGGCGATGACGGCAGCCGGCCACGACACCGAGCACGTCGGCCCTGATGAGGAGACGTTGCGCCGGATCGGGACATTCGTCGAGCTGCACATCGAGCAGGGCCGCGGACTGATCGACCTGGGCCGCCCCGTTGCCGTCGGTTCTGTCATTCGGCCCCACGGACGCTGGCGGCTCGACCTGGAGGGTGAGGCCAACCACGCCGGCACCACTCGGCTGGAGGACCGTCGGGACCCGATGCTCGCCTTGGCAACCACCGTGCTGGCAGCTCGTGAAGCCGCCGCTGCACAGGGCTGCGTTGCCACGGTGGGCAAGGTTCGGGTCGAGCCCAATGGTGTCAACGCGATTCCGTCACGGGTCACCGCGTGGCTGGACGCTCGAGGTCCTGGCGAGGCAGCCGTCCGGTCGGTCGTCGAAGCCGTTGGACGTCAGTCCGGCATCGCCGCAGTCGAGGAGTCATGGACCCCCGAGACGGTCTTCGACGCGTCCCTGGCGCAACGGCTCTCGGAGCTGCTCGACGATGCGCCGATGCTGGGGACCGGGGCCGGTCACGATGCCGGAGTCCTTGCTACTGCAGGACTTTCGACAGCCATGCTTTTCGTTCGCAATCCCACCGGCATCTCGCACTCGCCGGTCGAGTTCGCCGAACGCGAGGACTGTCATCGGGGCGTCGAGGCCCTTACGCGGGTGACCGAGGAGCTGTCCCGATGAGCCAGTCGGCCATTTCCTCCGATGAGCAGCGGTGGTGGGCGGCATACGCCCTGCTCCCGTCCGGCGTCGCTCGCGACGTGACGTTCGAGGTTGCCGGCGGACGGTTCACCGCGGTCAGGCCGGAGTCCTCGCCGGGCGACGCGCAGGTCCTGCCCGGGGTCGTGCTGCCAGGGTTCGCCAACGCCCACAGCCACGCATTTCACCGCGCCCTGCGTGGGCGTACCCATGACGGCGGAGGCACCTTCTGGACCTGGCGTGAGCGGATGTATGCCGTTGCGGCGCAGCTGGATCCGGACTCCTAC
>Ga0209587_1000741_pt1 | contig 15843 bp, 15 predicted proteins | sample NGEPerD_2_FD_184512 | JGI IMG/M metagenome (GOLD analysis project Ga0209587, IMG submission 184512) | Arctic peat soil microbial communities from the Barrow Environmental Observatory site, Barrow, Alaska, USA - NGEE PermafrostL1-D... | ecosystem: Environmental > Terrestrial > Soil > Wetlands >... | reverse complement strand
GAAGACGAGCTCGGCGGCCGCTCGAGCCCTCACCGCACCCTCGAGCGCAGTCCGGTTGCCGGTCACCTCGGCATCGATCGCGTCCTCCTTCACCCGCACGGCGGTGGCCTCTGCCTCGAGCTCGTCGGGGTCCCGACCGGCGGGGACCTCCGGTTGCGAGGCGGCGTTTCGCACGCGCTCGGCAGCCAGCCCCGCGGTTCCGCGGAGGCGTTCGCGCAGTCGGGCCAGCCCGAACCAGGTCTCCTGGGCCCTCGACAGCGCCGGCAGGTCCTCGCGCAGCGCCGCTTCCAGCGCAGCCTCGGTCTCACGGGTGGCGCCCAGCGCGCCCTCCACCTCCGCGCGCCGCTCGAGCAACGCCGACTCGTCGGCCAGCTCCTGCTCCAGCGAGGCGCGGGCCTCCACCAGGTCGGCGGCCATCAGCCTCGCCCTGGCGTCGCGGACGTCGGCCTGGACGCTCTGGGCCCTCCGGGCGACCTCGGCCTGGCGGCCCAGCGGCTTGAGCTGGCGCCGGATCTCACCGAGCAGGTCGCTGAGGCGGGTGAGGTTGCCCTCGGTGGAGTCGAGCTTGCGGAGCGCCTTCTCCCTGCGCTTGCGGTGCTTCAGGACGCCTGCGGCCTCCTCGATGAACCCACGCCGGTCCTCCGGCGTCGCGTGCAGGATCGCCTCGAGCTGTCCCTGGCCGACGATCACGTGCATCTCTCGCCCGATGCCGGAGTCGCTCAACAGCTCCTGTACGTCGAGCAGCCGACACGGGTGTGAGTTGATGGCGTACTCCGAGCCGCCGCTGCGGAACATCGTCCGGCTGATCGTGACCTCGGCGTACTCGATCGGGAGGGCACCATCGGCGTTGTCGATGCTCAGCACCACCTCCGCACGACCGAGCGGCGGGCGACCCGACGTACCCGCGAAGATGACGTCCTCCATCTTGGCGCCGCGCAGCGACTTCGCACCCTGCTCACCCATCACCCACGCGAGCGCGTCGACGACATTGGACTTGCCCGAACCGTTGGGTCCCACGATGCAGGTGATGCCGGGCTCGAACTCGAGGGTCGTCGAGGAGGCGAAGGACTTGAAGCCCTTGAGCGTGAGGCTCTTGAGGTACAACGTGCGCTCCCAGTGAGGCGTCGACGAGAGGTCCGACAGGTGCTGGGCGCGGCATCCTCTCAGACCAGCGAAGGCCAGGATGCTGCGCCGGGGAAGGCCAGCCCCTCGACCCTAACCATGGGGGACCCGGGTTTCTGGGAGGCGTGCCGGGGCTGCAGGTTTCACCGGTCGACCGGTGATTCCGGTCGTTGTACCCCGAAACTTCGCCCCACAACGACCGGGATCCCCCCTCAACCACACCCGATTTGTCCGTACGGCGCTCAGGCGCGGCCGTGCGACCCCGCAGCGAGGCCGGCGATGAGCACGTCGAACCCAGCTGGAAACGCTCGACGCCGGCACCGTTGGTCAGGACGCCCGCCAGCGACGGCTGGTTCTCCTCGGCCCGGGGACCTACGTCGCGGCGACGATCTCCTCGTCCGCGTGGGCGACGTGCACCAGCTGGCGCCAGATCAGGGCCAGGAAGATCGCCGAGCCCACGAAGGCGAACCAGAACGGGGCCGTGATCCCCCACCTTCCGGTAATCAGGCCGCCGAGCGCCGAGCCGACCACCATGCCGCCCGTCACCCCGACCATGTAGACGCTCGCAACTCTGCCCTGCACCTTGGTCGGCACGGCCCGCTGGCGCACGCTCGTCGACGTCGTACCCCAGACGAACGCGTGTGCGCCGAAGACGAACATAACCACCATCGCGACCCACGGGGTCGTGTTCAGCGCGAGCACCAGGTGGGTGAACGTCTCGATGATCAGGCCACCACGCATGATGTTGCCCAGGCTGACGTGCCCCTCGAGCCAGGAGTAGGACATCGTCCCGAAGATGCCTCCGCAGGCAAGCGCGGAGGTCAGCAGCTCGAACCCGATCTGACCCATGTCGAGGCGGTCGAGGAAGTAGAGCACCAGCACCGACCAGGCCGCACCGAAGGTGACGTTGAACGTCACGATCGTCAGGACGAGGGTGCGCACGGCGGCGTGGCCCCACACCCAGCGCAGGCCCTCGCGGACGTCCTTGCGGATCGAGGCCGGGCCCTCCGACGGGTCGCGGCCGTGGGCGGGGAGCTTGATCCGCAGCACCAGCAGGATGCCCACCGCGACGCAGACGGTCTGGGTGATGAACGGGAGGGAACGCCCGAGCCCGAAGATCAGTGCCCCGATGGGCGGACCAGCGAGCTGGTTGAGCGTGACGATGCCGGTGAGCACCCGGGCGTTGGCGATGCCGAGGTCACGCTTCGCGACGATCATCGGCATCAGCGTCGAGGTGGTGGTGTCCGCGAAGGTCTCCCCCACACCGAGCAGGAACATCGAGCAGAGCACGAGCACGGTGTTGACCTCGCCGGTGACGATCGTCCCCACGAGCACCGCGAGTACGACGACCCGGAACACGTTCGCCGTCGCGATCAACCGGCGACGGCCGACGCGGTCGGCGATGACGCCGGCCAGCAGCCCGAAGATCAGCCACGGCAGGTACTGCAACGTCGCCGCCAGCGCGACGAGGAACGGCTTCCTGGTCTCGGAGGCGACCAGCAGCGGACCCGCCGCCAGGATGAGGCCGTCCCCGATGTTGCTGAGCCAGCTCGATGCGAGCAACCAGCGGAAAGGGGTGCCCAGACGTGCCGGAGCGACCACTTCGGCCACGGACCTGTTCATCGGGGTCCCGGCGGAGGTGTGGGCGCAACGAACGCCCTGCTCGATCGACGGGCGTGGGATGACTCACAAACCTCGATGCTCGCAGAGGCGCCTCACCCCAGCAACGCGGTTTCCCGTCAACGGGTCAGGCGACCGCGACGGCTCCGCGGCTCGCCGTACGCCGACGCACCAGTACCGCCACGAAGAGGGCGGACAGGAGGCCAACGAGTGAGCCACCGGCCGTCCGGCTGCCAGCGCTCGGCGCGACGGAGGCGGCACTGGTGTCCCAGGCGGTGCCGGGCAGGTCGACGCGGTAGACGTCGATGCCGCGCGCAAGGTCGACGGAGGAGGCCAGGTTGGTCTTCTTCGAGGTCATCACCCCGGACTTCGAGTAGACCGGCATCCAGTACGAGTCCCACACTTCCGACGCACCCAGGTCGCGTGTCCCTAGGACTTCACGTCCTTCGGATTGCGTACGTCGATGAACCGCGTGCCGCCGCCGTAGAAGCCCGCCGCCACGATCCCGGAGTGGTGGAAGTCGAACCAGTGCGAGGAGCAGAACGCACCGACCGGGATGGGGTAGTTGCCGAGGTCGGCGAGCTCCACCTTGTCCAGCGGCACGATCGCGTTCCGGGTCCCGTCGAGGCGCTTGATCCACAAGGTCTGGAACGAGCCCGCCGAGCTTGCGTCGGTCTGCTCGTAGTCCTCCTCGGTGACCAGCAGGATGTTGCCGTTGGCGAGCGGGGGGCGGCCCTGTTTCGGAACGCCCGTCGCGTTGGGCCGTTGCGAGTTGGGCAGGATGAAGTCGTTCCAGCCGGCGTACTTCGGGTCGTCACCCTGACCGGCGAGGCCAGTGGTGACCAGCTTCGGTGCCAGCGGGCTCCGTGCGTCCCACATGGAGAGGCGCCGTTGAAACCGGTGTGGGTGCCGAAGCCAGCGTCGTCGAAGTTCTACTGTGCCCGGCGGTGGGGCTCGCTCTCCTGAATGCCGGCCGTCCTCGTGTCGGAGTCCACCTCGACTGGGTGGTCGAGGTTGCCCGGTCGAAGATTGAGAACCGGCCGGTGCTGTTGTCCCCGGCGCTGTTGGCGAGGTGCAGTCCGTCTGTGCCGGGGCTCGCCTGCACGAGGTCGATCCCGACGAGTGCGAACCGACGGTGACTTCCGTTCGAGTAGGTGCGCTCGCCACAGTTCATCGCCTCGTTCTCGAACTGCAGCGGCGGGAGTACGCCGGTCAGGGTCGGCCGCGTCGGCGGGAGACGTCATAGACGCGCACCGAGTCGAGGTTGGACTGCACGAAGCGCGGCCTGGTCTTCAGGAAACAGCCTGAGATGCCAGCTGACGACGGGTTGCTGGAGGCTAGGGCAACGTTGCTGCTGGAGATCAGGGGGATGTTCTGGTCGGCGCTGAGCAGAGTGCGTTGTCGGGCGATGCGGTCCTTGTCACCGTGGGCGTGGGCTGGGGCGACGGTCAGGAGGATCCCGGCGAGAAGGGCAGCCGTGGCAACACTCAGGAGGCGCAAGCCCGTCCAACGAGCCGGCTCCCTTGGGGTTACCCACGACGGAGGTCGAGACCGACCTCACGTCAGGTACGGGTCAGGTGCTGGCCAGCGAACCGCTGCGCGCCACCGCATGGTCCATCGACTCGGTGACAACAGCGGCGAGCGCGTCATTTTCCTTCTGGAGCCGCAGAACGATGTTCTCGAGATCCGCGACACGCTGGCGGAGGATGCGGTTTTCTCCTGCGAGGCGGTTGGCTGCTCGCGGGTCAATGGTGATCGAGTAGCCGAGAAGCGCCTTGGCCATGAATGTGCCTCCCTGGAGCGAGGGGTCGGCCCGTCCCGGGCCGCCTACAACACTCTCACGCACTCCCGGCGTTCTTCAAGTGCGGGTCAGGTGAACGATGTCGCCCCGCCCAATTGCCTGCCTATTGCCTGCCTGGTTTTGCCTGCCTGGTTGCCTGCCTGGTTGCCTGGCTGTCGGCGTCGGCGAGGCACCGGCTGGCAAACGGGGCAGAAGAACGAGGAGCGGTTCATGAAGGTGACGCGACTGATCGGCGTACCGCAGCGGGAACAGGGCAGGGCCTCGCGGCCATAGGCCTCCAGGGACCGGTCGAAGTAGCCGCTCTGCCCATTGATGTTGACGTAGAGCGCGTCGAAGGAGGTCCCTCCCTGGTCGAGCGCCTGCATCATCACGTGGCGGCAGCCGGCCAGCACCGCATCCACGTCCGAAGCGCGCAGGCGCGACCCGGGGCGTTCTCCGTGCACGCGGGCGAGCCAGAGACCCTCGTTGGCGTAGATGTTGCCGACGCCGGAGACGATGCTCTGGTTGAGCAGCAGCCGCTTGATCGCGGAGTCGCTGCGCCGCACTCGTCGCACGAACGCGGCATCGTCGAAGGCCCCGTCGAGCGGGTCACGGGCGATGTGTGCGATCTCCGGGGGCAGCGTCGCACCCCCATCGGAAATGGCGAGTCCGCCGAACATCCGCTGGTCCACGAACCGCAGCTCGAGGTCGTCGGCGAGCCCGAAGCGGACACGCAGGTGCCGTTCGTCGGGTACGCCGGGAGGCTGCACGAGCAACTGGCCGCTCATCCCGAGGTGGCCGAGGAGCGCGTCGCCGTGGTCCAGCACGAGCCAGAGGTACTTGCCGCGCCGGTGGGCGGCGGTGAACGTGCGCCCGGTCAGCCTGGCCGCGAAGTCCGCGGGTCCACCGGCGTGACGCCGTACGGGGCGAGGATGGAGGACCTCGACGCGACGGATCGGGTGTCCCAGGACGTGGGCCTCGAGGCCGCGACGGACGACCTCGACCTCGGGAAGCTCAGGCATCGCCTCTCCTCGGGCTCACGTCTGGGAGAGTAGCGCTGGTCGCGCACGGTCACGCGCCGCTGTCCCGGCCCTCGGTTTCCGGCTGCGATGCCAAGATGTCGAGTCCGAGCGCCTCGGACAGCATCTTTGTCGCCAGCTGACCGCGCACGCTGTTGCCGGCACTGTCGAGCGGCGGCGAGAAGGTCGCCATCCCTCCCTTCCCCGGCGCGATCGTGACGATCCCACCACTGACCCCGCTCTTGGCTGGCAGGCCGATCTCGTAGAGCCAGTCCCCGGAGAGCTCGTAGAGCCCGGCCGTGAGCATCAGTGCCAGCGTGCGCCGGCACGTGTCCGGGCTGACTACGCGTCGACCAGTGACGGGGTTGACGCCCCCACTGCCGAGCGTCGCGCCCATGACGGCCAGGTCGGCGGCCGTCACCACCAAAGAACACTGGCGGGTGTAGACGTCGGTTGTCTCGTCCGGGTCGAAGTAGATCCGGCCGTGCCCCCTCAGCAGGCGCGCCATTGCCTCGTTCCGGTCATTTGTCGCCCGCTCGGAGGTGAGCACCTCCTCGTCGACCTCGAGATCGTGCCCGGCGAACTTCGAGAGCCCGGCGCGCAGGAAGGCCCACTTCAGCGCGCCGGTGCGCCCCGGCACGAGGCTGGTCGTGGCAATGGCACCCGAGTTCACCAACGGGTTTGTCAGGCCGTCACCAGCGAGCTCGACAGCCATCACCGAGTCGAAGGGCAGACCGGTGGCGTTCACACCGAGCCGCTCCCGCACCTCACGATGTCCGAGGGCCTCACACACCAGGGCGAACTGGAACGGCTTGGCGACACTCTGGATCGTGAACGGGTGCGACATGTCACCCACCCCGGCGATGCGTCCGCGCACCCCCGCGACAGCAATCCCGAATAGGTCGGGTGATGTCTTCGCGAGCGCCGGGATGTAGTCGGCAACTGCCCCGTCTGCGACATCCCGATATGCCCCATGGGCAGCCGACAACATCTCCTGCACCAGCTCTGGGCTCGGCAGCCGCCCGGTGGACACCTGCGGAGTCGTGTCGCCAGGCAGGTTCTCGTGCACGCGCATGTCGTTCGCCGAACCCTGCCGCCGGCCGCTCCGCTCGCGCAGGTCCTCAGAAGACTTGCTCATGATTCCTCCCGCTGGTCCGAGGCATGTTTGTCGGCCGCGACCCCCTCCGGCAGCAACATCAGGGCACCAACCAGGAAGGCCAGCGCTCCGACCGACGTCGTGAGGTTGGCGATGGCCACGTTGACCTCGCTGCCCGTGGTCGGGAGCACGTACGCGGCCACGGCGGAGAGTCCGAACGCCACACAGCCGAACAGGTTCACGGCGACGAGGCGACCCTCGATGGTGCGTGGAGGTCTGTGCCACAGGTGTCCGCTGACCTCGACGTACGCGAGGGCGCCGGCTATCAGGAACGCAGCCGAGCCGAATGCGTCCGGTCGCCACACGACCCGGTCATAGGAGGGCGAGTCGATGGTGGTGGACAGCGCCCGGAACGTGGTGATGTTGAAGAAAAGGGTGCCGACCAGCTGCACGACCGAGCTCCACCAGTCGATGCGATGCGGCTCCCAGGCGAACCAGCGGACGCGGTGCCCGGTGGAGGCTGGCGAGCTGTGGTCGGTGCGCAAGGTTTCGCGCAGCTGCAGCGCGGCGGCCGCGGTGAACAAGAGCGAACCCACGAAGAAGACCACGGCGTCGGTCTCGGGGCCGACGAGGTTGAGGAACGCCGGGATCGGGCCTACGACGAAACAGGCCGAGCCCAGGACGAACAGCACAGCCATCCACCACCACGCCCTGCGTGGCGCCCAGTAGGGGTGGTCACGCCGGTCGGTCCCGGCCACCCGGCGCCCGGAGCCCTTGCGGTGCGCCCGTGACGACCACTCGATGCGTCGACCGTCGGGACGGAGGTAGGTCACCGACGTCGTGAACGGCCCTGATGACCGGCGCCCGAGGACGCGCCATCCGTCGGGCGCAGTAGGGATACCGCTCACGCTCGAGCCTCGGGCACCTCAGGAAGGAGCTCCGACGCGGCGACGTCATGTCGGGGAAGCCATTCATGGATGACCGAAGTGCGAAGCAGTACGTCCTGAACCGATCTGCGAGTCCGACTGACCCCACACCACAGCAGGCCGATGGGAAAGATGATGCAGAGCGCTGCACGGATCAGGGCCGGCAGCGTTCGCACCCGTTGGTGATACCGGTTGACCACACGCAGCCCCATCACGTGGTTGCCGTAGGTCCGTCCGGTTGTCGCCCACGTAGCCGTGAAGTAGACGAGCATCGCTACCGACGCGGTGGCAACGCTCACAAACATCGAGGCCCCGGTGAACTGGAACCCGCGAGGGTCGAGGAGGAACAACACCGCGTTGAAGCCCAGATATCCACCGACGAGAACCACGGCCCCGACGGTACCGTCGATGGCGTTGGCGACCAGCCGAGTCACCACTCCGGCAGCCTCTCCCTGGAACGGGCGGGCCTCGCGCGGTACGGGCGAGACGCCCCTCAGCGTCACGTCGTCCTCGTCGCCGAACCTGCGCTGGTGGGCGCCAGGGCTCCAACCAGGACGGGCTGGGGCGCAACGGGTCCGGTCGGGGCCGTCGCGTCCGCTGGTCGGTTTCCCCGCAGCCGGAGCCGACCGACGGCGCGGGCGACTGCCTCGTCGCCGAAGTGACTTTGCATCCGCACTTCGCGGAGGGTCTCCGAAGCCACTGCGCCGGTCGACTCACGGATGATCTCGGGCAGGTCGATCTCGGCGATGAGCTCTGTCGTGAGCCGAGCCAGGTCGATCCGGTCGAGCGCCGCTTCGAGGTCGAGCCGACTGACGATCGCGTTGAGATCGAGGATCGCGATCGCCTGGTTGATGGCGTCGGTCGACTCGCGGAGCAGCTCCGGGCGTCGTGCGCTGCCGCCTCGGGCCAGACCCCCGAGCACGGTGGCCGGATGCAGCGCGGTCGGGACGAGCGGCGGACGGAGTACGACGTGCGCGACCGGCCTGGCAACCGCGTGCACACCATGGCCGACGAGGCCCACCTTGGCCACCGCCCGAGCGGCAACCTCGAGTGCCACGTTCAGCAGGAAGAACGACGCGCGATCCGGCGCAGGTGCCTCCGACCCGGCTTCCGGCATGGACCCACTCCCCTACCCATGGGTTTCCACGATCATTGCGCCCGCCGCGCGGACCTGGATCTCTACTCCCTGAGCTCGCTCCCGTGCACCATCAGCGCCCAGATCACCAGGATGTCGACCGCGATCATGATGGTCGACCAGATCGGGTACGCCGACAGGAAGGCGATGTTCACAACGGCGCTGACCAGCGCCAGGAGAACGGCGATCGTCCGCGCCCAGTACCGTCCGGTGAAGAGGCCGATGCCGGCCGCCACCACGAGGACGCCGCCGATGAGGTGGATCCAGCCCCAGGTCGTGTAGTCGACTTCAACCGTCAGTCCTGACTGCCCCACCAGGAAGTACTCGTCCTTGAACAGCGCAACCAATCCCTGGATGGCGTGGAACGTCCCGAGCATCACCATCATCACGGCCGCGAAGCCGATCCAGCCGACCCAGCCGCTCATCTCGGTCGGCTGCACGTTCTGCCTGTAGTCCTGCTGCGGGGCGGCTCTGGTGCCTTGCTGTGGGACTCTGGTGCCTTCCCGACTACCGGTCTCTGACATTTCGACTCCTCCTCGAAGCGCGCTGTATTTCCGACTTCAGCCTCCTCTCACTGTCGCTCCCTCGCCTCGTCCGGAAGGGGTGATAAGAATCCGGGATCCTTCGGGCGGGTTGGACATAAAGGACTCCCGACGGCCGGTGCACCAACGTGCTCAGGCGCAGCATCGCCGGTTACGGGTGATCCCAGACGTCCTACTGCCCCGTCCGCCAACGTTTTGCCGCAGCGCCCTGCGGTTCAGGCGCCGCCCGTCGGAGGCCGGCAGGTCTCCGAGCGGGCCGGATTCAGGTGCCCGAGGCGTTGTCTTCGCTCTCCTGGAGGCTTCCATGGAGCAGGGGAAGACCGGCGACGGGCAGCTGGGCGCTCAACGTGCGGTAGGCCGACTCGGCAGCCTGCTGCTCGGCCTCCTTCTTCGAGCGGCCGACACCGTGGCCGTGCAACCGCTGGGCGACCCTGACCCGGGCGGTGAAGGTCTTCATGTGGTCGGGGCCCGCTTCCTCGATGACGTACTCGGGGACTCCGAGCTCGTGCAGGGCGCTGAGTTCCTGCAGGCTCGTCTTCCAGTCCAGCCCCGCCCCCATTGCCGCGGCGGCCTCCATCATGGGGTCGAAGAGAAGGTGCACGAGGCGGGCGCCGCTTTCGAAGCCGCCGGAGGAGAGGTAGACCGCGCCGATCACCGCCTCGACGGTGTCGGACAGGATCGAGGCCTTGTCGCGGCCACCAGTGGCCTCCTCACCCTTGCCGAGCCGGATGTGGACGCCGAGGCCGATGGTGCGGGCGACCTCGGCGAGTGCACGGGCGTTGACGACCGCGGCCCGGAGCTTGGCCAGCCTGCCCTCGGAGAGGTCCGGATGGGTGAGGTACAGCGTCTCGGTGATGACCACGCCGAGCACCGAGTCGCCGAGGAACTCCAGTCGCTCGTTGGTCGGCAGGTTGCCGTTCTCATAGGCGTAGGAACGATGGGTCAGGGCAAGCTGCAGCAGCTCGGGACCGAGGGTGGGATCTCCGAGTGCGTGACGTAGCTCGTCGCTGTTGGCCGAGCTGTCTGGTGCTGGCAACCCAGCGCTCGCGGTCAGAGAACCTGACGACGGTCGGCCTTGGCGCCGTACTGCCCACACTCCGGGCACGCACGGTGCGGCAGGTGCTTCCTGCCGCAGGCCGGGTTGGCGCAGTTCACGAGCGAGGGCGCGACGGCCTTCCACGCAGAACGACGGTGACGCGTGTTGCTGCGCGACAACTTCCGCTTTGGGACAGCCACGATTGCTCCTTCTAGTTCGGGTGTGTTGCTGAGTAGGTCAGTCTTCGGGCGGTGCAGACGGTGCTGGTGCTTCCTGCACTTCGTGCTCGTCCACGACGACGTCGCCGAGCGCGGCCCATCTGGGGTCGACCGGCGCATCGTGTCGATGGTTCGGGTCGTCCGCGAGCCGCGCACCGCACTCGATGCACAGGCCCGGACAGTCGTTGTTGCAAAGCGGCTGGAACGGCAGTGCGAGCACCACCGCGTCCCGCAGCAGTGGCTCGAGGTCGATCAGGTCTCCCTCGAGCCGGCTGACATCGTCGTCCAGGTCGTCACCGCGTGCGGCGTGACCGGGGTCGTCGTAGACGAACAGTTCCTGGATGTCGACCTGGAGGGTGTCCTCGATCGGCTCCAGGCACCGGGCGCACTCGCCCTCGAGCCCGACTTGCGCCGTGCCGGTGACGAGCACCCCTTCCATGACCGCCTCGAGCCGCAGGTCGATGTCGACGCTGCTGCCCTCGGGAACGCCCAGGATCTCGATGCCCAACTCTGCAGGCGCCTCGGCGGAGAGCGATCTCTTGCGTTGCGACCCCGGGCGGCGGCCGAGCTCGCGGGTGTCGAGCACGAGCGGCGCTCTCGGGTCGAGATTACGCAAGGAGTCACTTCCGTTGTGGTGCATGCAGAACCTCCGGGAGTCTACCGGCCGACCAGGCGTGCCACCAAAACGCGGCCGCGCTGCCTGGGACGGGACGGTCAGGGCGTGTTGTCGGCGGCGTCCTCTCGGGCGTTCTCGGCGAGGCGCTCGGTGAGCCGGGTGAGCACGTCGGGCGGCAGCAGGCCGGAGACGTCGCCACCGAAGGTGGCCACCTCCTTGACCAGGGAGGAGGCCAGGAAGGAGTACTCGGGACTCGTCGGGATGAAGACGGTCTCGACATCGACCAGTGAGGAGTTCATCTGGGCCATCTGCAGCTCGTAGTCGAAGTCGCTCACCGCGCGCAGCCCCTTGACGATCGCGCCGATGCCATGTTCACCGCAGAAGGTGGTCAGCAGGCCCTCGAAGCCGGCCACCGTCACGTTCGGGAAGTCCGCGCAGACCTTCTCCAGCATGGAGATCCGTTCCTCGGCAGTGAACAGCCGCGCCCGGGACTTCGTCTTGTTGATCCCGACCGCGACCACTACCTCATCGAAGAGCAGCGACGCCCTCGAGATGATGTCGACGTGACCGTTGGTCACCGGGTCGAACGATCCGGGGCACACGGCTCTGCGAACTTGTTGCTCCTCGGCGTCGTGCTGGGTCATCGTGGTCATCCTGCGTCGTCGTGGTTGTCGGTGCCTGCGTTGTCCGCACCTGTGGGATCGGTGCCTGCGGGATCGGCGCGAAGGTACCAGAGCACGGTTTCGCCGTACTGCTTCTCGCGCTGGCGCACCAGGCCCGGCGGCCAGGCGGGCTCCACGCTACGCGCCGACCGCTCCACGACGAGAATCGAGCCCGTCGCGAGCCACTCGTGCGCGACCAGGAGGGTGAGCACCTCCTCCACCTCCGCGTTGTCCAGGGGGTACGGCGGGTCGGCGAACACCACGTCGTAGGGAGCGCGCGGCTGGTGGCCCAACACCCGGGCGACGGGCTGGGAGAGAACCTCGACCTTGCGGAAGCCGAGCGTCGCGGCGTTGCCCTGCGCGAGCTTCGCCGTACGCCGATCCGACTCCACCGAGGTCAACATCCCAGCGCCCCGCGACATCGCCTCGAGGCCGACGGCACCCGAGCCGGCGTACAGGTCGAGGAAGTGCAACCCGGACAACGAGCCGAGCGCGGACTCCAGCGCGGAGAACAACGCCTCGCGGACGCGGTCGGAGGTCGGTCGGGTCGCCTCACCCCTGGGCGTGCTGAGCCGTCGTCCTCCGGCGGATCCGCCGATGATTCGGGTCACGTCAGCGGCCCCCACCGTCCGGAGCGTCATACGAACCGGTTGCCATGGTGACCAGGGCGTGTGACGTCCCGGGAGACGTCATACGAACGGGTGGCCCCTGCGACCAGGTCGTATGACGTCCGGGGGGACCCAGGAGGCTCATGTCATTTCCAGGTACTCCGCCTGCTCGGACTCCTCGAGCCGGCGGACGGCCTCCGCCAGCGCAGGGCTGCCGGACAGGTCGGGGTCGGTGGCGAGGTGGGACGTCGCTGCAGCGCGGGCACGCTCGATGACGTCCTCGTCGCGCAGCACCGAGAGCAGCTTGAGCCCGGAGCGCCGCCCGCCGCTCTGCTCGATGCCGATCACGTTGCCCTCGCGCCTCTGTTCCAGGTCGATCCGGGACAGCTCGAAGCCGTCACGCGTGCCGGCGACCGCGAGCAGACGCTCCATGGAGGTGCTCGCGGGGTCCGCAGCACTCACCAGGAGGCACAGTCCGGCGTGACCGCCCCGGCCGATCCGGCCGCGCAGCTGGTGGAGCTGGGAGACACCGAAACGGTCGGCGTCGAGGACCACCATCACCGTGGCGTTCGGCACGTCGAGACCCACCTCGATGACGGTCGTGGACACCAGCACGTCGACCTCGCCGGCGGCGAAGGCGAGCATCACGCGGTCCTTCTCGTCGGGCACCATCCGGCCGTGCAGCATCTCCACCCGCAGGCCCGCCAGCGCACCAGCGGCCAGCTCCGGCGCCAGCTCCTCGACCGCACGCAACGGCGCCCGACGATCAAGCGGGGCGTCGACCTCGTCAACACCATCCTCGTCGGGGTCGATCCGCGCGCACACGACATAGGCCTGGCGCTGCTCGGCCACTTCCTCACGCACCCGCTGCCAGGCGCGCTCGAGCCACTCCGGCCGTGCCTGGATCGGCACGACTGTCGTCTGTACGTCGCCCCTTCCTGCCGGCAGCTCGCTGAGCGTCGAGGTGTCGAGGTCGCCGAAGACTGTCATCGCCACAGTGCGCGGGATCGGCGTCGCGGTCATCACGAGCACGTGGGGCAGGGCGCTCGCCTTGGCGCTGAGTGCGGCGCGCTGCTCGACCCCGAAGCGGTGCTGCTCATCGACCACGACGAGTCCGAGGTCGGCGAACTGCACCTGCTCCTCGAGCAGCGCGTGCGTGCCGATCACGATGCCCGCCTCGCCGCTGGCGGCATCGCCCAGCGCCTGACGGCGGGAGACGGCCTTGAGCGATCCGGTCAGCAGCGCCACCCGGGTCGCACCGTCTGCCCCACCGAGGAGGCCGCCGTGGGCGAGGTCACCGAGCATCGCCACGATCGAGCGCTGGTGCTGCTGGGCGAGCACCTCGGTCGGGGCGAGCAGTGCAGCCTGACCACCCGAGTCGACCACCTGCAACATCGCGCGCAGCGCGACCACAGTCTTGCCCGAGCCGACCTCGCCCTGGAGCAGCCGGTGCATCGGGTGGTCCCGCCCGAGCTCGTCGGCGATCTCCTCCCCCACGCTGCGTTGACCGTCGGTGAGCGCGAACGAAAGCCGCTCGTCGAACCGGTCGAGGATGCCTCCCGGTGCACCGGGTCGGGGGTTGGCGACCGTGGCCTCGATGGCGGCGCGACGCCGCGCGAGCACCGTCTGGGTGACGAAGGCCTCGTCGTACTTCAGCCTCTTCGCGGCTGCGACTTTCTGCCCCCAGCTGTCGGGACGGTGGATCCAGCGCAGCGCCACGTCGACGCCGATGAGGTCCTCCGCCTCCCGCACGGCCGGCGGGAGCACGTCGGGGACGTCGGCGACGAGGTCGAGGGCGGTCGCGATCGTCTCCTCGAGCTGCCAGGTGTTCACCGCCGCCGCGGACGAGTAGATCGGGATCAGGTCCGGCATCGAGGCGTAGGCGTCCTCGGCGGCGGCGCCGTACATGCGCGAGTCGGGGTTGGTCAGCTGCCAGTTCTTGTTGAACCACTTCAGACGTCCGCTGAACATGCCCACCCGGCCCCGCGCGAGCTCCCGGGTCCGCCAGTCGGCGGTGTGCTTCTGGCGGTCGAAATAGCTCAGCGCGAGGCTGCCGTCCTCCGCCTTGACCCACACCTCGAGGCGGTACGCCGTCTTGTGGGTGCGCTTGTCCTGGTAGGGCTTCTGAACGCTGCTCACCACCTCGCCGACGAACGAGATCAGGTCGCCCTCCTTGAGGTCCTCGAGCTCGCTGAGCGCTCCCTTGCGCACGTATCGACGCGGGAAGATCCCGAGCAGGTCGCCCACCGTCTCGACGCCGGTGGCCTTCACGATCTTCTTGTAGTGCTTGCCACCCACCGACGCGACCGGCGACTCCCACGAGACCTGGACTCCTGCGGACACGGCTACTCGACCGCCATCAGCAGGAGGTAGCGCTCCTGCCCGCCGTCGTAGAGGGCGACGTCCACCCCCGGGTGGACCTGCTGGACCCAGTGCTCGCACGCCTCGGCGAGGTCTCCGGCCTCCGCGCCGGCAACGAGCGTGACCAGCTCGCCGCCACCATCACCGAGCAGCCGTTCGAGCACGCCGGTCGCGACCTCGTAGAGGTCCTCGCCGACGATCGCGAAGTCACCGTGGACAACGCCGAGGGCGTCCCCGACAGAGCACGGGCCGGCGGTGGTCATGGCAGCCTTCGCGGCGACGGTCACGGCCCCGTGGCGGGCACCGCGCGCTGCATCGGCCATGTGGACCACGTCGCTGTCCAGCGGGCGTCCGGGCTCGTGCACCGCAAGCGCCGCGATGCCCTGCACCTGGGCGCGCGTCGGTATGACCACGACGTGAACCCCCTTGGCCTCGGCCTCGTGTGCCGCAGCCTCGGCCACGCCGATCGAGTCAGGGTCGTTGGGCAGGACGATGACCTCCTGAGCGCCCGTGGCCTCGATCGCGGCGAGGATCTGGCCGGTGCTGGGACGGCTTCCGGGGCCTGCCTCGAGGACCTCGGCGCCGGCCTCGGTGAAGAGCCCCGCCAGCCCGGGACCGGCGGCCACGATCACCAGCTTGCGGCCGCGGCGCTCCGCACGCTTGTTCCGGTCGCGAGCGATCTGCTCCGCGAAGTTGGTGACCTGGATCCGGCGCGGGGAACCGGCCCGGATGCCCGCCTCGACCGCGGCGCCGACGTCGTCGACATGGATGTGGACGTTCCAGAGACCCTCCCCGCCGACAACGACGAGAGAGTCGCCGAGCGGGGCCAGCTCCTCGCGCAGGGTCGGGATGGACTCGTCGTCGGCGTCGAGGAGGTACATCACCTCATAGGCCGGGCCCTCCTCGGTCAGGTCATCACTGGGGACCCGGGCCATCGGGATGGCGGAGCTGCCGACCTGCGGCGTCGTCGTGGTGGCGCGCTGGCCCGTGATCGCCGTCTCCAGCGCGTCCAGCACCACGCACAGGCCGCGTCCACCTGCGTCGACAACGCCCGCCCGCTTGAGCAACGGCATCTGGTCCGGCGTGCGGGCAAGGGCCTCGC
>Ga0209587_1000739_pt1 | contig 15860 bp, 16 predicted proteins | sample NGEPerD_2_FD_184512 | JGI IMG/M metagenome (GOLD analysis project Ga0209587, IMG submission 184512) | Arctic peat soil microbial communities from the Barrow Environmental Observatory site, Barrow, Alaska, USA - NGEE PermafrostL1-D... | ecosystem: Environmental > Terrestrial > Soil > Wetlands >... | reverse complement strand
GATTGTAGACATATTGATTTGTGCCCTTACTCAGACTGTGCTCCGCACCGGAAATACGGTGCGCACCGAGAGCGTACCTGCGCCCCGATTGAATCCCAATTCCGACCTCGGCGAAGCCTTGGAATGTTCCGAGCGAGGATGCAGGGGCGCTCGCATGCCACCTGTATTTATGGGGAGGTGCACCTAGGCGTCAGCTTCGCGCCGCCCGGTACAGAGTCTGCACTTCCGCCGGCGCCAGACGCCGCAGCGTCGTTGGTTTGAGATGCCCCAGCATGAGAGGGCCGATCGCCACCCGAACGAGACGGGCGGGCGGGTACCCCACGGCCTCCAGCATTCTGCGCACCTGGCGGTTGCGACCCTCTACGAGCTCGAGCTCGACCAGTGTCGCCGACGAGGTCGACTCGAGGAGCCGAGCCGAGGTGGCCTTGGCGAGCCCATCCTCGAGCTCCACTCCCCTCTTAAGCGCGGCCAAGTCTCGTCTGCTCATGCGGGAGTTGATGTAGGCGACGTAGGTCTTCGGGACTCCGAAGCGGGGATGGGTCAGCCGCTGCGTGAGGTCGCCGTCGTTGGTGATGATCAGCGCCCCCTCGGTGTCGTAGTCCAGCCGACCCACGGGCCACACCCGAGCGGCGGTATCGACGAAGTCCATCACGGTGGGACGCCCCTGGGGATCAGAAGCCGTGGTCAGGGTAGCAGGGGGCTTGTTGAGCAGGTAGTAGACGAGGGTCTCGTCGACGGGCACCTTGGAACCATCGACCTCTACTAGATCCTTTGCCGGGTCGGCACGATCACCGAGCCGAGCCTTGCGGCCGTTGACCCGCACGCGTCCCTGCTCTATGAGGCCTTCGACCGCTCTTCTAGAGCCAAAGCCCGCTCGGGCAAGGACCTTTTGGAGCCGTACCGCTCGGTCCTCGACGGCTCCACTCCCCTCTAAGCTCCCGGCGACAGCTTCGTCTCCATGTCCTGAACGGTCTCGGCATCGGGGATGAAGTCCGCCAGCCGCGGGAGCTCGTGAACTCCGTCGAGGCCTGTGGCCTCGAGGAACGAGTCGCTTACGGAGAACAGGGCCGGCGACGCCCCCGACTGCTCGTGGGCTTCGATCAACCCTCGACCGGCCAGCGTCTTGACCACGCCGTCCGATTCGACGCCGCGTATCTCCGTGATCTCGGCGCGGGCGATCGGCTGTCGGTAAGCGACGATTGCGAGCACCTCCAGAGCCGCGCCCGTAAGGCGAGGGTGCTTGTGTGATGTCACGAAGCGCTCGAGCCAGGGAGCGCAATCGGGATTCGAGTAGAGGCGCCATCCTCCGGCGACCCGCCGCAACACGAAGCCGCGGCCCTCGGTGACGTAGCCATCGGCCAGCTCCGCCAAGAGAGCCTCGACCTCAGCTCGAGGCTTCTCCATTACCTGGGCGAGAGTAGTGGCGGGGACCGGATCGTCGGCCACCAGCAGAATCGCCTCTACGATCTTGCGTTGCTCGGGGATCATCCTTGGCCCCCCGGCACGAGCGAGTACTCCTCGGCATCGGAAATCACTTCCGACACCTTCACCTCCCCGGTCCACGACACCGCGATGTCGCCGAAGCGGGCGCTCTGCTCGAGCTCGACGGCGCCGCCCTTGTAGAGCTCGAGCAGAGCCAGGAAGCGCACGATGACCTCGATTCGATTCGTCGCACCTCCGCTCAGGTAGGCAAAGGAAGCCGGAGACCTGCTCGAGAGCAGGCCCGCGACCTGGTAGATGGCGTCTTTGACCGACGCTGTTATCGGCGCCAGGTGTGAGATGTCGAGCCGTCGCTCCACTGCGGGGGCCAGCGCGTGAGCCGCGGCGGCCGCGAGCATGTCCGGCGTTACGCCGGCGAGGGCCTCCGAGGTGCGTGAGGCGAGAGTTGGCTGCTCCACCAGACCCAGCTCCTCGAGGTCTCCGGAGCCACCGGCGCGTCCGAAGAAGCGCTCACCCAGGATCAGCTCGTTCGAGATCCACATTCCTGCCTCGCGGTAGGTGGCGCATTCGACGAGCCGAGCGAGCAGGAAGTCTCGCTCCTCGAGGAGCTCGCTTCTGACCGACTCGTCCGACACAGAGGGCAGCAAGCGCGCCGATTTGAGCTCGAGCAGGGTCGCGGCCACCACCAGGAAGCCGGTGGCGGCGTCGAGGTTGAGGTCTTCTGCGGTGGCCACCGCCGCGAGGTAGTCCTCGGTGATGGTCGCCAGCGATACCTCGTAGATGTCGACGCGTCGACGCGTGATCAGGTGCAGCAGTAAGTCGATCGGGCCCTCGAAGACCTCCAGCTTGACTTCATGCGCCATGAGTGACCGCCCCGATTTATCTACAAGTCTACTTCTCGACTCCGGCCGGAACCGCTTTGAGTAAGAGCCTAGTGCCCCGAAGGGCAACGTCCGCGTGTTTCTAGGGAGTGGACGACAGCGGCGGGTCGGCGTTGCCTTGGCCGGACGGCTATTTGCGAATTACGGGGGAGAACTCGAAACTGCCGGTCGGCGATGACTTCGTGACCGTCAGAAACTCAAGCTGGAAGCTCTCGAAGGTGTCGTCGATTAGCTCCATTGCACTCACGTGAGCCAGCCCGCCGGCGGAGGCCCGGGCCTGGTCCCAGGACTCCCACAGGCAGAACGACAAGCACTCTCCGCGCTCGTTGGGCAGGCCCCTGAAGTAGTGAACGAACCCGGGCAGGGCGGCCGCCTCCTCGAAGGCGCGCTCGTCTTGCTCCCACAGGCGGGCCACGTCGGCCGTTTCCTGCAGGACAGAACGGAACGCGATCAGGCACCACTCGCCGGCGTCGGCCCCGCACTCGCTCCAATTGAAGGCCTCGCTCACGGGTAAGGACGCGTAATCGGCCGATATGGGGGCAAGTACCTCAAATCGATTCCTAGAAAGCGTCTCTAGCATGCCGCCATCATAGCAGAAATCGCGCTTGTTTTCCACCCCGTGAAAACATAATCCCCCGTATTGCGAGAGACAGCGATGGATCGGGACGCGATTAGGCAGCTAGAGGTTTTTTTGGCCGGGGGTTCTCGTAGCGCCGTAGAGGGTGTTCTTGTGCTATGAGAAGCTGATCTACACCTCTTCGAGGGCGGCGACGAGCGTTGTGGCGGCGTCCGGCAGTAGCTTTCGCACCGAGGATCGCCATGCGAGGCCGCAGCGAGCTTCGGGTCCCGTGACGGCGAGTGCCCCCACGATCCCGTCCCGCCGGACGATGGGAACGGCCACCGTCACGCTGCCGGGGATGAGCTCTCCCTCGCTGACGGCGATACCCCCCGCGCTGACCTCTTCCAGCAGCCCTCGAAGAGCGTCCCTCGAGGGAGTGTTGGGAGTGATGGGTTCGATGTCGTCGTCGGCGACCGCCTTCATGATGTCGCCGGGGGCGAAGGCGAGCAGAATCCTGCTCATGGCGCCGGCGTAAAGGGGCGTTATCGCCTCCGGGTCCATCACCACGCGCATGCCCTTGTTCGTTTCCACCTGGTGTAGGCACATCGCAGACAGGCCCACTCTCCTCATTATCAAGGCGGTCTCGCCGGTTTCCTCCACGAGCATGCGAAGCACTGGGTCGGAGAGACGAATCAGCTGCTCGCTGGGAACGTTCGATCCCGAGCTGCCGACTACCAATCGGGGGCCGAGCCTGTACTGGCCTGCCGCTCGGTCGACGAAGCCGAATTCGGTCAGAGTGCGCAGGTAGCGGTATGCGGTGGACAAAGGCATGCCGAGGAGCTTGGCGAGGTCGTCGGCCGAAATCTCACCGCGATCGGCGACCGTCAACAGCAGGCGGAGGCCGCGTGCAAACGAGGAATCCTCCGCAGCTTCCTCGGGCGGGCGGTCTCGAGCGGTTGACATTCAACTATTGTCCCCGAATCAGGTTTTTCGTACGCCCTCCCGGAAAAAGGGTGGCCCGCGGCACCCTCGCGTTCAGTCGAGCCTGTTTCTAGAGTCCGCCTGCTGTCGGTCCCTTCGGGCTGTGATCTTGGCGGAAGAAGATCGCGTATGCGGGCGAGGACAACCAAATACGGGCCGACCAACGTCTGATGGAGCAATGCGGCGAAATCGCTTGTTGGGCCCCGCCAGTATTGTCATGGCGCTCGCCCTGTTTGGTTGCGAGCAAGGGCGCACGGAAGCCGTGGCTCCCCCGAGGGCATCCGTCCCGAAGCAGAGCTCGCCGTCTCCGTCAGTTTCTGAGGCGCCGAGCCGACCAAGATCGTGGCGGAAGGAGCGGTTCATCTCGGTGAACGAAGCGGTCGAGAGATTGCAGCCCAATGTGGACGTACCCGTCGTATTGCCCAAAGACAGGATGGCCGGTCTTCCTAACCTCGAGGGGTGGCTGGCCGACCCGAAGTACGTCTATTGGGAAACGGAGGATGGGGTCAGCTCAGGGACCATCACCCTCCGCAAGGAACGACAGATCCTGATCCTTTCCTATGGGCTCGCTGTTTTCGATGGTTGCGGGGGCCGCGACCACGCGATCGAAACCAACGTGCTGGGCCACGCCGCATTGATGAGTCAAGCTCACGAGCACGTTTGGAGCCACGTCCTGTGGCCCGTCACGGAGATGGGTTCGACAGGTCGCTTCGGCATCACCGGCACGTTCGAGGGATGGGCGATGATTCGGCTCGCCGAATCCATGGAACTTGCGCGAGTCGAAGCTATGGATTCCAACAAATCCTGCTAGCGCTTTGGAGTTGGTCGATAGTCAGCGCCGGGTAAGGCAGCCTGGGCGGGGCGTCAAGTTCACGGCGGTGGCCCGAGCCCGACCGCGGTGCGGACCTCGGCCATCGTCGTCTCCGCCACGGCCTTCGCCTTGTCGGCGCCGATGACCAGGAGGCGAAGGAGCTCGCCGGGATCGGCCATGAGCTCGAAGTAGCGCTCCTGAGTGGGGCGCAAGTTCGTGACGACGGCCTCGGCGAGCGCTTTCTTGAAGTCCCCGTAGCCGATGCCGGAGAAGCGCTCTTCGAGGCCCGCGATCGATTCGCCGGAAACCAACGAAAAGATCGTCAGCAGGTTGGTCAGAGCGGGCTTGTCCTCCCCCGCCCGCACCTCCCTGCCGGAGTCCGTGACCGCCGACCTGATCTTGCGGGCGATGACATCAGGCGAGTCGACGAGCAAGATCTTAGAGGCCTCCCGGGGTGTCGACTTGCTCATCTTCTCGCCGGGGTTGTCGAGCGCAAGGACGCGCGCTCCGTGGGGCTGAATCCAGGGTTCGGGGACGACGAACGTCTCTCCCAGAAGGGCGTTGAACCGCGAGGCGAGATCGCGCATGAGCTCGACATGTTGCTTCTGGTCCTCGCCGACCGGCACCCCCCGTGCCTGGTAGAGGAGGACGTCGGCGGCCTGGAGCACCGGGTAGGTGAAGAGCCCTGCTCCTACCGCTTCACCCTGGCCCTTCGACTTCTCCTTGAACTGGATCATGCGTCTGAGCTCGCCCATGCGCGCGACGCACATCAGCAGCCAGCTCAGCTCGGAATGGGCGGGCACGTGGGACTGCACGAAGAGCACGGCTCGGTCCGGGTCGATGCCGCGCGCCAGCAGGAGGGCGCCCATCTGCAGCACCCGCTCCCTCAGAGTCTTGGGGTCCCAGGGAAGGGTCAGCGCGTGCAGGTCCACGACGCAGAAAAAGGCGTCGTGTGATTCCTGCAGCGGGACCCAGTTGTCCACCGCTCCCAGCACGTTGCCGATATGGAAGTCTCCGGTGGGCTGGATGCCGCTGAATACCCTCTGTTGATCCCTAAGGGTTGAGTTGGGGTTCAGATTTTTCCTCCACGACTTGTGCGAGCCTTGTTCGAGCGTGTGACCGGTCTTGACTGCTCGCTCCCGCTCGGCCGCCTACAATACCGGGCTGTGGAATCTCCGCTCGGCATCCTGCGCAGCGACCCGCTCGCGTTCGTGCTCCTGGCAATTTCCCTGCTGGGAGCGATCTGTCTGCACGAGTTCGCCCACGCCTTCGCCGCCGATGCCCAAGGCGACCGGTTGCCGCGCGCGATGGGCAGGGTAAGCCTCAACCCCGCCCGCCACCTCGACGTGCTGGGGACGCTGCTGATCTTCCTGGTGGGCTTCGGCTGGGGCAAGCCGGTCGAGTTCAGGCCCGAGGCGTTCTCGTCTCAGCGCTTCGGCTCTGCCATCGTGGCGCTGGCCGGTCCGGCCATGAACTTGGCGCTGGCGCTGGTGGGAGCGTTCCTGTTCGTGGCCGCCGCCAATTCGGGCATCTACGACCCAATCGTGACCTTCCTCGGCCTGTTCATGTCCATTAACGTGCTCTTGGCCGTGTTCAACCTGATCCCTCTCCCCCCACTCGACGGCTCCCGCTTGCTCACGATCTTTCTTCCTCCCAGCAAGCAACACATCATCTATTTCCTCGACCGCTACGGGTTCATCATCCTGTTGCTGCTGGTGTTCTTCGGAGGCTTCAGCCTGCTCTCGCCCGTGATTCTGTTCGTCAGGGACTTCGTCTTGAGACTGGCGGGCGCCTAAACGGAGTATGGACAACCGAGCGTCCAGCTGGTGCTCGTCCACGGCGCAGGAAGCGGGCCGTGGGTGTTCGAGGGGTGGGGCTCCGCCCTTCCCGGTATCGAGGTCGTCGCTATCGATCTCCACGACGGCCTCGATATTGCTTGCTCTTCGATGCAAGATTACGCGGGTTCTCTAATTGATGCGTCAATGGGGGTGTCGTTGAGGTTGTAGCTGGCAAGCGGCGTCGCGCAGGGCTGCGCCCTCCCCTCTTTGTATGTGGTTGGAGCATGGGAGGCCTCGTCGCCCTCATGGCCTGCGCCTCACTCGAGCTCGCGGGGCTGATCCTCTTGGAACCCAGCCCTCCGGCGGAGGTGCAGGGTTTCGACGACTCTCACGAACTTCGGCAGGGAGCCTTTGATCCCGAGGAAGCTTACGGATCCTTCCCTCCGGGCATCGCGAGCCGGTGGGAGTCGCAGCTCGCGCGCGACGAGCGAAAGCGCGGCATCCTAGTTCCCTCCATCCCCTGCCCGTGCTTAGTGCTCTGGGGAGAGGAGTTTGCGACCGATAGAGGCAAGAGCGTTGCCGATTGAATCCAAGCTGCGTTGAGTCTTATTGCTCCGCACCGGAAGTACGGTGCGCACCGAGGGGAATTAGCCAACTTCTACTCGTAAACAGCAGGCCGACGGTTGTTGCCAGCAGCACGATAACGGCCGGAAATACCCATAAGGGAACAGAGTCATCTGCATCGCGAGCTGCGGACTCTGAAGGCAAGCCGGCTCTCTGAAGGTTCCGGACGAGAGGACGCGGAAACGCCTCCAAGCCCGACTCGACCGTATCAGTATCATCTACGCGACCGGGGGCGGCTGGCATCAACATCGCGGGGCCGTTCTAATCAGGTGTACGACCCTTCTTTTCGCATGGGGAGCCAGACCCACGTTCAGATGATAGGAGAGAGTTCGAAGCTGGGCCCCAGAATCCCGGGGGGCGGTGCTTCTGACTTGTTGCCGAAGAATCTCTGCAGAGCGATTGCCGTAGGGGAGGATCCACTTCGGACTATTCCGAATTCCTCCCTACTCACCTCGAGAGGCAACTGGAGGCCCCGCCCCTCGAGGACCGCATGATCGAGCTCGAGGCTCTTGGCCTGAGCTACGACGGCCTACAAGACGAGCACGAGAACCATGCAGGCGATGCAGGCCAACCTCATCCGGCCGTCCACGCTTCTTGTTGCATCTGGAGAGTAGGAGGCGTCACTCCCCTGCGCCGGGAGGCACCCTCAAGGGTGGCCCAGGGCCCGGAGCAGGATCGAGTCCTTGCCCCGCGCCTCGTAGTCCTCCAGCACGTGGGCCAGTGCCGCTCTGACGATGCGGCCCCTGTCGCTGCCGACGCCGTGCTCCGAGCGCAGGCTGAGCCGGGCCCGCTCCAGGGCCATGAGATCCTCGCCCGTGCAGTAGAAGGTGATCTTCTCGTCGTGCTTGGGAGCCTTCGCCGGCGCCGGTCGAGCGGCACGGTCGAGTGCTTCGTCTCTGATAGATAGATCGCCTTGTCTTTTAGTCGACAAGTCGCCTTGTATTTCTTCGGGCGCCCGTGGGGCTTCTTGTTCCGGGCCCGGTCCCGTGCGCCGGAAGAGTTCCTCAGCTCCCGGCAGTCTGGCGCGACGCGACACGAGCAATCACCTCCTGGGCGAGTTCCCGGTAGGCGGCGGCGCCCGGCGAGGCGGGCGCATAGTGAACGATCGGCTCCCCCACCACCGGTGCTTCGGCGAAGCGGATGGTCTTGCGAATGATCACCTCGAAGACCTTGTCACCGAACGCTTCTTTCACGCGCCCCAGGACCTCACGACCGTGAAGCGTCCGGCCGTCGTACATGGTCGGCAGGATGCCGTCGATCACCAGCTTGGGGTTGAGCAGCTCGGTGACCCTGTCGATCGAGTCCAGCAGCAGCGCCATTCCACGCAGCGCGTAGTACTCGCACTCGAGCGGGATGATGACCCCGTCGGCTGCGCTCAGGGCGTTGATGGTGAGGAGCCCCAACGAAGGAGGACAATCTATAAGGATAAAGTCATAGTCGAGGTTTAGAGGTTCGAGTACCCGGCGCAGGCTGTGCTCTCGAGCCACCTCCTGCACCAGCATCAGCTCGGCGGCGGCGAGATCGATATTCGAGGGCAGGAGGTCGAGATTGTGGATCGACGTCTTCTGGAGCACATCGGCCGCGGCGCAGTTGCGATCGAGGAGCAGGTTGTAGATGGACAGCTCGAGGGTCGAGGGCTCGATCCCGAGCCCGATGCCGCAGCCCCCCTGGGGGTCCATGTCACAAACGAGGACCCGGTACCCGATCTCGGACAGGCAGGCGCCCAGCGTGATGGTGGATGTGGTCTTGCCCACGCCCCCCTTTTGGTTGGCGAAAGCGATCACGCGCCCGGCCCGGGTTTCTGCGGCGGTTGTGGAAACCCCGTCAGATGCCGGAGAGCGCATCCCGGCCCCCGGATGCACTGCCCCTCCTGGTTGGTAGTTCGACGTGCTTCCGTCGAGTTGGTGTGGTAGTCGCCTAGGCGCCCTTGCGCCTTGGTCGACAGGTCGACAGGTCGACAAGTCTCTGCTTGCGCCTTGGAACCCTATCCCAACCGTTCGCCTGGCACAAGCTGGAGGCCCTCTGGGACATGGCTATCGCCTTATTGCCTTGTCGACAAGTCGCTTAAGGATGTCATCCCGTTGCTCCCCCTCGGGGCTTCCCCAGCGACTATCGTTGCCGTCATGGAACAGGCGACGATCGACTCGATTCGCACCTCGCTCGAGAGTGAGCGAGCTTCCCTCGAACGTCAGCTCCTGGACTCGGGGGCGTCGGTCGAGGGTGACCAGGTGGAGGTGTCCTTCGACGAGGGCTTCGCCGACTCGGCTCAGGCGACGAGCGAGCTCTCCGAGCTGATCGCCCACGTCGAACAGCTGCACTCCACCCATTCCGAGGTCGTTGCTGCGCTGACACGTCTCGACGAGGGCGGCTACGGCGTTTGCGAGTCGTGTGGTGACCGGATCGCATCCGAGCGCCTCGAGGCGCTGCCGACCGCTCGTCTGTGCCTCGCGTGCAAGCAGAAACGCGGCTGAGCCTCCCCGCGCGCCCGATCCTACGACGCCTTTGACCGAACTGTGAACCTAACGTCTAGACCTTTCAGGGCCGTCGCGGTGGTTGTGCTCGACTCCGTCGGAATCGGTGGGGCGCCCGATGCAGCCGAGTTCGGGGACGTCGGCAGCGCGACGCTGCAGAACATCGCCACCTCGGTCGGAGGGCTTCGCCTCCCGTACCTGGCGGAGCTCGGGCTCGGCAACGTGGTGGATGCGGCGGGAGTGGACGCAGTGGAGGCGGCCGAGGGAGCGTTCGGGATCATGACCGAGCTCTCCCCGGGCAAGGACACCACGACCGGGCACTGGGAGCTGATGGGAGTCATTCTCGAGCGCGCCTTCCCTCTCTACCCCAGAGGGTTCCCGGACGAAGTCATGGACGCCTTTCACGCCTCAATAGGGTCGTCGACGCTCGGCAACTACCCGGCGTCGGGCACCGTGATCATCGATGAGCTCGGAGCCGAGCACCTGGCCACGGGTAAACCGATCGTCTACACCTCAGGGGACAGTGTCTTTCAGATAGCGGCTCATGTAGATGTCGTCCCGCTCGAGGAGCTCTACGAGATGTGCATGCGGGCGCGCGCCATCCTCACGGGCCCCCATGAGGTGGGCAGGGTGATCGCCCGGCCCTTCACGGGAGCGCCCGGAAGCTTCACGCGCACGACCGACCGTCACGACTACGCGGTTGAACCTCCCTCCCCCACCGTGCTCGATCACGTCTCCAGTGAGGGCCTCGAAGTGCGTGGGGTCGGCAAGATCGCCGACATCTTCGCCGGCCGAGGGGTGACCTCGTCTGTGCCCACGACCTCCAACGACGAGGGCATCGAGGCCACGATCGGTGAGCTTCACGCCATCTCGCGCGGCCTTGTGTTCACAAACCTCGTCGACTTCGATCAGTCCTTCGGCCATCGCAACGACCCCTCGGGCTACGCACGGGCACTCGAGAGCTTCGACGCCCGGCTCCCGGACATCACCTCGGCCCTGGGGGAGGACGACGTGTTGATCGTGACCGCCGACCACGGCAACGATCCCACCACTCCGTCGACCGATCATTCGCGCGAGCAGGTGCCGGTGCTGGTCGCCGGCCCCCGTGTCAAGAAGGGGGCCGACCTCGGCGTGCGATCCACGTTCGCCGACTGCGGAGCCAGCGTTGCCGAGTTACTGGGAGTGCCAACCCCTCCCACCGGCGAGCCTTTTGCGGAGGCCGCCGTCCAATAACCCATGCCGAGTGGTCGTCAGATGCTCTATATGGTCATTTGACGACCACTCGACGACGGCGGCTCAGGCGCGGGCCCGCGGATGCGAGGTCAGATACACCTCCCGTAGCCGGGCGTCCGAAACCAGCGTGTAGATCTGCGTGCTGGTAAGACTCGAATGCCCCAGCAGCTCCTGCACCACGCGCACGTCCGCGCCCGCGTCGAGCAAGTGGGTCGCAAAGGAATGGCGCAGAGTGTGCGGCGAGAGCGTGGGTTCGAGCCCGGCTCGCTGCGCATGCGCGGTGATCATCTTCCAGCAGCCCTGGCGCCCCAGACGGCCGCCTCGGCTGTTGAGGAACAACGCCGGCAGGAGGGACTTGGAGCGGCCGGCCAGCTCCGGCCGGGACAGCACCATGTAGCTCTCGAGCGCCGCGCGCGCTTTGCTCCCGAGGGGCAGCTTTCTTCCCTTGCCACCCTTGGCGGAGCGGACGAGAACCATGCCCTCGTCGAGGTCCAGGTCGTCCACATCCAGAGCAGTGAGCTCCGATATGCGCATCCCTGCTCCGTAGAGGGTTTCGAGAACGGCGCGGTCGCGCCTGCCCAGGAGATCGCTCGGCGGGATTTCCAGAAGGCGAGCGACTTCTTCCACGCCGATCGCCTTCGGCAGGTACCGGGGACGGCGCGGCGGTACGAGCTTCGCTGTGGGATCGACAGGGATGCGCGCCTCGCGAGCCAGGAAGCGATAGAGGCGGCGCAGGGAGACGATCATTCGAGCGACCGATGCCGGCGCGTAGGGCCTCGTAGCCGGAGGAGATCCGAAGCGAAGGCTCTCGAGATAGCGAGTGACATCGGTCGCGGAGGCAGTCAAGGGTTCCACGCCGTGATGTGCGCAGTGACGCCGCCACGTATTCAGATCTCGCCGGTAGGCCGACACGGTGTTTGTGGCCAAGCCCTTCTCCGCACGCAGGTGGGTGAAGAACTCCTCGACCCCTGAGTCGAATGCGGCTCGTTCTTTAGAGGAGCTCTGAGAGGGAGGCATGCTCGAGCCCGTGCGCCTCCGCCACGGGGGCGCTAGTCAATGTCTTGTTGTGAACGTTCACGCCCTTAGCAAGACTCGGATCATTGCGCACGGCTTGCTCGAGACTCTGCTCGGCAAGCGCGACGACGTAGGGCAGCGTTGCGTTCGTGAGCGCATAGGTCGAGGTGTGCGGCACGGCCCCCGGCATGTTGCCAACGCAGTAGTGGACGACTTCGTCGACGAGGTAGGTCGGATCCGAATGTGTAGTCATCTTCGAGGTTTCGAAACAGCCGCCTTGATCGACCGCGATGTCAACGACGACCGAACCCGGTTTCATGTTCGAGATGATCTCCTTTGTCACGATCTTCGGGGCGCGCGCGCCGGCGACGAGTACCGCACCGATGACGAGGTCGGCGGCTACACACACCTCTTCGACCGCAAGGCGGTTGGAGGCCAGGGTGAGGATCTTTCCCTGATGGATGCGGTCGATGTCGCGCAGCTTGTTGATGTTGGTGTCTAAGACGATGACCTCGGCCTCCATGCCCTGCGCAATCCAGGCGGCGTTCATGCCCGCCATGCCGGCACCGATGACCACGACGCGCGCAGGCCTTACACCCGACACTCCACCGAGCAGTACGCCGCGCCCTCCATGCTCGCGTTCGAGCAGGGTGGCTCCGACCTGTGGGGCCATGCGGCCTGCGACTTCGCTCATCGGCGCGAGCAGCGGCAGGAAGCCGTCGGAAAGCTCGACCGTCTCATAGGCGACGGCAGTGGTCCCCGATTCGAGCAGCGCATGAGTCACCTTCGCCTCAGCGGCGAGGTGAAGATACGTGAACAGGATGAGGCCGTCGCGCAGACGGTGAAACTCTTCGGGAACCGGCTCTTTCACCTTCAGAACCATCTCGGCTTCGGCGAAGACGACATCGGCGTCTGCAGCGATCCGTGCGCCGGCCCGTTCGAAATCCGAATCGGGGATGCTCGAGCCGCGCCCGGCGTCGTGCTCGATCAGCACGTCGTGGCCGAGCACGACTAGCTCCCGCACACCGGCAGGCGTGATCGCGACGCGATACTCGTTGTCCTTCAGCTCAGCCGGGATTCCGACCTTCATGATAGTGCCTCATCCATCCGAGGAGTCTATCGCCTCTACTGTCTCGGTGGCCAGAGGTTGTCTCTCCAGACCATCAGGGCCTTGTTCATGAGATGGTTCGGCTTGATACTCTCGCCACATCCGGGTGGCGATCGCCGTGGCCGTTAGAGCATGAACGCTATCCGGCGGGATCGGTCCCCTACGTTGGAGTGCGGCGGCGGCCCGAGAACCCTGTTGATAGCAGCCGCACACCTTCAAGCTGCGCCTCGACGAAGGGATTGGGCATCAGGTGATGGGTCCTTGGCACTGAGGTGGTGACTGCTCAGCTCGGTCGACCGTCTCGTTGAGCCAGTCGATGATCCCACGCGGCCACGCTACTACATCGCTGTTGGCACTTGGATAGGCCAATAGCGAAAGCTGCCATGTCCCATTGGACGCCGCCCTGTAGCTTTGCCACGCAGAGTTGCCCTTGTTGAAGTAGAGGAGATAGCTGCCGCGGCGCCCAATCCTCTTTTCGGTTGCCAACGATGCGACGTTCGAATCGGTGTCTGGGGTAATCATCGTCGCGTAGATGGTCGAGCTTTCCTTGTACGCAGGGATATCGATCCACAGAGCCGTCCCCGTGTTCCTGATATCGCTTATGGATGCCGGATGACCACCGGGTGCACCGAGGCTGACGATGACCTCCTCTAGCCAGCGACCTGGGATCGTCTTGCCGTAGCTGAGGTCCCGGTAATTCGGTTCGCAGGCTGGAGCGCCACCGGGAGACGAGTTGACATCGATCGGACTTGCGGCGCCCCGATCCGCGTCTGGCGCTCGACTGTTCGGACCACTAGTGCACGCAACGAAGCCCAGAAGAGCGAGCGCGGCTGAAAGGAGAAGCTTCATATGATTGATTCGACGCACCTTGGCCGCGCTCGGTTCACAGTTTGTGACACGCCATCTCACCTAGCCCGACGGCTTGGAAGTTAGAGGCCGTGGGAAATGTAGCGTCGGGAATCAGGAGCCGGCCAGCGAGGCGGCCTCTTGCTCAGTGCTCATGCGCTCTGCAGCGCGGCTCGTTGCGGCCCCCACGAAGTCCCGGAACAACGGATGAGGGACATCCGGGCGGCTGCGAAACTCGGGATGAAACTGACCGGCGACGAACCAGGGGTGGTCCGGGAGCTCGATGATCTCGACCAACGTTCTGTTCGGCGACTCCCCGGAGCAAATGAGCCCGGCGTCCTCGAGCTTTCTGCGAAAGCGCGGGTTCACCTCATAGCGATGGCGGTGACGCTCGAAGACGAGCTCGGATCCGTAGGCGGCCGCGGCCTTGGATCCAGGCTCGAGTTTGCACGGATAGGCGCCCAGCCTCATGGTGCCCCCGAGCGAGGAAAGGTCCTGCCCGGCGAGTACGTCGACCACCGGGAAGGGCGTGTCCGGCTCGAACTCGGATGAGTTGGCGTGCTCGAGCCCGGCCACGTTGCGTGCGAACTCGATGATGGCGCACTGAAGTCCGAGACAAATTCCGAAGAACGGAATCTCATGCTCGCGCGCGAAGCGAATGGCCGCGACCTTGCCCTCCACCCCGCGTACGCCGAAACCTCCGGGAACGAGGATTCCATCGAGCTCGCCGAGAGCTTCCGAGGAATCGGCCGCGGTGAGGTCGTCTGATGCGATCCATACAACATCGACCTCGACGTCGTGCCAGAAGCCCGCATGCCTGAGGCTTTCGACCACCGAGAGGTAGGCGTCGGGGAGCTGCACGTACTTGCCGATGATGCCGATGCGTACGCCTCCCTTGGGCGAGCGGATGCGTGCGACGAGCTCCTCCCACTGCGAAAGATCGGGAGGATGCGGCACGTTCATGTGCAGGTGATTGATGACGAAATCATCGAGGCCCTCGCGCTGCAGAACTAAGGGGATCTCGTAGATGTTGTCGGAGTCGACCGCGGAAGTTATTCCTGAAGGCTTTACATCGCACAGCAGGGAGATCTTGTGCTTGAGAGCGTCGCTGATGGGCCGGTCGGACCGGCACACGATTGCATCCGGCTGGATACCGATGCTGCGGAGCTCACGCACCGAGTGCTGAGTGGGCTTGGTCTTCAGCTCCTCCGCCGGTCCCATGTAGGGAACAAGGGTCACGTGCACGTAACAAGTTTCGTCGCGCCCCAGCTCCATGCGGAGCTGTCTGATGGCTTCCAAGAAGGGCAGTGACTCGATGTCGCCAACCGTGCCCCCGATCTCGGTGATGAGGACATCGGCGCCGGAATCCTCGGCCAGCCGCCGCACACGTTCGTTGATAGCGTTCGTGATGTGGGGGATCACCTGAACCGTGTCGCCGAGATAGTCGCCCCGCCGTTCCTTCGCGATCACCGATTGGTAGATCGCTCCGGTCGTGACGTTCGAGGCCTTGAACATGCTCTCGTCGATGAAGCGCTCGTAGTGGCCGAGATCGAGGTCGGTCTCCCCGCCGTCCTCGGTTACGAACACCTCGCCGTGCTGGAAAGGGTTCATGGTGCCGGGGTCGACGTTGATGTAGGGGTCGAGCTTCTGCATCATGACCCTGAGCCCTCGTGCCTTCAGCAGACGTCCCAAGGACGCCGCGGTGATTCCCTTGCCGAGGCTCGAAACGACCCCGCCCGTCACGAATATGTGCTTCGCCACCAGCCCTCCGATCGCATGTCAGAAATCCCGACGGGTGACGCCCCCCGGACGCCCGTCCAGACGATCGGCCACGGACCGGGGAAAGTCATCTCACGGTAGCACGGGGCTACCGGGCGGAGGCGTCATGCTGCGGAGGATCGATGCGACCGAGGCGGTCGAGGGCTCTCAAAAGCCCCACTCGCTCAATGACTTCGGAGAACGACCACAGCTCGGAGCTGAGGTTCAAGGCCAGCAGCACGACGGCCGCTATCGCCGCGGCCCACGGCGGCAGCGCGAGCGCAAGCCCCAGGCCGACGACCGCCCCGAGCGGGTTGGCGCCGGCATCGCCGAGCATGGCGCGTTCCCTGAGGTCC
>Ga0209587_1000738_pt1 | contig 15866 bp, 12 predicted proteins | sample NGEPerD_2_FD_184512 | JGI IMG/M metagenome (GOLD analysis project Ga0209587, IMG submission 184512) | Arctic peat soil microbial communities from the Barrow Environmental Observatory site, Barrow, Alaska, USA - NGEE PermafrostL1-D... | ecosystem: Environmental > Terrestrial > Soil > Wetlands >... | reverse complement strand
TGTGTCGGTGATCGACGTCCCAAGCCTCAAAGTCACGAAGTCGATCCCGACCGGGACGGCGCCTTGGGGAGTCACGATCTCGAAAGACTGAGCAAACTGGAGAGATCGAGCATGCCGCTTGCCAGACAAGCCACCACAATGATTGCCGCGATTGCGCTGACCGGCGCTTTCGTTTTCGATCAACAGACCCTGGCACAACACCAAGCACCCGTCGCACCGCCTGAGGTCACCGCGACCTCGGTCTTCGTGATGAACGCCGACACGGGCCAGGTGCTCTACGCCAAGAACGAGAATGAGGTCTTCCGAATCCTCAGCCTGACCAAGCTGGTCACAGCCTATGTCCTCGTGGACCATATGGGCGACCGCCTATCGGAGACCATGACCATCAACGGGCCGCACCTGACCGGCGGCTCGACCGCCGGTCTCAAACGGCGCGATGTCTGGAGCTTGCAGGACCTGCTCTATGGGATGGCATTGGTCTCGGGCAATGACGCCTCTCTGGCCATTGCCGACCATGTCGGCCGAGATCTCCTGGCGCAGGAGAACAAGCGCGGCGATTCCAAGAAGCGCTTCGTGGAGGCGATGCGATCGGCCGCCCAGGATCTCGGCGCGGAGCATGCGCAGTTCGCCGACCCCTATGGTCTTTCTCCGGCCAACGTGGCCACGGCCCGCGATATGGGCCTCGTCGCCGCCCGCGTCTTCACCGATCCGAGGCTTCTGCCGGCCTGGGCCTGCACCGAGCGGACGCTTCACATCGACGGTCCAAAGGCGCGAACGGAAACCCTCAAGACCAGCCTGGAAATTCTCGGCGAAGGCACGGTCATCGGAGCGAAGACGGGGTCGCATGTCTCGAAGAATATCTACAATCTCGTGACCGCCTGGCGGACGCCGAATGGCCAGACCATTGTCGGCGTGGTCATGGGAAGCGCGAGCCATCCCGCGCGTTACGACGAGATGCGGGCGATCATGGCCGCTCTGCCACAGGATTTCCCCGCCCTCGCGGCAGGCCCGGCCCTCGCGGAAGGTCCCACCATGGGGGAAGGCACCGCCATGGAGGAAGGCACGACCGACGCCGTTGCGGCCTCCGCCACCCCGGGCGCTTGCCGTTAGCTTCCGACGGTCCTGGCGTTCGAACCATTTTTCCCTGCGGCCCCGTCGAGCCTCAAAGGGCAACAATCGGCCATAGAGTCACGCTATAAGAGCGTCTACTGCCGGATTCGGTGGTCCGACCTGGTGGATTGAGACGTCGGGCCGTGCCACAATCCCTTGAAGGGAGAGCGTAAATGGCCGAGCACAAGATCCTCGGAATTATTCTTGCCGTCGGCCTGATCATTGTCGCCGGCATCTTTTGGGTGCTTGACGACGAGGAGGCGCACGAGCCCGCGGGCGAGACCGTCGCGATCGCCCCGCCCGAGCCGGGCGCTTCTCCCAGCGAGCCTGCCGCCAAGCCGGAAATCAGCGGCGAGCCGCTGGACGAGGCGATGGCCGGCAAGGTCCTCGTCTCCAGGCGGCCTGTCCAGGTCTTGGCCGAGCCGTCGGAATCCGCTTCAGCAATGTTTGGCTTCCCCGCAGGCCGTCCGTTCCGCGCGATCAGCCGCAAGGACGGCTATATCCGCATCCAAGACGTGAGAAGCGGAGCGAGCGGCTGGATCGAGGAGGCAGCGCTCGCGCCGGCGCCGACGAAGCCGGTCGCTGTGCCAAGCTCCGGCTCGCGACAACGATCTGTGACCTCCGGAGGCCCGGGCCCGCGGCGGTCCGCGTCCGAGTCCGAGACCGCATCCACCGAGCCAGAGCCCACGCCGGCCCCCAAACGCCGTGGCCTCTTTAGCGGCGGCGGTATTCTCGGCGGCTTGTTCGGCGGCCGCTAGCCCGGCATCGCCTCTTCGAGGATCGGCTCCGGCTCGCGCACCTCAATCTCCCCCGCCACCAGGAACAGTCCTGCGCGCCGTGCGGCCTCGCCGGCGCTTCGCCGCGCGGTGAGCCATGCGAGCGGAATGGCTAGGCTCAAGCCGAGCCATACCGGCAGCAGCCAAAGCCAGGCCTGAACCGACAACCAGAAGGTGCCGAGCGACAGCCCCAACCCCGCGAGCGTATGACCGAAATGCTGCCGCGTAACCGCACCCATCGGCGCATCCTGTCCGCGGTGCTGCTGCGCCGCCCAGCCGGCGTCACGTCCGAGCAAGATGTCGAAGACGAAGCGCGCCTGCATCAACATCATCACCGGCGCCAGCAGTGACGAAAAGAGAATTTCGAGAACGACGCTATTGGTGAGCGCCAAAGCACCACCCGCCGCGCGCCGCCTCTTTGTGTTGGCGATCGTGGCCGCGTAGGCCAAGAGCTTGGGCGCCAGCAAGACGAGCGCCGAAACGCCGAGGAGCGAGAAGGCCTGCCTCGCATCGAAGCGCGGCCATGTCGGATACAGCGCAAAGTCCGAGGGGAAATAATCAGGAGGAAAGGCCTCCGCGACCCAACTCAAGGCAATTCCCGTCGCCAGGAACAAGAGCCAAAGCGGCGAGGCTACGTAACTCATGATCCCGTTCACCAGATGGAAGCGGCTCATCCAGTGAAGCCCCGCGGCGGTCACGATCCTTCCATGCTGTAGGTTGCCTTGCGCCCAACGCCGGTCCCGCGCCGCATGCTCGGCGAGCGTCGGCGGTGTCCCCTCGAAGCTGCCCCCAATATCCGGCCGCATATAGACGGCGTATCCGGCCCGGCGCAGCAGCGCTGCCTCTACAAAGTCATGGCTCATGATATGGCCGCCGAAGGGCGGTCCGCCGTCAAGCTCCGGCAGTCCACAAGCAGACGCGAAGGCGCGAACCCGGATGATCGCGTTATGCCCCCAATAGTTGCCGTCGCGGCCGCACCACAGCGCAAGCCCGGCCGCGAGCACCGGGCCATAGGTTGCGGTCGCAAATTGCTGAATGCGCGCGAACAGCGTTTCGCCGTCCTTGAGGTGGGGAACCGTCTGGATCAAGCCGGCCTTCGGATCGGCTTGCATCGTCGTCGCCAGCGCGATGAACGTGTCTGCGGTCATATAGCTGTCCGCGTCCAGCACGATCATGAACTCATAGGCCGCCCCCCAACGCCGCACGAAGTCGGCCACGTTGCCCGCCTTCTTGGCTTCGCTGCCGAGGCGCTTCCGGTAGTACACCTCCACGCTGCGAAAAGCCGCGCCGACATAGCCCCCCACGCAGAGAGCCTGCGCGGGCGTCCGCCTCGCCAGCTCGTGATGCTCTGTTGAGGCATCGCCAGCGGCGCATCCAGCGGCACAAGACTGTTGTTTCTTATTTCGGTCGCGCCGATATCAATCGCGTGCATCATTCAGCCGTCCATCGGTAGAGCCATGTTTCGCTGACCGCCTGTTCACCTCGCAAGAGCACGAGGCGAAGCTCGGCGAGATCCACGCCACCCACATCGAGCTCGAAGCTTACGCGGTAGCCGCCCGTAGCGCGGTTGGGGTAGCCCACGACATTTCCGACCTTGCCGGCGCTCGCCCATAATTCGGCCGTGACCTCGTCGGGGAAATAGCTGGCGAGCTTGCGCCGGCCCGGCGCGGTAACATCCGGGGGCGCGGCAAAATCGATAACGAAGAGCCGCTTTGTTTGGTCAAGGGTCAATCCGCCATTGGTCTCCTTCACGCGTGCCAGGGCATTGTTCAAAGCGGGCCGCCCCCATCGCAGCCAATAGCTGTAGGACAGGCTCTCACCTCGGCGGAGAGGCTTGGCCGGACGCCAGTAGGCGACGATGTTGTCGTTGAACTCGCGGTCGGTAGGGATCTCGACAAGCTCGATCTGGCCTTCGCCCCAGCCTTGTCGTGGCTGCACCCAGGTACTCGGCCGGAGTTCGTATTTCGCTTCGAGATCCTTGTAGTCCGCGTAGGCGACAGCGCGCTGTTGCAGGCCAAAGCCCTTCACGTCGTTTGCGAGGAAGGAGCTCATCTGCAGGGTCCCCGGGTTGGCGAGCGGGCGCAGGACCCAGCCGCCCCCGACCTCCTCTATCGCTAGCGTGTCGGAGTCATGGACGGCCACGCGATAGTCGGCGAAGCGCGGCCGCTCCATCGAGCCAAACAGGTACATGCTTGTGAGAGGGGCAAGTCCGAGATGGGTGATATCCTCCCGGGCAAACAGCGTCGACTCGATCTCCATCAGCGTCGAGTTCCCCGGCATGATCTGGAAGCTGAAGGCACCGCTAATGCGAGGCCCGTCGAGCAAGGCATGCACGGTCGCCAGCCGTGCTCCGACGGCCGGCCGCTCGACCCAGAAGGTCCGGAAGAATGGGAACTCCTCTCCGCGGGCCGACCCTGTGTCTATGGCCAGCCCGCGCGCCGAGACGCCGTAGACCTGCCCCTCGCCGAGGGAGCGAAAATAGCTGCCCCCCTGAAAGACCGCCGCTTCGTCGAGATAGCCCGGCGTGTTGATCGGGTAGCGCAGGCGAACTCCGGAGAAGAGGGGCACGTCGCGCAGTTGCGGCAGAGAAAGAGATCCAAAGTCGAAGAGCTCCGGCGCATAGCTCAGCGGCTTGACGATGCCGTCTTCAACAATGTTGATCTCGACCGGTGTCTCGTAAATGAACCCGGCATGGAGCAGTTCAAGCGCGAAGCCTCTGCTCTCGTCAACCCAGACGGCGCGCTCACTGCGAAACTGGATGTCGCGGTATTGGTCATAACCAAGCGTCGAGAAAGGCGGGGCGACTTTGGCAGGCGGCCGATGCCTTTCTTTCGCGAGTCGCCGCGCCGCCTCTATGACGGTTGCGCGGCTGAAGCTGCCGTCCGGTTGCTGCGCGCGCGCCACGCCGAAAGCGCCCGGACAAAGCGCGCCGAGCGCAACACTTCCCCCCGCCAAAGCGAACTCTCGGCGGTTCATCTTCTCCGTCTCGCTGTTCATGAGCCCTGCGATGACCACAACGCGAGTTTGACCCGTGTTGTTCCGTCTTGAGACCCGCCATGTCATTCAACGCGCAGGCGAAAAGTCGCAGGGAGAGTTCGTGCCGCGCGCTTGAGCATCCGTCGCGCAATTCGCGTGCAGTTGGCGCTGGAGTGATCAGTGCGGACACGCTGAACGCGCGAAGTTCAGCGACGCGCGGTACGTCGTTGGCGCGGGGCTGATAGACAAACAGGCCCATTGAGCAACCTTGACCCACTCTGATCGGGATCAGCAATTGGTGGTCATTCGGCGAGAAAGCCGAGGAACGGGAGGGGACGCAAGGCGTTTGGTCGTCATGAGCACGGAGACAGAGATTTCAACCCGGTCACGTATCGGACTGTTGATCTATGGCATGACGAACGCGGTGCTCTTCGGCATCGGCATCGTCCTTGTACTCTCGATAGAAAGTCTCTCGGAGCACGCCTGGATCCTGATCCCGATCGTCGTCGTGGCGAGCTTGCTTTTCGCTTGCCCGATTGCGTGGCTCATCGTTCCGCGCTTGCGAAAACCGCTCTGGCGGCGGCGACAACTTGCTGCGGAGGGAAAGCCCGTCGGTACGCCCGAGGAGAAGCGGGAACTCGATGCTAGAGCGGGCGGCGTTGGCCGACCGGCACCCCGACGCTGAGGTCGGCACTGGCGGATTCTATGCCTGCCGGCTCCGGCGGGGCCCAGGGACTACGCTGATTGTCCAGATGCGCGCCCAGCCACACGAGCGCGATGGCGCCCGAGAAAGCAACCAGTTCAAGCAGTTGATAGCGGCGCACGGCGCCCCAGACGTTGCCTGAGCGGCGGGGACGAAAAAAGCGCTTGCGCTGGTAGTGGGGCGTAATCAGATGGACCATGGGACGTCTTCGTAGAGAGGTGTCGACGGGGGTTCCGCCTTGGCGCCCATCGGTCTACTAGTCTTCCCCAAATAAACCGTTCATCCGAGGCTCGGGCTGCTTGTGACGCGCAGGCAAACCAACTTCAGGGTGAGCAAATCCTTTACGGCGGGGACAGGGACGATTCGGTCGAAACGCTCATGCGCCTGCTTCTCGTCTCCGACCTGCACTATTCGCTGCCGCTCTTCGATTGGGTCGTTGAGGTGGCGTCGTGGTGATGGCGGGCGATCATCTCGATCTCACCTCCCTCGTCGATGGCCGCGCGCAGGCCGTGGTGGTGAAGAAATACTTCGCCCGCATCCAAGCGAAGACCCGCCTGCTGATTTGCTCCGGGAATCACGACCTCGATTCCAAAAACGCCGCCGGCGAAAAGATCGCCAAATGGCTTCTTGGATCGCGCAACCAGGGTGTGCTGTCGGACGGCGAGTCGTTGGTGATCGGAGATATGCTTTTTACCGCATGCGCCTGGTGGGATGGCCCGGTGTCCCAGGGCGCTATCGGCGAACAATTGGCCAAGGCAGCCAAGGATCGGCCGAAGCGATGGATCTGGCTCTATCACGCACCGCCGGCGAACTCGCCGGTCGCATGGGGCGGCCAGCGCTACTACGGCGACGATGCGCTAAAGAAATGGATCGAGGAACATCAGCCGGACATCGTCATGTCTGGGCACGTGCATGAAGCCCCATATGTCGAAGACGGCTCATGGGTCGACCGCATCGGCTCAACCTGGATCTTCAACACCGGCCACTACCTGGGCGCGCCGCCGGCGCATATCATCATGGACACGGAGGCCGGCGAGGCGCTGTGGTTCTCTGCCGCCGGCAATCAATATGTTCGCTTTGAAGACGAGCTGACGCGGCCGGTGCCGAAGCTCGCAGCGCTCCCCGGGTGGCTCACAGGCGGGGATCAGCCTCCCGCTCCGGGCCAAGGCTGAAATTTTCGTCCTGCTGGTGAATGAGCACGTCGAGCACCTCGCCCACCATGCCGAGATGATTGCTCTGGCCTTCGAACTGCCGCTTGAGATCGGCGAGATAGGTGGTGGCCGCGTTGAGGCGCCCGGCGAGCAGCCTACCGACATGAAAGGCGATCTCGGGATTTGACCTCAGGAAGCTTTCGGCATCGTCGAACGTATAGACATGGACGGGCGTCAGCGCGCGCGCGGTGGCGGTGTGCGGCCGCCTCAGCAAAACCGACATCTCGCCGAAGACCGCGCCTGGCTCCTCCACGACGGCGACCTGGGTGTCGCCCCGGAGCACCTCGACCGAACCGGACTTCAGCACATAGAGATGCCCGGATGTCTTGCCCTCGGGGAGCAGCACCGTGCCGGCCGCCAGCTCTTCGAGCGGCGCGTTCCGGCACATGTCGAGGATTGAGCCCATGACAGAAGCGTATCGCGCATAGGCAGGTTGTCAAACAGACGAATCGCCGCCGAGTGCTCGCCTTACCTCGCCTCGCCTACTGAGCGCTGAGGAAATTCTCCAGGATCTGTTTGGCCGCATCCTCTGCGTCGAGCTTCTTCTTCTTCTTTTTCTTCGCCGCCTTTTGGTTCTTGGGCTGCGCTGGCTGGGACTGGGCGTTAGGGGCGACGGCCGCGCCAGTTGCGGGCGCAGGCGCAGGCGCCGCCTGCGTACCCCCGAGCAAGCCCCCGATACCCTGGATCAAAGCGTCCTTGTCGACCTTGCCGTCCTTGAGCACGTTCGACAGGGCTCCGTTCTTGCCATCGAGGCCCGGCAAGTTCTTCACCCCTTTGGTGAAGTCCTTGTAGCGCTGATAAGCCTGGGCGGGATTCTGCAGTATCCCCTTGATGTCGGGATAGATCTTCGGCTTCGACCACGGGCCCTCGATCATTACCGGCACGCCGAGGCCCGAGAGGTCTTTCTCCCCCCCTTGTCCTTGGAGCGAGGCGACGAGCTGAGGATCGACGCGGAAGTTGAGCCGCTTCGCCGGGATGTCCACTGTGCCGGCACCGTTCATGCGGACGAGCGGTCCGACCAAGTGCAGGTCTTGTGTCGTCGCTTTGCCCTGGGCGACCTTGAAGCTTGCGCCGAGTGAAGCAAAATCGGTCTTCTCGGCGGCACCACCCTGCCAGCCTTCGACGACACCCGTGCCGAGATTGCGCATCATCTTGGCAACATTGACGCCCCGGACGGCGCCGTTGAGAAATTCGAGATTGGCATTGCCGTTGAGCGTAGAGACGATCGCGCGCTGGCTCGCGCCGCGGGCGTTCAAGTCGAGCGAAACGGTTCCGCGGCCTTCGATGTTTTGGAACCCTGCCGCATCCTTGAGAAACGGATAGGCGTCAAACTGGACGAGCGAGAGCTTGACGCGTTGCGCCGGCGTTTTCCCGCTGGCATCGACGGCGATGCCTGCGTCGCCCGCCCCGCCATAGAGCTTGAACTTCGACAACGTGGCGTTGAGCTTGCCGCCGTTCAGCGTGGCTTGAACCGTCACGGGGCTGAGCTTGACTTGATCGTAGATCAATTGCTCGGCGGAAAGGCTGAACTTGCCGTTCACGGACCTGAGCGGTGAGAAGTCGATTGGAGCGTTGCTCCAACCAGACTTGGCCGCGCCGCCGCCTCCACCCGCACCGCCGCCGCCAGCATTGCTTCCGCCACCCTTCGACGGGTTCGACTTCGGCGACCCCGTCAACGCATTGACGTCGAGTGTCTTGGCTGCAAGCGCCGCGACAACGTAGGGCACCTTTTGCGTGAGGTTGGCTGTCACCTGCCCCGCGAGCACGTTGCCGCGGACATTGGCCCGGAGAGAGCTGAGCGTAACGACGCTGTCCTTGTAGACGGCATTGCCGGCAAACGTGTCACGGCCCATGGTCGCGGTGAACTGGCTCAAACTCGCCGTGTCGTCTTTATAGACCGCGGTCCCGGCCAGCGTCTTGTCGCCGGACTTCGCATTGAACTGGGTAAGCGCGAGCGTGTCGTCCCGATAGGTCGCCATACCGCTCAAGCTCGCCGGCGCATCGAGCATATCTGGCAAATTCGCCGTAACCCGCACTGGCACGGGCGCACCTTCCAGGAAAAGTCCGAAGCTGCCAATCGAGCCTTTCGCCTGCATTGCCTTGCCGTCGACAACGGCGCTCGTGTCGAACGACAACGGTTGGTCATAGGCGGGCAGCGAGGCCTTGAGATTCAGTTTCTCGATGCGCTTGCCTGGCTCATCGCCGGAGCCCGGCAAGATCACGGTGCCATTGGTAATGACGAGCTTATCGAGCGTGAGGTTTTTGAGCTTTTCGGCAACGCTTGCCGGACCGCTACCGCTTTCGGGTGACCCTTGCCCTGCGTCCGGGGTCGCCCCTGGTTGCGCTGGCTGCATTGGGGCGGCGCGTGGCACGGCAATGACCGGATCGACCAGCGTGACCTCCGTCACTCTCATCTTGCCGTCGAGCAGTCCTCGTAGCATCAAGCCGACCTTGAGCGTCTTGGCTGTCGCGAACTCCTCCTCGCTGCCGCTTGAGGGCTGAGCGACGCCGACATCCTCGGCAACAAGATCAAGCGAGGGAAAAAGCGTGATATCCACCGGCCCGCTCACTCTCAAGCGGTAGCCAGTTGAGGCCTCCACCTGCGCAAAGAGTTGATTGCGCAGCTCCTCGGTGGAGATGAACAAAGGGCCGATGAAGACGATGGCCGCGGCGATGACCACGATACCCACCAAGATTGAAAAGATGAGCCGCAAAGCGCCCCTCCGAAAGTCGAGCTGCCGGTCGTTTAACCAACTACAAAGTAAGGCATGAGCCTACTAGAAGACTACCGGCTGACCAGGGTCTGAGTCGCTGAATTAGGCCATAAATGCGGGCAAATGACGGCCACGCCAGGCCCGGTCTAGGCTCTCGGCCGCACTTGCCCCTAGGAGCCCGCCCCCCTACACCAGGGGTCGGGACCTCTAACGGAGACTTCCAATGCCGCGACTTATTCTCCTGAGACACGGTCAGAGCGTCTGGAACCGGGATGCGATCTTTACCGGGTGGACGGATGTGGACCTTTGCGACAACGGGATCGCTGAAGCAAAGCAAGCGGCCGCCCTGCTCAAGGAGCACGGCATCAAGTTCGATCAGTGCTTCACGTCATATCTGCAGCGCTCCGTCCACACGCTTTGGATCGTGCTCGACGCGCTGGAGCTCACTTGGCTTCCCGTGCGGCGGAGTTGGCGGCTCAACGAGCGCCACTACGGCGCGCTGCAAGGTCAGAAGAAGGAGAAGATCCTGGCAGAAGTCGGAGAGGAGCAGCTGCAGATCTGGCGCCGCAGCTACACCACGCGGCCGCCTGCACTTGAAGACAGCGATCCGCGCTTCCCCGGCAATCAGCCCAAATATGCCCGGGTGCCGCACCGCCACCTTCCGCTGACGGAAAGCCTGAAAGACTGCGTCGCCCGCGTCCTCCCCTTTTGGCAGGAACGTGTCGAGCCGCTCCTCATGGACGGGCGCACCCCGTTGATCTCCGCCCACGGCAATAGTCTGCGTGGCCTCGTCAAATATCTCGACGGAATTTCCGATGAGGACATCCCCCATCTCGAGATTCCCACAGGCAAGCCCCTCGTTTATGAGCTCGATCAAGGCCTGAGCACCATTCGCAGTTTTTATCTCGAGGACGGCAAGGAAGCTCATGCCTTGCCCAAGGCCCACGCCGCGGCTACGTCTGCATAAAACGAGGTCTCTCATCTCTTCCAGCGGCGCAACGGACATGACGAGACCCGGCGCGACCATCGAGGCGGTAATTTTCGACATGGATGGCGTGGTCACGAAATCCATGCGGGTCCATTTCGCCGTCTGGAAGGAAGTCTTCGACGAATTCCTGAAGCAGCGCGGAGACGCCAAGCCATTCACGATGGAAGACTATTTCGCCTATGTGGACGGCTTGCCACGTTTCGACGGCATCAGACGCTTTCTCGCCTCGCGCGGCATCGATTTACCCGAAGGCGCGGCCGAGAGTCTCGACGGCGAGACCGTGCATGGTCTCGGCAACCGCAAGAACATGCGCTTCCAGACTTGGCTCGAAGCGAACACAGTCCCCACATACAAGGACGCGCTCGACGTGATCCACGCCCTCAAAGGTCACGGCGTGAAAGTCGGTGTGTTTTCGGCAAGCCGCAACGCCGAGCGCGTGCTGACAAGTGCGGGCGTCATCGACCTGTTCGACGCCAGGGTGGATGGGACCGATGCGTCAAAGCTCGCTCTTGCGCCAAAACCGGATCCGGCGATGCTGATTGAGACCGCTAAACGGCTCGGCGCGACACCTTCTACCACTATCGTGGTCGAGGACGCGGTCTCAGGCGTTGCGGCTGGTGCTGCCGGCGGGTTCCGTCATGTTATCGGCATCGACCGCGAGCAATTGGATAGTAAAGTGCATGCTCAGGCCTTACGCGCTGCAGGCGCCGATGTGGCCACCCGCGACCTTGGATGTATCTTTAGTTTCTGTCTTCCAGAAGCCAGCGAGGCCCGGCGATGAACGACGATTGGTCCATCACTTACGACGGCTACGAGCCGGACAAGGAGGGCCTCCGCGAGGTTCTATGCGCGCTCGGCAACGGCTACATCGTGTCGCGCGCGGCAGCGGCAGACGCGAGCGCCGACGACGTCCATTACCCCGGGACCTATTTCTCCGGCGGCTATGACCGCCTCACCACCGAGATCGACGGCCACCAGATTGAGAACGAGGATCTCGTCAACCTGCCCAACTGGCTGCCGCTGACCATGCAGATCGGCGAGGACGACTGCGTCCATCCCGACCGCGTGGAGTTTCTCAACTACCGCCAAGATCTCAACCTGAAGGACGGCGTGCTGACGCGAAGCTTGCGCTTTCGCGATGCCGCCGGCCGAAACACCCGTTGGGACGAGAAGCGGATCGTCTCGATGGACAGCCCGCATCTCTCCGCACTCGCCGTGACCGTGACGCCTGAGAACTGGTCGGGCCCGGTGACGTTTCGCTCGAGCCTTGACGGCAGCGTGATAAATTGGGGCGTGCCGCGCTATCGCAAGCTGAATGGGAAGCATCTGGAGACTGTCGACTGCAACGTCGACGATGGCGCCATCCTCATGCTGCGCAGCCGCATGGCTCAGGCGCGCCGCGAGATCGCTCTCGCTGCGCGCACCCGTGTAGAGATCGAGGGCGAGACTATTCAGCCCGCGCGCACCGAGGCGAAAGACGGCGTGGCGAGCGCAGTCTATGTCTGCGAGGCCCAAGAGGGGCGCCCGATCCACATTGAGAAGACCGTCGCTTATTTCCATAGCAAGGACTACGCCATCACCGAGCCGTTGCTGGAGGCCTTGCAGCTCGTCCGCTATGCGGACCACTTCAACGAGCTTCTGCGCACCCACACCCGTGCCTGGCATCAGCTCTGGGAGCAATGCGATATCCGCGTCCACACCACACAGGACGGAGCGCAGTTCAAGCTCAGGCTGCACATCTTTCATCTCTTGCAGACCACCCTCCATTCCGTCGGTGTGGATGTGGGCGTGCCGCCACGCGGCTGGCATGGCGAGGCCTATCGCGGCCATATCATGTGGGATGAGCTCTTCATCTTCCCCCATCTCAACCTGCGCATGCCGGTGGTCACGCGCGCGCTACTCCATTACCGCTACCGCCGCCTCGGCGAGGCGCGGCGCATGGCGCGCGAAGCGGGCCTCAAAGGCGCGATGTTTCCCTGGCAAAGCGGGTCCAATGGCCGCGAGGAGAGCCAGCGCATTCACCTGAACCCGATGTCGGGACGCTGGATCGCCGACAACTCCTGGCGGCAACGCCATATCGGCGCCGCCATTTGCTACAACATTTGGCAGTACTTCCAGGCCACCGACGACTGCGACTTTCTTATCGACTATGGCGCCGAGCTGTTCTGCGAGATCGCCCGCTTCTGGTCGAGCCTCGCCAAGCGGCGGGACGACGGGCGCTACGACATCAACGGGGTGATGGGGCCGGACGAGTTTCACACGGCCTATCCCGGCAGCGATCCCGCAACCGAAGGTGGCCTCAACAACAACGCCTACACCAATGTCATGGTGTCCTGGCTCATGGCAGGCGTCTTCGACGTGCTTGATCTCATCCCGAGCGACCGTCGGCGCCGGCTATGCGAGCGGTTGGGCCTCAAGGAGGAGGAATTCGACCGCTGGCGCGACATCAGTTGCAATATCGTGATTCCGTTCCACGACGGCAACATCATCAGCCAGTTCGAAGGCTACGGAGATCTAGAGGAATTTGACTGGGAGGGCTATCGCCAGAAATACGGCGACATTCAGCGCCTTGATCGTATCCTCGAGAAGGAAGGCGACGATCCCAACCGCTACAAGATCTCCAAGCAAGCCGACGTCTTGATGATCTTCTATCTGTTCAGCCGCGAGGAGATCGAGGAGATCTTCCACCGTCTCGGCTATCCCTTCTCGCCGGACCTGATCTTCAAGAACGTGCATTACTACAATCAGCGCACTTCCCACGGCTCGAGCCTGAGTTGGGTCACCCACGCCTGGGTGCTGGCCCGGGCGGACCGCCAACGGTCCTGGCGACTCACCCAGGCGGCGCTTGGCGGCGATTTGGCCGACGTTCAGGACGGCACCACGCGGGAAGGCATTCATCTCGGCGCCATGGCCGGCACGGTTGACTTGATCCAGCGTTGCTACTCGGGCATCGAGATGCGCAATGGCGTACTCGCATTCAATCCGCGCCTGCCCGAAGAGGTTCTCCAGATGAATGCGACGCTGCGCTATCGCCGTCACGCTCTGGACGTGGAAGTCACCCAAGATTGCCTAACCGTCTCAAGCCGAGTCATGACCGCTCAGCCCATCCGCATTGCCTATCGTGAGCACAGCCGCGAACTCAGTCCGGGGCAATCGTTCACCTTCAAACTCGTGGAAGAGCACAAGCCCGACCGGCCCGCGCGCGAGCGCGCGCAGGAACAGGCACGAAAAGAGTGCCCCATCGGAACCCAGGACAAGGCCGCATGAGCAATTCAACAGATCTCGTCCTTCCGCTCTCCGCCCTCCACCGTGGCGACGTCGCCCGCGTCGGCGGCAAAAATTCTTCCCTCGGCGAGATGATCAGCACGCTCAAAAGCGCGGGCATTAGCGTGCCCGGCGGCTTCGCGACCACGGCCGACGCCTATTGGCGCTTCGTCGAGGCCAACGCGCTGCAAGACCACATCGCGAAAGATATCGGCAAGCTGGACAAGGAGCTCACCAATCTCGCGGAGGTTGGAAGCGCCATCCGCAACCTGATCCTCGAAACCCCGTTCCCGCAAGACCTCGAGGACGCGATCCGCCAAGCCTATCGGGGCATGCGCGCAAGCGATAGCGGCACCGTCGCGGTGCGCTCCAGCGCCACCGCCGAGGACTTGCCGGAGGCGAGCTTCGCCGGCCAGCTTGAGACCTACCTCAACGTGGAGGGCGAGGACGCGCTGCTGATCGCCTGCAAGAAGTGCTTCGCCTCCCTCTTTACCGACCGCGCCATCTCCTATCGCGAGAACCACGGCTTCGATCATCTGAAGGTGGCGCTCTCCGTCGGCGTGCAGAAGATGGTGCGCTCCGATCTCGCTTCCTCGGGCGTGATGTTCTCCATCGACACCGAGACCGGCTTCCCGCGCACCGTCCTCGTCACCGGCGCGTGGGGCTTGGGTGAGACGGTGGTGCAAGGCATGGTGGACCCGGACGAGTACCAGGTGTTCAAGCCCCTGCTCCGGGACCAATCTCTGACGCCCATCGTCGAGAAGTCTCTCGGCGCCAAGAGCCGCAAGATGATCTATGGCGCGGAAGGCTCGACCGTTCTCACCGAGACCAGCGACACGGAGCGGTCCAGTTTCGTGCTTGCCGACAACGAGGTGCTCACGCTCGCGCGCTGGGCGGCCATCATCGAGAAGCATTACGGCCTGCCCATGGACATGGAGTGGGCCAAGGACGGCGAAACCGGCGAGCTCTATATCGTGCAGGCGCGGCCCGAGACCGTGCAATCACGCCGCGAGGCCGGCGCGCTCAAGACCTATGAGCTGAAGAACAAGGGCCCGCTGATCGTGTCCGGCCTGGCCGTCGGCGATGCCATCGGCGCCGGCAGGGTCTGCCGCCTCGACAGCCCCGACGAGATCGAGCGCTTCGAGACCGGCGCGGTGCTCGTCACCAAGATTACCGATCCCGACTGGATGCCGATCATGAAGCGGGCCCACGCCCTAGTCACCGACCATGGAGGACGCACCAGCCATGCCGCCATCGTCAGCCGTGAGCTCGGCCTGCCGGCCATCGTCGGCGCCGGAGACGCCACCGAAAAGCTGAATGATGGACAGGCCATCACGGTATCCTGCGCCGAGGGCGACAAGGGCCGCGTCTATGATGGCATCGCCGACTTCGAGGTAACCGAGATCGACCTCGCGCAGATTCCGAAAACGCGCACCAAGGCAATGCTCAACCTCGCCAACCCGTCCGCAGCTTTCCGCTGGTGGCGGCTACCGGCGGACGGCGTGGGTCTCGCCCGCATGGAGTTCATCATCTCCAACCACATCAAAGTCCATCCGATGGCGCTGGTGCGCTTCGACGAGGTCGAGGACGAGGCCACGCGCGAAGAGATCGAGCGCCTTACCGCAGGCTATGAGACCAAGGCAGAGTATTTCGTCGACAAGCTCGCCCGCGGCGTGGCGCGCATCGCCGCGGCGCACTACCCCAATCCCGTCGTAGTCCGCATGAGCGATTTCAAGACCAACGAATACGCCGAGCTCCTCGGCGGCTCAGGCTTCGAGCCGCATGAGGAAAACCCGATGATCGGCTGGCGGGGCGCGAGCCGCTACTACGACCCGGGCTATCGTGACGGCTTCGGCCTCGAATGCCGCGCCATACGCCGCGCCCGCGAGGAAATCGGCCTGTCTAATATCGTCATGATGATCCCGTTCTGCCGCACGCCTGAAGAAGCCGACCGCGTGATCGCGGAGATGGCCAAGCACGGGCTCGAGCGGGGACGTGAGGGGCTTCAGGTCTATGTGATGGCCGAGATTCCTTCTAATGTCGTCCTCGCCGAGGCGTTTGCTCAGCGTTTCGACGGTTTCTCCATCGGCTCCAACGACCTCACCCAGCTTACGCTCGGCATCG
>Ga0209587_1000737_pt1 | contig 15871 bp, 15 predicted proteins | sample NGEPerD_2_FD_184512 | JGI IMG/M metagenome (GOLD analysis project Ga0209587, IMG submission 184512) | Arctic peat soil microbial communities from the Barrow Environmental Observatory site, Barrow, Alaska, USA - NGEE PermafrostL1-D... | ecosystem: Environmental > Terrestrial > Soil > Wetlands >... | reverse complement strand
CATACTTTTCCCCATCCTTTCATTAAAATAATCCGAGACTAATTATCTAACCCCCAAAAATAGCCTTTTCCAAGTCAAGTTACTATTAACACACCCTTTATTATAATCCATTTCTTCCCATTATCCTACTACTGCGAAGGAATACAAGAATTCCTTTCGTCCGCGCCAAGGATGGCGCGGCCTTTGCACGATATGTCGTAGAACGTCTCGAGAATTCCCGACGCGCCTCAACCGCTTTCATCTAGGCAAAGTGTCGGGAATTCTCTGTTGTACTAAACCGCTGCGCGGTGGCTTTTTCTCAAATTAACTAAGATATCTAATTCATGATATCATTCTTTCTGCCAATAAACTTGTAATGCAGAAAGGATGATTTTTTATGTATCAAAACACCCAGGCTCTTTCCACCCATCTTCAAAAGATGATCTTCGAAATGGAACTTAGAGGCTATTCTCCTCAAACCCAGAATCATTATCTCTGTCATGTGAAGCTTCTTGAAAAGCATACTAGCAAGCCTGCTCCCCAACTCACTCCCCACGAGCTCAAACAGTATCTTCATTACCGTATTAAATCCGGAATTGGCTACAGTAGTATCAATATCTCTTGCAACGCTTTTAAACTCTTTTTCAATAAGGTTCTCGGCTACAACTGGTCCGATGACGTTATTATCCGTCCCAAACGGCCCAAATCACTTCCTTATGTTCTTTCTCAAGATGAAATTCTGTCCATCACTGATCAGGTGCTTAATCTAAAACACAAAACCATTCTCCTGACGGCGTATTCCTCTGGCCTACGAATTAGTGAAACTCTTAATCTACGCATCTCCGATATTGATTCTTCGGCTATGTTGATCCGAGTTAATCATGGTAAAGGCAACAAGGATCGTTTAACCATTCTATCTCATGAAAACCTCGAAATGCTCAGACTCTACTGGAAACGCTACCGTCCCACCGATCTGCTATTTCCTGGTCTTCTGGAAGGTAAACCCATGGCCGCCAGAACTATTCAACGTGCCTTTCAAGTAGCTAAAGATAAAGTTGGTATTACTAAACCTGCGACGGTTCACACGCTTCGTCACAGCTTCGGAACTCATCTTTTGGAAGATAATACTGACCTTCGTACAATCCAAGTTCTTATGGGGCACAGCGATATTTCAACGACCGCACTCTATCTACACCTATCAACTAAACATATTTCCTCTGTGAAGAGTCCTCTTGATCGGTGTGATCCAAATGACTGAACTTCAGGATATTTTTAAACATGTCAAGCTTAAGTCTCTTTCTCCTGCTCAAGCAAAAGCCTTTCATATGATTCGGCTTTGTAGAACCTCTGCACTGGGAACACATGCCCAGGTTTGCACGGAATGTGGAACGATGGATGTTTCCTTCAATTCCTGCCGTAACAGAAATTGTCCTAAATGCCAACATTCAGCGCAGGAGGAATGGGTTGAGGCTCAAATGTCCAAACTTTTACCGGTTGGTTACTTCCACGCCGTTTTCACGATTCCTCAAGAACTTAACACTCTGGTTTTACAAAATCAGAAGCTTCTTTATTCTCTATTGATTAAGTCTGCAGGACATACGTTGATGGAACTAGCTAAAGACCCTAAATATCTCGGTGCTACGATCGGAGCCACCACGGTCCTCCATACGTGGGGACAAAATCTCTCATTCCATCCCCACGTTCATTGTATCGTCCCTGGCGGGGGACTTTCCAATGATGGACTTCGCTTCGTCCGTTCTCGTAAGAAGTTTTTTATCCCTGTTAAAGTTGTTTCGAAAAAGTTCAAAGGAAAATTCCTACACTTTCTTAAACAGGCCTATAACAATGGGGAACTAGCTTTCTTCAACGAGGCTACCAAACTTGCGTCAAGAAGCAATTTCCTTTCTCTTATCGACACAATGTACCAAAAGAATTGGGTTGTCTTTTGTAAAAAACCGTTTAAATCGCCCGGTCATGTTGTTCGTTATCTTGGTCGTTATACTCACAGAGTCGCGATTAGCAACTCTAGAATTCTGGCGTTTGACGGTCAATCGGTTAGCTTTGCCTGGAGAGATTATAAAGATGGTAATAAGTCCAAAGTGATGACTCTTGAGGCTGCTGAGTTTTCCAGACGGTTTCTTCTCCATGTTCTACCGAATCGCTTTGTTAAGATCAGACATTATGGTCTCCTTTGCAGCCGTAATATTAAGTCAAAGCTTGGCAAATGCATGAAGCTTACAGGAAATAAACCATTACCTCCAACGATCAAGCTTCAGAAAGATGCTAAAGCTTGCCGAACTTGTGGAAGTGCTCATGTTATTACAATTCTTGTTCCTCATTCTTTTGCTACCGCTACTGCCTCAAGTCCATGATCGCTGTGAAACTGAATAGTTCCGGAAAACTACCTATCTGGGGAGGGGGGAAGTATACTCATTTTCAGAAATTTAACCCGATATTTTTAACGCAGAGCTAAAATCTTTCTCTGTGACGTTCATACTCAGATAATTTATACCCAAATCGAAAAGATTGAATTCCCATATACCAAGTGTTGTTCGGCAGACGGTTCAGTACAACCGGAGATTCATGAGGTTCAATTCTCTGCATCAAATACTTATTCTCCTTTAAGCTATTGACTTCAATCAATGGCTTTTTCTCTATCTAGGAACCTCATAAATCTCTAAATGTTATATGACGGATGGCGCCCCGTGATTCAGAGGCTGCCATGGACGGCAGCCCCTTGCACATCCCGTAACCAATACGTATTCCAACAATCATAATAGAGGAGACAATTGACTTTAATCCTCAATCTATCCACCTCTGTATACTTCCGTTACGAATAAAGAGTAACCTCCTCAGATTCAGAAATACGATTATAACCTTATTTCTAAATTCCTTATCTTTAAAATCCTATCGATCTCTTCTTTATCTTCAGTGAACAAATAGCTTTCTGCTTCGTGGGATGTATTAATTAGCCAAAGTTCTTTTCCTTTTTTGAAAGATAAATCTTCTGGCAGATTCGGTTGTACCCATGAGTGTAATGAATTTGAACCTTCTTTTAATATTTTATTAGCCTTGCTATTAGTTCTGAAGTAATAAACTGATGCCGCTTCTTCCCCAAAATATCTTGTCCCCGACCATTCAAATTGTTCCTTGATTTCTTTGAGTGAACTTGATAGCCTTTCTAATACTGTTCTAGCATTATTCGATACATCAATATCCTTCCTTACGACTAATATAAACTCGTCACAACATTGGAAAGCCATGTCGATTAGATCATGATAAACTTTTCCTTTGGGGTCAGTCGAGATAAAGATCATCGCTAACTTTTTCCTCCCCACATACCATATGGCACTGTTCAAATAAACATTTATCCCCAAGATGTATACTCAGACTTTAATCCGGCCATGGATGGCCGGTTCCTTGCGCCATCTGTCATATAACGTTCCGCGTATTCCCGACGCGCCATTTCACTTGCATACTACCAAGTGTTGGGAATACGCCGTTATACGTCGTGCGGCAAAAAATCACATGCAAAGCCACCTGTTCTTATTGTTCATAAAGTATTTCCCTCTGTTTCGCTCTTAGGTCATAAACAACAATTTCGAAATTGCCGGCATTAACACTTGTTTCGTCCCGAATGATCACATCGACAAAAGCAGTATCATTAACCCAATTACAACGGTAATTAACCCTATTCTTTTCTACTTGAATGCTCTCTTCTTTTCCTTGTTCATCAATTACTCGATAAGTGTTGCCGCCAAGTACCACGCAGTGCTTAGAATCTGGGGAAAAAGACCAGTTGAGTAGCCCAGGAAAGCTGTCAAATGTATAGTCATATTTATACACACTATTATCAACCACATTATAAACCATAGAAGCAGAGCCATTCTTGGTGGTAAAGATAGCCTGTCCTCTGGTTACTCCTCGTAAGACAAGCCCCTCAGGCATGTTCTTCAGAACTTTGTTCTCGCCAGAATCAAAATTATATTTTCGCACTATGTCCCCGCTATAATACACCATGTTAGACTTACTTACAGCCAAAATATTTCCTTTAAGGCCCAAGTCTGTACAGCGATAACTGTCGTCTTTAACCAAAAGAGAAATACTATTTGCTTCTAAAACAATATCTCCTTTGTCAGTTACCGAAATATGCTTCACTAGACCTTGTCCAAACTTAACAATGTTTTCAGCTCCATTGATAACATCATAAACGGTTACGTTTGTCCCATCACGATTAGCAAATGCATAATATCGTGAATTTAAAGACCATGAATCTAAAATTCTAAAATAGTTTGCTGAATCAATTTTCTCAACTGAACCATTCCTAACATCCGCAAGATACATTTCCGCTGTCCAATTTGGATCATTTTCGCCTAGACCATTATTGATAATTACATAATCTCCGTTAGGGCTAAACGAAAAATTTGTAACAACACTTCCTTGGATATGATCAGCGTCTAAACTCAATAAATCAATAGCACTTAAAAAGCGTCGATCAGTAATACTATAAACCAACATGTGGGCATGGTTATAAAAAGCTACCTTATCGGCATTAGCAAAACCTACCAACCATCCTGCTACGCCCGCACTTTCTCCTTTTAATCCTTCTAATAATTTGACTAACTGTGGATTGTTATCCTTCAAATTTGAAGATAACCCATCTCTAAAGTCTGTATATTGAACTTCTGGCGGAGTTTGACGTTTAGAATCAACGCTTACGGATTCCGTCTCATTAGTTAGTGAAAAAGCTTCTTTTTGATTAGATTTCGTACCTTCTGGCGGGGTCTCCTTAATCATGTTCATTGAAGATGTGAACAGTAGGAGACATACAAGCAAAAACCCAAACACTAATAACTTACGCATTATTACTCCCCTTTCCAAGACCAAGCATGACGTATAACGTTGTCGCACAACTTCGTTAATTGTCTGTCTGAATGACTTAATACGAACCTGTTCGTATATTTTGCCTTTACTGGCACATGTAAATTATTCGTCAGCTAGGAATAATTTACCTTTATTTTACTCCTTGAGTCCTATAACGAATATTCCGTTAAGTTGCTAAAATACTATTTCCTCATTATCAGCCAAATCTGTCTCTCAGAGACGATTTGGCTGTTTTTATTTTCCTATTTTTAGCCCTCAATAAGTGTGTTTTGGTTAAATCATTGAAGTTTGTTTTTCTTGAGTTTACGCTAGTTTCCTACAGTGTCCGTTTAGGAGAATTTCCAATCCGTCTCTCCTGCGCGCACAAATAGAGTTTCCCCGCATCCCCTTCAAAAGGGCGGATCAAGATCTTATCCTGGGGCATGGGGTCATAATTGCAACACTTAACCTTTAAGGGTAAACTTATGATTATACAGAGTATATAAAAGGAAGTTCACGATCACGATGACTCTTAAACATAATTTTCGCATTCTTATGTCTGATAACATTTCAGTTTTGATGGAGACTACTGGCCTCAGCAGGAATGCTTTAAGTAAGTTATGGCGTAACCAGGATATTAAACTGTTAACTCATCCTTAACCTAACCCTTCTGACTTGGTGCAAGTAAACGCAGTGCCTTTTTGACCTGCTCTTCAGTCGTTAATTCTCCACTTTCTTTCAGGACCTGACCAAGTGCCTGCCTTCCTTCGTCCAAACCAAAGCCCAGAGCAAGTAATGTTTGAAGGGCTTCTGAGTGCGTAAGGAAAGATGGGTTCGAGAACGATTCCCCACCCATCGGAAGAGAAACGTGTCCTTTGAATTTTTCTTTGAGTTCTAAAATAAGTCGTTGAGCTGTTTTCTTCCCAATACCCGGCACTTTAGTCAGTAAATTAAGATTTTCACTAACGATGGCACTCTCAATCTGTACCGCACCAAAGGTCGAAAGTAGTGATATCGCTGCTTTAGGGCCGATTCCAGAAACACTCAACATTTCAAGAAAGAGTTGTTTTTCTTCTAAGGAGGAGAACCCATAAAGGGATATATCATCTTCACGCATAACCACATGGGTGTACACGACAAATTCTTGCCCAGCACAAGATTTTGCCAACAGCCCATAAGGAACTGTCAGTAAATATCCAACCCCTTGAACATCAAGCACCAAACGCTCTGCTTGGATTTCCCACACCTTACCTCTCAACATCCCAATCATCGGAATTCCTCCATTCTCCGATTCAACGCAAAACTATGGGCATGACAGATCGCCACGGCTAAGGCATCGGCTGTATCGTCTGGTTTGGGGATTTCGTCCAGTTTTAACAAGCCTTTGACCATTTGTTGAACCTGTTTCTTCTCGGCCCTCCCATATCCCACGACTGCCTGTTTAATTTGTAACGGGGTATATTCATAGACGGGAATACCTTGTTGGGCACCCGTTAACAAAACCACGCCCCGAGCATGCCCGACAGCGAGGGCAGTTGTCGTATTACGATTAAAGAAAAGTTCTTCTACTGCCATGTGATCCGGAGGGTGCTCCCGCAGAAAAGGGACAATCTGTTCATATAACATTAACAAACGCTCTGCTAATGGCGTGTGGGCCGGCGTACGCCAGCATGAATAAGCGAGCGCACTTAAATGATTCCCTTTTTGTTCAATTAGTCCGTACCCCATAATGGCCGTTCCGGGGTCAATTCCTAAAATAATCATACACGTCGTCTTCCTTTCAACATTATAGATTTCGACAGAAGACGGACGATTCCCTTTCTTCTACAAACCGTTCTATTCTAACCACAGAGATTCGCTTACCGTATCAATAAACGACTGAACTTCATCTAGGGAATAGAACTCAACCTTGGGAGCAATACCAACATGATTTATATCGTACCACCAAGACGTTGCTACAGGTACGATGCTGCCAATTCCTAATCCGATAATAAGAACGAAACTCATAACAATATATCTGGACATAATGAAAAACCCTCCTGACTTTGCCTTTTTGCTCTAGTCTTGCCAGGAGAGCATAAATTAATCGTTACGCCGTTAGAGATCTAGCTTCTTGTGATATTCTTAGCGGGTTATCCTAAAAGTCTTCGTCTGCCAAAGCATCCGCCAATTCGAAATTTGAATACACTCCTTGAGAATCATCATGGTCTTCTAAAGTATCTATCAAATGGATCATCTTCCGTGCCTGCTCTTCATCTGTTATTTCAATGGTGTTTTGCGGTATCGGGCTAAGCACAGCTTCTATAACGGAGATCTTCTGATCCAGAAGAGCCTGACGCACCTCCTCCATAACTTCAGGAGCGGTGTAGACAACATACCCTTCGTCATCTATTTCGAAATCCTCAGCCCCTGCGTCTAAGGTCAACATCATTAAATCATCTTCTGTTAACTTCAGCCCCTCGCGCAAGATCCTCAATTGCCCTTTTTCTTCAAATATCCACCCGACACTACCTGTCTCGCCCATGTTTCCGCCATTTTTAGAAAATATATGGCGAATTTCTCCGGCGGTTCGATTGCGATTATCCGTTAAAATGTCAATCATGACAGCAACCCCTCCGGGTCCATACCCTTCATAACGAAGCTCTTCATACACTGTGCCTTCCGCTCCGCCAGCCCCTTTAAGAATAGCGCGTTGAATGTTCTCATTGGGTACATTTTCTGCCTTGGCGTTTTCAATGGCGATCTTTAATCGGAAGTCGTTAATGTCTCCCCCACTGGCACGGGAGGCGACCACCAGTTCCCTGCCCAGTTTGGTAAACATTTTCCCCTTATTTGCATCTGCCTTACCTTTTTTATGTTTAATGTTTGCCCACTTTGAATGTCCTGACATGACAAACTGCCTCCTTATGCTACTACACTAATAAATAGTTTAGCATAGGGCGATTTCCCTTGTAAAGCAATATTAAATATTCTAAGAGATCTTTCCCCCTGCAAGTATCTAGAAATAGTAAAAACTTACCCCAGCGAGGAGTTTTATACTCCCCCTGAAATAAGTTCAACTTTGATTAATGAAAAATATCGGTGCTCAAATAACGTTCTCCCGTATCTGGAGCCATGACGACCACATTTTTCCCTTCTCCCAAGGTTTCAGCTACCTGCAAGGCTGCCCAGACCGCAGCTCCTGAAGAGATGCCAACTAAAAGCCCTTCTTCGCGCGCTAAACGCCGCGTTATCTCTAAGGCATCCTCATTACTTACTGGTATAATCTCATTCAGTATAATCTTGTTCAAAACCAGGGGAACGAACCCAGCGCCAATCCCTTGGATTTTATGCGGCCCTGGTTTTCCGCCGGAAAGAACTGGAGACGAGGCGGGTTCCACACCAATAATCTTTATTTCAGGAAGATGTGCTTTTAATATCTCACCCACCCCGGTTATTGTCCCTCCCGTCCCAATACCCGCGACAAAAGCATCAATATCCTTCAACTGGTCGAGAAGTTCTAACGCCGTGCTCTGTCGATGTGCTTCCGGATTTGCGGGGTTTTCAAACTGCTGAGGCATATAGTAATCTGGGTTTTCATCGAGCAATCTTTTTGCCTCCGCAATCGCCCCTTTCATCCCTTCCGCTCCAGGTGTTAGTACAAATTCTGCACCATAAGCGGCCATTAACTGCCGCCGTTCAACACTCAACGTATCTGGCATGACGACAATTAAACGATAACCGCGGGCTGCTGCGATCATGGCCAGTCCAATTCCTGTGTTCCCACTGGTCGGCTCGATAATGGTTCCCCCTGGCCGAAGTGCTCCTCGCTTCTCAGCATCCTCAATCATCCCCCAGGCAATACGGTCTTTTACACTTCCGCCTGGATTAAACGATTCAACTTTAACAAAAATATTGGCCATTCCCGATTTAACTAATCTCTGTAAACGGACTAAAGGGGTCTGCCCTATCAAGTCCACAATAGAATTAACGACTCGCATGTTCAATCCCCCTATTTCTTACCGATTTAGTATAATTTAATGATATCAATAACTAAACCCTTTGTCAAACCTATTTAAGTCGTTCTTCTATTTCTATTACTAGGCTCTCGACCTGATGGGGCAACGGAGTGCGAGGGAATCCTACTAATAGAATATTCCCACGTTGTATAGGGAGAAGCAGTTTGTCCGCTTTACTTGCAGAAATTGCCAAGGCCATTGCCGGAGTAATTTCTCCCAATAGACCATAAACTATCATAACCGAAACTGAACCGACAATTAGATCTACTCGATCTACATTATAACAAATCGCGGACTCCCCTGAAGCTCCTTCAGTGGCTCCGGCTCGCAACATAGCTCCCGTTGCCAGGGCATTAGTTCCTAAAGCAAGTATATTCAACTCAGGCATTTTTTTGCGTAACTGCTCTACTATATGTTTACCAATGCCGCCACCCTGTCCATCAATGACTGCTATCCGCATTATACCCTCCTGTCTTTCTCAGCAAATAAGGATCAACTAAATGATCAATATTATACCCAATTTTCTGTAAGGCTACGAACCATTTGACGTAAGTCATCCAAATTACGAGCAAGCCTATCCATACTATGGACAATGACAGTATCACCATCACGAACAAATTGCTTTAAGTTTTCCAGTTCAGGGCGGCGGGTATCTTTACCAGAGGCTTTTTGAACTACTCACGATCCAGATCACATCTAATCTGTGGTGGTGCACCGTATTCACGATCATTAAGGTCATCCCGTAGTTTATCGACAGCATCTACCGCACGCAGCAGAGCGGTCGTCTCGAAGTTCTCATATAGCCGCTGCCATTCATCGTCGGTTATGATTGCCAAGGTATGCCTCCCTTCTCCAAATCAAGTAGAAGCACAAATTTTTGTTAGTACGGGGAACGCAAGACATGATCGTGATCACCTATGTTCAATAGTATACATACAACAGTTTCGTCAGGGTCTTTAGAGAATTCAAACGTGAATCGAACACTCATGTTGAGACTAGCTTCCCACACGGTTTCTGTTCCCTTGATCCGTTTTGTACGAAAAGATGGATGTTGCCAATCGTCTAGAAACTGGTAAATTTTATCGGCAAATAGCAATCTGACTTCATGTGGCAGTTTATCGAAGGAGCGCAGGAATCGTTTACTCCGTCTAATCCTCATTACGGTTACCACTCATCAAATTTTTGACAAAATCATCAGCATTCTCAAACGTTTTATATCGACCTGCTGCATAATCTTCTCTTGCCTCACGTTCTGCGGCTTGCCATTCTTCTGTCCAATACCACGCTTGATCAGCAGGAACTAATTTTTTTGGCTCAAGAATAATACGACCGTCTTCGACTATCATCTCGAACACATCGCCTTCATCGGCCAGGTGGAGTGTTTTGCGAATCTCTTTTCCTATTGTGATAGTAGATCGACGCTTCATTTGAACGATACCAAACGATTTACGAAATTGTGGAATTGCCACAATGTCACCTCCGCGTCATTTCTGATTTCCTACGTTTATTATAACAACTTCATCCATAAATAGCTACCGAGCTTTTAGACATTTGTAGCATAGAACCCCATATTGCTATTCGTCATCTGTTAGCTGAAAATGAACCCTTTCTAACAAAGAATCTACGATCTCTCCAACATTGGGAGAGTAGCCTCTTTTATGAAACTCATACCTCGATTCCAGTGCTAAAAGCCTAAGAAACCGCAGCCGCAGTCTCATTCTCATCTGACCGTACTTCAAACAATTTTTCCCATCTTATGGATACCATGTCTCTCCAATGTCAGTTATATCCATAGAAAATAGCGATATTTTCGTTATGTGAGGAGGTATTTCTTCTATCCAACTCGTTATTTCCTCTAAATGGTCGCAAATATCCCTTGGCGTATGTCTGCATTTTTTCTGTAGTTTTGACGAGTATCTCCCTGGAAGAAACGAACGATCTGATGAAAGTTGTGAGCGATTGTTTTCAAGCCCAATCAAAACGTTCCCTGAGCTCTGGTCGTTTGCCCTCCGGGTAGTACCCATAACACAACATGCTAATTGGAAACACGTAGGGCGGAAGGTTGAATAGTTCTTTATGAGTTTCATAGTATTTCTTGCACTGTTGATCGTGCTATAGGATTATCCACCTTTTTAACACCGCCTTTTATTCTTCCACATAAGGAATAGTCAACGGTCCAAGGGGCAATACCGCGATACTCATTTCAGAGCCATATTTATCCAATAACTCCCTCAACGTCTGTTCAATATCCTTCGTCGGGGTAAGCATTGCTATTTTGACCGATTCATCAGATAATGTGGAATAAATGTAAACATCTGCCCATTCTTGGATCATAGCTAATCTTTGAGCTTCCCACTGGTCGAACATTTGAAAAGAAGGCTCATTTATCATTTCTAGGATTTCCTTTGGAGATTTACGCATCTGTAATATCTTTACAAAGTTTCCGTGATCGGGCATACCTTCGCAACACTCTGCTACGCAAATGATCGTACCCCCTTGCTTGACAAGCATACGCGCGGCGTCCATTCCTTTTACAGCCTGATATAAGTTTTGATCAAGAGGGTAACCAGCGTTCGTCGTTATTACTACATCGTAGCGATTATCACATTTAACCATCGCGTGCTCTTTGACGTAAGCGCACCCTATTCCATGGGCCTCAGCCAACTCACCCGCAAAGACATTGGTGATCTCTTTTTCCCCATTCAATGCTACATTCAGAAGAAAATCCGGCTTACAAAATGTATTGACTTCTCTTGTCATTTCTTGAAGGGGATTATTATCTAAGATACCCCAGGTAGCCAACGGATGTCCAATCATTTTGGCGTTATGAAATGTTAGGATAGTCTCAATCCCTGCGATACCAGGCATAATTCCTTTGGGTCCTCCAGAAAATCCAGCAAAAAAGTGAGGTTCTATGAACCCAGTCACAATTCTAAAGTCCGCCTCAACATATTCTTTGTTTAGGTATACTTCACAGCCGAAGCTACTTGTTCCAAGGTGGGTAAGTTCCGTTTTTTCGTGACAGTGGTGGTTAATAATTCGAACAGTATCTACAACAGTTTCACCTAACATATCGATGAGTTCTTCCCTCGTTTGGTCACGATGAGTCCCAAGCCCATTAATGATCGTAACATTCTCTAAGGGGACATGGGGAAGCTCCTCAAGTATCCAGGGAACTAACTTTTGATTCGGGGTCGGTCTGGTAATGTCGCTTATCACAATGACTACCCGATCACTAGACTTAACCATTTCTCTTAAAGGTTTAGTACCGCTAGGATTACGCAGTGCACGCAACACAGCCTCATGATCGTTCTCGATTCGCTCCAAGTGGGTGGGTTCAATAACTGTTGTATAATTAGGAACGTTAACATTTAAGCCATTTTTCCCGTAAGCCAAAGTAACTTTCATTGTTATAACCATTCCTTTCGCTGCGCTCAAGGCACAAAACCTTATATCCGTGGAGTAGTTTTCGCCTAAAGTTTAGAAGCCACCGATTGTAACTCTTGGCTCACTTGTTGTACCCTTTCTACTAATTGAGCAATTTCCTGATTTGCCTGTGCCTGTTCATGGGTTATTGCACTGTTCCGTAGAGAACTTTCCGTAATTTTTGCTATGATGGTTTGAAATTCAAGTAAGATGCTATTAATTTCATTGGCAGATCGATTACTTTCTTCAGCTAATTTGCGGACTTCACCCGCGACGACCGAAAAGCCTCGACCTTGTTCACCTGCTCGGGCTGCTTCAATTGCAGCATTCAATCCTAAAAGATTAGTTTGCTTGGCACCTCGTCGGATAAGCTCTAAGATACCCGAGGTGGAATTGAGTTGATTTTTTCCTGCCTGGGCCTCTTTAGCTATAATTTGACTAATAGAAGCTACTTCTTGGGCAGAAGCAGCAGTTTGTTGCACAGCACTGGCGGCTTGTTCGACCGAAGTACTTAGAACCTGTACGTGATTGCGTATAAAGTCTTTCAATTCTTCATCTCTTAGCATCATAATCACCATGCCCGCCGCGATCCTTGCAACAGGTTGAACGATTGACAACGGTCCGGCAATGCCAAATGTGCCAATTTTGACACCATCTGCTTCGATCGCAATGTTAAAACCTTCTTTAACTCTTCCGTTAATATCAGCTTCAGCCTCTGCTGCAGTTATGGCAACAGAATCACTAGTAGTCGTTAATATTCGCTTACTTCCTTTATGCGGTATCCCCATTCTAGTTTGAGCCGAATCAGCAATGATTGTCCCAGTATCATCACAAACTATAACTGGGAATCCACTTTGTTCATGGATAAATTCTACTATCTTTTGAGCAATAAAATCACTGAGCTTACTAAGCATTTTCAAGTTCTCCTTTTATGTTACTTATCTTGCCACATTATACCACATTGTTTAATTTATTTCCGTTATACAAGATATTTTGACGCATGGTTTAGACATTATTATATTATAGCTAAATTTGTTATAATTATGGCGTAACTATAGGAAGTCGACGATATTTTGTAGCTTGTTCATATGCATAAGCGATCTCTATTAATTTTGGCTCACTCCATTGAAGACCCATGAATTCAATTCCAACAGGAACACCAAGCGCAGCATCCGCATTAGGAGTTGAGAAACCACCTGGGACGGTAATTGCTGGGGTTTGGCCGATAGAAGCTAAAATACCATTACGCCCAGGCTGACCACCGTCGCTAATTTTGGCTACGAGTACTTGTTGGTGAGGATAAACAAAGGCATCAAGCTTATTATGCTCCATAGTTTTCTTAATCAACTCTCTAAGTGCTACTCCATTGTTCAAAGCCTTTTGATAGTTAGGGTCATTTAAATTATTTGGCATCAGAGCCTGAGAATCATTAAGCAATTTCTGAATGGATTTTTCCAATGTTCCAGATGCAATTAGTTCTTTACTATTATGCACCGGAGCATTTGGACCAAGTGTTTTAAAATAGTCATCGAGGTTTGGATTACTTTCATAAACTTGTACGTCACACTCTTTTAAGATCTTTCCAGTATCAAGCTTTGAATCCTCAATGTAAACAACCTCTGCGCCTTGAGCTATCAAATCTTCAAGGGCTTTCTTGAATATTTTGGTAACTTCGAAGTCTTTTCCAACAATTGCCTTAACTACACCTAAACGTTTTCCTTTCAGTCCATCTCTTTTTAAAAATAACGTGTAATCCACAGATATATGACCTAAGGCAACAGCGGTTATAGAGTCAGTTTGATCAACACCGGCCAATACGTTTAACATAGCGACTGCATCAGCCACAGAACGAGTAATTAGACCGGCCATATCTTGCGTCAGTGCAGCAGGTATAATCCCGCTACGGCTTAAAAGCCCATAAGTGGGTCTGAGCCCGACTAAGTTTTCAGCGGAAGCTGGGGAACGCACAGAGTTAACTGTATCCGATCCCACACCAGCAACAGCAAAGTTAGCCGCAACTGCCGAGGCCGTACCACCGCTAGATCCACCTGGTGTTCGAGTCAGGTCATAAGCGTTTAAGGTTTGTCCAGCTAATGAACTAACCGTTGTGCCAGCACGAGCTAATTCATGCAAATTAGCTTTGGCAATAATAATGACTCCAGCATCGCGTAACTTCTTGGTGAGAAAAGCATCCTTTGAAGGTTGACTTTTTGCCATGGCCTTATTGCCACCAGTTGTAACAATATCATACGTATTAAAGTTATCTTTCAAAACAATCGGGATCCCATGAAGCGGTCCTCTTGGTCCTTTATTTATTAGTTCCTGGTCAAGATCTTTTGCTTCTTTCAGTGCCTTATTGTTAATGGTAATGATAGAATTTAGTCTTGGTCCGTGTTGATCGTACTTATCAATTCTTGCTAAGTAGAATTTCACAAGTTTCTCTGAAGTAACTTCTCCATCAGTCAAACCTTTTTGAATGTCTTGAATACTAGCCTCTAGAATTTTGAATTCACTTTTTGTGGGTGCTGTGTTTGAGATATTAAGTGTACTTGCCGGAGTGGTTGTGATTTGTACAACTTTATTCAAGATACTCCCAACAGGGCAAACATGGCTACACCAAAACCGTTTTTTATAAAAATACTGCATAAAAAGAGCGCTAAAGACACTGAAAATCATGATTAGAATCATTTTTGACCATAATAAATCAGTTTGGTCATAATATAAGGTAATATTAATTGTAAGGTAACCCCAAAAAACTATGAAAACTGCCTTTCTAAGTAGTGATAAATTTACTGGTACTTTATTCTTTTTTGCCCGTATATTATTATCTTTAGGTTTATAAATTTCATCTTGAATATAGCCCACCGGACAAACATCATAACAATAACTTCTTTTCTTTTGAGCAAAAGTCATGATTACAGCGAAAAAAATAATCCCTAACAACGTAAACCACAACCGTAAAACACACATTAAAAAAAAGACGATCCAAACGAGCAGGAAGCCTTTAGCCACTAATTTTTTCATAATCATTTCCTCATCTAGATTTGAATTAAAAACAATAGCACTGTATATCATCAGTTCTATTGAATTAAATATCATTATACCCCTGCACTGTATATGTTGCAATAACATATACAGTGCACTTTGACGGGGTCCTGCCATCTGTGTCATGTTAAGAGGAGTTATGTGGATTCTACCTTCCTAAGGGGCTTGCGCCCCAAGTATCATCGGCCCTGGAACGAAAGGCGGACGAGCCTTTCGCCACATTGCGACTCGTGACGCAAACTCCAGCAATGTGGATCCTTAACTTCCGTGTTCGGTATACGAAAGGCGGACGAGCCTTTCGCCACATTGCGACTCGTGACGCAAACTCCAGCAATGTGGATTCCGAACGGGTGGAACCCCAGCCCCAGCGCTTCCACCTCACAGTATAACTAACACAAAAATGCTACCTCGTAAGAGATAGCATTTCGCTTGTTTACCTGGCGATGACCTACTTTTCCAGGGGCTTGCGCCCCAAGTATCATCGGCCCTGAAGGTCTTAACTTCCGTGTTCGGTATGGGAACGGGTGGAACCCCTCCGGCATGATCACCAGATGCGAATC